>SERZ01001045.1_pt1 | contig 16743 bp, 12 predicted proteins | sample 3171461 | NCBI WGS metagenome assembly SERZ01 (sample SAMN06051861, study PRJNA518727) | freshwater metagenome | biome: subpolar coniferous forest; feature: holomictic lake; material: water; isolation source: holomictic Lake 227, 6 m depth | place: Canada: near Kenora, Ontario | collected... | reverse complement strand
GCCCTTCTTGTGGGCGGCGGGTGGTTGGCTTTGTCCATCACGCGCACCATTCAATTGCAACGCGAGGTGGCGCGCCTAGAAGTTGAGATTGAAAAACAAAAAGAACTTCGCTTGGTCATGGCGGAGCGCCTTGGGAAATCTCGCCGCATAGCGCGCATTCATATCCAATCACAATTTCTCACCAACGATCCAGAAAAAAAACCGCTCGCCGCAAGCGACATTTCCAAACTGGATCCAAGTTCCATTTCGACATCCGTGAACTTCATCGAGCTCAACGAGCAAGGCCGCGAAATTGGCAAGCGCACCTACACCATTCCTGGCGCGACACTTTTTGTGGACGCATGGACCGTGCGCTTTCCACAAGACGATGTTGTTGGCGGCGACCTTTTGCGCGGCCGCTCGCTGGTTCTACTGCGCCGCATGTATTCCGACTCCATGAATCCCAAAGATGGATTTCCCATTGACACGCCCGGCGGTATTCCCGATGGCTACGCCGCGGGCGACGCGCAAAAATTTGAGCAAGCCATTTGGAAACATTTTTGGATGCTTGCCACGCAACCCGACTCCGCCGTGCGCGAACACGTGCGCGTGGCGCAAGGCGAGGCCGTGTACAAGCCCGTCTCCACAGGCCAGACGTACGAATTGCAAGTTGAGAACGCGGGCGGTATCACGCTGACGCCCATCATTGATGGCGAAATGGCTAAGGCGCCGTAGACCAAGTCGAAAGCACAGTCACTGCTTCATTGCAACGTCCAACAATTTTATTTCGGTTGCAAAAGCATCAACTACATTCCGCCCGTACTTATCCCTTGATGAGTTGGTGGTCGCCAGTCATACCGTGATCGCGTGCGGCGCGAATTCTGCCAAAGACATGCATGGGAATGTAGAAAACCATTAAAAGCATTGCTGACAACATGGCGACATTCGCCAACCACGGCAGCCACTGAACATCAAGGTGCGAAAGATCGCTCACTTCAAAAGTGCTCTGGCTGGAATCACCATTTCCAAATGCCTCAATGGGCCAGCCCGCCGTGGTGGACTCTACCCAGACAACCAACGGTTGTACTTGAGAAGGCATTTCGGGATCTAGTAAGTACTTCCTCTGTGTTCTTCTAGTCACTGCAAAGCCGTGCGCTTCATAACCGTCCAAAAATCTCCAGCCATCGGGCGATAACGGAATTAAATTACAGCCGGTGCGCGAAGAAAATTCCTCAGGACTTGTTGTGTAAAACGACATAGGGCGCCCAATTGCTTTTTCACCTTTTGTGACCTCAAGTAAAGACCAAAAATCCGGGAACACGCCCTTGGCAGTCATCGATCCGATTGGGCAATACACATAATCAAATATTCCCACTGCGGGAATGGTCAGACCCACCCACCACGCGGCTGCAACAATCACAACACCGCGGCTCAGCACAAGACTTGACCAACTTGCGCGCCTAGACACCCACATGGCGACTGCAAGAAATGGCAATCCAAAAGTAATCGTATTAAAAATAATTCCAGACCAATGAAGTGTGGTTGAAGGTCCGCCAGACATTGGCGCGTGATCAATCACTGAATCATCAAGAGCCCACATTGGTAGATCACTTTCGTGATAGCGACCCAACCACTCTGAACCGCTCGAAACAATTGGCTGCGGCCAACCGAGCGTGCTCAGGTAATGACGAGTGATGTTCTTGGGTACATGTTGATCTGGTCGTTGACGAATCTCCATGCGTCTGAATCCAATTCCGTGATCACTGAGCACTTCTGCCTTAGGGGAAAGCGTGGCGGCCCATGGATCGCCGCTTGCATAATGAGAAAGGACCTCGCCTGAATACGCAATATTCAGGGACCGTTCAGATTGATCCGGACGGAAACGAATCGCGTGACATAGAAAGGTCACCATGATCACAGTCGCCATGACGCAGGCAATTCCAACGACATATCTGGCGCGTGTCTTCTTCATTTGTTTGCTCCAATCGATTCACGGTTTGTGGATCACCCCGGTAGTGGAAATCCCACGTTCCTAGCGTACACAAACATTGAATTTGAAATTTCCATTGAAGGAATTCCAAACACACTCGCAATGTTTCCATTTAAAACACCCCGGCTCCTCACGGCGATCGACTTCCTCTCGTAAAGTGTGCGCGTGAATTCCAACCCGCACCAACTCATCGCCGACCTTCGCTCCGACACCGTCACGCAACCCACCGACGCAATGTGGCACGCCATGCGCGCCGCGCCGCTGGGTGACGACGTTCTTGGCGATGAACCCACTGTGCAAAAACTAGAGGAGCGCGTGGCGCGCATGCTTGGAAAAGAAGCCGCGGTCTTCACGCCCAGCGGAACCATGGCGAATCAACTGGCAATCAAGTCACAGTGCGAAAGTGGCGACGAAATTATCGCGCATCATGACAGCCACATTATTCATTATGAAACTGGCGCGCCCGCCGCGCTTTCTGGTTGCATGATTCAGCCGCTGAATGGCGATGGCGGAATGTTCACGCCTGCAGATGTCGCCGGCGCGCGCAGACCCAACTCCATTCACGCTCCGCGCTCGCGCATGTTGGTGGTGGAGAACACGCACAACCGTGGCGGCGGAACATTCTGGAGCGTTGATGCGTTCAAATCCGTCAGCGCGCAAGCCCGCGCCGACGGACTGATTGTGCATGTGGACGGCGCACGCTTGTGGAACGCGTGCGTGGCTGGCAAGTACCAACCGCTCGACTTCACGCAACACGCCGACACTATCAGCGTGTGTTTTTCAAAAGGCCTGGGTTGTCCCGCGGGAAGCGCGCTGTGTGGCCCAACAAAAACAATTGACCGCGCGCGTCGCTTGCGAAAAATGTTTGGCGGCGGCATGCGTCAAAGCGGCTTGCTTGCGGGCGCCGCGCTGTTTGCGCTTGACAACAATATTGAGCGCCTTGCGCAAGACCACACGCACGCGCGCCAACTTGCCCAAGGCGTAAGCACCATCGCGGGCTTGCGTCCACATGCGCAACCAAACTCAATTCCATCCAACATGGTGTTCATTCATATTGATCCCGCGCTGGCGACCGCCGCGCAATTTTCGGCGGTCCTGGAGCAACGCGGCGTTCGCACGTTGCCGCTTGATCCCACCCGCCTGCGCGCCGTCACGCATCTTGATGTCACGCCCGCGCACATTGAGCACGCCATTGAGCAGTTCAAGCAGGTCTCGGCGCATTTCATGTCGTCCAAATAAAAACTGAAAGAACGACAAACAATATTTCTTTCAAATCGCGCGGGTTATCGGCAGCAATTTCCCATGAAATTGGGAAAAAAATTTGAAATTTGAACCCCATGGGGTAGGTTTCCACAGTCCGCAAATTAGTCCATTGGGATGTCAATATGAAGCACACAACCTCCTTCACTATTTTCATAGCAACCACTCTGTGCGCGCTCACTTCAAGCGCGCTTGCCACCAATGGAGTGGCCGCAATTTGGGGAACCGACTACTACGGTCAAGCCACCGTTCCAAATTGGCTTGGCGCATGTTCACAAATTTCCGCGGGCACCACTCACACGCTCGCCGTTGATGCCAACGGACTTGTCAAAGCATGGGGCAACAACGCATTTGGACAATGCACCGTTCCCTACTTCCAATATCCCATTGTGCAAATCGCCGCGGGCGATGGGCATTCCATGGCGCTGCAAAGTCAAATTCCAACGCAGTCAACTACCAATGTGAAATGCTGGGGAAACAACACATTTGGACAATGCACAATTCCAGGATCTCTTGGCAACACCACAAAAATTGCGGCGGGCTTTTACCACTCGCTCGCAATTAAAAACAATGGCACTGTCATTGCGTGGGGCGACAATCGTTGGAACCAATCCTCTGTTCCCACTTCTTCAACCGGCGCTCCGCTTCTTGGCACATGCATTCAAATTGCGTGCGGCTTTGCGCACTCGCTGGCTATTCAATCCGACGGCACCGTGAAGGCATGGGGCGCGGGCACAACCAATACGGGAACGAATCCCGAACTTGGTCAATCCATGGTTCCCACCAATCTTGGCGCATGCACTCAAGTGGCGGCTGGCGGATTATTTTCCGTGGCTCTGAAGGCAAATGGAACTGTTGTCACCTGGGGCAACACATGGGCTAGCGTTCCCACAAATCTTGGCGCGTGCACCGCTATTGCCGCGGGCAATTCGCACGCTGTTGCCATTCAATCCACTGGAAATATTGTCGCGTGGGGTGACAACACGTACGGTCAGTGCAATGTGATCAATCACGGATCTGCCCTGCGCATTTCCGCCAACACGTACAACACCGCGGCTATTCAAACTGATCCGTGCGACGCGGATGGAAACGGAACGCTCAACGCGGACGAAGCGGGCGCGGCCACATCCACTTGGCTCTTTCCAAACATCACCAGCACATTTGAAAATCCAGCCAACTGGAGTAATGGAATTCCTGGCTATAACACGGACGCCAAAATTTCTGGCAATCCACAAATCACATTTGATTGCTCCAACTCAGTGAAAACCTTGGAGCTCAGTACTGGTTCCAGCAATTGGAATCCGGGTCTTTCGCTCAATTTAAATAGCCACAGCCTTACAGTGAACGGTGGACGATTTGCGTTTACGCCAGGCGCAGGTTCGTACCAACCGTACAGCGTGAATGTTTCGGGCGGCTATGTTTATAACGGCGCGCCCAACGACACACTGCCGTTGATCTTTGAATCCGATCACGCGACATGGAATATCAACAACACATCTGTGTATTCAAATCGCATTGAACTTGCAACTCTGAGTTCAAGTTCAATTGAACTGGATTTGTCTTCCAGCAATTTGTATACGCATAGCGTCACCACTTCGGGCGCAACTGGTGGAAGCCACCACATTCAGTTGCTCAACAGCGGCATTGTCAATTTCAATGAAATTGACCCGCTTGTGATTGGCTCTGACATGTGGATTTCCCTCAAGGGCATGATGGATGGGGATTACGACTATTCCTCCAACACAATTGGAAGTTGGAGTGCATACGGAACTGTATTTCAAAAGAGTTCTTTGCTCGATGCTTGGGGAAATCTTTCATTTCAGGGCAGCCTCACTCTTGCCGGCCAAATCAATCTGCATACTTTTGCCAGCGCATATAACGGCCGTTCCAAAATGAAAGTTCAGGGCGGTTATTTCGAATATGGCGCGAATACAAGCGCAAGCGCCTTCGCTGTCATGAATGTGTTTGGAAACAATTTCAACGCCCCAACCTGCGCTTTTGAAGATTGCGATACCGGCATGATCCAGTTGCAACTCAATGCTGGTGGTCTTGCAAGCGTTGGCGGCCCGCTCTTTATCTATAGCACGGACAACTCCATCCCCGCGGAAGGCAACGTCTATACGTTGATTTCACTTGATCCAACATACGCCGGCGCCTTCGATCCCAACAACAACAAGTTCTCATCCGTTCGTTGGGCTGGTCAAAACGGTGAAGGCTTGCAAAACGGCTTGACCTTCGAGCAAATTCTTTCTTCAAACAAACTGCAATTGCAATGTGTGCGCGCGCCAATCGTGGAGCCCGCCCCAACCAACACAACAAATCTCGCCAGCGTTCCATTTGCATCCGCAAGCGCCGACTTCACCAATGATGGCCGCGACGATGTGGTGAACCTGATTGTTGGCGCAAGTAATTCCGTGCAAATCATGAAGGACATGGGCGACGGAACATTCGCTCAACTGCGCACGTTTGCGCTGCCTGCTGGCGCCACGCCCAATGCCATCGCGGCGGGCAATGTGGTTGGTGACAGCACGCCTGAAATCGCCGTCACGTCAATTGTCAGTGGCGCGGGCGTTCTCACGCTGTACAACGCAACTGGCACAGTATTGTGGACGCGCGCAATGGATGCTGGGGAACTTCCCACGTGCGTGTGCATGTTGGCGCCAACAGTGACTGGAGGAACTTTGGGCAAGGTCGCTGTGGGTACACAAAAAATTGCGGGAACCGGTTTCAATTTTGCGTTGGTCAATCCAACAGGAAATGTGAAATCTGTTTCAGGCGACAATTCCTCTTCGCAAAATACTCCCGTTGACAGCGTTCCCCGCACGGTTCACGGCAGCGACATTGATGATGACGATCTCACCGATGTCACCGCGGCTGGAAGCACAAGCGCCGCAAGTTTGACCAGCGCGCCTGTTGGTTTTATTCAGGTTGTGCGCATGACGACCAACGGCCCGCAAGCGAATACCCCGCAATATCTCAACTATGTTCCAGTGTCCATCGCAACCGGTGACATTGATGGCGACGGAGTAAAAGATATTTTCGCCTCGTGCAATGCCATTCCATCGTCCATCCCCGCTTCAACACGTCCCGTCGCATGTTTCTTGCGTGGCTCCATCTCCGCCGCAAGCGGCATGTTCACCATGTCAACACCAACAGGTATTTCCGTTGGTCGACCAGTGCAAGGCAAAGCCATCGCGCTAGTCAAGCGCAACGGTGGATTCAGTTTGGCCGTGGCTTCCACAGATGGCGTGAACGATTCCGTCGATGTGATTGAACTCAACGCGTTTACCAACGGCAGTCTTTCCATTGGCAATCAAACACCAATCTCAACTGGCGGCACCGTGATTGGCTTGCGCACATTGAAGGATCAAGGAACACAAAAGTTCGCGACCGTGCGCAATGTCACGGGGTTGACCGCTGGTGCGGTGATTGAATCCACAGGATATGTCGAGCGCATGTACGGTGATTTTGATGGCAGCGGAACAATTGACACGGGCGACATCTCATTCATGCTGCTCTCATTTGGTGAACCTGGAATCACCGACCTGGACGGTTCCGGCAACACAGATACCGCCGACGTGTCATTGCTTTTATTGCTCTTCTCCTGAGCTCGCGCAACCTCATTCGCGCTCATTCATCTGCGGCTACATTTGCGTTCATGTTGACCGATCCACGCATTCGTCGTCTGGCTGATCTTCTGATCCACCACTCCGTCAAACTCGCCGCTGGCGAGCATGTTCTCATTGAAACATTTGATTGCCCCGACGAGATCGCCGTCGCCCTGTGCGAAGCGGCGAAAGTTGCCAAGGGCCACGCGCATGTTTCTGTGCGCCGCAATCAAATCATGCGCGCATTGAATCAAGGCGCGGACGACGCGTTGCGCGTGTGGGGCGAGTACGACCTTGAGCGCATGCGGAAAATGCAGTGTTACATTGGCGTGCGCGGCGCGGACAATGCCAGTGAAATGCGCGGCATTCCAGACGCTCAAATGAAATCGCTTGGCCGCCTGTACGCCAAGCCCGTGCACTTTGAGCAACGCGTCAACCACACGCGTTGGTGCGTTCTGCGCTGGCCAACTCCAAGCATGGCGCAACTTGCTCAAGCCAGCACGCAAGACTTTGAGGACTTTTATTTCCGCGTGTGCACGCTGGATTACGCGGCCATGGATCGCGCCGCCAAGCCACTGGTTGAGCGCATGAAGCGCACCGACAAGGTGCACATCAAAGGCCCAGGCGCCACCGATCTTCGCTTCAGTATTAAGAACATTGGCGTTGTCCCCTGCTGCGGCGATCGGAATATTCCAGACGGCGAAGTCTTCACCGCGCCCGTGCGCGACAGCATTGAGGGTGTCCTGCAATACAACACGCCAACGCTGCACAACGGAAATAGTTTCGAAAGCATTCGCCTTGAATTTTCCAAAGGCAAAATTGTCAAGACCGATTGCGCCTCGGGCGACAAGGCGTTGCTTGAAAGCATCTTCAACACCGACGAAGGCGCGCGCTATGTTGGCGAGTTCGCCATTGGTTTCAACCCGCACATTCTTGAACCCATGAAGGACATTCTGTTCGACGAGAAAATCGCCGGCAGCTTCCACTTCACGCCCGGCCGCTGCTACGAAGAAACCGACAACGGCAATAAAAGCGACATTCACTGGGATTTAGTGTGTATTCAACGGCCTGAATATGGTGGCGGCACAATTTCTTTCGATGGCGAAGTGATCCGCAAAGATGGAATCTTTGTGGCGAAAGAACTTGAAGGCCTGAACCCAAATCGGCTCGCCTAAGCCGGTGACGGGATTGTTGCGTGACAACATTCCTTGGGACACATTCGCGAATTCATATACATAAAACACCGCGCTTCACGCGCGGTGTTTTTAAATGTTCTTCAATAAACTCTCACATCATTGTGGCGGCGCTGGTTGCGCAGCTGGAGTTTTCTTTGGCGGCGGCTCCGCTTTGGTTCCTTGATCAATGGCTTGCTCAAGACTTGCGTTGTAGTCCGCCACTTTTTCCTTCAACGCCTCGGCTTGATCCATTGATTTTCCATACATGCTTTCGCGATGCCCCACTGCTTTGGGAACAATGATCGGCTTGGAATCCGGAGTTCTTCCACAGGCGCATATGCACGCCAAAGAAATAATGGACATGGCCGTGAATGGCCTGCTCCAACTCCGCATCCCCCTCAATGACACATCGCAAGGTTGCTGCCACATGTTGAACAACTCCTTTGTAAGCAAAGACATTCAACACATGAACACATCAAGCATTCGCGCCGCAACAAGAAATGCGCCCTATCAACATCCATCGCATGGAGGCTTTGGTGGAGTAGTTGGTGCAACAGGCGCGACTGGCGCCGCGGCCTTCGGCGCAGGTGGCGCCATGTCGGCATCAACCAACTCAACATCAAATACCAACGTGGCTTTGGGCGGAATCACTGGCGGGCGCCCTTGCTCGCCGTACGCCAAACTCCATGGAATAATCAACTTTCGCTTCTCGCCAATTTTCATTGGCTGCACGCCTTGCGTCCATCCCTTGATCACGCGGTCCAAGCGAAATTCAATTGGCTTGCCGCGCTCAATGCTGCTGTCAAATTTCTTGCCGTCCACCAAGTAGCCGCTGTAGTTCACCTTCACCATTGAATCAGTTCCCTTTGGCGTTGCGCCGGTTCCTTCTTTCAGCACAATCCATTGCACGCCGCCAAATTCACCTTGCATCGGGGCGTCTGTTGCGTCGCCAGGCAACTGCGCCGCAACTTGGTCGGTCACAATTGTTCCATCAACTGCGTTCACGCTTACAAGATGGCTCTTGCCACTAGCGAACACGGACACTTTCCATGTTGGAGGATCGGCCAGCAAATCGCTGTCCACATTGCCAACTTTTCCCGGCACCTTTGCCGATGCCGCAACCACGGCGGCCTGAGCGTCCAACTTTGGAATGCGCAATTCGCCAGTCTTGGCGTCAATCAACACACGCACTGGCAATCCATTTTGAAAGCAAAGAATTTCATAATCAACTTTGTCCTTGCTCTTCACAATGCGCAGCGACATCACCTTGCCACCCGTGGCATCAACAGCGGCTTTCATTGCGCCTGCTGCGTCCAATTTAAAAGTTCCAAGCTCCACTTCAAGCGTCTTTGGATCGGGCGGCAGTTGGGAGTAATCAACATCACTCGCTGGCGCCACTGTTCCGCTTTGCGCATTGGCAAGCGACACAAATGAACTAGCGCAAAGTGCGGCGAACATTCCAACCAAACGCTTTGAAAGAACCTGCATGTGAATCTCCTATGAAGTGGACAAATTAAGCGGACAAATGCCGCACAAGAATGCTAATCAAAGATACCCGAGTGCGCAGACGCGCATCCAAACTCAAACCAAGTGGGCCAGGGGCAAGTTCGCCTTTACAGCGTTCCTTGTTCGATAGCGTTCACTTTATTTAATCGACGCATGTGGCGTGGCTCGCCGCTGAAATTGGCCGCCAAATATCCGCGCACCATGTCCTCCGCAAGCGCCGCCCCAACAATGCGCCCACCAAGCACCAGCACATTCATGGCGTCGTGTTCAACACCTTGATGCGCCGAATAGTAATCCTCGCAGTTGCCGGCGCGAATGCCTTTGATCTTGTTGGCGGCCACGCTTGCCCCAATGCCCGAGCCGCACAATAAAATTCCGCGGTCAGCCTTGCCCGCCAAAATCACTTTGCTCAACGCAACAGCAAAGTCTGGGTAATCATCTTCGCCGTCGTACACATGCGCGCCAACATCCGTCACTGTGTGTCCAAGCGAAGCCACCAACTTCTTCAGCGACTCCTTCAACTCAAAGCCCGCATGATCCGACGCCATCACAATATTCATCGTCCCGCTCCCGCCGCATTTTTGGCGATGGTCGCGCGCACAATGGCGGCAACTGGTTCAGGTTCAAAACCAAATTTCTTCAGCAAGTGCTTCAACGGCGCGCTCGCTCCAAATGAATTCATTCCAACAATCGCGCCATCAAGACCAACCCAACGCTCCCAACCAAGCGGGCTTGCCATTTCCACCGCTATGCGCACGCGCATCTTTGGCGGCAACACGGAATCCCTGTACGCCTGATCTTGTTTCTCAAACAATTGCCAACACGGCATGCTCACCACGCGGGTGCGAACTCCTTCTTTTGCAAGCAAATCCTGCACTTGAATGCACAAATTCACTTCGCTTCCAGTGCCAATCAATATCGCTTGCGCATCGCCACCCTTGGCTTCGCTCACCACATACGCACCCTTGGCGCAACCACTGGCTTTGCCATACACGGTGCGATCAAGCGTTGGCAAATCCTGGCGCGTCAACGACAACACGCTTGTCGCGTGACCGTGACTCATGGCGGCGCGCCAACACTCAGCGGTTTCATTCGCATCGGCTGGACGGAACACAAGCAATCCAGGCACCGCACGCAAACCAGGCAACTGCTCAATCGGTTGATGCGTTGGACCATCTTCGCCAACGCCAATTGAATCATGCGTGAACACATAGGTCACCGGCATGTCCATGAACGCGCTTAAGCGCATGGATCCGCGCATGTAATCCGTGAAGATCATGAAGCCGCTGCCAAATGGTCGCAGACCACTTAATGCAAGGCCGTTGCAAATTCCGCCCATGGCGTGCTCGCGAATTCCAAAATGCAAATTGCGTCCGCCGTAACTTCCCGGCTGAAAACTTCCGGCGTTGCCATCAATGCCGGTCTTGGTGCTTGGCGTTAAATCCGCGGAGCCGCCAATCATCCAAGGAACTTTCTTGGCGATGGCATTCAACACTTTTCCACCCGACACGCGGCTAGCCATGCCCTTCGCGTCCGCGGGGAATACTGGAATTTCAGAATCCCAACCTGCGGGCAATTCATGTTTCCACATTTGTTGCAACTGCGCGGCTAGCTCTGGAAATTGCTTGGTGTAATTCGCAAACATGGTCTTCCATGCTGTGTTCGCGTCTTTTCCATGCTTGCCCACGCAATCGCTAAAGCGTTGCATCACTCCGTCTGGCACCAAAAACTTCGCGTCCTCTGGCCAGCCATACAACTTCTTCGCCTTGCGAATTAAATCCTCACCCAACGGCTCGCCATGGGCGGCGCTGGTGTCTTGTCGCTCGCTGCCAAAACCAATGTGGCTATCAACAACAATCAAAGTTGGTCGTCCCTTTGTCTCCGCAGCCACACCAAGCGTGCGCACAATCGCATCCACATCATTGGCATCGCCAACACGCAACACATTCCATCCGTATCCCAAATATCGAGTGCTTGGATCATCGCTGTACGCAAGATCCGTCTTGCCTTCAATGGTGATGTGATTGTTGTCGTAAATCCAAACCAAATTATCCAATTGCAAATGGCCCGCGATACTGCCAGCCTCGCCGCTCACGCCTTCCATCATGCAGCCGTCACCACAAATCGCGTATGTGCGGAAATTAAAAATCTCAAAGCCTGGGCGATTGAATGTTGCGGCCAACCACTTCTCTGCCATCGCCATGCCAACTGAATTCGCCAAGCCTTGACCAAGCGGACCCGTTGTTGTTTCCAAACCACTTGTCCAACCATGTTCAGGATGTCCAGGACACAAACTGTCCAGTTGACGAAACGCCTTGATGGCTTCAATGGGAACCGCAGGTTTGCCCGTCAATTTTCCACTCTTGTCAACTTCCTGCGTGCGCGACAAATGCAGCAAGCTATAAATCAACATGCATGCGTGGCCATTGCTCAACACAAAACGATCGCGATTTGGCCACAGCGGATCAGCGGGATCAAACTTTAAAACATTTTGCCACAGCGCATACCCAACAGGAGCCAACGCCATTGGAGTTCCGGGGTGACCACTGTTCGCGGCCTGCACTGCGTCCATTGAAAGCGTGCGAATGGTGTTAATGGCAAGCGCGTCAATCATTGGCACATCGCCAGGAGTTCCTGCAAAAGTGGTTGATGCGGTCGTTGCGATTGTGGTTGCTGCGGCGATGGTCATGGTTAAATTCCTTGTAAAGTTTGAGGACTTTCAAGAATAGCGGCGAACTCATTTTTTTTCATCTTCAATCTATTTTTATGACTCAAGCGTGTTCGGACATCCTGCGGCGTCTACCATCACAGCGAAGGAATAATTATGAACACACCATTTACACAATGTTTTCACAAAGCCATAGTTACTTCTACGCTTTTCTTTGGATTCACCACACTGACCAGCATGGCGCAAACCGCGCCCAACACGCAACCGCCAACCACTGCGGCTAAGCCCGCTGCCGCGCCGGTGCAAACAACATCCGCGCCCGCAGTTGCTACTCAAAATCCAAACGCGCCAGTTCGCATTGATCCAACACAGCCGGTAGCCAATGGGCAAGTTGGCAATAATCCAATCAACACAAATCAATCTGTTCCCACCAGTCAATTTATGAAGAATGAAAATTCGGTGCCAACAAACCAAACTGGAACTCCCTCAGGAGTTGGCTACAACAATTCTGGCGGCATGGTGAATTCCCAAACTATGCAAAGCGATGCGACAAGCGAAGTGCATTATCACTATCACTATGACAGTGCCGGGCAACCGATTGGAAATGCGCCAGCTGGATACGCGCAAGCAACATACGTCAATCCAAACACTGTCAATCAATCCCCCCAGGCTACGAACATGCAGGGATCATCCGCAGGTGAAAATAGTGAATACAAATACGCAGACAACAATGATTATGGCGGTATGTATACCTATCAAAACAACAACTACAACCCAAATTCACGCGTAAATAACGGTGGTGGCGCTGGAATGACAGCCACTTGGAATCCATACATGGCTGATGGATCTGGCATGCTCACCTATGGCGGTGGCGGCAGCGGCAGCGGCATTGAAGGATTCAACGACTAAATTTAAATTCGGATTTCAACCTGAATTATTTTGAGCTGCTCTTGGATTGGCATTGGAAGATTCATTGAATGAAATAATGAATTACCCTTTAGACAATTCCAAGTCATTCATCTTCAATCTTTTTTGTAACTCCAGCGAGTTTGAACGCGCCACCGTGACTACAATGCACAGAGCAAAGGAATCAACATGAACACACCATTCACACACTCGTTTCACAAGTCCGTCGCCTTCACTTCAATGCTTTTCTTGGGATGCACCACACTTGCCGTCATGGCGCAAACAACTCAAACTGCGCCAACAAAGCCGTCAGCGGAACCAGTACAAGTTCAGGGAACGCCTGCCGAGCCGGTCCGAATTGCTCCAGCGCAACAACCCGCAAATGGCCAAGTTGGAAAAAATCCAATCAACACCAATCAATCTGCTCCAACTCGCTCAAACCCAAATCTTCCAATTCAACAATCCGCAAATGGCCAAGTTGGAAGCAATCCACAAAATTCCGACCGATCTGTTCCCACCAGTCAATTTCTCAATAATCAAAATGCTGTGCCGACAAGCCAGACAGGAACTGGAACTCCCTCAGGCGTGGGCTACAACAATCCAGGCGGCATTGTGAATTCCGACACGCTGCAAAATGACACCTTGAATCATGTCCACTACCACTATCACTATGACAGTCAAGGTGGTTTTAGCGGAGCAACCGCTCCAGGCTACGCGCCAACAACCTACACCGATCCATCCAAGTTAGATGAAGTGAACAACCCAATGATGCAACAAGCGTATGGACCAGGAAATCCACCGCCCATGAATGTGGATGCTGGCAACATGTTTGTCAATAATCCAAACACGCGGGTTGGCGGAGGCGGCGTCCCAACAACGTGGAATCCATTTCTCAATAATGGCTCAGGCATGCTCACCTATGGAAGCGGTGGTGGCAGCGGCGTGCAGGGTTTCAATGACTAATTCGAATTCAAATCACTTCGAATCTAGTTTTCATCAATTAGTTTGAATTCAATGGTCTCGTTTCAGTCGAGTTACCTGTAGGCCAATTCACAAGCTTTGCGATCAGAATGGCTGGATACAGCACGCCAATGATTCCCTCAAACACAGCCGTACTGCGCGCGCGGGCTGACATTGGAACAAGATCTCCATATCCAATCGTGGTCAGTGTTGAAAAACTAAAGTAAAGAAAATCATGCCAGGCAAACGTCTGCGTAGGCAACGCGCCATTCATAGTTGATTGATATGCCCCAAGGCTTTGTTCACTGATGCGATGATGAATGACACTAAACACAATGCCAATCAGCAGGTACACAGAAATTCCACCATAGATTCGATCGGGCTGCACTGCCTCTTTTCGAAACACCGCGAACGCAACCAGAATTGTGGAATATGCGTAATAAATCACTACGAATAATCCAGGCCATCCAATAAGAGCGTCGGACATTTCCAAGTGATTGATTGAGTAGGCGCCATAGATAAATATACTCAACGCCGCAAAGGTAATAACAATTCCCGTCACTCCCGCCAATGAAACAACCCCGATCGCCGGCAGAAGCGTGAATACTGCAAGGCCCCAAATCGTGGCATGTGTGTCCTCGGTCACCATAAATGGATAGGCCCAAAGCAGTACAACCAATGCGATAAACAAAGGCAGGCAACGATTTCGAAGCCACCGCATGGGATTGAGAACGTCCTCAATTTTGTTCGTCCGATTGCGAACGGTCTTGTGGCCTGGCTGCGTCGGCGGTTGAAATTCGTGAGTCATATCAGCAGTATCGACGGCATTGACTGGCAATGCAAATGAAATCCAATTTCAAACGTAATTGAAAATGCGAGTGAATTGAAATCCAACAACATATTTACAAATCACTTTGTAAGCACAGAGTTGTTGATACCTGCAAATGCAATCACTCAACAGTGTCAAAACCGTCTCCAGAGAGATGGCATTGAGGAATCACACTTCCTCGTAATCCAAATCAAGCGCAAATGGTTCTGGAAGACGCCAAACCGCGATTAAACCAAGCGCAATCACTACTGTCGCAACCACTGCCGCCGCGCCAATCATGCCAGCTCCAGGCGTAAGAAATTCCCAGGCAGTCACCATGATCACGGCGGCGCCGCGCACTAAATTGGGCGCCACGGTGGCGGCGGTTGAGCGTAAATTTGTCCCAAACGATTCGCCCGCCATGGTGACAAAAACCGCCCAATATCCAGTGGCTATTCCAGCGGCGAATGTCCATGAATAAAAAGCGACCGAACTACGCCCGCCAAAAATCAAAAGTCCCGCGATTGAAAATGCCAACAGGGAAATAAATATCGCCACCGCTCCCCGGCGGCTTTGCAACCATTGGCTCAATGAGCTACTCAGCAAATCACCAATCGCAGCGCCCGCATACCCACACATAATCACCGTGGGTGGTCGCACTGGCTCACTTAATCCAAGGCCGCGCGCCAGTTCCGGCGCGAACACAAAAACAATTCCCCCAACAAACCAAATGGGTGTGCCAAGTAGCACCACAAACAAAAAACGCTTTAAGCGTTGCAATGGAAAGAACAACATGCGTGGGTCACCTCGCCGCTTGGTTCGCTGCGCAGTGCGCGAATATATTCCGCTTTCCGCCACTCCAAATCGAAGCGCCAAAAGTGCGAAACCCATGACGCCGCCAAAGATGTATGCGTGGCGCCACGCAAAATTCGCACCCACCACACTTGCCGCAATGGGTCCAAACATTCCCGCGAAGGCGATGATCATGGTGCCCCAACCGCGAGCCTTTTTACCCAGCAATTCACTCACAAGCGTCACACCCGCTCCTAACTCGCCAGCCAATCCAAATCCCGCAATAAACCTCAAAGCCGCGTACATGGGAACGCTGCTGACAAATCCGGTCAACACATTCGCCGTGGAATACAGCGCAATCGAACCGAATAATGTCGTCAATCGACCGCGGCGATCGCCCAACATTCCCCACGCAAATCCTCCCAATACCATTCCGAAAAGTTGCGCATTGAGAATAGCCACGCCCGCACTCGTGATATCCCCCTTCTCAAATCCAAAGGTCACTTGAAATAAATGCCCAAGGCGTTGCCAACCGGTGATCGAAGTAGTTGGATCAGCCGGCAGCAATCCCAATCCGGCAGTGCCCAAACTGGCAACGCGCACCACGCTAAATATGACTAGGTCATACAAGTCCACGAAATAGCCAAGTGCAGCAACGGTGACTGCCAACCACGGCGTTGCGCGCGCAGTTTTTTCAATCACAGAAGAATCATTTCTATTTTGAAGCACAACTCAGTTGTACAACAGATTTGCGAATTATTTTTAATACGCGTCAGATTGGATACGCAATCACGCAAATGCGTGAAAATGACAAAGACGGACAAATGCAAAATAAAAAAAGAACACCCCGACTCGAGATCGGGGTGTTCAAACAACCGGTATTCATTGCTGAATACCGGGTGAATTTCTTTTGAAATGAACGTTTGGACGCCTTGGTTCTAAGTTGCCTTAGAGATATCCGCCTCTATGGGTTACCCCACTTTGACGGGCGAGAAATGTGTGAACGGATCGCGTCAGCTGAGATCACTCTCAGACAGACGTCTATAAAATCCTATAGAAAGGAGGTGATCCAGCCGCAGGTTCCCCTACGG
>SERZ01001041.1_pt1 | contig 16780 bp, 16 predicted proteins | sample 3171461 | NCBI WGS metagenome assembly SERZ01 (sample SAMN06051861, study PRJNA518727) | freshwater metagenome | biome: subpolar coniferous forest; feature: holomictic lake; material: water; isolation source: holomictic Lake 227, 6 m depth | place: Canada: near Kenora, Ontario | collected... | reverse complement strand
CAGGGTTAACACGGTTTTCAAGTTCGTAGTATTCACGTTTATCAAGGAGGATATCCGCTAGCAACGCCCAAAGGCGAGCGTCTAGCGTATTTGCTGGAATGGCTTGTTCGATGAGGGTACGGGCTTCATTGGGTTTTCCTGCTAGGACGAGCAATGCTGCTTCATGCCAGACGAGCTCCGTTTCCTTGACTCCGTTTTCCTTTGCCAGATCCATCCAGAGTCCGGCGTTCGGTGCGTCAAGTTGCTCAATCGCGAGTTGTGCTTTATTAAGCAAGACGAAGGTATCTTTCGCGTCGATGTCAAATAATATATTTAACAGATGGTCGGCATCTGCAAAACGATACTCGTACATGGCCTTTGTTACCGATTGATACAGTTCGCGTTTTTTGTCTCGAAGGGCAATCAATGGGTCACGAAAACTTCGACTTTTCAGAAGCACGTTCTTAAAGCCAGTCGCCTTTCGTCCGAAATCTTTTCTCAAGACTTCGATAATGTCAAGACGAAGAAGGGTTCCGTATTCGTTTTGAATCTGCAAGGATGTTAGATCGGACAAGCGACCGCTTTCGGCGAGTGAGCGCAGGTACGTGTCCAAATCGTGAGACAGAGGTATATTCTTCTCTAGGACGAGTTGATAACGGTTGAGCATTGAAGCAAGATTCCCGTCATAAGCGAGCTCGTTTGCCATTTTGTATAACGCATCAGCATCTTGATTTCGCTTGGCTTCAACAAACAGGAATGCCAGTTCGTTCAGTTGGCGAGATAATTGTTTTCGGAGTTGCTGACGGTAAGACGCGAAAAGAAGAATAGAGTCTGCTTCATCTGGGAAGAGAGTGGGACGCAGTTGTTCGATAAAACCATTGTATTCTTTTCTCAAGGTGTCCAAATCGAGAGGCTGGGTCTTTGGAAGGCCTTTCAGAAAAAAACCAGTTGGGATGGCATGGTATCCGTTTTCACGCCAAACTTCTGGTCGTTGAAATACGGCGATACGTGTGCATGCGTTTGTGTCTTTTGAGAGCCATTCGCTAATAAAGGTGCTTGGAGAAATGTCAGCAGCGTTCAGCATTCGATTGCGGATGGGCTCGAAGATAGCGTCTTTCGCGACAACATCCATAATGGACGAAGCATCGTAAGTGTCGGATACAGGATCGGTTGAGACGAAACGTATGTTACGCTTATCATTAAATGCATGCATCATGATTTGATAACGAAACAGGGAATTGTTGATCAACCAGTCTCGTGTGCCGAGCGTCCAATAGAGGTCCTTTGAGAAAGAGTCGACAAATGCTCCAACTTGAGGGTCAATGTCGACCTTGTTGCGAAAGGGGGTTACACATACGAGCAAGGCTAACGGCCAGAAGAGTAGGGTTCCTAACTTGCACAGCATTGGATTGTCTCGATATTCGTAATATTCTAAGTCCTCATCGCCATGCGCCAGGAAGACATCGCGCATGAGATAGAAAACGGCAACGAGTAATCCGACAAAAAATGAAATCACAACGTAGGGAAATAACGGCACTTCAGATGTCTGCCTGGCTATGCCCCATAGGGAAGTACGTACATTCAACATCGCAGGAATACAGCTCATGGCTAGTCCTAATTCCATGATCAATAATAAGAATGTTCTTCGCCCATGAAAAGCATTTGTAAAGACGAATAGGGCGATGGCTGCGGGGAATAGAAATAAAACAAACGTATAGATCCAACCATAACTTGGAATCCAAGAAATAATATTATTTAAGAGCGTTGAACCCAAAGTGGATAACAGTAGTCGTCCTGATCCGCTTGTGATGAGTTCGCAGCCGTCCGCCGCTTTGTTGAGGCACGTAAGGGCTACCAGAAAACCAGCAATGCCGACCAGAATGACTCCCAGCATACGATGCATGGCCAATTGCTCGTTGTTTTCCATTGTCCGTATTATAATGAAGCCGGCAATGGGCAATAAGATTAAAAAGAGTGGATGTTCTAGGCAGGTCGCCGTCAGCAGAAGAACAACCGGGAAGAGAACAAAACTACTGCCAGTGTGAAGATAGGATAACAGCATGTTGATGATCATCAAAAAAAGCATCAAATGAAAGGCATGCGGATAGAGGCGCGTGGATACTAGCCAAAATGGAGCCGTGAATGCAAGCACGGTTGCCGTGGCGAGACCACCCAAGACGCTGGCTTGTGCGGCCAACCAGTTGTGATGAAACAGGTCTTCGTCGTGTAGAGTTCCTTGTTCTGACTTCAGAGAGAGGGAAACAGATGGATGTGCGTTACTGAGCTGCTGTGTAGGAGTCGATTTTTTAGCCCGTACAAGGGTATCATCGTCCGTGTCATCGCCCTCTTCTTGTTTGGTTTGGAAAACAACGGAGGCCGCACCTCCCGGCAAGTCACGCCCGCAAATAAAAATAAACCGGGCTGTAAAATAGTAGGCGAGCGTGACGGCCATGCTTCCACAGAATACACAAAACAGATTTAATCGTATGGTTAATGTTTCATAAGGCAAGGTGGCGATTATTTGTGTGAGCAAGGTAAAAAGAGGATTAGAAAGGTCTTCTGTTTTACAAAGTCGTGCTGCAACAGCAGTCAAGAATGCAGATTTGCCTGGATAGGCATATTGGAACAGTGTGTGACCATAAACATACGCTGACACACTAAACACCAAAGGGAGAAAAAGACGGATAAAAAAAACAGGTGACGAAAAAAAGAGTCGCTTAGCCAAGCTCATGAATTACCTCCAAAGTAATCACGTTAAATCATACCAAAAGTCTAGTCTGTTTTCTAGTAGGTTTTCAACACAGCCGCGCGTTTATTTCCAAATAAGCCATGCCAGTAGCCAGACAACGCCTGTGGCGTAAAGACCACTGACAATATCGTCGAGTAGTACGCCCCATGCATTATGCCAGTTTCTGTCTATATAACGTGCAACGGGTAGTTTGATGATGTCGAAAATACGAAAGATCAAAAAACCAGCAGTTGCGATATACCAAAGTGGAGCCGTACTTGTGTAGAGAATGATAGGGACTACGAGATACCCCGCGATTTCATCCAGCACGAAATTACCAGAGTCGGAGTCATTCCAATAGCGTTCCGCCCAGGAGTTTAATGAAAAGTGTATGACAGATGTACCAATGAGGCACGCCAGTAGGGCGAGTAGCCTATGAAGGGGCACATCGAGAAAGAAGACGATGCCTACGTGCATTGCAACGCCCAATAACGCGCCAAAGGAGCCTGGCGCAATGGGCATCAATCCTAACCCGAACGCGCTACCAATAAAAACGAAGAAGGTGTCTTTGATTGATTTCATTATTAATTTTTTGTAATGATTATGTGTTGTTGCTCAATCCAAATGTCTATCGATTCGCCCGTACGATTACGTCCGGCTAGCGGACTGAGTTCGAAGGCCTTTAACGTAAAAGGCATTCCTTTGAATTCTGGAATGGAAATTAGATGTTGTGCGACTTCGCCGAGATAGGTGCTTTCGGAAAAATGCCCATGAAGACGATTGGGTAAGTTGCTGGCCGGTTTGTCAAAGCGAATATTTTCGGGACGGATACATAGTTCAATCTTCTCGCCAAGTGCTACTGCATTGTCGGAATGGTGAGCAACAAAGACACCATAAGCTGTTTCAACGGTGGTTGCTTCATTTGTGATGTTACAAACGATACCTGGGATGAAATTTGCGTCGCCTATAAAGCCAGCCACAAAACGGTTGAGTGGTGCGCGATAAATATTTTCGGGCGTACCGATCTGTTCAATGCGGCCATCTCTCATGATGGCAATACGATCAGCAATGGAGAGGGCTTCTTTTTGATCATGGGTTACATAAATAGCTGTTAATCCGGCTTGTTTGCAAATGCGGCGAATCTCTACGCGCATCTCAAGGCGGAGCTTGGCATCTAGGTTAGACAGAGGTTCATCTAACAAAAGACATTCGGGCTTAATGACCAATGCGCGAGCCAGTGCAACGCGCTGTTGTTCGCCACCTGAAAGTTGATTGGGTTTGGCTTTTGCACGGTCCTCAAGATGGACAAGGGCAAGAGCCTCACGGACATGGTGTTGGATTTCGGACTTAGGAATTTTTCGCATTTCGAGTCCGAAGGCAATATTTTCCTCAAGCGTTAAATGAGGCCAGAGAGCATAATGCTGAAATACCATGCCAGTGTTTCGCTTATGGGGTGGTAAGTGCGTTATGTCTCGTTCTCCGATTTTGACTGAACCGGATTCAGGCGCATGAAACCCCGCGATACATCGTAGTAATGTCGTCTTGCCGCAACCGCTTGGACCGAGCAAGAAAAAAAGTTCTCCAGACTTGACTTGCACACAAACATTTTTTAACGCAACGAAAGATCCGAATTGTTTGGTGACATTTTCAATTGTTATTGGGATGGCCATACGCTCCTATTCATGGATAATCTGTGCTTCAAAGACGAGGAACGTGGCTCCTTTTTCGCGCCAAGCTTCTCGTGGTAAGCCAGCCTTCATCGCCAGATGGTCTAGGGTTTCTTCGAGTCCCCAACCCTGTTCGGGTGCGACCTGAGGCAGGAATACGGCACTTTGGTTGGAAACAGTGAGTAGTATGCCGTGCTTGCCAATTTCAATGTCTTTCCAGGAGGGTACTGGATGTGGGGGTGTCAAAATAGAAATCTCGATTTTGGCACGCGCAAAATCGTTTGCGCTTAACGGGACAAAACGCGGATCATGGAACGCGGCATTCAGCGCTTGATCACGCACGGCTTTCCAGATTTCGCGACGTGGCATAATCTCTCCGATGCACCCACGCAGGTCGTTGTTCAGCGTCAAGGTCACAAATCCGCCCCGGATGGCCTGCATCCCGCTGGTGAGCACTGAAGGAACACAAGCCAATGCCATTGGCTCTCCTCTTTTCAAGGCTTGATCAATGGTATTACGGACAAGCGCCAATAGCTTGTCGCAGTCGCTCTTATCTAGCAGTCCAGCAGGGGGCATCATTTTGTCTATGGTTTTTGAAGCACGAGGCCACATCCCGCTAACGACTGCGCCGATATAACTGACAGAGTTGGATTGGTCATGTAACATTTTTCCTGAGGTGTCGTATCCGGTTTTTTGCACAATGGCATCCTTGGGCATCATAGCAATGAGGAAGGCGAGTGGATCGCGGCCGCAGACCGTTGCGCCTGTTTCATCCAAATACTTCAAGAACCCCTTAAAATCTTTGCGAGTAAACAGTTCAAATACGCCCATATCCAGTGTTTCGATATTCTTTTCAACATCCTGACTAAAGGGCATATACCCATAGTTTGCACCATAATGCGTGAAATCAGAGCTGGCAACGAAAAGCGTCCCTTCATCCAAAAGTTGCTGCAATCCAGAGGCGGCCTCCACGAGATGCTTCGAATCAAATTGCCCACACACCATACAGACCACGGGAATCTGGGTTGAGAGACAATATTGGATCAAGGGCAGTTGAATCTGGTCGCTGTGCTCCTGCTGATGGGAGCGCGCGTTTGTGATGATAAACGGCAGTTTGCGCAATTGATCGACAAAAGCCGTATCTACGGCTAAATCACCCAGGGGTGTACGGAAATGCGTCGCATCCGGGATGCTCACTTGATTGTGCATACTGACGTAGTGACTAGGTCCCATGACGACGACGCGTTTGATGGTCTTGGGGTCGATACGCAAATACACGCTTCCAGCTACTGCCCCTGAATAGCGATACCCTGCATGAGGGACAACAGCTGCACAGATGTTTTGCTTCCGGATCGGGGCGATTCCGCGCAAACGCTCTGATAAATCATCGCGCAAGCCAGACTCGCTTGCTGGAAACCATTGACCCGACAAAGGAGAAACCATGATGCTCTTCATATTCTCATCCTTCCGAAATATGATTAATGTTCCACAGCATATCACTAAAAGAGTCAACCATCCAGCCCATTTCATAGGGGTTTACTTTCTCATATTGAATCTAGTATAATAAAAACCATGCCGATTTACGAATATACATGTCATGCTTGTCAGAAAACATTTGAGCATTTGGCTCGGACGCTTTCTGACAAGCCGAAGGAGTGTCCAGCCTGTGGCAATAAAAAGAAGCTCGTTAAACAGTTTTCATCCTTTGCTGCACCACAGGCAAGACCTTTGGTCCCAAGCGGATGCCACGGGTGCGCTGGAGCTTCCTGTTGCCCATCCCTTTCGCAGGGCGGATGTCATTAAAATACAAAAAGAAACGCGTACATCATCGAGTCTCTTTTAAAACCAGAGTTGCAATCGACACAAGCTAACGATCCAGATGGATGTTTTTGCGCAGATAGGTCGGGATGTCCAAGTCTTGCCCATTGTAGATGGTAGGTTCGACGTTTTGGAATTTTCCTTTTCCAGTTGCACCCGGGGATAATTTTGATTTGCTTTTGTTCCGTTTTGCGCTACCAGGCTGAATTTGGAATACTTCTGCGGGTGGAATGTGTGTCGGCGTTGCTTCACTTGAAACAGATGCGTCCTTCTTTATTTCGCCCGCAGGAATCATTGAGCTTTCAAAGCAAAAGATGACAACCTCGATACGTCCATTGAATGAGGGATCTTGGACTGTCCCCATTTCAATCAAGGAGTCAGCTTTGCTCCAGTCGCGCAAGGTCTTCATGATATCGCCAATCTCTGTGAGGCGCAAGTCAGTCCCCGCAAGGATGCCGACAATCATGGCGCTTGCTTTGGCAATGGAATCTCCTAAACGAAGGAGCTTGCTCTCACGAAATGCGGCGATTAATGCCTCTGGCCGATCGGATCCAGATGCAGTGGCATTGCCAAAGCTAGAGGTTCCGCCGTGTAATATAAAAGTGTGTAACCGTTCGGCATTGATACTGAGAAATCCTGGTCTTGTCAATAGGCGCCACATAAGCGTTATGCCGGAGGCAAGAATATTATTGGATGTCTCCACCATTGTGTTGAGCAACAACTCGCCTGTTGACTGAAAAAGCTCGTCGAGTTTGACGATGCAAAACGAGTCAACATGCTCCTCAATCATCGCCTTGGCGCGGATAGTGGTTGCCATGCGAGCATTGCCTTCAAAGCCAAAGGGTTCTGTAGCGATGCACAGCGTCGCAATGCCCATGTCATGCAGGGCACTGATGACTTCAGGGGTTACTCCACTTCCTGTGCCTGCACCCATACAGGTCAGGATGACAGCGGTGCGTACACCTTGCAGGTGTGAATGAAGCAGGTGCAGATCATCTTGTATAGCAAGGCGCCCCTTGACGGCATCTCCCCCAGTCCCGTTTCCAGATAGACGTGCCGCGCCGATCAGGATGCAAGGAATAGTATTTGAAAGCAATTCGCGGTTTGCGATAGCATCTGTGTCAATACAGACGATGCGCATGGCATCCTTATAAAGCTTATGTACTGCCGCGGCTAGACGCGCTCCGCCTCCTCCGATTCCGATCAAAATCAATTGTGATTGGTGTTCGTGGTTCATGAATTAAACACTTTCCCTAAAAGTTTACGAATAGGAGAGAGAAACCCATTATCTTCGTAAGTTTTTTGCCCGTATATAACAAGCCCTGCGACCGTCGAGTAGGCAGCGGGCTGATCAACATGCTCTTCCAACCCATCCACGTTAATGGGGAGGCCGATCTGACAGGGGATGCCAAGCGTACGTTGAGTCAGCTCGGAAAGTTTACGAAGATACGCGCCCCCGCCAGTCAGGACGACGCCGGCCCCCAAATGAATCAGTACCCCAGCTTCATCCAAGCGCGAACGTAGAATTTTAAGCGTTTCTTCCATACGTGCATTGATGACAATATGAAGTGCTTTGCAACTAATTGTTCGCTCTTCGAATCCGACATCCGCAGGCAGGGCTATGCGACGGGATGCCATGCTGATCTCAATAATAGATGAGCCCTCTATGCGCTTAAGTTCTTCCGCACGATAGAGAGGTATATTGAAAGCAAGCGCAATGTCGTTTGTGATGTGATCGCCTCCGACAGCAATGCTCCCAATGGAGGAAACAATTCCATTTGTATATGCAACATAGTTGGTTGTGCCACCACCAAAGTCAACAAGAACGACGCCATTTTTCTTTTGTTCTGGCGTCAGGACGGCGAGAGCCGCGCAGACACCAGAAAACGTAACATCCGTGACATCCAATCGTGCATTCTTTGCAACGTTGACCACATTTTCAATTCGATTTTTATGACCATGTACGACAAGGGTATTGAAAGACAACATGTTGCAACGCATTCCTTGCGGTGTCATAATGCCGGGTTGGTCATCCAGCGTGTAGGTCTGCCGAATGGTGTGTAATACTTGGCGTTCAACTTCCATGGGCATTTCATTGGCAATGGCCGTAACTTCCTCAACGTCTTCTCGGGTTACGACACGATCACTTGAGCGAATAGGAATTTGACCATGATTGACTGTCGCTTGAATATGGCCACCGGAGAGTGTCATGAGTACTTGCCACACATCCACGCCGGACATCTTTTCGGCATCAGCCGCCGCAGCTTCAACGCCAACCCGCGCCTGAGAGAGATCAATGATTTGTCCTTTTCGAACACCGGTCGTTGGATAATTTCCGATACCAGTTATCTTCATCCTTCCATTTTCCCGTGCTTCGCCCACACACACAACCGTTCGTGATGTTCCAATTTCCAATGCTGCAATCGGAGGCATTCGCATAGCGAACCTCACTTTCCTTAAATTTACTCAACGCCGGGAAGGGTTGCTGCAATTCGTCCCTGTACCCGTGCGTCCCACATTAAACAAATTCGACCAGCTTCGCTTTCCATGAACATACCGAGATCATCGAAGTGTGCTTGCATTTTAGCCAGTGTATCTTTTTCATCATCATCCATACCGTCCCATGCAAATTTTGCCTGTCGGTGATCAAAAAAGGTCAGCAGCAGATAGTCTTCTTTTATGGTGTCCAATTCGAGTAGTCTTAACCGAACAGAGGGACGTTGTGCATTGACAACTAGCCGTACGGCTGACATAGCCATGCCATGTAAACGGTCGCCAGGCTTAAGATGCGCGATATTGTCAGCACCCTTAATAAAGGGGAGCGCACCGACACCTGCATTACGATTAAAGATGGCACCCTCTTCGTCAACGACGCGCCCTTCCGTGCCTGTTATGCCGACACGGGCGATAGGTTCGCGCTCGATAATAGTGATGATGAGTTTGTTTGGCATTCTGCGGACAATGGAAATGTCACGAATGTTAGCGGCACGCTCCAGTAGCTCTTTTCGCTTTTGTTCAATCGGCAACTCGAAAACGTTTACGCCTTCCTTTAAACCCAGTACGCCGCAAATAACTTCAGGTGTTAATGTTTTCCCCGTGTTGACTGTAATGGAGTGGCGAAGATTTCGCAATTCAAAAAGCTTTGATGAGCCAAAGTAATAATGACTGAATGCAGCCCATCCACCTTGACAAATCAACCAGATAGCAATAAGGACTGAAAAAATAATGAGACCAAATTTAGCCTTAGGTGGAATTTCAAAGCCTATTTGAACGCCTGTAACGCGTCGACCACTTGCGGGAGAACGTCCTTGTTGGGACGTAGGCTTGGCTTTAAAATTATTCCATTTCATGCGTGAGTGTCCTTTGACGCGCTTGCATTGGATGACACAATATGAATCAATGATGCGCGGCAAGCTTCAATAAATGCAAGCAGAGCGAATTAAAGGATTCGCCTGCACGTGCTGCCGCTTTCGGTAATAGGCTTGTTGCTGTGAGGCCAGGCAACGTATTGATTTCGAGGATGAAGGGTTTTCCGTCTGGCGTCACACGAAAATCAACACGGCTGACGCCTCGGCATCCAATCGCGTGGAATGCTTGTACGGCGAGGCTCTGACATGTTGAAAGCAGTGCTGAATCTTTCTCTCCTTCTGGAAAGAGATAGCGGGTCATGCCTTGTGAGTATTTTTCTGTAAACCCATACCAACCATTGGGAGCGCAAATTTCTACCACGGGTAACGGTTCCCCCCCAATTACGCCGACAGTCCATTCGCGACCATGAATGTATTGTTCAACAAGCACTTCCCCTGCAGAATCAATTTTGCGTGCAGCAGCAAGCGCATCATCCCATTGCTCTAGCGCGACAACTTTTGAGATACCGACGCTTGAACCATCTCGTGGCGGTTTAACGACAACAGGCAAGCTGAGCGCTGTTCGTGTTATATGATGGGCCAGCACTTCATAAGGCGGTGTGGGAAGGTGTGCCGCCTCGAGATACTTTTTAGTGGAGATCTTATCCATGGCAATACGGCTTGCAATAGCACCAGGACCTGTGTAGGGGATATTCAGTTGATCAAGGTCGTGTTGAACACCTCCATTTTCGCCATACCCTCCGTGCAAGGCAAGAAAGACAACGTCAATGTCGCGAGGCAGGGATTCAATACTGTCGCTTTCTAAAATAACAGGGACTACATCCAGTCCCTCTTCTTGCAAAGCACTCACGACTGCTCCACCTGAACGTAGAGATACATCGCGTTCATTCGATGTTCCACCCATAAGTACTGCCACTCGTTTCATAATGAAAAAATCCATGTGTTCATTAATTTTAAAAATATATCTTAGGATAACGTAAACGGCTAATTGAATAAATACAAAAGTGAACTATTTTTGAAAATAAGAAGGTGGACACTTTGTGAGTGTCCACCTTCTTCTCTGAAAGAAGTTTCAGATGTTCGGCGTTACTTGATTTCTGCTGCAGGAGCAGGGACTGCTACTGCGGGGAGCTCAACCCATTGCAGAAGGCACATTTCCGAGCCATCGCCACGGCGTTGACCGAGCTTCAGAATACGGGTGTACCCGCCTTTACGGCCATCCATCGACGGTACGACAACGTCGAACAGTTTCTGGAGTGCTTCTGGGCTCTGCAGGCGGGATGCGGCAATACGACGGGCAGCCAACGTTCCCTTGCGGGCGAGGGTGACCATTTTCTCTGCATCTTTGCGAGTCTGTTTAGCTTTAGCCGTTGTAGTCTTAATGCTTCCTTGAAGCATTAAGTTGGTTACAAGACTGACCAAGAGCGCCTTGCGGTGAGCTGTCTTACGTCCGAACTTCTTTGTAATTCTTTGATGACGCATGTTCCAAAATCCTTTACTTTGTTTCTTCCATCAATTCGGGGTCAAACTTGTAACCCAGATAGAGACCCAGCTCAACAAGCTTGTCCTTAATCTCATTAAGCGACTTTTTGCCGAAGTTACGATACTTCAACATGTCGGCCTCGGTCTTCATGGCCAACTCGCCCACCGTTGTAATGTTGGCGTTGTTCAAGCAGTTCGCGGCACGCACGCTTAGTTCGATTTCATTGACGCTCATGTTCAGAATACGACGCAGACGATCGCGTTCTTCATCAACCTTTTTCTCGGATTCTTCAAATTCCAGCACTTCTTCGCTGTAATCGACGAATACATCGAGATGATGACGCAATACTGCTGCTGCGGTTTTGAGAGCATCATCAGGTGTGACACGACCATCGGTCCAGATGTCTAGCACAAGCTTTTCATAGTCTGTCCGCTGTCCGACGCGTGTGTTTTCCACTTGGAAATTTACGCGATTGACTGGGGAGAAGATGCTGTCGATTGGAATGCGTCCGATGACTTGCTCGTCAGGCTTGTTGCCTTCTGCTGGGCAAAATCCACGGCCGGAACGGATCTCGATTTCCAGATCAAGCACGCCATTTGTATCAAGCGTAGCAATGTGCTGGGTCGGGTTCAAGATTTCGATAGAGTTTTCCTCTGCGAAATCAGCGGCGGTTACTTCACATGCGCCTTTTTTATGGAGTTTCAACATCACAGAGGAACGACTGAAGCTCTTCAGAAGCACCCTCTTCAAGTTAAGGATGATGTCTGTCACGTCTTCGCTGACGCCAGGAAGTGAGCAGAACTCATGATTGGCTCCACCCACCTTTACCGAGCTGATAGCTACGCCTTCAATCGATGACAACAGAATGCGACGAAGCGAGTTGCCGATCGTTCGGGCATACCCTACTTCAAACGGCTCAGCAACAAAACGTGTATACGTTGCTGTTGCGGTTGTTTCATCCTTCTGGACCCGACGAGGCATTTCAAAACGGCTCAAACGAATCGGCATATTTCCGTCCTTTCAGGCTTTGCCACGCAACATTTCGTATACGTGGCCGCCATTAAGTGAAATTCAGTTACAATTAGCGCGAATACAACTCGACAATGGCCTGCTCGTCGACAACCGGTGCGATCTGCTCGCGAGTTGGGATCGACTGCAATTCCGCCTTGAAGGTCTTCCTGTCCAACACAACCCATGCAGGTGTCTGCTGGGTGGTGGCGGCTTCGAGGCAACGACTTGCCACGTCGCGACTACGCGGACGATCACGGACTTCGATAGTATCGCCAGCCTTCAAAATCATTGAAGGGATTGTAGCGACTTTACCATTGACCAAGATGTGGCCGTGCAGCACGAACTGACGGGCCGCGCGACGTGAAGAAGAAAACCCGAGACGGTAGACCATGTTGTCCAAACGTGTTTCCAACAATTGGAGTAGGATTTCACCCGTGACGCCTTTTCGGCGTAACGCTTCCTTGAAGAAGCGACGGAATTGAAGTTCCTGCATACCAAATTGCCGGCGAAGACATTGCTTCTGACGAAGCTGCTGACCGTATTCAGACATCTTACGGCCACGGCGTGCGCCATGCTGGCCTGGTGCGGATTGTCCCTGTTCGATTGCGCATTTCGCCATATAGCAACGTGCGCCCTTCAGAAACAATTTTTGTCCCTCGCGACGGCACAACCGGCACGCGGGTCCTGTATATCTACCCATGTTAGACTCTCCTCCGTTTACGCGGACGGCAACCGTTATGCGGAATAGGCGTACAATCCTTCAACAGGGACACTTGAATGCCCGCCGACTGAATTGCGCGTACTGCGGATTCGCGTCCCGCCCCAGCGCCTTGAACTCTGACTTCAACTTCATGCATGCCTTTGGAAATCGCCTGACGTGCCGCATCCTGAGCAACCATGGTTGCCGCAAATGCTGTACACTTACGCGAGCCCTTGAAGCCAGCCTTGCCGGCTGAACTCCAGGCAATCACACCACCACGCGCATCGGTAATCGATACTAACGTGTTGTTAAAGGTTGAACGGATGAAGCAGATACCCGCCGGAATCGACTTCGCCTTACCTTTTTTCTTTACGTCCGTTGCTGTTGCAGTCTTGGACTCCTCGCCCATCGACAACACAGCAGCAGCTTCCTCATGCAACTTCTGCTCTTCCGAAACAGGTGCATCTTCTTTTTTGATAGCTTCTTCGCTCATGCGTTTTTAGCCTTAAAGTATATGGCTGATGCGTTTTCACACATCATCGCCGGGGTTAAATTACACCTTGGCTTTTATTGCCGCGCGTTCGCCTCTATCGCGAACAGCACCTACCGTCTTCTTGCCACCTTTACGCGTACGAGCATTCGTACGAGTGCGCTGACCGCGAACCGGCAGACCACGTTTGTGACGTAGACCACGATACGAGCCAATGCTGATCAAGCGGCGAATGTTCTGCGAAACCTCACGGCGCAGATCACCTTCCACACGGTAGTTATCCTGAATAAAGGCCACGATATGACGAATTTCATCCGGCGTCAAATCATCAGCTTTCTTTGCCGGGTCGACTTTACATTGCTCGACCACATTGTTGGCCCTCTTGGGGCCGATTCCGTGAATATACCGTAGCGCGTACTCGACGCGTTTCCGACCCGGGATATCCACACCCATCAATCTCGGCATGGTTGTCCTCTCTCATTAACCCTGACGCTGTTTATGGCGCGGATTTGTACAAATAATACGAACGACACCTTTGCGACGTACCACTCGGCAACGTTCACAAATGCGACGTACTGAACTGCGAACTTTCATGGTCTATTCTTTCCTTACTCAAAAAAGGGCTTTTGATTTAACCAAAAGTCCGTCACCTTGTCTAGTATAAAGTTCAGAAACTTTCTATTCCCGCGTCAAAATCTCTGAACCCTCCTCCAGCACCGCCACGGTGTGCTCGAAGTGTGCGGACGGTTTCCTGTCCTTCGTTACTACTGTCCACTTGTCATCCAGAACGTATACGTCCGCTTTGCCAAGATTGACCATTGGCTCAATCGCCAACGTCATTCCAGGCTTGAGAACGATTCCGCTCCCTGGCTTTCCGTAATTAGGAATCTGTGGGTCTTCGTGAAGGTGACGCCCCACGCCGTGGCCTACAAATTCCCGTACTACCGAACAACCAGATGCCTCTGCGATACTCTGCACCGCATGCGACACGTCTCCGAGGCGCCCGCCCGGACGCACTGCCGCAACCGCTGCTGCAAGTGCTCGCTTCGTCGCCTCGACCAACCGGATTTTTTCGGGGTCTGTCACGCTCACCATCACAGTGGTCGCGCAATCCCCATGAAATCCGTTTTTCAAAACACCAACGTCAAGGCTCACCAAGTCTCCCGGCAGGACAACCCTCCGTCCCGGTATTCCGTGGATTACCTCTTCGTTGACTGAAATACACATCGCCGCTGGATATTGGAGATAACCTAAAAACGACGCCTTTGCTCCTCGCTCCGCTATCAGTTTCCGTCCTAGCACATCAAGCTCACCTGTTGTCACACCCGGCTTCACCGCCGCTGCAACCTCTGCAAGAACCTCTGCCGCCAGTCGGCAACTTACGCGCATAGCGTCAAGTTCCACGGCATTCTTCAGGGGCACCTTCATGAAAGCACGTGCCGAATGTTCTCAAAAATGTCATTGATCGGAATTCCATGCGCGGCGATCCGCTTCAGTAATCCGCGTCCTTCATAGAATGCGATCAGGGGCATTGTTTGGGACTGATAGACAGCTAAGCGGTTCTTTACCGTCTCAGGGTTATCATCCTTCCGTATCACAAGCGCTGTCCCACAAATGTCGCAGATACCTGCAATCTTTGATGGAATAGAGAGCACGTGATACCCAGCTCCGCATTTTGGACACCCACGGCGCCCTGCAATACGGTCGATTAAAATTGAATCTGGTACTTCCATCAGTATTACGGCGCTGAGGGTCGCACGGTTGGCTACAATGATCTTATCGAGCATCTCCGCTTGCACCACGGTACGGGGAAACCCGTCTAGGAGGAGCGTGCAATCGCTTGGGATTCCAAGCATATAGTCGGTAATCATCTGTGCGATCAACGCATCAGGAACCAGTTCGCCGCGCTTCATGAACCCGTCGGCCAACACGCCGGAAGGGGTTTGCCGTTTGACGGCATCTCGTAGTAAATCACCGCTGGAAACAGTTCGAAAAGAAGTATTTGACGCGGACAAACGTCCCGCCATTGTACCTTTACCACATCCAGGAGCACCTAAAAGAATGACTATTTGCATGAAGAGTTAATAAATATAACAAAAGTTGGTGCCAAAGCGCAACTTGAAAAATCATATTTATTTTTATTTTTTTATTTTTATCAATTATCCGTAGCTACCGAAGCCGAGGAAGAGCGTTTTCTTCATCATGCGATAGAAATAGGACGTTTCAGGTAGGGGATCACCAGAATGGTTGTGACAGGTACAGGTAGGGCGTGAGGCCAACTCGGCATAGAAACGATTACGGCCTGAGCTGTCAACGGCATGGCATTGTGTGGCCATAGAGGCAAATTCTTTAGGGTGGTCCATAAGTACGCAACCAGACGTCAGTTTGGGGACAGAGGATTGAAATACATCGAAAAGCGCGGACTGTTCGACTTTTGCGACAAGATCGTCGGTCATGTTGATATGGCAGTCGGAACACTGAAGCGGCGGACAAGGTTCGACATCGCCCGTTGCGTTGATGTGCAGATTGATGCCTGCCGCAGCTGGACAGCGGGCTCGGCCCTCTTCATCCCAATACGCATCAATGATGACAGCGGAGGTAACGCGTTTACGCTGTTCGAGGATGAAAGTTCTCAGGTTGCGTACTTGCTGGTCCGTTAAGACTTCTTCAAATCCTGGATTAGGTCCCGAGGGACGATAAATGTAGTACCATACATAGTGCGCCCCGCGTGCAACCATCTCATCGATAAACTCTGGACAGGTAGTATCTGAGAAGTTGGACATTGAAACGCTTGTTGCAACGCCTGTCACGAGACCAGCTTTTGAGCAATGATCCAAGGCGTCCAACGCACTAGCATACATATCATTCTGTCCACGACGTGCCTGGTAGGATGCCCCGACGCCTTCCATGCTGATGAGCGGCGTAACATTCCCTGCTTCTGCAAGTTTCTGGGCCATGGATTCATTCAGGAAGCGCCCATTGGTGAAGAGTTGAAAATAGGCTTTAGGGTGCGCTTTCAAAAAGTCGGGTAGCCACGGAAGGAGCAGGGGTTCGCCGCCCAGGAGGCCAAAGAAGCGGACACCCTGCGTTGCACATTCGCGGATGATCTTGTCAAGCAAGGCGACATTCATGTCTTGGGGTGTATCGACTCCGGTTGCCCAGCACCCTTTACAACTGAGGTTGCAACGTTGCGTCACGCTGATGAAGACAATAGGCGGGAAACGAAGCCCTTTTTTCAGGCGCTGTTTGAATTTTTTAAACGCTAGCATGTTATTTATGCCTGCACCTACGATGAATTGCCACAACACGCGCGGGTTGACTTCGCGCATCAGGCGTATGGGCAATGAGTTACTTCTTATCATATCGTTCTCATCCAAGAAAGTGTTGAAAAGTAGTATATCTGTTCTGGCCTCTTAATTACAAGATTTACGCGATGTAATATGTAATTTCCTCTTGATTTGTCTGCTTTAAAGAGAGAAACTAAGCCCATGTCTAGAATTGATGCAGTGCTGCTGATATTACTTATGTGTGTGATA
>SERZ01001040.1_pt1 | contig 16784 bp, 16 predicted proteins | sample 3171461 | NCBI WGS metagenome assembly SERZ01 (sample SAMN06051861, study PRJNA518727) | freshwater metagenome | biome: subpolar coniferous forest; feature: holomictic lake; material: water; isolation source: holomictic Lake 227, 6 m depth | place: Canada: near Kenora, Ontario | collected... | reverse complement strand
CTTTGTTTTGTTCTGGAGCCTGTCATGTTAAGCGAAACAGAAAAATTGAATGCGCTGATGGAGCTGGGAATTAAATTGAACCAGGTTCAGGATATGGATATTCTGATGGAAAACCTCCTGACCGAAGCCCGTCGTTTTGTCAATGCAGATGCTGGGTCTATTTATATCCGCGATGAAGATCATCTTAATTTTACCTATACCCAGAATGACACCTTGCAGCGGCGTCTGGGAAATGGGGAGAAGTTGATATATTCCACATTTACTGTTCCGATTAATACCAAAACCATTGCCGGTTATGTGGCAACCGATTGCAGATCATTAAATATTCTGGATGTTTATAAAATTGAATCCGAAGATTCTTACAGATTCGGCAAAGAATTCGATCAGAAGGTTGATTATCGCACCCGATCCATGCTGACCATTCCTCTCAAGGTAGGAAGCGGAGATGTTCTGGGAGTGTTACAGATTATCAATGCTCAGGATGAGGCAAGAAATGTCATTGCTTTTTCCGATCAGGATGAGAAGATGATGATGCTCTTTGCCAGCATCGCCGCTGTTGCTTTGGAACGCGCCCAGATGACCCGTGCTCTGTTGCTCAGAATGATCCGGATGGCTGAAATGCGTGACCCCAATGAAACAGGACCTCATGTCAACCGCGTCGGAGCTTATTCGGTTGAACTTTATGAACGATGGGCGAAAAGACATTTCGTATCCAAAAAGGAAATTGACAGAAACCGGGATATTCTCCGTTGTGCAGCCATGCTTCACGATGTTGGAAAAGTTGCGATATGTGACCGTATATTGCAAAAGCCGGGGCGATTGCAAAAGAGTGAATTTCTGGTTATGAAACTGCACACCGTCTGGGGTGCACAGTTGTTTTCGGACCGACAATCGGAATTTGACGACATGGCTCGCGAAGTGGCGTTGAACCACCATGAGAGATGGGATGGAAAAGGCTATCCAGGAGATGTGAATATCGCCACTCATATAGATTTGGATATACAGAAAATGCTTGAAGATAGACCTGATGCCGCCAATGAACCTGTTATACAAAGAATAGAAAGCATCTTGAAGAGTGGGAAACAAAAGGAGGATATACCGATTTTCGCTCGAATCGTAGCCATTGCAGATGTCTATGACGCCCTCAGTTCCAAACGATCCTACAAGGAAGCATGGAGTGAAAAAAAAGTCTGTTCAACCATTAGAAAAGAAGCGGGTACCCAGTTCGATCCTGAACTTGTGGAAATCTTTCTAAATAATTCTTGCCTTTCAATGCTCAGATCCATAAAGCAGCGCTACAAAGATCATCTGCCCGAGGTTGCTTCAGGGAAAACGGTTTTGTAACCGACTTTCCGGAAGTCTATGTGGGAACCAACTTTTTAAAAGGGACCTTATAGCAAGTTGATTTTCTCAATTAGTCATGCCCAATCTGGGCAAAGATGCCTGTCTCGAACGGGGGGGATAAATGTTTCTGGATCAGGACATAATTCATCTCTCCACTCATCTTTCACATACTGCCTTAAGTTTTCAAATAGCTCTTTTTCTTTTTCGAATTTTCCACCTTTAAATCCGACTGTAGATAAAAATTTAGGGAGACATCTAAATTCTTCAAGGTACAGGTTTGAATCTGATATCAATAGCTTTCTTTTTTTCCAAATATCATCATCGACTCCATATCTTGCCCAAATCCACCCGGGATCACTACTGTCAACAACGAAATGCTGAAATTTACTAATGCCAGTATATGCCTCGAAATAGTGACTCAATCCTTTTTTCCAATCATAAACGTCGCTGCTATTAACAATTTTTGCCTTGTTTGTTTTTGCAGATATATTGATAACTTCAGCCCAATGATCCAAACAACTTTCTCCGCCTGATCGCCATTTTTTCATTTTTTCTTTACAACATGAACACATATCTATTTCTAACTTACTGTTTATATACACAATCTTTGATTTTATCTTGCGTGCCCCTACGTTTTCCATGGTTCACGCTGCCTGATAAATAACTGGGCGGTACATAGGTGATGGCACAGGCTTGTTATGGGCTCTTGCGGACTCCAGCCATATTTCCTTCGCAGTTAACACCTCAGTCAATGCTTCGGCAGGTGTTTCTCCGAAAGCTGAGCAGGCTCTAAGGTCTGGAACGTCTGCTATATAGCCTTGATCCTCGTCGCTGTAGAAAATATTGATGTGGTAGTCTTTCATTGCTCATCTCCCATTCGGAGGTTGTGGATTTCGATCAACTGAAGCATCTGTTTGATTTGGTACGGCTTTGCTTTGCCCTTGAAATCTTGAAGATTCAACAGTTCAGGGATCTGTGGGTGGATTAATATATGATGGCCACCGTTGACACGATCAAGTTGAAAGCCGAACGATTCTGCGCATGCCAGAGCTTCGGAGAAGCGGACATTCTTTGTTCCAGAAAGTAGCTTTTGCAGGAGCTTCTGCTTTCTCATTCTTTCTCCGTTGACAATCTCACCCGACGCTTTAGTTGCGTAAAAGGATTGACTCGGAATTGTTGACAGTGATAAGCGGACCGATGAAATTGTTTCGTTCCAGAAATCCTTCTATTGCAGGGGTATATCCTGGTGTCTGGCTGGAGCCGCTGTGTCCGGCTCCCGAAGCTACATACATCTCCGCCAGACCTGGCCTGAAACTGTTTTTCAGGGTATAGGCGAATACAACCGGAAAACGCTGATCTTTTTCTCCATGAATCAACATGACCGGCATTGTGATAAATGGCGCAATCAGAGCCGGGCTTGTCAGGTTGATGTCGCTTCAGTAAAACATATCCATCCAGAAAATGATGGCAGGCCCAAAACAGGCGCCAATATACCAGTTAAACCACCGGTAAAGGTTCAAAAGAGCTTCTTTGGTGTATGCATAGCATCCTTCAAGAAACAGAAGCTGGATGCGATGGGCGTTTCTGGAACCTGCAAGAATAGACCCTCCGGCACCTGCCGAATGGCCATAGAGAATAACGGGTTTTCCCACCCAGTCCAGAACAGTCTCGATATCTTCGCAGAATTTCAGTGCATTCATAAACCGCCGAGGGCTTGAATTGCCGTGATCCCGGGCGCTGTGCAAGATCGTAGTAAAACCCAGCGCACCAAACACCCTGGCTCTGCTGACCATTCGGTTCCGATTCCGGCCCCATCCATGAGCCAGAACCACTGTTCCCCGGCAAGGCCCGTCTGGCTCGATGCGCCATACCTCAAGAGAGCCGCCGTCAATGGCAGGAATCCGGGTGTCAAGAATTTTTCCCCAGTCGGGCTGATCTGATACCGGGTTTCTGGGATACTGCTGTACCAGATAGGTCAAAACCAGCGACATAAGAATATATGCGCCTATCAACCACAACAAGCTATATGCCAGAAAACCAATCATGACTGTACCACAGGATTGATACCCATCAGCTCGCGGCGCAGCAGATCCAGCGCTGTCATGGCAAAAAACTGTTTGTTCATTTCCCGGCTTCTGAACCGGAACTGAAACCTGTATGACCGGACGTTATCCGGAGTCGCCAGGCCGATGCAGACCGTACCCACTGGTTTTTCATCGGTCCCGCCCCCAGGCCCGGCAATGCCGCTGGTGGCAAGACCGTATGTGGCGCCGGTGATTCGCTGGACATTCAGAGCCATTTCCCTGACGGTCTCTTCGTGAACCGCACCATGCCGGTTCAAAATATCCTGGGAAACCCCCAGCAGATCGACTTTAGCCTGGTTGGCATACACCACGCCGGAGAAGAGAAAATAGTCGGAGCTTCCGGCAACATTGGTCAACCAGTGAGCGATCAGCCCGCCAGTGCAGCTTTCTGCAATTGATATGGTTGATTTTTTTTGAGAAAGCATACGGCCCACGACCACTTCCATGGATTCCCCATCAGGAGAAATGAGTTTATGGCCTAGTTTTTCCGAAACCCAGTGGGTTGCGTCCTGAATCAGCATTTCCACCTGATTCGCATCGGTTCCGCGAAGATAGAACTTGACTTGAATTTCAGGAAATTTGGCGCGAAATCCAAGTTGAATCGCCGGGAAATAATCAGAAAAATCTTTAAGTCTTTCGCCTGTAAGTGATTCTGTAAAGCCGAAAGTGGTGAGGGTTTTGACCCGGCAAAACTGCCGGACTCCTCCCTGAAGCGCTTCGATTCTGGGAAGCACGGATTCAGAGAGCATTCTGCGCATTTCGGATGGAACACCTGGCAGAAAAAAAAACAGACATCGCCCCAGTTTCATCATGAATCCAGGAGCCGTGCCAACAGGATTAGCCAGACAGGTTGAGCCTTCGGGAATATAGGACTGTTTGATATTGGAAGCAGTTATCGGACGGTGAAATGATCTGAAAAAGGACTCTACGATCTCCAGGGCCTCGGCGTTTTGAATCAACTGAGTCCCGGCCGCCCTGGCTGCGGCATCAGCGGTAAGATCATCCGAAGTCGGGCCAAGCCCGCCGGTTACAATGGACACGTCTGCGCGGGACGCAATTTCCTGAAGCACGGAAACCATAATCGGAATGTCGTCGCCAACAGAATGATGCCTGACGACAGCGACACCGATTTCTTCCAGTTTTTGGGCGATATACGCCGAATTGCTGTCAACAATCGTACCGGATCGAATTTCATCTCCGGTGGCCAATATTTCTGCGATCATGAGTATTCTTCCTAAAGGGGGGGGGGGAACAGCAGGTTGCAGGGAGCAAGTAAGGGCAACCGCCCCCCTACCTGCTCCTAAGCGCTACCAGCATGATATAACATCAGGATAATCTAATATCTTTTGATCCTTGGTTACTAATAACACATTATGAATTCTTGCAGTCGCTACAATTATTCGATCTGCAGGATCTTTATGGAAATTTCCAGATAAATTACATGATTCAAGTGCAATTTCTCCAGACAATGGAATTACCTTTGTACCCACATTATCAATTGCATGTGTAAACCAATCTTTGGGGGACATGTTTAAAATAATTCTCTTTTTCTTTACCATCATAGCAAATTCCCATAGTGAAATCGCAGCAATAAATCTCTGATCGGATGGTGATTTGTTTATAGTCTCTACTGCAACTGATGATAATTTCTCCGGTTCACTGATTGCCCACCACCAGACATGTGTATCCAGTAAAATCATAAATTAATCAAGTTCCCATTCATCCTCAAAAGGCTCAATCAGATCCCCGACAGTCTTTCCGACACCTCTCAAAGAACCGATAAATGGCTTGGAAGATATATTATCTGTTTCTTTCAATTCTTCAAGGATGGTTACAATCACTTTGAAACGTTTCTTTTCAGGCAGCAATTCTATCAACCTGACCTGCCCGTTTTCATAAATTCCTCTGACACTTAACATCTTACCCACCTGTGTTTTGAGTTATTCAAATGACTATAAATGCTCAGGTCTGTGCCGCCCCCTACCTGCTCCCTTATTCCACTTTCCAAAACTATTTGGTGAGCTTGACAACCACGAAACCGGCGTTCATCCGCCAGATAAACATCTGCACGGCATCATTTTTTTTCAGCTTGGACACCAGGGATGAATAATCCTGTACGGATCTGATCGCGTGATGGTTGATCTCCTTGATCACGTCCCCAGCCTGGACCCCGGCTTCCGCCGCCTTGCCGCCTGGTTCGATGCGTTCCACCAAAACACCCTCGGTGGGAGACAGATTCAATCGCTGGGCTATCTCCGGCGTCAGATTCGTTACCCGAATCCCCAGATCATCTTCACGACCTTTTTCAGGGCTCTTGGAAGCCATCTTGCTTTCTTCGGGACGTTTGGCGATATCAACCGTAAATGTCTGTTTCTTGTTGTTTCTTAGAACCAGTATCTTAACCTTTTCGCCAACAGAGATACCGGCGACCATAGTGGTCAGATCCCTGCTGGTTTCCACCTTGCGGTCATTGATCTCAAGAATGATGTCGTTTGCCTGAATGCCGGCCAGATCCGCCGGATCACCCTTGACAACTTCCATGACCATAGCGCCTTTTTTTTCCTGAACGCCGTAGTATTCCGCCACATCCTCGTTGATATCCGAGATTACAACGCCAAGCCAGCCTCGCGTGACCTCTCCCTTGTTTTTAAGCTGTTCGACAATGCCTCTGGCCAGATTGATCGGAATGGCAAAACCAATTCCCTGGCCGCTGGCGACGATGGCTGTATTGATCCCCACGACCTGCCCCTGCATATCAATTAATGGTCCGCCGCTGTTGCCGGGATTGATGGAAGCATCAGTCTGCAGAAAATTATCATAGGGACCAGAGCCGATCACCCTGCCTTTGGCGCTGAGAATACCCGCAGTAATCGTCTGCTCCAGTCCAAACGGACTGCCAATGGCGACAACCCACTGACCTACTTTCAGGCTGTTCGAATCGCCGAAAGCAATCACTGGCAGGTTGTTCCCGGAAGGCACCTTGATCAGGGCAAGATCGGTCGAAGGATCTCTGCCGATGATTTCGGCATTATATTCTTTTCCATCCTTGAGCTTGACCTTTATCTTGTCCGCGTTTTCAATTACATGATTGTTGGTGACGATGAAGCCGTCCTTATCGATGATAAAACCAGAACCAAGGCTTCGCTCCTTAAAGTCTTTCTGGGGCTGTTCGCCAAAAAACTTTTCGAAAAATTCGTTGAAACGCTCATCATTTCCAAAGGGATTCTGATTAAAGTGGCGATAAACCCGGCCACCGCCCTGAACGGTTTTCTCTGTTCGCACGTTGACGACCGCCGGACTGACCATCTCCGCAAGGGAGCTGAAACTCTCCGGGACCATGACAACATCGCCGGTTTTGGCCTCTGCGCAAAACATTCCCAAAAGTAAAACCAGTCCAATCAAAACAGTCCCCAGGAAAAAGCCGGAAAAATGATGCCTACTAAAACTACCGTGTTGACCAAACATAATCGCCTCCATCATCGTAAATAATGTTACCTGATACTTACAGAAAAAAATATGAAAAAAACCCGGCAAAACCGGGCGTTCACCTTACCGCCTCAGCAGCGTGTTTCAAAATAATTCAGCTTCCATTGATGTCAACTCTGATGAGATACCTTACCCCAATTCTCTTACATAAATAATCCTTAAATCATACAGAATACTTTGCAGCATGGTGGCTTCTTCCTGAGTCAGATTCCCTCGGGTTTTTTCTTCGAGCATAGCCAGAACGTCAATTGTCTGTTTAGCCAGAAGTAAATTCTTGATCCGCTTGCCTGTGCCAGGCTCGTCGATGATTCCCATATTCGCCAGAACGGCGGCATTCAGTGAGACGATAAATGTGGAAAACGTAATTATCGGCAGTTTGAAAGAGGATTTCTCTTTAGCGGAATTGCCTCTTTCAGTCGTTACTTCCGGCATGATAATTCTCCAGATAAATTGAAAATGTCAGTATGGTAAATTATGAATTATGAATTATGAATTATGAATTATGAATTATGAATTATGAATTATGAAATTAGCCATTCATAACTCATAATTTTCTTATTAAAACTCCAGAGGAATCGCCTTGTTGACCGAAGGCAGAGACCGCAGTTCATCAATCACGGCACTGGGAATGGGAGTATCGGTACACAGAAAAATGATATTCCGGTTGCCTTCCTCCTCCTGTCCGACCTGCATTCGGCCGATGTTGATTTTGTGTTTTCCCAGGCAGGTGCCGATCTCGCCGATGGAGCCAGGCTTGTCGATATTGTGAATCAATGCAAGATGGCCGATCGGAATCATTTCCAGCCGGAATGTGTTGATGCGAACGATCCTGGATTCTTTTTTGCCAAAGAGGGTGCCTGCAACCGTATTGGTCATCTCGGAGGTAATGGCCTTTACGGTAATCAGATTGACATAATCCTCGGACTCGGAGCTGACCGTCTCCGTGACCTTAATGCCACGTTCCTTGGCGATGATGCGGGCATTCACGAAATTCACATCGTCTTTGACCGCAGCCATCAGAATTCCCCTGAGAACAGCGGTTGAAACCGGGGTCAGATCCAGTCCCTGAAAATCTCCTGCAAACTCAATGATGACTTCTTTCAGCGGCCCGTGAATGAGCTGAGATTGCAGTTTTCCGATCTGATCGGCCAGCGAGAGAAATGGCCCCAGTTTGACCAGCAGATCTCCAGTTATGGAAGGAACGTTGACCGCGTTTCGAATAGTGCCATTTTTTAAATAATCAATGATCTGCTCGGCAATGGCGACCGCCACGTTGGTCTGGGCTTCCTGGGTGGAGGCGCCCAGATGTGGAGTGCCAATCACCCGGTCCAGCTCAAACAAGGGGGATTTGCCTGGAGGCTCCGTTGCAAAGACATCCAGGGCGGCGCCGCCGACTTTTCCGGATTTGATGGCATCTACCAGATCCGCTTCATCCACAATACCACCGCGGGCGCAATTGACGATCATGACCCCATCTTTCATCTGATCAAAAGCGGATTTGTTCAAAAACCCGAGGGTGTCTTTCAATTTTGGCACATGAACGGTAATGTAATCGGAAATTTGATACAGGGTTTCCAGTGACACACATTCAAATCCTGCTTTTTCAATGAGATCCCTTATGACAAACGGATCATAGACAACGACCCGCATTTTAAGCCCTCTGGCCCGGTCCGCCACGATCGACCCGATTTTACCAAATCCGATAACCCCGAGGACTTTGTTAAATATCTCCCTTCCCTGAAGATTCTTTTTTTCCCATTTGCCCGCTTTTATGGATGCGGTTCCCTGAGGAATGTTCCGGGTGAGTGAAAGCATCATGGCAATGGCATGCTCAGCAGTTGTCACCACATTGCCGCCCGGCGTGTTCATCACGATGATACCCTGCTTGGTTGCAGCCGGAATATCCACATTGTCCAGTCCGATGCCGGCGCGGCCCACAACCTTCAGGTTGGTTCCCGCCTTTATAATCTCCTCAGTCACTTTGGTGGCGCTTCGAATCACCAGCGCGTCATAAGCATGGATTATGTCCTTAAGTTCATCCGGAGACAGCCCTGTCTTGACATCAAGCTCAATCCCCTCTTCCTTTTGAAACATTTCAATGCCGATTTCTCCCAGATTATCACTTACCAGTACTTTCATTATTTCTCCCTGACCACAAATTGATTGAATAATACTTCTTACCGTTGACCGTGAACGGTTCTCTTACATAGATTCATGATAAAATCAATTAAAATACAATGCCGGCATATCCCACAAAACTTTCTCCGGGACTTTTTTCATGGCTGGTTGTATATGTAACCAGTCTGGATTGAACCGCCCCCAGCGCCATTCCTGCAGACAATGCAGCGGCGGCGGCCCCTGCGCAGCAGGCGTTGTGTTTTTGCTGAGCATCTTTAATAATGCTCAGCGGATTCATGGACAAGATGGCGTCGATGACGCTTCGATCGTTTGAATCACGGACCCACTGCAAGGCGGCATTTCCCCTGCCCTTGGGGGTAAAGCCGTAGTTGGCGCCATAATGCGTTAAATCCGTTGAACCAAGGACAATAATATTTAATCCCATTTTCTGCGCCGTGGCGGCCACGATATTTCCCATCTCTACCGATTTTGGAGAAGGCGGAGCCCCAATGGGGACAATTTTAACGTTGTTCCAAAAATATTTGATAAAGGGGAGCTGAACCTCAATGGTATTATCCGGAACATCATTATCGGATGCCTCGAACTCAAGCGAGGTATTCTGAGAAAGCTCCCGGGCAAAAGGTTCGTGAATGGCGATATTCCCCAAAGGGGTTTCCCAAGCCCCTTCTTTCATGATGGTAAAGGGTGCTTCCGGATATAAATGGGTTCCAAAAATCACCAGAGCATCCGGCGAAGGAACACTACTGCTCAGCAAACGAATTACATCGCAGGCAATATTTCCGGAATAATACCAACCGGCGTGAGGAACAATTCCCCCGACAACCGGACAGGACGGGTCAGGCAACAGGCTTGAGTTTTTGATAAAATATTTAATTTCCTGCCGACACTCAGAATCTGTGCCGGAATACCATGTTCCGGATAGCTTCGCTCTTCTTGTTTTCATGAAGCATTACCTCCTTTCTTGACCTTTCTCATCAGGTTTACTATGTAAGATGGACTTTAGTCAAAATCGTTCTTACTGTTTATCACCTTTTAAAGGGGAAAAAATCAACGTTTTTATTTAATGGGTAAATTAATCAGGAGGCTGTTATGTGGGAATACACGGATAAAGTTAAAGATCATTTTCTCAATCCCAGAAATGTCGGGGAAATTGAGAATCCGGACGGAGTCGGAGAAGTCGGATCTCTGGCTTGCGGAGATGCCCTGACCCTGTATATAAAACTGGGCGATCAGAAGCGGATTACGGAAGCAAAATTCAAGACATTTGGTTGCGCCAGCGCCATTGCATCATCTTCCGCCCTGACCGAAATGCTGATCGGAAAGACGCTGGAAGAGGCCGAAACAATAACCAATGAAAACATTGCTGATTATCTGGGCGGGTTGCCAAAAGAAAAAATGCACTGCTCGGTCATGGGACGGGACGCCCTGGAAAAGGCGATCACCTGCTATCGCGGAAGTGCAGAAAAAAAGGTCGAAGGCAATATTGTCTGTGAATGTTTTGGCGTTACAGACATTCAAATTGAGCGGGCTGTCCGTGAAAATCATTTGATGACCATTGAGCAGGTCACGGATTATGTCAAGGCAGGCGGCGGATGCGGAAACTGCCATGAAAAGATTCAGGAGATCATCAATACGGTTCTGGGTAAAGAAATACCGGCCAGAAAAAAATCGCCGATACTTACCAATCTCCAGAAAATCAAACTGATCGAACAAACCCTGGAACGCGAGATTAAACCGGCCTTGAATAAGGATGGCGGAGACATCGAGCTGATTGACGTTTCTGGAAACATCGTACAGGTCCGGCTCCGTGGCACATGCGCCACCTGCAAAAAATCACAGATTACGCTCAAGAATTATGTTGAAGCCAAACTTCGCGAACTGGTAACGCCCGAACTCGTGGTTGAGGAGGTAACCCTATGAATCCGCTTTATTTTGATAACAATGCTACCACACGGGTGGCCCCCGAAGTGGTTGAAGCAATGCTTCCCTATTTTACCGAAGACTATGGGAATCCTTCCAGCATGCATACTTTCGGTGGAGCTGTAGGACGCCATATTAATGATGCCAGGACAAAACTGGCAGATCTTTTGGGCGCCTCCCCTGAAGAAATCGTTTTCACCAGTTGCGGCTCGGAAAGCGACAACACCGCCATCATTGCGGCCCTTCGCTCCAACCCGGACAAAAAGCATATCATCACTTCCCGGGTCGAACATCCGGCGATAAAAAATTTGTGCGAATACCTTGCCAAAACCGGCTATCGGGTCACTTTCGTTCCGGTTGACAACAAGGGCCGGCTCGACATGGACTATCTGATTCGCCATCTAACCGATGATACCGCCATTGCCAGCTTCATGTGGGCCAACAACGAAACCGGCGTGATTTTTCCCATTGATGACATTGCCGGGATTCTGTCGGAAAGGGGCATTATTTTTCATACCGACGCTGTTCAGGCTGTTGGCAAGATCCCCATCGACGTCAAAAAAACCCGGATTGACATGTTGTCGCTCTCCGGCCACAAACTTCATGCACCAAAAGGCATCGGCGCACTGTATGTGAGAAAAGGCACCAAATTCTCTCCCTTTTTGATCGGCGGTCATCAGGAAAAAGGCAGACGGGGCGGCACTGAAAACGTGGCCTCCATTATCGGTCTTGGCAGGGCCAGCGATTTTGTGGTCGAGCGCATGACGGAAGAAAATACCCGCGTCAGGCTCCTCAGAGACAAACTGGAAACCCGGCTTGTCCAGAATATCCCCAATACCCTGGTCAATGGCGATACGGACAACCGGCTTCCCAACACCAGCAGCATCGCCTTTGAATTCGTGGAAGGAGAGTCCATTCTTTTGATGATGAATGAATTCGGCATTTGCGCATCTTCCGGCTCTGCTTGTACTTCCGGGTCGCTGGAACCATCTCATGTGCTTCGCGCCATGGGCGTTCCGTTTACCGCCGCGCACGGCACTATCCGTTTCAGCCTCAGCATCTACAATACTGAATCGGAAATTGATCTTATAGTTGAAAAGCTTCCGCCCATCATTGCACGTCTGAGATCCATGTCGCCATTCTGGAAAGGGAGCTGTGGCTGCTAATGAAAATCGCAATTGCGCAGATCAATCCGATTATTGGAGATTTTTCTCACAACTGCAACCGCATGATCAGTTGCTCGGAAAAGGCCAGAACCCGCAATTGCGATCTGATCGTCTTTTCCGAGCTGGTGATTCCGGGGTACCCTCCCCGCGATCTTCTGGAGAAAGCGGATTTTATCCAGTCCAACCTCGAAGCCCTTCAGTATGTCATGGAACAGGTTAAGGGCATTGGAGTGATCTGCGGGTTTGTGGAAAAAAATTCCGCAGATCAGGGAAATCCGCTCTTTAATGCCGCAGTGCTGTTTGAAGATGGCATCATACTTCACAATGTCCGCAAGAGATTGTTACCGACTTATGATGTGTTTGATGAAAGGCGGTATTTTGAGCCAGGTGGAGAGAGCCTGGTTTTTGCGTATAAAGGGCGAAAAATCGGCCTGACCATCTGCGAAGATGCCTGGAACGATCAGGATATTTTTCAAAAACGCATCTATCCCATCGATCCAGTAGAGCTTCTGGTTCAGGACGGAGCGGATGTGATAATCAATCTTTCTGCATCGGTTTACCATGCTGGAAAAGCTGATTTCAGAGCCCATCTGCTGGGATCAATCGCCGGAAAATACGGCGTTCCCCTGATATATGCCAATCAGGTAGGCGGCAATGACAGCGTTTTATTTGACGGATCCAGTATGGCGTTTGACTCCAGCGGCGCAAAAATTGCTCAAGCAGCGGATTTTGAAGAAGATATGGTGGCTGTGGATTTAAATATCCCCGGCAGCCGGGAAATTCATCCCGTTTCAGAATCTCAGACAGCTTCGGTATTAAAGGCTCTGGTTACCGGCACACGGGATTATGTTAAAAAATGCGGATTTTCCCGAACGGTCATTGGCCTCAGCGGTGGAATTGACTCCGCACTGACCCTTGTAATTGCGAAAATGGCCCTTGGCAGGGAAAATGTTTCGGCCGTATTCATGCCATCGCCTTATACCTCCGTGGATAATTACGAGGATACGGCTGAACTCTGTCGACGGCTTGACATTGAATTGAGCACCATTCCAATCGACGGCATTTTCAGGGAATTCACGGCTGTCCTGTCCCCCGGCTTCAAGACCGATGATCCGGGAATAGCCGAACAAAATATTCAGGCCAGAATTCGAGGAACCCTGCTGATGGCCATTTCAAACATGAACGGCAGCCTGGTTCTTTCCACCGGAAACAAATCCGAGCTTGCCGTGGGTTACTGCACACTCTACGGCGACATGAACGGCGGCCTTGCAGTGATATCGGACGTTCCCAAGACGCTGGTGTACGATCTTGCCCGATATGTCAATACCCGCAGTCCCATCATTCCAGAGCGCATTCTGGATAAGGCACCTTCTGCTGAACTTAAGCCCGACCAGACAGATCAGGACGATCTGCCGCCTTACGAACTTCTGGATGCCATCCTTAAAGCCAGCATTGAAGATATCAAGACTTTCGACCAAATTGTCCGCATGGGCTTTGACCCGGTTATAGTCAGGGATATCCTTTCCAGGATTGACCGCAATGAATACAAGCGCAACCAGGCCGCCCCCGGACTTAAAGTCACATCTAAAGCCTTTGGATACGGCAGAAGGTATCCACTGGCCAAAAAGGCAAATGATAAGGGCTGAATGTTTTTCATTCATAATTCATCATTCGTAATTCATGATTCTTTTCTTGACATCAGTCGTACCAGTATTATTTTTCAGTCAACCAAATCATCATCTGGTAGTTATTGAACAAAACAGAAAAAAATTTACCATGAATTGAAGGAGATCCTTCTGGCACATGATCAAAACCCAATCCTCTCAAAAAAGAAATGAAAAATCATCTCCCGACGCGGATACCCTACAACCCCCTGCTGACGATAAAACTTTAGAAAATGAAACGGTTTCCGATCCTGTCAAGGAATTGGAAAATCGATGTGAAATGGCTGAGCAGGAGTCCAGGCAGAATTATGAGCGATTGCTCAGGGTATCTGCTGATTTCGAGAATTTCAAAAAACGCTCGTTCAGGGAAACTGATGATTTCAGAAAGTACGCCAATGAACTGCTGCTTCTGGAGCTGCTTACAGTCGTGGATAATCTGGAACGCGCCATTCAATCTACAAGCGGCGAAAATAACGAGGCAGGATGTGTCATAGAGGGTGTTGAGATGACCCTGAAAGCATTGCTGAAGATTTTTGAAAGATTTTCAGTCAAACTCATAGAAGCTGTCGGAAAACCCTTTGACCCAAATTTTCACCAGGCCATGATGCAGGAAGCATCGGATTTATACCCTGAAAACACCATCATCAGTGAGTTTCAGAAAGGCTATATGCTTCACGACAGGCTTTTGCGGCCTTCCATGGTAGTAGTTTCCAAAGGACCCGGCAAAACCGAATAACATTTATACGGCAGTCGCGGCATCTTGTTCCGGCTGCAACACATACCGTTCAAAGATTTTTTCTTTTATATATTCAAGGAGGATTACCCCATGGGCAAAATTATTGGAATTGATTTAGGCACCACCAACTCATGTGTGGCCATCATGGAAGGGGGCGAGGCCAAAGTATTGACAAATGCTGAGGGCGGTCGAACCACACCTTCGATTGTGGCCATTTCAGAAAGCGGAGAGCGTCTTGTCGGACAGATCGCCAAGCGTCAGGCCATTACCAACCCGGAAAATACCGTTTTTGCTGTCAAACGGCTGATTGGCCGGAAATTTCAGACTCAGGAAGTGCAAAGAGACATCAAGGTTCTTCCCTATAAACTGGAAGAAGCCAGCAACGGGGATGTTCGAATTAATCTGCGGGACAAGAACCTGAGTCCGGCGGAAATTTCTTCTTATATTCTGGCCAATATCAAGAAGACCGCAGAGGATTATCTGGGAGAGCCCATTACAGATGCCGTTATTACGGTTCCTGCCTATTTTAATGACAGCCAGCGCCAAGCCACAAAAGACGCCGGGAAAATTGCCGGTTTGAATGTGCTTCGCATTATCAACGAGCCGACTGCGGCATCGCTGGCTTATGGATTGGACAAGGAAAAGGAAGAAAAGATTGCGGTTTTTGACTTGGGTGGCGGAACGTTTGACGTTTCCATCCTGGAGATCGGTGAAGGTGTATTTGAAGTCAAATCCACAAACGGAGATACCCATCTTGGTGGCGAAGATTTTGACCTTAGGCTGATTGAATACCTGGCCAGCGAATTTAAAAAAGAACAGGGAATCGACATCCGAAACGACAAAATGGCGCTTCAACGCTTGAAAGAGGCGGCGGAAAAAGCCAAAATGGAGCTTTCAACCTCCATGGAAACCGATGTCAACCTTCCGTTCATCACTGCCGACGCCAATGGCCCCAAACACATGAATATCCGGATCACCCGGGCAAAACTGGAAGCCCTTGTTGCAGACTTGCTGGACAACCTTGAGGGTCCGTGCCGAATTGCGCTGAAAGATGCTGGCATGACTCCCTCCGATATTCAGGAAGTGGTTCTGGTCGGCGGTATGACCCGCATGCCGGCGGTTCAGGATCGGGTTAAGCGTATTTTTGGCAAGGAACCACACAGGGGCGTTAACCCTGATGAAGTTGTGGCAATCGGAGCAGCCATTCAAGGCGGAGTCTTAGGCGGAGATGTTAAAGATGTTCTACTTCTGGATGTTACACCGCTGTCACTCGGTATCGAAACACTTGGCGGTGTGATGACCCGGTTGATTGAAAAGAACACCACCATACCCACCAAAAAGAGCCAGGTGTTCTCAACAGCCGCAGACAGCCAGCCCGCAGTTTCCATTCATGTACTCCAGGGCGAACGGGAAATGGTAAACGGAAACAAAACCCTGGGCCGTTTCGAGTTGGTCGGAATTCCGCCGGCGCCGCGCGGCGTGCCACAGGTCGAAGTAACCTTTGACATAGATGCCAACGGTATAGTGAATGTTTCTGCAAAAGATTTGGGAACCGGCAAGGAACAGTCCATCAAGATTACAGCCTCCAGCGGACTGAATAAAGACGAAATCAATAAGCTTATCCGGGATGCCGAACTGCATGCCGAAGAGGACAAGAAGAAAAAAGAGCTTGTCGAGGCTCGAAATGCCGCGGATACACTGATCTATTCAACAGAGAAGTCCATGAAGGATATGGGAGATAAAGTTGACGGTGCAACCCGCAGCCAGGTGGAAGCTGCAATGTCGCCGCTTAAAAAGGCGATCGAAGGTGACGACATTGAGCAGATCAAGCGCCTGACAGATCAGCTTATGCAGGCATCTCACAAGATCGCCGAGGCCATGTATCAGAAAGCATCTCAGTCCGGTGGTGATCCCAACGATGGCGCAGCAGGAAGTGCAGGCGGTACCGGTACCGGATCAGAGAGCCATTCATCAAAACCGGCTGATGATGATGTGGTGGATGCAGATTTTGAGGAAGTCAAAGGAAAGAAATAACCGTACAGCAGATAAAATAAGGCTGAAGGAATATGGGCATGCTTGCACAGCGTTTTTGCCGATATACTTCAGCCTTTTTACTTTCCGTTGTCTGCCTTACTCGACTTTGAAACTTTCCGCGTTTCCAGCGTAAGTTTTCCGCAGCTTTGGCTTTTCGATTTTTCCTGTGGGATTTCGCGGAACCGTGGCGAAAATAATCTTCCGAGGTCTT
>SERZ01001037.1_pt1 | contig 16842 bp, 12 predicted proteins | sample 3171461 | NCBI WGS metagenome assembly SERZ01 (sample SAMN06051861, study PRJNA518727) | freshwater metagenome | biome: subpolar coniferous forest; feature: holomictic lake; material: water; isolation source: holomictic Lake 227, 6 m depth | place: Canada: near Kenora, Ontario | collected... | reverse complement strand
CGCCGTACAGGTTGTTCGGGCCTGCGTTGAGCCCGCCTTCGATTCGGCCGAAATTCGCAGCGACAAAAGTATAAGCACGATCGGCATCAATAAAGCCGAGACCGCTCCAGGCCCGAGCCCGCATACTTGCGCCATATTGCATGCCGTTGTCAGCGGTTGCGCTCGGCGTGATAACCAAACGAAGCTGATTGGTAAAATCTTGATTGTTCTTGATGCCGTTGACACCATCCGTGTTCTGGTCAACGTAGAGCGCCGTAAAGGAGGCATCCCCACCGATTTTGATATCGAACTTGCCGGGAACCGTTCCGGCCGCGACGCTTCCACAAGAGGCTGCGAGCGCGATTGCGGCACAACTTGCAAACAAAGAACTCTTCATGGAACCCATCCTCGAGCTTTATCAAAAGGGCCGAACGACCCGGTAATTACAAAACAAACGTTAATGCGATTAAGCCCTGCCCGGTCCGATCGGTGCAAGCTGAAATGAACTGCCATTGTCAAAAGGAGTATGTTTGTGGCATGCTTACCACGTTAGGCTATAGTAGGGTGGTAGCGGCCGCTTCCGAGCAGGGGGGGAGCCGAACAAGGGGACAAAGGCAATGTCGCGGTTGAGCCAACTCGCAATAAATGAGGAGGGATTCGTATTCGATCCAACCACGGGGGAGGCTTTTACCTGTAACAAAACCGGGCTGGCCGTATTGCGTTGCCTTAAGGAAGGAAAGGATTGTGATGAAATCGCAGTTGTCTTACATAAGATGTTCGATGTAGATTTTAAGGATGCCGCACATGATGTGTTCGATTTTATAGACCATTTGCGTGTATTTAAGATATTGGCTCAAGGCCTCGAGAAATGAAAGAAATTGTTGTCGGCATTACAGGGATAAACTCATCCGATAATCCAGGCCCCGGGGTAGGCGTTGCGCGTTCTCTTAAGGAGGCGAAAGATTTAAATGTCCGGGTTGTCGGCTTGGCTTACGATGCGATGGAAACCGGGATTTACCTGGATTGGATTATTGACCGCGCCTTCATCATTCCCTACCCGTCTTCCGGGCCCGATGCGCTGTTGAACCGGCTGCGTCATATCAAATCAGTTGCGGGACTTGATTTCGTCATTCCCTGCTTGGATGTTGAGTTGCCGCTGTATTCTCGAATCGAGCAGGCCTTGAAACAAGAAGGAATCGGGACCTTTTTGCCGACCTCCGAGCAATTCCGTCTGCGCGGTAAAGACCAATTACTAGAGGTCGCGCCGGCAATCGGGCTGGAATTGCCGAAGACCAGAGTTGTAAACTCATACGAAGATATGATGGCGGCTCTCGACGATTTAACCTTACCGGTAGTGGTTAAGGGCGCGCATTATAATGCACTGCGTGCCTATAGCTCCCAAGAGGCCTTTGGCTGTTTTCATTCCGTGCTTGCGCAATGGGGCTATCCGATCATTGTCCAGGAGACGGTAACCGGGGAGGAACTTAATCTGATCGCGCTTGGTGACGGAGCCGGCGGTTGTCTCGGTCAGGTCGGTATGAAAAAAATGTGGACCACCTCGCTCGGCAAGATTTGGACCGGAGTAACCGTGCAGAATAGGACCATGCTTGAAGCGGCTCGCCGCTTTATTGAAACATATAGCTGGCGGGGCGGCTTCGAGTTGGAGTGCATCGCAGATGGTGAAAAAACCTATCTGATCGAAATTAATCCGCGTTTTCCAGCCTGGGTTTATTTTGCTACCGCTGTTGGCGTCAATCTGCCGGCGGCGATGCTTCGTGCCGCACTCGATTTACCACGGATGCTTCCCGAAAGTTTTGAGGCCGGAAGACTTTATGTGCGTTATACCGAAGAGCTTATCACGGATATGACGAGTTTTCAGAAAATGGTTACCCGGGGAGAATCCTGATGCGTGCCCCCTACGAGCGTCCCGTCATTCAAAAGCTGTACACCGGCATGATGAATAAGTTTGGTGGCAGTCCATATTACATGCGCAAGGTTCGGGATTCGATTGATCAGCAACCGGTCGCCGAACTGGTTAAGCGTTATGGCTCCCCGTTGTTCGTTTTTTCAGAGTCGATATTGCGTCGAAGCTTGCGTGATATTCGCGAGGCTTTTTCCACCCGCTATCCAAATGTCGTGTTTGGCTGGTCCTATAAAACCAACTATCTTTCCGCGATTTGTGCAATCTGCCACCAGGAAGGGGCACTCGCAGAAGTCGTTTCTGAAATGGAGTATGATAAAGCGCGTGCCCTGGGTGTGCCCGGTTCGAATATTATTTACAATGGTCCGCACAAGAGTCCCTCCTCACTTGAAAAAGCGGTCAGAGAAGGGGCACAAATTCATATTGACCATTTGGATGAGGTTGCCGATCTTGAAGCGCTTTCGTTAAAAATGGGGCGGGAGATTCGGGTCGGACTCCGTCTTAATCTTGATACCGGGATTCAGCCACAATGGTCGCGTTTCGGCTTTAATCTCGATTCGGGCCATGCCTTTGATGTCGTCAAGCGCATTCGTGCGGGTAAGCGCTTGATTATCAACGGTTTACATTGTCATATCGGCACATATATCATGAAACCGGAGGCCTACGGAATCGCGGTCGAAAAACTGGTCAAATTCGGCTATCGTCTTAAGGACGAACTCAGCTTTGACATTGAATATCTCGACTTGGGTGGCGGTTTTCCCTCTAAAAGCCGCCTTAAGGGCAGTTATTTACCGCCGGAAATGGCGCTTGAGCCCATTGATGTCTATGCTGAAAAGATATCGGATGCTTTGTTTGCCAATCTGCGTCCGGGCGATTTTCCTCGCCTGATCCTTGAAACCGGGCGCGCGATTATCGATGAAGCCGGCTACTTAATTACCACCATCTCTGCCTCCAAGCGTTTGCCCGATGGCCGGCGCGCTTACATTCTCGATGCCGGAATTAATCTTCTTTACACGGCCGCATGGTACAAGTTTACTGTTGAAATTGAGCGTGAAGTACAGGGGGCTAATGAACCGACGATACTCTATGGTCCGCTATGTATGAATATAGATGTCGTTGACGAAAGTATTCTTTTGCCGCCATTACCGCGCGGCATTCGCCTAATCCTCTCTCCGGTCGGTGCCTACAGCGTCACTCAGTGGATGCAATTTATTGAATATAGACCGGCAATTGTGCTGATCGGGGAAAGTGGTGTCACTGAGGTTATTCGTGAGGCTGAAGATATTTCTGATGTTCAAAGGCGTGAGCGTTTGCCTGAAAGACTAAAGTTAAATTTCGACCACAAAGTTTGAAAAAGATTTTGATATGATCAGGGAGTTTTTTAGCAGCTGGAGTGCAAGACTGCAAACTTACGGTGATGCCGTTCTTTGCGGTTATTCAGAGATATTTTTTATGTCAGGCCGTCGTTCCGGTGCGATGGTAATGGCGATCACGTTTTTGAATCCAAATGCCGCTATTGCCGGTTTGGTTGCAGTATTGTCAGCTTACGCATTTGCTCGCTTTATTGCGATTGATCGAGGATTCTTAGCGTCCGGATATTATACATATAATGCTCTGCTGGTCGGGTTATCAATCGGGTATTTATTCAAGATTTCACTACTCACAGTTGCTTTTGTGATAGCTTCCGGCATTTTAACTTTCCTTGTTTCATTTACATTAAGTAGCTTGTTCACGATATATTTGAAACTTCCTGTTTTTGGCATACCTTTCACACTGGTTTCTTGGGCAACATACTTAGCGGCAGCCCGCTTTCCAGGTCTTTATGTGTCCGGGCTTTATCATCGACCGCATTCGGGCCTGGAATCTTATTTGCCATTGGCTGTCGCCGGTTTCCTTAAAAGTATGGGAACAATTTTATTTATGCCGGATGTATTGCCTGGCCTGTTGTTTACATTGGTTTTAATTTTTGCTTCACGAATACTAGTTTTTCTCGGTATTGGTGGGTATTTTGCCGGGACTTTTTTTGTTGCGATGCTTTCAGGGTCTTATGATCAGGCATTCCGAGATGTTAGTCACTTTAATTTTATTTTGATTGCGATGGCTCTTGGTGGTGTCTTTTTGGTTCCGTCCCGGTGGTCTTATGCGGTAGCGTTGATCGGTGTATTCATATCTGCTATTGTGTTGGAAGCTTTTAAGGTCTTTTGGTCAGGTTTTGGTGTATCAGGATTTGTTCTTCCGCTTAACACGCCGACCTATATTTTGACGACGATGCTTTTTCTTTATGTATTAGGGTCAACAGGGTTCCCTCGTTTTGCTCGTTTTATTCGGCCTACACCGGAAGAGACTTTAGATTACTATCTGTCAGACGTTCGACGTTATCGCGGTAGTATTGTTGGATTGAACCTGCCTTTTTCCGGTCGTTGGGTTGTTTGGCAGGGTTGCGACGGACGTTGGACTCACCAAGGGGTCCAATGCCACGCTTATGATTTCGTTATTCACGGAGTAGATGGGCGAACTCATACCGGAGAGGGGCTGAATCTGACAGATTATTATGCCTTTAATAAGCCGGTTTTGTCTCCGGTGCGGGGGCGTGTTCTTAAGATTGAAAAATCTCTTCCGGATAATCCCATCGGGCAAGTTGATTGCACCCATCGCTGGGGGAATCTGGTTATTATTCAAGATATTTGGGGAAATTTTATCTGTGTTTCCCACTTTGCTCAAAGCTCGATTCGAGTTGTGGAAGGGGATTGGGTTGAATCTGGTACTTTGCTGGGGCGGTGCGGTAACTCCGGGTATTCACCACAACCACATATTCATATTCAGGTTCAAATCAACGACCGAGTTGGGGCAGCGACGCTCCCGTTTAGTTTTGTCAGCTATTTGTCAGGCGGAAAGTATCGCGCAAATGAATCCCCGGTGGAAGGCGATGACGTTGATCCTTGTTTTCCTGACAAGGAACAGGAAGCTTGTGTTACATTCTTGCTTGATGACCGCCATTGTTATGAAGTATTCCATTTTGGTGTTAAGGTAGACGAGGTTGAATTTATTGTAAAAAGTGCGGTAGATGGCTCTGTGTATCTTGATAGTGGGCGGGGAAAATTATTTATTGGAACTCAACAGGGAACATTTTATATTTACAGTTTATCCGGCAATGACCCATATTTAAAAGCGTTGTTCATGGCATTGCCTAGACTGCCCCTGTCGGTGCGTGACGGTTTATGCTGGAGTGATAACTTACCGATTGGTGTTTTGTTTTCGGGTGTGGTTAAAGACATTCTGTTATTAATTGCTTCGGTTGCTCCCGGATTTGTTGACATCCGGGTCGATCTTCGCCGTACCGGGCGCCGAATGATTAGTGGTGTTGTTTCGTGCCCGTTGCTGCATCATCAACGTTCGGTGTCTGTTGAGTTTGGCGATGTCCTGGGCATTAAAACTATTCGGGTTGACAATCTGGAGTTGAGGCTTGTTGATGGCGCTATTCGTGGTACAAGGCCCAACGCTTGATTTGCGGCATAAAGAAAGGGGCAAGTTATGGTATGCATCCGACTTAATTATCGGTTATTATTAGTAATGGCATTCCTATATATAAGTTCACCTGCTTTGGCATTGACTTCAGAAGATATTCAGAATTCCTACTACCGTTCTTATAACTATGAACGAACACATGCCTATGATGAAGCAATCAAGTCCTTGATCCCGGTTGTTGACTTTTTGCCGAGAGATTATACGATTAACCTTAGGCTCGGCTGGCTTTATTATTTGCGTGCTGGTTATGCTGACTCGATTACTTATTATCGTCGAGCTATCGATGCTGAGCCGGCGTCATTTGAGGCCCGTCTGGGACTGCTGTACCCGTTGTTGGCGCTGGCAAGAACGGATGAGGCTATTAATATTGTTCAGCAAATTCTTTCTGTTGACAGATATAACTACTATGCAAATCAAAGGCTGGTCGCTATTTTACATCAGAATGGTAGATTAGATCAGGCAGAGCGTGCTAGTCGCAGTATGCTGTCATTGCTTCCATCGGATGTTTTTTTTCTGGTTGAGTTAGGTGTGATCAAGACTGAGCAGGGTGATAAGGTTGCCGCAGCCGAAACTTTTAAGAATGTCCTGCTGCTTGACCCGGAAAATGTTGTTGCGCGGCGTTATTTTAGTGCCAATACCCAGTAAGGTTTAGTAAGTTTAGCAATCAAGGTCGGATGAATCTGTTGCCATGGAGAAATATGATGAGAATCGCTTCTTTGTTAGCTCTATTTGCTGCGGCTTATGTCGGGCTTGCGGAGCCGGCTTCAGCACAAAATGCGCCGGGGGCGCTTGATGCCGCCGAAGCCGTACAAGTCAATGCTGAAGGCACTTATCAGGTGGCGTTGGAGGCATTTAAGGCGGATGATTATCAAAAGGCAAATCGTTTCGCCGAAAAGGCTTATAGCCAGTCGCGCGGGACCAAGAAGTATGGAAATCTTTACGGCTGGACTTTGCTGAAGTCCGGACGGATTGCTGAGGCGGAAGCTGTTTATAAGCAGGTGTATGCTCTTGATTCATCATATATTGAAACAATTCAGCTTGGGGCGTGGCTAGCATATTTTAAAGCGGATGCCGGGAACGCTCGTAAAGGGTTTCAACAAGAACTGGCCTGGGTTGAAGAGCATCGTGCCAATCCTTATTATCAGACTGGCCGCTATAAAAGATCGGACTATACTTTTATCGGAACCATTGTCGCTGACAGCAATTACGGTATGGGTTTGCTGGCTTTGGGACGGGGGGATATTTCGTTTGGGATCAACTACCTTCAGCAGGCGTCCGAATTTAGTGCCTATGGCGGTCGTAGGGATGTTCTTTTGGCGCTGGCCGATGCGCAGGCGCGTCATGGCGATTCGGACGGTGCTTCGGTGACTTTGCAAAAGGTTTCCGATGAATTCGGAGCCGAGGCTGTTGCACCGGTTCTGGCGCGGACTTATCTTCTGTCGTCCAATCCTGCCCGTGCCGTCGACTTGATAGCTCCACTGGCGGCAAAGTCACCCGGAAATTCTGAGTATTCGATGATTCAGGCTTTGGGGCTGGCGGCTGCCGGCCGCGCCGGGGAAGCGGATCAGGCGCTGGCCAAGTCTTTGGCGCTGTCGCCTCAAGCGTTCCCGGCAGCTGATCTGGTTGATTTGGTTGCCGGTAGGTCACCTGTTGTTCGCCAGTGGCTGAGCGGTGCCGGTCGTCGCTTTTATGAACAGGCGGATTATTCCGAGGCACGTCAATTGCTTTATGCACCGGCGATTGGTGGCGACTGTGCTGCCAAGTTAATGGCCGCATGGAGTAATCATTTCGCCGGCTATCCTGCTTATGCCCTATCCTGGTTTAAGGATGCCGAGGCGAAAGGCTGTGCACCGCGAGAGGAAGCGGTTCTCGGACAAGGTGTCGCTGAATTGGCACTTGGTCATATTGCGACAGCTGACAAGTTATTTGTGCAGTCTCGTTCGATCAACCCGAATTATGGCCGCGCTAAAGTCGCTCGGGGTGCGGTCAGCTATTTGCGCAAAGACTATGTCGGGACGATCAAAATCTACAGCGCTAATATGTCCGCGATTCCGGCCAGCGAGCAGTCTTGGGGCTGGGGCAGCAATGCTCTCAATAACCTTGCCTGGGCTTATTATTTCACCGGAAATTACAAGGCATCGGAAGCAACCTTCCTCAAGCTGGCCGGCTATAATCAGGGCCGGAGTTTTGCCGGACCCGAGGCCGGGTTGGGCTGGTCTCTTCTACGTCAGGGCAAACGGAACCAAGCCCGTGATCGATTTGAAAGAGCGCTGTCACTGGAGCCGAATAATACTTTAGCCAAGCAAGGCCTTGACGCAACGAACTCGTAACCGGAACACCGGAGCATGATGCGGTCAGGCGGTGCCGTGTCATGCTCTATTTTATCGTTTTTGCGTGGATTTTCGCTGCGGAGGGGCTTCCCCTTCTTTGCGCTCCACTGTGATCGCCGCTCTCAAAATTCGCTCCGGATACGTGCTGTTGCGCACTCGCAACACCTTATATCCAAGGTTAAGATTTGGTTATAACCCCATTGACGGAGCAAGGAAATTTTAATACTTTAGCCGGGCAAGTTCTTATTCCGGTGGCGCAGTGTCATGAACATTGATCGAATGGCGAAGCTGCTGGCGCTGGCCAGTTCCCCCAACGACCAGGAGGCACTGGCGGCGCTGCGGTCTGTGAAGCGAATGTTGGATGCGGATGAAATGGATTTCGTCGATCTGGCGGATCTGTTTCGGGAAAGTGGACGTGCTGAGGCGCTGGAGCGCGACCTTGAATCGGCTCGCCGGCAGTTACGGCAAGCGCAGCTTGCACTTCGGACTCCTCGGGCGGCTGGTGAGGCGACGCAGGCCACGCAGGAACTCCGCCGGCAAATTCGCAAGCTGACCGCTGAGAACCAGACGCTCAAGGCCGATCTGAATGCCCGGACCGAAGAATTGGAAGAGTGGCAGGCGGCACACAGCGCATTGGACACAACCCTGCGCCAATCTTCGCAGGAGCGGTTTCAGTTACGGTCTAAGCTGCGTCAGAAGCAAATGGAAATGGACCAGTTTCTCGGCGAAGTCCGTGGTATGATTAATCTGACGAGCCGGCTTAGAACTTTCATGGATACGAAAGCACCGGCGGCTTAACCCCGGAATCGACCATGATGACGTCTGTTCAAGACCAAATGTCCCGTCTGGATAACGGCTTTACCGTTGTTACGGATAGTGTGCCGCATGTCGGCACCGTGACGGCGGGGGTTTGGCTTCGCGCCGGTAGCCGTGATGAGGCCCCGGATCGCAACGGGATATCACATTTTCTGGAGCATCTGGCGTTCAAGGGCACGTCTTCCAAAGATGCTTTTGCGATCGTTGCTGAAATCGAGAATCGCGGCGGCAGTATTGATGCCTACACCGATTTTGAGACGACGGCTTATTACGTTCAGACCGGCGCCCGACATCTTGATACCGCCGTGGCTTTACTGGCCGAGGTTCTGACCGACTCGGTGTTTCCCGAGCAGGAGATCGAGCGCGAGATCGGAGTGGTGCTCCAGGAAATTGACCAGTACATTGATGATCCCGGCGCCGTACTCGGCGACTTGTTGCGCGCGGCGATTTATCCGGCTCAAGCATTGGGGCGGCCAATTCTGGGAACGCCGGCGCTGGTGTCGGGCTTTACACGTCCGGTTTTACGAGATCATGTCGCGCAACATTATGTCCCCGAGCGGATGGCGCTGGTGGTTAGCGGTTGTGCCGCGCATGCTGAGGTGGTGGCGCTGGCCGACCGGCTGTTCGGACGGATGGCGCCCGCTTCCGCGCCGGTGCCCGAGCCCTCGCGTTATGTCGGGGGCGACAGTGTCCAGACCAAAGACATCGAGCAGGCACATTTTGCGCTGGCGTTTGAGGGCGTGCCGATGGGGCATCCCGATTTGCCGGCCTTGCGCCATATCGCCAATTTGCTCGGCGGCGGCATGACTTCGCGCCTGTTTCAAGAAATTCGGGAGAAGCGCGGGCTCGCCTATGATGTCCATGCCGATCTTGAAATCTTTGCCGATGGCGGGTTTATTGTTTTCGAGGCGGCAACCGAGCCGGGGCAGTGCGACGACATGGCCTCGCTGCTGGTCCGGGAAGTCGAGCGGGCGGCTACCGCCGGCTTTACCGCCGAGGAACTGGCGCGTTCCAAGGAGCAATTGCGCTTTGCGATTGCGTTGGCCGGGGAATCGACCTCCAGCCGGGCTCAGCGATTGGCCCGGGATGCGCTGCTCCGGGGCGCGGTGCGGCCGATCGACACGATTGAAGCCGAATTCGACGCGGTTTCCCTCGACAGCCTCAACCGGGTTGCCGCTGCGGTGCTGTCCGGCCGCGCCAGCCGTGCCAGGGTTGGCCCGACTCAACGCAAGCGTCGGGTGCGGGCGGTCAAGGCATGAGCCCGCCGCTGTTTTCATACCGCAAATTCTGGGCGCACCGTTTCGGGATCGCACCGTTTCTGCCGATGTCTCGAGCCGAAATGGACGCGCTATCCTGGGATAGTTGCGATATCATATTGATTACCGGTGACGCCTATATTGATCATCCCAGCTTTGGCATGGCGCTGATCGGGCGGTTGCTGGAGGCTCAAGGGTTTCGCGTCGGTATCATTGCGCAACCGGAATGGCAAAGTCCGGAGCCGTTCCGCGCGCTCGGGCGGCCGAATCTGTTCTTCGGCGTCACCGCCGGCAACATGGACTCGATGGTCAACCGCTACACCTCGGACCGTCGGATTCGCAGCAACGACGCCTATACTCCGGGCGATGAGGGCGGCAAACGCCCTGATCGGGCGGTCATTGTTTATGCGCAACGATGTCGCGAGGCGTTCCGCGAGGTGCCGATCGTGGTCGGCGGGATCGAGGCCAGCCTGCGCCGGCTCGCTCATTATGATTATTGGTCCGACAAGATTCGGCGCTCGATCCTGGTCGATAGCAAGGCCGACTTGTTGATCTATGGTAATGCCGAGCGCGCGGTGGTTCATGCCGCGCACCGTGCCGCCGCCGGCGAATCGTTACGGTCCATGACCGGACTGCGTGGCGCCGCCACACTGCATGAAGCCGGCGCAACCGAGGATGACGGCTCCATTGTGCGGCTGCCCGCGTTCGAAGCGTTGCGCGATGACCCGGTGTTGTATGCTGAATCCGCGCGCCTGATCCTGATGGAAAGCAACCCCGGCAATGCGCGTGTGCTGGTGCAACGCCATGGTGATCGCGAGGTCCGGGTTGCGCCGCCGCCGTTGCCGCTGACCACGCCCGAGATGGACGGGGTTTACGAGTTGCCCTATGCCCGGGCGCCGCACCCGGCCTATGACGGAACCCGGATTCCGGCGCGTGAGATGATCCGCAACTCGGTGACGATTCTGCGTGGTTGCTTCGGCGGGTGCAGCTTCTGTTCAATCACGGCGCATGAAGGCCGAATTATTCAGAACCGCTCCGAAGAGTCGATCGTGCGCGAGATCGAATCTATTCGCGACAAGGAGCCCGGCTTTACCGGGATTATCTCCGATTTGGGCGGACCGACCGCCAATATGTGGCGTTTGGCCTGTAAGGATAAGCGAGCCGAGACGATCTGTCGCCGGCCGTCTTGTGTCTTTCCCGGCATTTGCAAGAATCTCGGCACCGACCACACCGCTCTGATCGGACTATACCGCAAGGCGCGCGCGGTGCCGGGGGTCAAGAAGGTGCTGATCGGCTCGGGCGTGCGCTATGATTTGGCGTTGCGCAGCCCGGCCTATATCAAGGAATTGGCGGCTCACCATGTCGGCGGCTATCTTAAGGTGGCACCCGAGCACACCGAGCCCGGCCCGCTGAATGCGATGCTGAAGCCGGAGATCGGGGCGTTCGATAAATTTCGGGTCCAGTTCGACCGCTATTCGCGTGAAGCCGGTAAAGAACAGTATCTGATCCCGTATTTCATCGCGGCTCATCCCGGCACCAGCGATACCGACATGCTGAATCTGGCGCTGTGGCTGAAGCGGCGCGATTTTCGACCCGATCAGGTGCAAAGCTTTTTACCATCACCGATGGCGCTGGCGACCGCGATGTATCACAGCGGCCGCAACCCGCTGCTGCCTAAAGGTGAAAAGGCGGCGATTTTCAGCGCCAAGGGGCTGCGTCAGCGTCGCTTGCACAAGGCATTTCTGCGTTGGCATGATCCGGAAAACTGGCCGGTGCTGCGCGAGGCGTTAAAAAATATGGGGCGCGCCGACCTGATCGGTCCCGGCAAACACCAGCTGATCCCGGCCCGTCAGCCGCTCGGTACCGGCCGCACCGGCGGCGAGGGGAAGCGGCGGTAGGTTGATTCATGATCGAAATACGCCAGACATCGGTTTTCTTAAAATGGTTCAACGGGTTGCGGGATCAGGACATCAAGGCCCGAATCACCGTTCGGCTTCGCCGTCTGTCATTGGGCAATCCGGGGGACGTTAAGCCGGTGGGTGAAGGCGTCAGTGAGCTTCGGATTGACCATGGCCCCGGCTATCGGGTTTACTTTGTTCAGCGCGGCGATATTCTGATAATCTTGCTGGCCGGGGGCAGTAAAGAGACCCAAGACGGCGATATCCGCCGAGCCAAGACATTATTGGCCGAGTTGTAAGGAATCCGACGATGGCAAAGACCGAAACCTATCCCTGGGACGCGGCCGACCACCTGGACAGTCCCGTCGCCATCGCCGCCTACTTGAATGCGGCGCTTGAGGATGGCGACCCGGCTCTTATCGTGGCCGCGCTCGGAGATATCGCCCGCTCCCGAGGCATGAATGCGGCCGGTTCGAACAAAGCTGTGCCGTCTCGCGCCCGGCCGGAATTTACCGAGGTTGTGAAGACCATTCAGTCATTGGGTCTGCGACTGTCGGTTACCCCGGCGGCAACGACAGGAACGAACCTGCCCTGTTGATCCGGCAGCGCCCTCCCTTACAGCCCCTTGGTGTCGAACAGGAACTCCAGATCGTCGGCGGTCAGCGCTCCGGCCCAGGAACCCTCGTCGAGCATGGCGTCGGCCAGCGAGCCCTTGGAGTTTTGCAGCTCCAGGATGCGCTCTTCGACGGTGCCGGAGGCGATCAACTTATAGACGAACACCGGCTTGTTCTGACCGATTCGGTGGGCGCGATCGGTCGCCTGATTTTCCACCGCGGGGTTCCACCACGGGTCGTAATGAATCACGGTGTCGGCGGCGGTTAGATTAATGCCGCGCCCGCCGGCTTTCAGGCTGATCAGGAACAAGGGCACTTCACCGGCCTGGAACCGGTTGACCGGGGTGCCGCGGTCGGCGGTATCGCCGCGCAACTCGACATATTTGATCCCGGTCGGGATCAGCGCCTGTTTGATCAGATCGAGCATCGAGGTGAACTGAGAGAACAGCAGAATGCGCCGCCCCTCTTCGATCATGCTCGGCACCATGTTGATCAGCAACTCCAGCTTGCCGCTGCCGGTGGCGCGGCGCGCCGATTCCAGCTTGACCAACCGGGGATCGCAACAGGCCTGACGCAGTTTCAGCAAGGCGTCGAGGATCAGGATTTTGCTGCGGGCCAGACCGATGCGCGCGATTTCCTCGCGCACCTTTTGATGCATCGAAAGCCGGATCGTTTCGTAAAGATCGCGCTGGTCGGAGGCCAACTCGACCCGGTGAATAATCTCGGTCTTGGGCGGCAGATCGGTCGCCACCGCCGCTTTGGTCCGGCGCAGCACGAACGGGCGCAGCCGTTTCGACAGTTGGCGCCGTTTGTCCTGGTCGCCTTTCTTTTCAATAGGCGTCCGGAAGCGGGCAGTAAAGCTTTTGTGGTCGCCGAGCACGCCCGGCATCAGGAAGGCGAATTGTGACCAGACCTCGCCCAAATGATTTTCAATCGGCGTGCCCGACAGACACAGCCGGTGACGGGCCTTTAACTTACAGGCGGCGCGGGTCGACTTGGCCAGCGGGTTCTTGATTGCCTGCGCTTCGTCGAGCACCACCATATGGAACTCGATCGCGGCCAGGAAATCGACGTCACGCGCTAGAATAGCATAGGTGGTGACCACCAGAGGCGTGCGCGAGACCTCCGCCCGTTTGGTGTGGCGGTCCAGACCATGGAACACCAGCACCTTCAAATGCGGGGTGAAGCGCCCGACTTCGGCCACCCAGTTCGGCACCAGACTGGTCGGGACCACGATCAGGCAGGGCTTGGTCGCCCGGCCTTCGGCATGCTCGACCGCGATATGGGCCAGAGTCTGCGCGGTTTTACCCAGCCCCATGTCGTCGGCCAGAATGCCGCCCATCTCGTTGCCGCGCAGGAATTGCAGCCAGTCGAGACCGTCACGCTGATAGGGACGCAGCGAGGCATGGAAGGTCGAGGGCGGCTCGATCCGCACCGGCGCATTGACCATGCGCAAGCGGCGCCCGAGATCAAGCAGGCGCTCTCCGCTGTTCCAGCGGGTGCCGACAATCGCTTCCAGGTCGAGCAGGGTCGGCACGTCGGCCGACGGCAGCGAGAGCCGCCCGTCCTTGCCGATTCGCCCGTTTTCGATCATTTCCTCGAGGGTGGACAGGAACTTGGCGACACGCTCGGCCGGCAGCGCCAGAATCCGGCCGTCATCGAGCATCGCCCGGACCTTGCCATCGGCGGCTAAAGCGGTGGCCATGCCGCCGCGCTCCAGAATACCGATCAGGATCGGCAACAGCGGCACCCGTCGCCCTTCGACCTCGATGCCGACATCGAGTGAAAACCAGCCATTGCCGGCTTCGACGACATCGACGTCCCAATCATCGGTAACATCGATCACGCGGAACGGGCAGGTGTCGCCCAGTTCGACCTTCCAGCCCTTGCGGCGCAATTCCTCGGCGCCGCTCAGCACCAGCCATTGCCAGCTTTCTTTAGGGTTGCGGCTGCGAAAGGCATAGCCGCGCCCGCCGGTATCCAGGCTGCCGGTGGAGATGCGAACCGCGGTTAGGCCAAGCCCGCGCAAGGCGGCGGACGCTTCTTCCTCGCGCTGCCGGTTGCGCTTGAAGAATTGCTGGCCGCTTTCGGTGTCGATGCGCACGAACTGGCTGGAATCGTCCTCGCGGACCATGCGGTCGCCATATTCGAAATGCAACAGCAGGACATCGACGGCCACGCCGTCGGCAACGGTCTCGCCTCCCGCCGCCATCAACACCGGGACCGGTTCCCGCTCGATGATCGTCGGCGCGCCTTCCGCCCTTCCGCCGCCGCTGCGCACGGGCGGCGCACTCGGCGCAAAGCTTTGCGGGGTAACTTCGTCGATCGCCGCCTGACCGATATGGCCGGTCCCCTCGCCGATATACCAAGCTGGATCGGAACCGAAAATGCGGGTTTTCGGCGGCTTGTTGAGATAGCGGTGCGCCCCGGTGCGTGGATTGGTTTCCAACAGGAAACGCCGGGATTGGCCGCGAATCAGACCGGGACCATTGAGACCCCAGCGGGCGCGCCCGGTCTCCAGCAAGGCGTTGATCAGCTCTTCGACCGCCTCTTGATCCTCCAGCGACACCGCCACCAGCGGCAGGCTCGACAGGCCGAGTAAGCGGCAAACCGTGCGGTCGGGTTCACCGGGCGGGCCGGCGGGCGAGGCGATGGCCGCGCGCTTGGGCGAACTGCCCTCGATCCGCTTGGTGTTGCGGTCGGAAACCTCGACCGCCACGGTAACATAAAGAGTCTCGTTGTCCTCCGACGCCTCAAGACCATAGATGATCTTGCGAATCTCGGTTGAGACCGCGGGGGCTGGCGCGGTCAGGCCGTCGATAAAACTGGCCTGAACCGCCCGGCGCAGAATCGGGAACTTGTCCAGCAACGCGAACGCGGCCGCCGCACCATGCGGGCAGCCCGACGCCCGGCACGAGCAGGCGGCGTTCAGCATCGGAAATTCTTTACCCGGCAGCGCTTCGACCACGACCCGATGGCGCTGCGGTCCGTCTTCGACCATGGCCCGCATTTGGGGGGTGCGCAACGCTTCTTCGGTGGTGACAAACCCCTCGGCCGACAGCGTTCGTCCCCGCTCCAGCCGAATCGGGCCGAAGCTGCGCGCAATGTCTTCCTCGGCAAAGCGGACGCGGCTCGAGCGCTTGGCTACCGTCGTGCCCTTCGCGACCTGCGATCCGGAGGTCGTGTTGTGCCCGATGGCCATGCCCGCGTTCCCCTTTGATTTTTCGAATCAATTCCGTGTCCGGCCCGATCCGGGCCAGAGCGAATCGCTATTTACCACAAGATCTAGCCGACGTCACTCTTTACCATACTATTTAGGGATCACCGATCCGGGCTTCCCTTACGGTTCCGGGCCGACGACGCCATCGGTATAGATAGTTTTTCTTTTATAATCAGAACCTTAATATTTTCTTTCTTGTGCGTGCTTTGTGATGCGTTCAAAATCACGCACTGGAAAAATGCTTTGCGGCCGGAAAGGCACATTGAATTTATGATTGTCCTTGGCATAGAAACAAGTTGTGATGAGACCGCTGCCGCGATCGTAAATGATAAAAGGCAGATACTTTCTAATGTTATTCTCTCGCAAATTGCCGACCACGAGCCCTATGGCGGGGTGGTGCCGGAGATTGCGGCGCGGGCGCACCTGGATCATCTCGATCGGTTGGTGGTCGAGGCGATGGCCATGGCCGGCGTTGCGCCGCATGAGTTGGACGGGGTGGCGGCGACCGGCGGCCCGGGCCTGATTGGCGGCGTTATCGTCGGGGTGATGACGGCGAAGGCGATCGCATTGGCGCGGGACATTCCCTTTATTGCGGTCAATCATCTCGAGGGACATGCCCTGACGGCCCGGCTGACCGATGGAATTGACTGGCCGTTTTTGTTGCTATTGGTTTCGGGCGGGCACTGTCAACTCTTATTGGTTGAAGGTGTCGGTCGCTATCGTCGACTCGGCACCACGATCGATGATGCGGTCGGCGAGGCCTTCGACAAGGCGGCTAAGCTGCTGGGGCTCGGTTATCCGGGCGGCCCCCGGCTCGAGCAGGCGGCAACGCGGGCAACCGCGCCGCAGCGCTTTCCCCTGCCGCGGCCGATGCTGGGCCGGGCCGGGTGTGACTTTTCCTTTTCGGGATTGAAGACGGCGCTGCGGCGCAGTCTTGCCGATCTGTCCGCGCCGCTGCCCGCGGCCGATGCCGCCGATTTGGCGGCCGCTTTTCAAGCCGCGGTGGGAGATGTGCTGGTCGACCGCACCGGCCGGGCGCTTGAACGGGCCGCAGAGCTGGCACCCGCATGCCGAACCCTGGTGGTGGCCGGAGGGGTGGCGGCCAACCGTTTTCTGCGGGGCCGACTGGCCGCGCTGGCCGAAAGGGCCGGGTGGGATTTCACGGCGCCGCCGGTGGCTTTATGCACCGACAACGGGGCAATGATTGCCTGGGCCGGACTGGAGCGTCTGCGCCTGGGCGAACGGGACGGGCTCGATTTCGCACCGCGTCCGCGCTGGCCGCT
>SERZ01001030.1_pt1 | contig 16937 bp, 12 predicted proteins | sample 3171461 | NCBI WGS metagenome assembly SERZ01 (sample SAMN06051861, study PRJNA518727) | freshwater metagenome | biome: subpolar coniferous forest; feature: holomictic lake; material: water; isolation source: holomictic Lake 227, 6 m depth | place: Canada: near Kenora, Ontario | collected... | reverse complement strand
CTCGCCTGGGGCAATGTCAAACGACACGTCATCCACCACCGTGCTGTCGCCGTAGCATTTGCGCAATCCCTGCACAGATAATATTGAAGATTCCATGCTTTGATTGTGACGCAGGCGGCAATTTGCCCAACCTGAAAGCCCTTCATTTGCACACCCATTCAACCCATTTTTCGGAACGCTCACGCGCACCCTTGTATGACCACACTCGGCACTCCCCTCTCACCTAAAGCCACCAAAGTCATGTTGCTGGGCTCCGGCGAACTGGGCAAGGAAGTCATCATCGCCCTGCAACGTCTGGGCGTGGAAACCATCGCGGTCGATCGGTACGACCACGCCCCCGGCCAGCAGGTGGCGCACCACAGCCGCACCATCACCATGAGCGACCCGGCGCAACTCAAGGCGCTGATCGAGGCCGAGCGACCGCATCTGGTGGTGCCCGAAATTGAAGCCATCGCCACGCCGATGCTGGAAGAACTGGAAGCGGCCGGTGTGGTGCGCGTCATCCCCACCGCGCGCGCCGCCCGCCTGACGATGGACCGCGAGGGCATTCGCCGCCTTGCCGCCGAAACGTTGGGTCTGCCGACCAGCCCCTACCAGTTTTGCGACTCGTTGGCCGAGTTGCAGGCCGCCATTGATGGTGTAAACGGTAACGGTATTGGCTACCCCTGCGTCATCAAACCGGTGATGAGTTCGTCGGGTAAAGGCCAAAGCAAGCTCGACGGCCCCGCTGATGTGCAAAAAGCGTGGGATTACGCCATGGCGGGCGGCCGCGTGGGCGCCGGGCGCGTCATTGTGGAAGGCTTCATCGACTTTGACTACGAAATCACCCAGCTGACCGTGCGCGCGCTCGGTGCCGATGGTCAGGTTGAAACCCACTTTTGCGAACCGATTGGCCACATCCAGGTCAGCGGCGATTACGTGGAAAGCTGGCAACCGCACCCCATGCCCACCGCCGCCTTGGCGCGCTCGCGCCACATCGCCAAAACCGTGACCGACAACCTCGGCGTGGGGCTGGACGGCAAGCCCTCCGGGCTGGGCTTGTACGGCGTGGAACTGTTCGTCAAGGGCGACCAGGTCTGGTTCAGCGAGGTGTCACCGCGCCCGCATGACACCGGGCTGGTGACGCTCACCACGCAGGTGCAAAGCGAGTTTGAGTTGCACGCCCGCGCCATTCTGGGCTTGCCGGTCAACACCGCCTTGCGCAGCCCCGGCGCCAGTGCCGTGATTTATGGCGGCGTCGAGGCCAGCGGCATCGTGTTTGACGGAGTCGAGGAGGCGCTGCGTGTGCCCAACACCGACCTGCGTCTGTTTGGCAAACCCGAGAGTTTTGTGAAACGCCGCATGGGCGTGGTGCTGGCGTTTGACGCCGATGTGCAAGTGGCTCGCGTCAACGCCAAGCTGGCTGCATCCAAAGTCAAGCCTAGGGCGGTTTGAGTTTGCTATTTAATTAATAGCTGTTAGCGCAAGTAGTACGGGAGCTAGAGGCTAATTTGGTATAAATTAATCGCGGCCTCACAGCACCGTCTGGCGCACCGCATGTTCCCAGCGCTCCATCAGTTCGAGTGCTCGGGGGGTGTCCAGCGTGGGCAAGAAGCGGCGCTCTGCGCGCCACAAGCTTGATAGTTCATCGGTGCTCTGGTAGACCCCGGTGGCGAGGCCCGCAAGGTAGGCGGCCCCCAGCGCTGTGGTCTCAGTCACGGCCGGTCGCACCACCGGAATGCCCAGCAAGTCGGCCTGAAACTGCATCAGCAAATCATTGACGCAGGCCCCGCCATCCACCCGCAACTCCGCCACCGCTGCGCCGCCGGCCTCCACCGCATCGCGGCTCATGGCTTTGAGCAGCGCCGCGCTTTGGTAGGCGATGCTCTCCAGCGCTGCGCGGGCAATGTGGGCCACAGTGCTGCCCCGGGTGAGGCCGGTGATGGTGCCCCGGGCGTCAGGTTTCCAGTAGGGCGCGCCCAGCCCGGTAAAGGCCGGCACCACGATGACACCGCCCGAATCAGGCACGCTTTGGGCCAGTGCCTGCACCTCGTGGCTGCCAGAGATGGCGTGCAAGCCATCGCGCAACCACTGCACCACTGCACCACCCACAAACACGCTGCCTTCCATCGCAAATTCAGGCTGCGCCGTGGCTTGTGCGGCGCTGGTGGTGATCAGGCCGTTGTGCGAGGTCTGAAATTGGGTGCCGGTGTGCATCAGCATGAAGCAACCTGTGCCGTAGGTGTTTTTAACCATGCCCGCCTTGAAGCATGCCTGGCCAAATAAGGCACTTTGCTGGTCACCCGCCACGCCGCCAATCGGAATGGCGTGACCGAACAAATCAGGGCTGACTTCGCCAAACAGTGCGCTTGACGGTTTGACGGACGGCATCAAATTGGCCGGAATCTCCAGCGCCTGCAGCAACTCGGCGTCCCACTGGTTGTGGTGGACGTTGAACAGCAGGGTGCGCGACGCGTTGCTGACATCGGTGGCGTGCACCCGGCCTTCGGTCAGGCGCCAGATCAGCCAACTGTCGACCGTGCCAAAAGCCAGTTCGCCGTGTTCGGCTTGCTGGCACGCGCCGGGTACGTTGTCCAGAATCCACTTGAGTTTGGTGCCTGAAAAATAAGCATCCACCAGCAAACCGGTTTTGGCCTGAATCGACTCCGCCAGGCCGCGCTCGCGCAAAGCCACGCAGGTCGGCTCGGCGCGGCGGTCTTGCCAGACGATGGCGTGGTGAATCGGCAGGCCGGTTTTTCGGTTCCAGACCACCGTGGTTTCACGCTGGTTGGTGATGCCCAGGGCGCGCACCTGGTGCGCGGCAATACCAGCCTTGGCCAGCGCTTCGTGGACGGTCGCCAGTTGGGTGCGCCAGATCTCCATCGGGTCGTGTTCGACCCAACCCGGCTGCGGGTAAATTTGCGTCAGCTCCCGCTGCGCCTGCGCCACGATGACGCCCTCGGCGTTGAACACAATGCTGCGCGAACTGGAGGTGCCTTGGTCGAGGGCGAGGAGGTAAGTCATGCGGCTCCGTTAATATAAATTGAGTTGCACACGGTTCAGGTCCATCATGACCTTAGTTTCTGTCAATTTACCGGAAAGCGTTCATGGGCATTTTGAAACCCGCCTTATTCACCCGGCGTGACGCGTTGCTGGACCGGTTGGCGCAGCGTCACGTCTACGACCTCGCCATCGTGGGCGGCGGTGCCACGGGCCTGGGTGTGGCGCTGGATGCGGCCGCGCGGGGCTTTAGTGTGGTGTTGGTGGAGTCGCATGACTTTGCCAAGGGCACTTCGTCGCGCTCTACCAAGCTGGTGCATGGCGGGGTGAGATACCTGGCGCAAGGCAATATTTCGCTGGTGCGCGAGGCCTTGCACGAGCGCACCACCTTGCTCAGCAATGCGCCGCATCTGGCGCAGCCACTGGCCTTCATCATGCCGTCCTACAAGTGGTGGGAAACGCCTTTTTATGGCATAGGTCTCAAAATGTACGATGCGCTGGCAGGCAAGGCGGGGCTGGGGGCCACCGAATTTTTAAGCCGTGCTGAAACGCTGGCGGCGCTGCCCACGGCGCAGCCGGACGGACTCAAGGGCGGCGTCAAGTACTGGGACGGACAGTTTGACGATGCGCGTCTGGCGCTGGCACTGGCCCGCACCGCCGCCAGCCACGGGGCGCTGCTGGTCAACTATTGCCGCGCTGATGACCTGCTGTATGAAGACGGAAAAATCGCCGGTTTGAAATGCGTTGACACGCAATCGGGTCGCCAATACTGCATCAATGCCCGCTGTGTAGTGAATGCTGCCGGAGTCTGGGTCGATGAGTTGCGCCAGAAAGATGGGGCCACCAGTTCATTAGAGCGTCGAGCCACGCCTGCGATGGTGGCGCCGAGTCAGGGTGTTCACATTGTGGTGGATAAAGAATTTTTACAGGCCGATGTCGGGCTGATGGTGCCCAAAACGGCCGATGGGCGGGTGTTGTTTGCCGTGCCCTGGTTGGGTAAAGTTATTTTGGGCACCACCGACACGCCCCGCAATGACCTGGACCGCGAGCCGATGCCTTTTAAGGAAGAGGTCGATTTCATCCTGAGTGAATCAGCACGTTACTTGCGCCGTGCGCCGAGTCGCAGCGATGTCAAAAGTGTCTGGGTCGGCTTGCGTCCGCTGGTCAAACCTCAGGACGACGACGGTGAAAGTACCAAAGGCCTGAGTCGCGAACACACGGTGTTGGTGAGCCGCAGTGGGCTGGTCACGGTGACCGGCGGCAAGTGGACCACCTACCGCGCCATGGCCGAGGATGTGCTGGACAAATGTGTGGAGCGGGGGCTGCTGAAACCAAGCCCGAAGGGTGTGACCACACATTTGAAATTGGTCGGTGCTGGGGATGCTGGCGGCAAGGCGCACTCTATTTGTCTGGCGCCCGGGCTGCATTCTTACGGGTCGGAGCAGGCGCTGGTGCAGAGCCTGCCGGGTGCTGATGTGTTGCTTTGTGCGGGCTTGACTCACGCCATGGTGCGCTTTGCCGCGCGCTATGAATACGCCATCAAGGTCGAAGATGTGCTGGCCCGGCGCTCACGCCTGCTGTTTCTGGATGCCCGGTTGGCAGGCTCTTTGGCGGCACAGGTGGGCGAAATTCTGTTGAATGAAACCGGGATTAACCCGGAGGTTGCTGAGTTCACAGCCCTGGCTGAACACTATCTGACCCTGCCATACTAAGTGTTGCTGGCGGTGGGTAGTGCGGCGTGACCGCACCCGACTGTCCAGTCGCCATCCGTACCGGTCTTGGTGGCAACGTTGGTGCTGATGGCCGCTGGCTTGGCTTTGCCTCTCTTGCTTGCCAGTCGCGCCACGTTGGTGGCTCTGTCGGGGGATCGATGCTCGACGCGCACCGCCAACTTGGGCATCGCGCCAGCGGGGGGCGCATAGGTCATGGGTCGTTGTCCTTCCATTTCGTTGCCCAACTTGAACACCGCCACGGTCTCGACCAGCTCCTGCGCCTGCGATTTGAGGCTGGCAGCTGCCGCCGCCATTTCTTCGACCAACGCCGCATTTTGTTGCGTCACCTGGTCCATTTGTGTCACCGCTTCACCGACCTGGCTGACGCCCTGGCTTTGCTCGTGGCTGGCGGCACTGATCTCCCCCATGATGTCGGTCACGCGGCGGATGCTGGTGACCACCTCGCTCATGGTGGCGCCGGCTTGGTCGACCAAGGTGGTGCCTTTTTCAACCTGCTCGACACTGGCGTTGATCAGGGTTTTGATTTCTTTGGCGGCCTCAGCGCTGCGACCCGCCAGGCTACGGACTTCAGAGGCTACCACGGCAAAACCACGTCCTTGCTCGCCGGCGCGGGCCGCTTCCACCGCCGCATTCAGCGCCAGGATGTTGGTCTGGAATGCAATGCCGTCAATCACACCAATAATGTCAAAAATCTGTTTGGACGAATCATTGATGCGCTTCATGGTTTCTACCACCAGCGCCACTACTTCCCCGCCTTGCAGCGCCGTGTTGCTGGCTGCGTGGGCCAGTTGGTTGGCTTGCTGTGCGTTCTCGGCGTTTTGCTTCACCGTGGCGCTGAGTTGCTCCATCGAGGCAGCAGTTTCTTCCAGGGCGCTGGCCTGTTGCTCGGTGCGGGCCGAAAGGTCGTGGTTGCCCTGGGCGATTTCAGCAGAGGCGGTGGCGACGCCCTCGGAGCCCTGGCGCACGCGCCCCACAATGTCGGAAAAACTGTCACTCATGGATTTGATCGCATGCAGCAAGCTGGACTTGTCACCCGGTTTGAGCGTAATCTCTGAATTCAGGTCTCCGCCAGCGATTTGCTGCGTGATGCCGGCGGCATACTCGGGCTCACCCCCGAGCTGCTTAAGCAAGCTGCGTGTGATCCAGACGCCGAGCACGGCGGCCAGTGTGAGCGCAATCAGCGCGACAACTAGCAGCAGATTGCGTCCAGTGGCGTAGGTCGAGTCGGCTTTGGCCTTGGCTTCTTCCATCTCAGTGAGCAGCAGGGCATTCAATTTTTTCAAAGCCCCCAGATAGACCGCTTCGACGCTCAACTGCGACTTCTCGTTGAGTGCAACCCGCGCTGCGTCGGTGTCACCATTTTTGACCGCTGCAACCGCCTTGTCGATGCCGGCACGGTAGGCCGTCTCGGCTGCTTCTATATCCTTCAATGCGGCGCGTGCGGCATCCTTGTCCAGCGCATTGACGAGCAAGTTTTTTGTCTTTTCATTGTCTGCACGTACCTTGTCGGCCTGCTTGAGGTTGGCCTGGATCTGGTCACCCGTGTCAGACATCACGGCACGACCGAGTGCGCCTGTGATCTCGTGGGCCTGCGCGACCAACTCTGCCGACAGCACGCTGGCGCTTGCCTCGTGTTCAAGTAGCGACTGCATTGAGGTGTTGAGCGAATTCAGGCGCAGCACGCCAAAAGCCACACACAGCAGCAAGAGCAGGGCCAGGGCACCAAAGGCACTGCCCAGCCGCATGCCGATGCCAACGCTTTTCATACGGTTCAGGCTCATCACAATTCCCTTCTGTTTTTTGAATTTGGTATCGGCATGCGATCGCTCGTGCTGACCGCACGCTGCAAGATCACATCAGCTTATTTGGCTTCTTTGGCGTAGGCGTCGATCACTGCTTTGGCGGCCGGCTTCGGTGCACCCAGCGTGGCCAGGGCCAGCGGACGCTCGTACTTCTTACTGTCGATGGCCTTGGTTTTTCCAGTTTCGACAAAATTTCTGCCGACACCGGCGATGCCCGCTTCGTCAGTCGCCACCAGTTCAGATACACGCTTGATTGAGGTCTGCGCCTTCAGACCGGAGCCGTACTCAGCACCGCCCATCACCAGCTTCTTGATCAGCGCGCGCGTACCTGCCGTCGGGCCTTCGCCATACACAACAATAGCTTTGTCCTTGCCGCCCACCTCTTTCCAATTGGCGATCTTGCCGGTGAGGATGTCACGCAGTTGCTCAGGTGTCAGCTTGCCGACCGGGTTGCTGGGGTGCACGATGAAGACAAGTTCGGCCTTCTTCAACTCGAAGAATTGCACAGTCTTGGGATCGACTTTCGTACCAGCCACCTCTGCCAATGGACCCGCCACATCCATCGGCTCCGACACCATGGCGATGTCGGCGGCGCCGCTGGACAGGTCTGCAAGGCCCTTGCCAGAATTAGAGCTAATGATTTGCAGGGTATGGCCGGTGCTCTTTTCAACGGCAGCTTTGCCCGACGAAACAAAGTCGGCGAACACCGTGCCTGCGCCTGAGATTCTGACGGTTTCGGCAATGGCACCGCCAGCCAGCATGGCCGTGGCGAGCGAGATGGCGCTGAAGCGAATGGTCTTGTTCATCGTTTTTTCCTGTGGTTTGGTTAGGTCAGGCGCCACTTTATAGGGGTGTATAAATCTAGTCTGTAGGGAGAATTAGATTAAATGTGTAGATACATTTAGACATCTGTGAAGATTTTCACAAGGGGGCGATCAGCGATATTCGTCACAGCGGTTCAGCCTGTGGCGATGAGTGCAAGTCGTGAACGACTCTTCCGTTGCACTCATGGATCAGACTTAGCAGCGGGCAATGTTAGTAATAGGACTGGAACGAAGCCAACTTGCAATATCCTGCTCATAGTTGAAGATTCCTGCCAAGGTGAAGGTCTGCTTACGAGAATTCACTGGATTTCTAGGGTTTCAGCGAAGGGTAGGAATGGGTCTTGAGTCCACCAACTTTCTCGTAAGTCGACCTTCAAACTGAACGGCTGCAATGGAGAAAAACGTGGACTTGCAAGAGCAGCGGTTTCAGTCATAGGCTCCCAAAAATGTCCGCTCGAAACCCGACATTCACCCCATTACCCCGACCATCAGTGGAAATTACTCGAAGCTTCCCGAGTCGGAGAGCCGCCGGGCGTATACGGCTAGCACGATGCGCTCGGAATGCACCAGGTAGTCGTTGAGGGTGGTGGCGCTTTCCTGAAGTTTGCCCGCCTCGAACAACTCCAGAATCTTGACATTGCTCTCGATGTACGGCGCGTGCAAAAACTCCGGGTCATTGAGCAGGCCAAACGCCAATCGCAACTCGGCCAGGATGTGCGAGAACATGACATTCAACCGCTCGCTGTCGGCCAGTTCGACGATGGCCATGTGAAACTCCATATTCGCCGTGCCCACGCCTTGCCAGTCGCAAGCGTCGCGGCACTTGAGCGCCATGTCGACCGCATCGCGCATGTGTTTTTTGGCCGGGTGGCGCGGGTAGGCCTGCGCCAGTGCCTGGCACTCGATCAGGCGGCGAACACGGTAAATATCAATGATGGAGGCGATGCTGGGGATGGCCACTGACACGCCGCAGTTCGGCGTGTGCTGCACCAGACCTTCTTTGGTGAGGATGCGAAAGACCTCGCGCAGGGTGTTGCGCGATATGGCCAGGCTCTCACTCAGGGTCGCTTCCGACAGGCGCTGGCCGGGCGTGAACTCACCTTGGACGATCTTGTGGCGAATCAGATCGGCCGTGCGTTCATTCAGTGTCAGCGCGTTGGCCGGGAGTTTGGGGGTCATAGCTGAAATGGAAGTGAGGGCTGAAGTGGAGTGCGCTTTGTACCAGATTTCAGACACTAGCGCGCTATTTCTCAGGGTTTATACCAGTGCAGAAAATGCACTACTGCTGGGCATAATGCACCATCTTGCAGTACAACTTATTGCATATTGTTAAATGATTCAAATATCATTGTTCAACAATAGGCATGCAAATTGCATCGCATGGTGAGCTGGCAGGTTTGCAGGGTCAGCACAAGAACTGGGTTTTTATATGTACAACGAAAGATCAATATGACTAGTGATGTCAATTTGTGGCCGCTCATCGGGGTAGCCGTCATCATCGCGGGCTTCGTCCTGCGTTTTAACCCGATGCTGGTCGTGATCTGCACGGCCATCGTGACGGCGTTCGCGGCGGGTTTTCCGGTGGAGCGGATTCTGACCGCCATTGGCACCGGTTTTATCAAAACCCGTAACCTGCCCCTGATCCTCTTGCTGCCGCTGGCGGTGATTGGTCTACTGGAGCGCCACGGGCTGCGCCAACATGCACAGAACTGGATCAGCCGCATCAAGTCGGCCACGGCCGGGCGCCTGCTGCTGATTTACCTGGGCGTGCGCCAGTTGACCTCGGCGATTGGACTGACCAGCCTGGGCGGGCATCCACAAATGGTGCGTCCGCTGCTGGCGCCGATGGTGGAGGGCGCGGCCGAAGTGCGTTACGGCAAGCTGCCTGATGCCGTTCGTTTCAAGCTGCGCGCCTATTGCGCCGCCACCGACAACGTGGGCCTCTTCTTTGGTGAAGATTTGTTTGTGGCGTTTGGCGCCATTGTGCTGATGACCACCTTTTTGCACGAAGCGGGTGTCGATGTCGAGCCGATGCGCATTGCCCTGTGGGGTATTCCAACGGCGATTTGCGCCTTTGTCATCCACGCCTGGCGCCTCAATCGCCTGGACAGTATGTTGTCGCGTGAGATGGCGCAACACGCAGCCACCAAGGGAGTTTGATCATGATTTTCTCTATTCAATATTTGTATTACCTGGTCGGCGCCATTCTGGTCATCACGGCGGGCATGACGCTGGCTGACAGCAGCCATCCCAAGCGCTATTCAAGCGCTTTGTTCTGGGCGCTTTACGCCACCGTGTTCCTGATTGGCGAGAAGCTGCCGCCGCTCTGGGTGGGTACGGGCGTGGTCGTCATGGCCTTGATCGCGGGCTTCAACGGCGTGGGTGCGGGGCGCCATGTGGCACGCACCGCCGAGCGGTACCTTGAAAGCGCCAAGCGCCTGGGCAACAAGCTGTTTATGCCCGCCTTGGCGATTCCACTGGTCACGGTGATTGGCACCTTGTCGGCCAAGTACCTCAGCGTGGGCGGTCTGCCGCTGATTGACCCCAAGAACACCACGCTGGTGAGCCTGGGCCTGGGTTGCGTGATCTCGTTCGGGCTGGTGTGCTGGCTGACGAAGGAAAGCCCGGCACAAGGCTTTCGCGAATCGCGCCGCCTGACCGACGCGCTGGGCTGGGCCCTGGTGCTGCCACAAATGCTGGGCATGCTGGGCCTGGTGTTCTCGGACGCGGGCGTGGGCAAGGCCGTGGCCTTTGTCACCACCAGCTACATCAACATGGACATCCGCTTTGTGGCGGTCGCGGTTTACGTGATTGGCATGGCGCTGTTCACAGTGGTCATGGGCAATGGCTTTGCCGCTTTTCCGGTGATGACCGGCGGCGTGGGCGTGCCGATTTTGATGGGCGTTTACCACGGCGACCCGGCGGTGATGGCGGCCATCGGCATGATGTCAGGCTACTGCGGCACCTTGCTGACCCCCATGGCGGCCAATTTCAATATCGTGCCCGCCGCGCTACTGGAGCTACCAGACCGAAATGGGGTGATTCGGGCGCAGGTGCCCACGGCGCTGACCTTGTTGTTGGCCAATGTGTTCTTGCTGAACTTTTTGATGTTCCGTTAACCAGGACGTGCCATGCCAGCACTTTGGTGCATTTGGCAGCGCGCAAGCGCAGACTTATGACATTGACCCACGCTGCCCGGCCCACCGCGCAGCCCTTCAGGAATAGCTTATGAAAATCGATTTGAACAGTGATTTGGGCGAGAGCCTGGGCGCCTGGCGCATGGGAGACGACGCCGCCATGCTCGCCCTGGTGAGCAGCGCCAACGTAGCCTGCGGCTTTCACGCCGGCGACCCGGCGGGCATATTGCGCACGCTGCGCCAGGCGAAGACTAACGGTGTGGTGGTGGGCGCGCATGTGGGCTACCGCGACCTCATTGGTTTTGGCCGACGCACCATGGATGTGGACAGCGCCGACCTGATCGCTGATGTGATTTACCAGATTGGCGCGCTCAAAGGCTTGGCCGCAGCAGCAGGCACCGACGTGCGTTATGTCAAACCCCACGGCGCGCTGTACAACACCATCGCCCACGATGCCCGCCAAGCCCACGATGTGATCACCTCCATCCGAGAGATCGACCCCAGCCTGACGCTGGTGGCGCTGGCTGGTTCACCGCTGCTGCGCTGGGCTCAAGAAAAGGGCCTGCGCGTGGTGGCCGAAGCCTTTGCCGACCGCGCCTACACCCCGACAGGTGCGCTGGTGTCGCGGCGCGAACCCGGCGCCGTGCTGCATGACGCAAACCTGATTGCCGAGCGCATGCTGCGCCTGGTCCGCGATGGGGTGATCGAAGCCATTGATGGCAGTCGGGTCTCGATTCAAGCCGACTCGATCTGCGTGCATGGCGACAACCCTGCTGCGGTGGCGGTCGCCACCCAAGTGCGCGCCCGACTGACGCAGGCCGGTGTCACCATCGCATCATTTGAAGTCGCGGCGGCATGATGCGGTTCTTGCCCGTCAACTTGAACGCCTTGCTGGTGGAGTTGGACAACCTGGAGCAAACGCTGGCACTGCTGGCCTCGCTCAAGAACGAGCCCATCGCCGGTATCGAAGAGCTGGTGCCTGCCGCCCGCACGATTCTGGTCCAGTGGCGCCCCAGTGCCTGCAGCCTGGCCGAGCTGGTGCGCCAGATTAGCCAGCGCGATGTCAGCGCCCGCGCCGAACGTAGCGGCACGCTGATCGAGATTCCCGTGCACTACACCGGCGACGACCTGATGGAGGTGGCCGAGCTGCTGGGTATCACCCCCGAAGAGGTCATTCGCCGCCACACCGACAGCGAGTACACGGTGGCCTTCACCGGCTTTGCGCCCGGTTTTGCCTACCTGAGCGGCGGCCACCCCAGCTTCAACGTGCCACGCCGCAGCACCCCGCGCACGCGCATTCCGGCGGGCGCGGTCGGGTTGGCGGGCACCTTCAGCGCCGTCTATCCGCAGGCCAGCCCCGGCGGCTGGCAGATCATTGGCGTCACCCCCACGGTGATGTGGGACCTGGCGCGTGACGTGCCCGCGCTGCTGCAACCCGGTTACCGGGTGAGATTTGTTGATATTGCTACTATTTCAATAGCTGCTTGCGCAAATAGCACGGGGGCTAGAGGCCTAAAAGACTTAATTCCTTTGAATCCGCAAGCTGCCAGTCCGTTCCTTGGCGACACCGCACTCGAAATCCTGTCCCCCGGTCTGCAAACCCTGTTTCAGGATCTGGGTCGCCCCGGTCAAGCCGGGCAAGGCGTGTCGGCCTCTGGCGCCATGGACCAAGCCGCGCTCAAGGCCGCCAACCGGCTGGTCGGCAATACTTCAAACAGCGCCGGTCTGGAAACCGCCAGCGGTGGCCTGCGTCTGCGCAGCCACGGCGACACAGTGGTGGCGGTGACCGGGGCCGATGCCCCCTTGACCGTGACCAGCGCCAACGGACGCCATTGGCCGGCCGCGCGTTACCAGCCGTTCGCGCTGACCGAGGGCGACACCCTGAGCATCGGCCAGCCGCAAGCGGGCCTGCGCACTTACCTCGCGGTGCGCGGCGGCTTTGCCGTGGCGCCGGTGCTGGGCAGTTGCGCCACCGACACGCTGGCCCAGGTCGGCCCCAAACCGTTGGCCGCGGGCGACGTGCTGCCAATCCGAACGATGCCGCATGGCGCGGCGGTGGGCCTGCCAGAAGAAGCACCGATGGACTTGCCCACCCTGCAAGACGTGGTCACGCTCGACGTGGTGTTGGGCCCACGCACCGACTGGTTCACACCCGAGTCGCTGGAACGCATGCGTAGCCAGCGGTGGCAAGTGACACCGCAGTCCAATCGCATCGGCCTGCGCCTGGCGGGCGAGGTGGCTTTGGCACGCGCCGTGCCGGACGAACTGCCGAGCGAAGGCACCCCTTGGGGCGCAATACAGGTGCCGCCCAGCGGCCAGCCGGTGCTGTTTCTGGCCGACCACCCGCTCACTGGCGGCTATCCGGTCATAGGCTGCGTCGCCACTTACCACCTAGATCGGGCCGGGCAGATTCCGATCAACGCCTGGGTGCGCTTCAACCCCATCCGCGACTTTGAACCCCTCACGACCGTGGCACGCGACAGCGCGGCCCCCATCCACACCGATAGAGAAACCGCATGAAAAAAGTACTGATTGCCAACCGGGGCGAAATTGCCGTGCGCATCGCCCGCGCCTGTGCCGATTACGGCGTGAAGTCCGTGGCCGTGTATGCCAACCCCGACCTCAACGCCCTGCATGCCCGCATGGCTGATGAAGCCTATGGTCTGGATGGCGACCGCCCGGCCGAGACCTACCTGAACATCGAAAAACTGCTGGCCGTGGCCAAGCGCAGCGGGGCTGACGCCGTGCACCCCGGCTACGGTTTTCTGTCGGAGAGCGCGGCCTTTGCCCAAGCGGTGATCGACGCCGGTCTGCTCTGGATCGGCCCGTCGCCCGCCGCCATCGCCTGTCTGGGCGACAAGGTGCAGGCCCGCAAGATCGCCCTGAAAGTCGGCGCCCCTTTGGTGGCGGGCACGACAGAACCGGCCAAAGATGCCAGCGAAGTGCTGGCCTTTGCCGAGCAGCATGGCCTGCCCATCATCATCAAGGCCGCGTTTGGCGGCGGTGGGCGCGGCATGAAGATCGCGTGGCGCATGGACGAGGTGGCCGAGCAATATGAGTCCGCCGTGCGCGAGGCCATCACCGCGTTTGGGCGTGGCGAGTGTTTTGTGGAGCAGTTTCTGGACTGCCCGCGCCACATCGAAGCGCAGGTGCTGGCCGACAACCACGGTCATGTGGTCGTTCTGGGCACGCGCGACTGCTCGCTGCAGCGACGCAACCAGAAGCTGGTGGAAGAAGCGCCCGCGCCGTTCCTGAGCGACGCCCAGCGCAGCCGCATCCACCAGGCCGCACACGACATTTGCGCCGAAGCTGGCTACACCAGCGCGGGTACAGTTGAGTTCCTGCTAAGTGGCAGCGGCGCCATCTCATTCCTTGAAGTCAACACCCGCCTGCAGGTGGAGCACACCGTCACCGAGCAGACCACCGGCATTGATCTGGTGCTGGAGCAGTTGCGCATTGCCGATGGCCACGCGCTCATCCTCACCGAAACGCCGGTGCCCCAAGGCCACGCTTTTGAGTTCCGCATCAACGCCGAGGACGTGGGGCGCGGCTTTCTGCCGACACCGGGTCTGGTTACGCTGTTTGCAGCCCCCTCGGGGCCGGGTGTGCGGGTGGACGCCGGGGTCGAAACCCTGTCCACCGTGCCGGGCACGTTTGACTCGCTGATGGCCAAGCTGATCGTCACCGGTGCCACCCGTCAGCAGGCCATTGCGCGGGCACGCCGGGCGCTCAAAGAGTTCCGCATTGAAGGCGTCGCCTCGGTGCTGCCGTTTCACCGGGCGGTCATGGCGCACCCGGATTTTGTGTCCGAGGAACCGTTCAAGGTCCACACGCGCTGGATTGAAACCGACTTTGCCAACACACTGGCTGCTGCGGCACGCGCCGAACCCGCACCGGATGCCCGCCTCTACCGCACTGCCATGGAAATCGACGGCCGCCGTGTCACGCTGGGTCTGCCTATGGAACTGCTGCGCGGTATGCAGTCGCCGGGTGCTGGCGCCAATGAGGCTGCAGCAAGCCCGACAGCTGTTGATAAAGATCTCCGTGCAGTGTTCTCGCCCATATCTGGAACCTTGCAGTCTTGGACCGTACCCGACGGCAGCGATGTCCATAAGGGCGACACGATTGCTGTCATGGATGCCATGAAAATGGAAATGCACGTTTCCGCCCACCGCAGCGGGCGCATCACACTAAATGCTCCGGAAGGAAGTTACCAATTATTGGAGTCTGTTCTGGCCACCATTGAATAATCAGAGCATCAGGCAGAAGGATTGGCTTTTGACCGAAGTCGAACGGGGCAACCCATAGGCAGGCTTTCGTGATCGGCAAATGGGTCTTCAAGAGTCGGACCCATTCTCTGTAGCGGCCAGTCAAAGTTGAATGTCTGAGATAAAGAAAACCTATCCCGGCAAAGACGTAGGTTGATGGCAACGATCGGGAGCACTTGATTGATCCAGTTGTTTGATTTTCAGCGCTGGTCAGCCGCGTCATATGTAAGCTCATCGTGGGACAAATTGATTAATATCAATAATTGGCAATCGGAGCGGTAGTTGCGGTCGCAAAGCTAAAGTACCGATACCAGTGACGTAATGAACTGGAAGGGATGCTCGGGTTGGGCCATTAACGGTGTGCCCCGTAAGCCTGATTCACCGTACAAAAATTACTTAAGCGAGATAGTGGCTATAAACAACCTCCTTGGCTCTTGGCAAAATATTGGTCTTCAACGCAAGTTGCAGTTTCTTATTCAGGGTCTGTTGCTGGTCATCCTGCTTGCTGCGCAGCAATGGCTGACCCACGAGTTTGCCCAACAAGAACTCACATCTGCCGAAGAGCGCACGATGGCCGTGGCAGACGGCGCCATCAATGGCTTGAACACCATGATGGACATTAAAGTGGGGGGCAAGGACGCCATCAGTGACGCCCCGAGCCGGGCACTTTTTATTCAACGACTGGGTGTCTCAGACAAACTCAAGGAACTTCGGGTGGTGCGTGCCAAAGGCGTCAATGACGAGTTTGGTGAAGGACTGCCCCAAGAAAAACCAGTCGATGACCTTGATCGCAGTGTTCTGGCCAGCGGCAAACCACAATTCAAAACGACGATCACCGACAACGGTGAGGCGTCGCTCAGAGCCGTCATTCCGTCTATTGCCATGAAAAGTTTTAGATCCTCCAAATGTCTGGGGTGTCACGGGGTTGATGAGGGCAGCGTCCTTGGCTTGGTCAGCGTCACCGTGGATATCAAGGAGGATCTGGCGCACATCCAAAAATTGACCAACTGGCTCTGGGCTGGGCAAGTCGTTTTGCAGATCACCCTGTTTTTTGTCATTGGTCTGATCGTGCGCCGCTCACTGCGTCAACTCGGTGCCGAGCCGGGCGAAGCCGTCAGCCTGGCTCAAAGCGTGGCGCATGGCGACCTTAGCCATGCCATCGCCCTGAAACCCGGTGACTCCGACAGCATGATGGCCCAGTTCAAGTACATGCAGGAGAACCTGGCCAAGATCGTCTGGGACGTGCGCCAGGGTGCCGAAGGGGTGGCCACCGCCAGCATTCAAATTGCCCAAGGTAACAGTGATTTATCGGCTCGCACGGAGCATCAAGCCAGCGCTCTGGAGCAAACAGCAGCCTCTATGGAGCAGCTCGACACCACCGTCAAACAAAATGCGGACAGTGCGCGCCAGGCCAATCAACTTGCAAAGAGTGCGTCCAACGTGGCAATACGCGGTGGCGAGGTGGTGGCACAGGTGGTGCAGACCATGAAAGGCATCAACGAGTCGTCGCACAAAATCTTCGAGATCATCGGTGTGATTGACGGTATCGCCTTCCAGACCAATATCCTGGCACTGAACGCCGCCGTGGAAGCCGCGCGTGCCGGTGAACAGGGCCGTGGTTTTGCGGTGGTCGCCACTGAAGTGCGCTCCCTGGCAGGACGCTCCGCGCAGGCAGCCAGAGAAATCAAGTCTCTGATCAGCGCCAGCGTGGAACGGGTCGATCAAGGTAACGTGCTGGTCGATCATGCGGGCATGACGATGCAGGAAGTGGTGGGCAGCATTCAGCGCGTCACCGAAATCATAGGCGCCATCAGCGTCGCCAGCGATGAGCAAAGTTCAGGCGTTGGTCAGGTGGTGGAGGCAATCTCCCAGATGGATCAGGTCACACAACAAAACGCCGCCCTAGTTGAAGAAATGGCTGCTGCCGCCGAGAGTCTGAACTCCCAAGCGCAGGAACTTGTGCAAACAGTCAGCGTTTTCAAACTGAAATAGTTTGAAAACGTCACCAGGTTGGCGACCTTACAACTGGCTATTGGCAGCCTATTTCAACTTGAATATACGGCTATAACTTGTGATGGTTTAAGGACTAGTCCTGTGCCAACATTTATTATGTTTTGCATAAAAATACCACCAACGGACTTTTTCTGACCATTGCCACTGCATTTCAGTAAAAGTTGAATTCCGTTCAAGTGAA
>SERZ01001023.1_pt1 | contig 17079 bp, 14 predicted proteins | sample 3171461 | NCBI WGS metagenome assembly SERZ01 (sample SAMN06051861, study PRJNA518727) | freshwater metagenome | biome: subpolar coniferous forest; feature: holomictic lake; material: water; isolation source: holomictic Lake 227, 6 m depth | place: Canada: near Kenora, Ontario | collected... | reverse complement strand
ACATCTTTTTTTGTATTTCCTCCCACGCCGACTCTTTTCACTCTCATCTCAAACATTGACTGGCCGAAGAACGATTACTCCCACAGGCATGCAGGCAGGTGCCGACGAAAGAATTTCAGCAATCACGGTGTTGCATCTCAAGCATATTTGGTATTTTACAGCCGCAACTCTTTTTGTTGGTTTCGCCTAAAAAAGTACGGAAGATGAAGTTTATCAAAGCCCTTGGCATCACTCTGCTGGTGTTGTTCGTCGTCGATATCGCCCGCTACCTTGTCTATCCCGATGTAGGAAAGCTTGCCACAGAAAACCCTGCCAAAACGGCCTTTATGGAGTACCGTGAAGCCCAGTGGAAAAAGGAAGGGCTTATCGACAAAAAAATTCAGCAGAAATGGGTCTCCTTGCGCAATGTTTCCCCCTACCTCATCAAGGCGGTACTCATTGGAGAGGATGACAAGTTCTGGCAGCATGAGGGTTTTGACTACCAGGCCATAGAGCGGGCCATCGAAAAAAACCTCATCGCCAAAAAATTCAAGATGGGTGGCAGTACCATCAGTCAGCAGTTGGCCAAAAACCTCTATCTCTCCTCGTCCAAAAATCCGATACGCAAAGTCAAGGAAGCCATTCTCACCTGGAGAATTGAAAAACAGCTTTCCAAGCGACGGATTCTTGAGCTCTATGTCAATGTTGCCGAATGGGGCGACGGTATTTTCGGCATCGACCAGGCCGCCCGTCACTACTACGGTGTCAGCCCTGCCGGGTTATCGGCGCAACAGGCCGCAAAACTGGCCTCGATACTTCCCAACCCGATAAAGTTTTCACCAACGGGCTCATCCCCCTATGTCCGCACTCGTTCCAGAATCATCTATGCCATCATGCAGCGGCGCGGAATTATTGTTCCCGACTATCAGGAGGTTATGTCACTTCCGCCAGATACCACAGCAGTTGACTCGGTTGTGATCGGGATTCCGGGATTTCTGATTGACCAGGCATTGCCCGCAGACAGCAGTGCAGGTGGTGCCGGGGATAATGGCGCTCTTTCTGAAGGAAAAGGTAAAGGTGACGGGGTCGCTCCTGAAAAACCCTCAGGCAACAGCGGCCAATAAGCTTCGTGTCATTGCATAAAAACAAAAAACGCCCTTTTCTACGGGGCGTTTTTTGTTGGTACAAAAAGCTGTGGATTTTACCGTTCGCTGTAAGGTTCAAACAGTGACTTGTCAACGCCGCAGACAGGGCAGGCCCAATCATCCGGAATATTTTCAAAAGGAGTTCCCGGTTCGATGCCACCGTCAGGGTCACCAACTTCAGGATCATAAACATAGCCGCAAGGTACACAAACCCATTTTTCCATTATAAATTCTCCGTTTAAATTGATAGCACTATAGTATTACAACAAGATGATACAGAAAAAATATACCCTTTTGCCGAGGAATAGTTTTTCCTGACTGGTACAATAAAGCGATCAGGCTTCCAAAAAGTTCGCATCTCTTCCAGAAAAAAAAGATGCTGCTGCTGGAGGGCATCACATTATACGCTTTTATGACCAGGAAAACTCTCTGGCCCTGTAACGGCAATTGCTGTTATACTTTGAACTCTCCTGAACCTTGCATATCTTAAAAGCTGTTGTTCATATTTTTACAAGCTTGTTCTCAGGGCGGGGTGAAACTCCCCACCGGCGGTATACCGGCTACGAGCCGGAAAGCCCGCGAGCGCTTCTGCTTTTAACGGCGGGAGGTCTGCAGATTTGGTGAAATCCCAAAGCCGACGGTTAGAGTCCGGATGAAAGAGGATAAGGAAGCCTTCAGCATTCCTGCGCCCTGATTCATGGGCACCTCTAAAAATCTTTTTTGCGTTTTTTCTGACATGTCGGGATTGGCCCCGTGCGCTACCTGCATGTCGCTCCTCTGGAGCTTGAAGATCAAATTCGCTCATGACGATTTTTAAAGGTACCTGCGGTTTTTGCAATAATTTAATTTTCGTTGCCATGAATCAGTTGTTGACCCGTAAATTCGGTGATTGTTTTCAGCGTGTTGAAAACGCCCTCTCTGCGCTTCGCGAGGGAAAAGGGGTGCTTGTCTCCGACTCACCCGATCGTGAAAACGAAGCCGATCTCATCTTTCCGGCAGAGTCCATTACCGTACCCCAGATGGCCCAGCTCATCCGCGAATGCAGCGGTATAGTCTGCCTCTGCATGACCGACGAAAAAGTGCGCTCTCTTGAGCTTCCCATGATGGTAGCCAACAACACCAGCGGCTTTCAGACCGCCTTCACAGTCTCCATTGAAGCTGCCTCAGGCGTGACCACCGGCGTCTCTGCCGCAGACCGTGTCCATACCGTGAGAACTGCCTCAGCCAACAATGCCCGACCATCCGATCTTCGCCATCCCGGCCACATATTTCCTCTGCGAGCCCGTGCAGGCGGCGTACTTGAACGTCCCGGTCATACCGAAGGAACGGTTGATCTTATGCGCTTTGCCGGCCTCAACCCCTGCGGCGTCCTCTGCGAACTCACCAACCCCGACGGCACCATGGCCAACATGGCCGAAAGCATCCTCTTTGCCGAAAAGCACGGCTACCCCGTGCTCACCATCGAAGACATTGTCGCCTGGCGCGAGCGCGTCGAGCTTCAGGAGCGAGTGGCCTGATTTTTTTTATAACCAGATCAATTTTTCGAAAAAAAGAACCACATGGCAACATCACCCTACCAGAAATTTGAAAGCAGTGAACTCATCCTTCGTGACGAACTGGCAATAGACCGCACCATACTGGCCAACGAACGCACCCTGCTTGCCTACCTCCGTTCCGGCGTCTCTCTCGTCATAGCAGGCGTATCCATCATGCACTTCTCCCAGGAGAGCTGGTTCTGGGCCGTCGGCGTTATCTGCATACCGGTTGGCATCATCACCGGTATTTTCGGCGTTGTCCGCTTCCGCACCATAAGCAAGTCCATCACCACGGTACGCAGAGAGCTTCCCAAGCTGGCAGACGCCGGCTTTGGTCGGGGAGAGTAGGGGGGCAAGTCTATCGAGAGCAGCGACATGACTTTTTCCATATAACCGGTATTTTTTTTACTTTAAAAAACCGGTTAGTTCGGTATGCGCAGGGAATAAATTAAAGTGCCGCAGGCCTGTTGTGATTCCTTGGGTTGTTCTCGTATAAATGGAATTTAGATGCAAGTGTTATGAAGCTTAAAAGAGTAGCAGTCAAAAATTTCAAGGGCGTTTCGGATGTAGAGTTTTCACTGGAGAGCACGACGCGCTTTTCCCAACCGCTTACGGCGCTGCTCGGTGACAATGGAAGCGGCAAAACAAGCGTTCTCCAGGCAATTGCACTGACACTCTCGATGGCGACACGTCGCACTTCCGATATAGCCTCTTTTCATTGGCACGGTTTTCTTCCTGAACGTCTTTCAACTCTTGGGCCAACCTGCATTGAACTTGATGTTCTCTTTGAACCTGAAGAGGTAGAGGTGACCAGTGAACTCTTTGCCGCATGGGAAGAGTCCCTGCCTGCTCACCTTAAAGAGGGAATGAAAATTGTTCCACCTTCAACTTTTTCCGAAGTGACCTTGCGGTTCGAGAAAGGGCGCCTGCTCTCTCCGCAGGGTTTTGGTGCGGTCAATCAATTTTGTGGCCGTTACTACATCAGGGCTATGAAAGATACAAGACCAGACCTAAGGAACAGATATCCCTGGATTGGTGACGTTTTCTGGTTTGATCAGCATCGAAACCTCGGTTACAGAGCGACAGATGAGGTTTCATCGGAATATAGCGGTGATGGGTGGCAGGCTGGTGTAGAGCAACTTCGGGAATATCTTGTCGGATGGTGGGCTTACCATAAAACGCCATCTTCACAGCGCAGAGGAAAAGATAATATTGAACCTCTGGAACAACTGTTTCAGAAGGTATTTCCAGGAAGACGATTTCTTGGGGTAGATGTTCGCGGGGAAGGCTTGAGAGGCAAGACAAATGACTTTTATTTTCTGATAGAACATGATGGCAGAATCTATGACCTGGCGGAGATGTCGTCGGGCGAACAGGCGGTTTTTCCAATGGTTTACGAGTTTGTTCGGCTCAACATTCATCGCTCGATTGTGCTAATTGATGAGCTGGAGCTTCATTTGCATCCGTCAGAGCAGCAACGCCTGTTGGCATCTTTGCCAAAAATCGGTTCAGATTGTCAATTCATCATTACAACACATTCAGAGTTCCTTTCCTCTGCCATTTCCAACGAACGGGAAATTCGACTTGAAAAAGGGTGTCTTGTGAAGGAGGGGATATGCCTGTAGGCACACTTTTCATCGAAGGCAAGCTCGATCAAGAGCTTCTGTATTCTGTTTTGCTGGGTGATCCTGTACTGAAGATTGGTGGATCAAAGAGTAATCTGAAAACTCGGGCACGAGCTGAATGCGAAAACCATGTTGCAGCCGGTTATCTTCGTGACCGCGATTTCGATTACGATCCTCCTTCTGAATTTTCCATTCCGACACTTGACAATGCTGATCCTGTTGGCTGGAGATGGTGTCGGCATGAAATTGAAAATTACCTCATAGAACCTTCGCTTGTCAGTGAAGCCACGAATTGTGCCATTCTGGATATCGAGCAGGCAATCTGTCAAGCGGCAAAGAAAATCCGGAGTTATGAGGCCGCCAGGTGGACTGTAGGCTTTGTGCGTCGAGCACTTCCCCCAGCTTACAAATTGAAAACGCGCCCCGAAAATCTGAAAAACAAGGATATTGCTCTTCCTGCAAACGCAGACTTTCGTGCCTTCAGCACTTGGGCATTTGATTCTATTGCGGCTCATCGCGACAGAATTGCTGATGCTACTGATGCGAAGACAGTCAACAAATTATTGGGAGATTTTATTGCCCGATTCGACGACGAGTTCGTTACTGATGTATCGAATGTTCTCATCTGGTTTTCCGGCAAAGACATCATGGCAGGTCTGTCTGACTGGCTCAAAACAAGAAACTTCAAAAGTGCAACAGATTTTCGTTCGGTAATGAGTAACTGGGTCATTGAAAATCCAGAATGAACAATGGAGCTGCTTCCCGAATGGGCCAAACTGACGGAACTGCTCAGGGATTGAGAGTGTCTCATGAATCCTGAATTGGAGTATCGTGAATATCTTTCGGCAAGCTCCGATAATTTGATGGTTCAGGAGATCAAATCCATCTGCATATTCTTTTTGAACTGGATTTATTTGAACGAAGCAAGGAGGCACCAATGAACTGGCAAAGAGCGGTGGTGGTCTGGCTTTTGATTGCAGTTGCCGAATCGGTTCACGGAACCCTTCGGCGGCTTTTTCTTGTTCCCCGGATTGGTGAGTTGCTCTCACATCAGATCGGTGTGGTGGTTGGCTCAGCGATAATTTTTACGATTGCATGGCTCTGCATTCGCTGGATCGGTGCTGGTTCGTACCGCCAGCAACTGCAGGTTGGTGCGCTTTGGGTGGTGCTTACGCTCATTTTCGAGTTCAGCCTTGGATACTTTCTGGGATATTCATGGAATCGGGTACTTTCTGACTACGATCTTTCCAAAGGTGGGCTGATGGTTTTCGGTGTCCTCTTCATGCTTTTCGCTCCAGAGCTGGCTGCACGGGCGCGGGGGTTGAGTGGGAAGGATGGAGAACGATGAAATTGGGAACAAAACATTGAAAACGATATGAACAACTCAATCTCCATCCGCATACTTGAGAAAGATACCAACCGTCGAGGTGATCTTTTTGGGAGGCTCATGGCGGATCTTTTTGTGGCACTTGGCTACGAGCAACCCCGTATTAATATTCATAAATCTGGTCGAGAACTTGACCTTTCGGCAGACCATCGTCTCGAAACTCGTCGCGCTATTGGGGAGTGCAAGGCTACACAAGATACTATTGGCGGTGCAGTCTTGAATAAATTTATCGGAGTAGTTGATGCCGAGTATAATGACGAGCGTCCGGTTACAGGGTATTTCATTTCTCTTGCTGGATTCACGGAAGCCGCTATTGAACAGGAAAAAAAGCGGAAGAGAACTAAAATTATCACTCTTACAGGTGCTCAAGTAATTGATGAGTAGGTAAAAGGGCGTATTCTTGTTCCAAAAGAGCGGGTTACAGAACTCTCCGGTAGGTGTTGTGAATCTCTCGATAATTGCGTTCTGGATCCAGAAACTGAGCTTTTAGCGCACGAACGCGGCTGGATATGGGCGATCTATTACACTTGCGGTAAAGAACGCACGCACTTTACGTTAATTCATTCCGATGGTACTCCGCTCGCTCGTGCGGTTGCAAATGAAGTCATTGAGTCTGACCGGGCATGTGGAGGTGGACTTGGTAAACTTAATTGCCTTAACCCGCAACCTCAAAAAGAGATAGATGCTGAGCAGCTTGTCTCGGAAGCTCTTGCTGCTTATGGTACTTATCTTGCGAATGAGTGTGGATATATTCAACTTGATGGACTTCCCGCCGACAGTGATGTGGGTTCACGTCGACTCAGACTCGAAAACCTGTTTGTGCCGATTCATATAGATGTCACTGTAGAGGTAAATGGTGAGCAAAAACAATTGGAACGTCAATCAGTTGGTACCGTGCTTGCAGTTTATCCTCGTCTTGCATTGTTAGCTGCACCCGGTGGAGGCAAATCCACGCTTCTTAAAAGGTTGGCAGTTGCTTATGCTGATCCTGCAAGGCGAGAAAATGTAGCAGATAATCTTCCTTCCCGTACTTGGTTTCCGCTTTTTTTTCGTTGTCGGGAATTGCGCGGTTTAGCTCGGGCTTCCTTTGCTGAATTGTTGGAAGCTCTGTCTCAACGTGAACCCGTCCGCCAGTACGCTACAGTTTTCCGTTCATATGTTGATCGAGAGTTACTTGCTGGACGTGTTCTTTTGCTTGTAGATGGGCTGGATGAGATATCCGATCCGGGTGACCGTGCAGCATTTGTCTGTACTATCCGAACGGTGCTGCAAGCATATCCTGGAATTGCTATTGTTGTTACTTCTCGCGAGGCTGGGTTTCGTCATGTGGCTGCCCATTTGTCGCCTGTTTGTACCCAAGCGACAGTTTCCACGTTTGATCCAGATGACATTCGCAGGCTCAGTGTTGCATGGCATCAGGAAGTTGTTGGCGATACGGAAAAAGTTCGCACTGATGCCGAGCATCTTGCGAACACAATTGTGCAAAATGATCGAATCAACCGATTAGCTGTAAATCCGCTGTTGCTTACCACATTGTTGCTGGTAAAGAGGTGGGTGGGTTCCCTTCCAACAAGAAGGGCAGTGCTTTACGGCAAGGCCGTGGAAGTTCTTTTGATGACGTGGAACACTGAAGGGCATGACCCAATTCCCGAAGAAGAAGCTCTACCACAACTGTGCTATGTTGCGTCGGAGATGATGCTCTCCAAAGTGGAAAGAATCAGCCGTCGTCGGCTGGCTGTTCTGATTCAAGAAGCTCGGGATGCGCTTCCAACTGAACTCGGATACGTGAAAGGTACGGTTGAAGAGTTTATCCATCGCGTTGAAGATCGTAGCAGCCTTCTAATGATGACTGGACTTGATGTGGAGGACGGGCAGTTGGTTGAGTTTTTCGAATTCCGCCATCTTACCTTTCAGGAGTTTCTTGCTGCCCGAGCAATGGTTGACGGTTGGCATCCTGGGCGAAATGAGGGCGACACGCTTGTAAGTGTTCTCGAACCATATTTTGAAGATGAGAAGTGGCGAGAAGTTATCCCGCTTGCAGCAGTAATGGGTGGAAAAGCGACCGAAGCTCTTATTAACAGACTGACGGAGATAGTTCATGCAAAAGCCAATGTTAAGGATGATGATTCGACATTTATTGCACTTGTTAATTGTCTGGCAGACGAGGCTGCGGCTCGTCCCGAAACGATTCGGGCAGCTATTCTTGAGTTAGTGCGGAGTGGATGCTCTTTGACTCAACAGCCGTCATGCAAGATGCTTTGTCGTGGTAGATATGGAGGGGAATTGCGAGAAGAGGCTGAGAATGCCTTTATGTCTGCGAGTGAGGATCTTGTGAATCCAGCACGTGCTTTGATTGCAACTATTACTGGAGAATTTACAGAGAGTCTTGAGACAGAGGCACTTTTAGCGATAATAACGAATTATATCGCAATGCTGGATAGCAAAGAAAGGCTTGCACGATGCAAGGGTGCCCTATGTTTCGGTACTATATGTAATGAGCTAGGTTTTCGCGTCTCAGATGTTGTTCCTAAAATATTATCAGAGGTTTTCAGTAATGCTGTGTTTTTAATTGAGCATCTTTTGTTTGAACCTTATTTACAGGAACAATCTGCAGCAGCTTATGCATTAGGTGCTATCCCTATAGCTAGAGATGAACCTTCTCAATATGTGCTTGATCGACTTGTCTGGCTCTGGCGAAAAAGTAATAGTAAGGTAATACGAGGCGAAGCATCGAATGCGTTGATAAATCAACCCATCTCCACGCGACGACAGGAGTGGAATTTTGATTCACTTTTGCCTGAAGAGATTGAAAAGATATTTCTGAAATATCACGAATCGCACAATTTAGAAGATCAAGCAGCAGCTCTTGTTGTGGGATGGTATTGTCAAGGGTTTAGTGATACCGAACTTAAGCAACATGCCCACGCACTACTCAAACGATTCACTTCGTTTGATCCAATAATAAGAAATACACTTAACGCTTTGCTCGTTCAGCTTGGTGAAGAGCCCCAAATTATTGCTTCAATGGTTGTTCCTAACACCACCCCCGTAGCTTCATGGCTTCAGTGACGCGCTGGATGGCGACGATGTATGCGGCCATGCGGTTGTGCACCTTGTGGGTTTGCGCTGCTTTCTGCACTTCCCGAAACGCTGTGGTCATCTTTTTTTCCAGCCGCTGGTGCACCTCTTCCTCTTCCCAGTAGTATCCGCTGGCGTTCTGTACCATTTCGAAGTATGAGACGGTGACGCCTCCGGCGTTGCAGAGGAAGTCGGGGATGATGGTGATGCCTTTGTTATAAAGAATGGTGTCGGCTTCCTGGGTGGTGGGGCCGTTGGCCAGTTCGGCTATGATCTTTGCCCTGATATCCGGCGCGTTTTGTGCGGTGATGACGGATTCGAGCGCAGAAGGGAAGAGCACTTCGACGTCAAGTTCCAGCAGTTCGTTGTTGGATATGGCGGCTGATCCGGGAAATCCGGCAACTGATCCGGTTTGTTGTTTGTATACCTTGAGGTCGGCCCAGGTAAATCCTGCCGGATTGTAGATACACCCTCTGGAATCGGAAACGGCGATTATTTTCATCCCGAGCAGTTCGGCGGCGAGTTTGTGGGCATTGGAGCCTGCGTTGCCGTATCCCTGGATTGCGGCTCTTGCGCCGCTGAGGTTGAGGCCGAGTGTTTCGGCTGCCTCACGTACACAGTAGATTCCTCCTCTTGCCGTGGCGTCGCCTCTTCCGGCGGAACCGCCGAGCGCAAGGGGTTTGCCGGTGATGGCCCGGAACTCGTTGTGGCCCTGCATCAGGGAGTATTCATCGAGCATCCATGCCATGATCTGCGGAGTGGTGTAGACGTCGGGGGCTGGAATGTCTTTTTCCGGGCCGAGGAAACTGGCGGTATGGCGGATGTAGGCGCGCGACAACCGTTCGAGTTCTCCGATGGAGAGGGTTTTTGGGTTGCAGATGATGCCGCCCTTGCCGCCGCCAAGCGGAATGTCGAGCAGGGCGGTTTTCCAGGTCATCCATGCGGCGAGCGCCCTTACGGTGTCAATGGTTTCATCCGGGTGAAAGCGGATGCCGCCCTTGTTGGGTCCCCGGGCGTCATTGTGCTGAACCCGGAATCCATGAAAAATTTGTGTGCTGCCGTTATCCATTCGTATCGGCATGGTTACGCGTAGTTCGCGCAGGGGCCAGCGGAGCAGTTCATGGGCCGCCGGGTCAAGCCCTATAATGGCGGCTGCCTGATCGAGCTGGTTCTGGGCAGTCTGGAACAGGTTCACGCTGGAAAAGGGTTCACTCATGGTATTTTTTAGTCGATGGTGAAGCTGCCCTTGTAGACGATTTTTGCCGGGCCAGTTAGAAAAACCTCCTGCATGTCGTCACTGAATCGGACTTCCAGGATGTCTCCGCTTTTTACCTTGACATTGACGGTTTTGCCCTCGATTTTGCCGAGTCGGTGGCTCATGAGGGCTGCGGCTACTGCTCCGGTACCGCAGGCGAGGGTTTCGTCCTCGACGCCGCGTTCGAAAGTGCGGAGTGAAAGCGAGTCAGGAGAGGTGATTTCTATAAAGTTGACGTTGGTGCCGTCGGGGAAAACGTCGGTGCGGTGGCGGATGGTGCGACCGGTTCCGGTGACATCGGCTTTTTCGAGGTCGGATATATATATAATTGCGTGCGGAGAGCCGGTATTGACTGAGTGGCAGGCAAATCCTTCGATTGCGATATCGTTTCTGAAGTTTTCAGGCGCAAGCATCCGGAGCCTGACGGTTTCCGGGGCGGTAACCCAGGCGTCGTAGCGGTTGCCGTTGGCTTCGAAGGTGTATGAGTTGCCGGCTTCGGCTGGAATTCCTGTGGCGAAGGCGAAATAAACGGCGCATCTTCCACCGTTGCCGCACATCGACCCAAGAAAGCCGTCTGCATTGTGGTATTTCATGCTGAAGGAATAGTTTGCTGATGGCTCGATGAGTATAAGGCCGTCAGCTCCGATTCCTGTCCTGCGGGTGCAGAGTGCATTGATCTGCAGAGGAGTAAGGCTGATGGAGAGATTCCGGTTGTCAATAATGATAAAGTCATTGCCGGCTCCGGAGAGTTTGCTGAATTTGATCTCCATAGGGTGCAATTTTTTCTGGATTCCGATATTTTTTCAGTTGCTTTCAGTTGCCTTTCAGCGGCGATAAACTGCTCCGGCAGGGGCTTTCATGCTGTATAATAAAACAATAGCTAATCATTGCGCCTTCAAAAAAATTTATTATTAAATATTTTTTCTTATTTTAATCTCTGATACGCCATGATATTTCATTGGCAAATTGCCTCTTGAAGATGGTCATTACGGGTTTTTCTCTATAGGTGTTCAATAATGCTCATGTTTATTGCGTTCCGACAGGTAGAACAAGCTGAAAGTTTCAGGTGCGGCTTTTCTGCTTAAGGGCTTCTTCCTCATTGTTTTTGCAAGCGATAACGCAACGGTTTTCTTTTCGGTTTCTTTAACCTGAAATATGTCCAAACAAAGGAGAGAATACAATGGCTGAACAAGTGAATCCGGCAGGAGTCAAGCCAAAGGGCTCTGTCCCACCTCCCAAGGGGAATGCTCCTTCTCCCAAGGGAAACGGCGCCCCTGGTGGCCCATCTGTAATCAAGGAGCAGGACGCATCTAAAATGCGAAGATTTCTGTTCCAGCGAACAGAAACCCGGTCAACAAAGTGGTATCAGATTTTTGATACCGACAAGGTTGATGATGAACAGGTTGTCGGCGGGCACCTTGCACTGCTTGGCGTGCTTGGTTTTCTCATGGCGATCTACTACATCTCGGGGGTTCAGGTGTTTCCATGGGGTGCACCAGGCTTTCATGACAACTGGTTCTATCTGACAATCAAACCAAGAATGGTCTCTTTGGGTATCGATACCTACAGTACAAAGACCGAAGATCTGGAGTTTGCAGCGTCAAAACTTATTGGTTGGGCCTTGTTCCACTTCCTTTCCGGCTCAATTCTTCTGTTTGGTGGATGGCGTCACTGGACGCACAACCTCACAAACCCGTTCACGGGTCGTGCAGGTAACTTCCGCGATTTCCGTTTTCTTGGCAAGTTTGGTGATGTGGTGTTCAGCGGAACCAGTGCAAAAACCTACAAGGATGCACTTGGACCACATACAGTCTACATGTCGCTGCTTTTCCTCGGCTGGGGCCTGTTGATGTGGCTTGTGCTTGGTTTTGCTCCTATTCCTGATTTCCAGACGATCAATTCAGAGACATTCATGTCGTTTGTCTTTGCAGTTGTTTTCTTTGCTCTCGGCATTTACTGGTGGAACAATCCTCCGAATGCAGCCATTCACCTGAACGATGACATGAAAGCCGCTTTCTCTGTCCACCTGACAGCAATCGGCTATATCAATATCGCTCTTGGTGTCATTGCTTTCGTTGCGTTCCAGCAGCCTTCGTTTGCCGCCTACTACAAGGAACTCGACAAACTGGTCTTTTACCTTTATGGTGAGCCTTTCAACCGGGTGAGCTACAATTTCGTGCAGGAGGGTGGCAAGATTGTCTCCGGCGCAAAAGAGTTTGCTGACTTTGCTCCGTTTGCAATTCTCCCGAAGAATGGTGCTTCTTTCGGTATGTCAAGGGTCGTGATCAACCTCATTACCTTTAACCATATCATCTGCGGTGTTCTCTATGTTTTTGCCGGTGTTTACCACGGTGGTCAGTATCTGCTCAAGATCCAGCTTAACGGCATGTACAACCAGATCAAGTCCATCTGGATTACCAAGGGACGTGATCAGGAAGTTCAGGTCAAGATTCTCGGTACTGTCATGGCTCTCTGTTTTGCTACCATGCTTTCCGTCTATGCTGTTATCGTGTGGAATACCATCTGTGAGCTGAATATTTTCGGAACGAACATCATGATGTCGTTCTACTGGCTCAAACCGCTTCCGATTTTCCAGTGGATGTTTGCTGATCCGAGTATCAATGACTGGGTAATGGCTCACGTTATTACCGCTGGTTCGCTCTTCTCGCTGATTGCTCTTGTCCGTATCGCTTTCTTTGCACATACCTCACCGTTGTGGGATGATCTTGGACTCAAGAAGAACTCCTACTCTTTCCCGTGTCTCGGCCCGGTTTATGGTGGTACATGCGGTGTATCCATCCAGGATCAGCTCTGGTTTGCCATGTTGTGGGGAGTCAAGGGTCTTTCTGCAGTCTGCTGGTATATCGACGGTGCATGGATTGCTTCGATGATGTATGGTGTGCCTGCTGCCGATGCGAAGGCCTGGGATTCAGTAGCCGGTCTGCATCATCACTATACCTCCGGTATTTTCTATTACTTCTGGACTGAAACGGTTACGATCTTCTCGAGTTCGCACCTTTCAACCATTCTGATGATCGGCCACCTTGTATGGTTTATCAGCTTTGCCGTATGGTTTGAAGATCGCGGTTCCCGTCTTGAAGGTGCTGACATCCAGACCAGAACAGTTCGCTGGCTTGGCAAGAAGTTCCTTGGAAGAGACGTTGCTTTCAGGTTCCCGGTTCTGACGATTTCGGATTCAAAGCTTGCTGGTACATTCCTTTATTTTGGTGGTACCTTTATGCTGGTCTTCCTCTTTATTGCCAACGGGTTCTATCAGACTGATGCGCCTCTGCCGCCGACTGTCAGTGATGCTTCTGTATCAGGTCAGGTTATGCTGACACAGGTTGTGGATTATCTGATGAAGTTGATTGCCTAAACTATCATTCCGGAAGAAGCTGCCAAGGCTTCTTCCGGAGTGCATTTTTGCTACTAAAGTTTATCCTGTAATTTAAGAGGAGGGTTTTTATGGCCGATCCTGTACAACAGCCAGATATATCGTCAGCTCCTGCCCCAAAGGCTGCGCCTAAAGCGTCACCTGCAGCACCCAAAGCTCCACCTGCTGCTCCAAAAGGGGCTGCTCCGGCAGCAAAGCAGGGACAGGCAAAACCACAGGGGGCTCCGCCGAAACAAGGCGGGAAGTCTCGGATGGAACCACTGAATATCAATCTTGGAAGAACTGGAATCGCGCAGGAATCTGCTCTTCCGGTCAAGAAAGCAGCGCCAAAAGCTGCCCCGAAACCTGCTGCTGGAGCAAAGCCACCAGCACCGGGCGCAAAGCCAGTACCGGGTGCCAAACCGGCAGCACCGGCAGCAAAGGGTGCACCGGGAGCAGCGGCTGGACAGCCATTGCCAAAGCCGACTCCAAGGGCCAAGTCCCACTATTTCATCCTTGAGAACCTTTGTGTGGGATGTGGACTTTGTCTCGACAAGTGTCCGCCAAAAGTCAATGCTATTGGCTACAAGTTCTATGGTGACGTTCAGGAAGGTGGCTTCAGGTGTTATATAGACCAGGATGCCTGTATTTCCTGTTCAGCCTGTTTTTCTACCGACGAGTGTCCTTCGGGTGCGTTGCTTGAAGTGCTTCCTGATGGTGAGGTGCTTGATTTTAGCTTCACGCCGCCTGAAAGGCTCGATTTTGACTTGAGATTCCTGCACAGGTTTCACAGGGAAGCGAGGTAGGAGAGGCAAGGTTTTGCCATTGTACTTGTCAATAATTTCCATAAAAAGCATTGCTTTACCTCAAAGCAATGCTTTTTTTTTGAAGCTCAATATCTGCCATGCCGGAACTCAAGAGCGTTACTCCAGAAAAACCCTGCATCACTCCCTTTCTTGATGCTTCGAGCGCAAGCTCAGTGCTGGTCATTATACCTACCTTCAATGAGGCTGACAATATTTGGAGGCTGGTAAGTGAGCTTTCATCACTCTATCCTTCCATTGCAGATGTTCTGGTAATCGACGACAACTCTCCCGACGGAACCCGCGATATTGTGCTTTCCATGCAGGCGACGACAAGGGGGTTGCATATCATTTCACGGGAAAAAAAGCTTGGACTTGGCACAGCATATCTTACCGGGTTTCGTTACGCCCTGGAGAAGGGATACCGCTATATTGTGGAGATGGATGCTGATTTTTCGCATGATCCTGCCATGCTGCAGAGCTTTTTTGATGCCATGAACGGGGCTGATCTGGTTATCGGCTCCCGATACATGAACAATACGGTCAATGTTGTCAACTGGCCTCTCGGCAGGTTGATCCTTTCCAAAATGGCAAGTATCTATACCAGGCTTATCACCGGCCTTCCGGTTGCTGATCCTACCAGCGGGTTTAAATGTTTCAGGGCGGAAGTATTGCGTGGGCTCGATCTCGAGAGAATAAACTCCCAGGGCTATTCATTTCAGATCGAGATGAATTTCAGGGTATGGAAAAAGGGGTTTACAATCAGGGAGGTTCCCATCGTTTTTGTTGATCGTTCGGTGGGAAAATCAAAAATGTCCAAAAAGAATATCCGGGAAGCTATCTGGATTGTCTGGTGGCTGAAAATCAAATCGATGTTGGGATTCCTGTAGGGGCAGCCCCGACCCGGTCGGGGCTGCCTTACAATTTGATTTATGGTTCCTTCTTGTGTTCTGCGATGATCTGTTGTGCGATATCTGGCGGCGCTTCCTCATAATGGTTGAAATTGTAGGAGTAGCGTGCCCTGCTCTGTGTCAGGCGCGTAAGTGCATGATGGAATGCGGTCAATGCGGCCTGTGGAATGAGCGCCTTGATGATCTGCATTTTGACATCGGTTTCCATGCCGAGAATTTTACCCCGCTTGCTTGAAATATCACCGACGATCTCTCCGGTGTACTGTTCTGGTGCATAGACATTCAGGGAGTAGATTGGTTCGAGCAGGAAAGGTCTTGCCTTGTCGAAAGCGACCTTGAATGCCATGCTGCCTGCGATTTTAAAGGCAAATTCCGAACTGTCAACCGGATGGTATGAACCGTCATAAGCTACAGCCTTCAAATCGACAACAGGGTAGCCAGCCAGGATACCGTTGGTGATGGCTTCGCGAATTCCTTTTTCAACGGCTGGCAGATATCTCGAAGGAACGACACCGCCAACAATTTCAGTTGCAAAGACAATGCCGGTGTCGCGAGCAAGAGGTTCAATCCGTATCCAGACATCGCCATACTGGCCTTTGCCGCCGGACTGCTTTTTATATTTTCCCTGCGATGATGACGCTATCCTGATGGATTCCCTGTAAGGAATTTTGATAGGCGCAATGTCAACCTTGACATTGAACTTGGTCTGAAGTCGGCTGATAATGGTCTCAAGGTGGGTTTCACCAAGAGTTTTCAGAATGGTCTGGTTGAATTCGACATCATGTTCAATTTTGAAGCTTGGATCTTCTTCATGAAGATGGTGCAGTCCGGCGGAGATTTTTTCTTCATCACCCTGGGCAACAGGAATGATTGCCGTTGCCAGTACGGGGATCGGAAAGGTAATTGGACTGATACGGCAGTTGGTTCCCTTGTCGGCAAGTGTGTCATTGGTGTGTGCATCTTTCAGCTTGACAACCATACCTATATCTCCGGCAAGGAGCTTGTCAACCGGAACTCTTTTCTGGCCAAGAACGGTGAAGACCTGTCCTGGTTTTTCAATCTGTCCGGTCTGCACATCGATCAGTTCATGTCCGGTTTCAAGGTGGCCTGAATAAACCCTCAGGTATGAGATTTCACCGACCCGAGGTTCCGACATGGTCTTGAAAATAAAGGCAATGGTTGGCCCATCGGGGTTTGGCTGAATCAGGGTCGGGGTTTCATCTATTGTACAGATAGAGTGTTCCGGGCCGCGTTCAATTGGTGATGGACAGAGGTTGACGATAACGTTCAGCAGCCTCTCTGAACCAATGAGGTGAAGTGGTGAGGTACAGAAGAGAGGGAAAAAGGTTCTCGTGACCAGTGCGGATTTTATTCCAATTCGCAGTTCTTCCTCGGAAAGGTTGCCCTCTTCAAAAAACTTGTTCATCAGCTCTTCACCGGTTTCAGCGACTGCTTCGACAAGCTGCATGTGAAGTTCTTCGGCGCGTTTCAGATAAAGGTCAGGAATCTCCGAGACGGTCATGCTTCCGGGTTTGTCGGGGTTGAACTCAAGTTGTTTCATCAAAAGGACGTCGATGAGGATATGATGGCCGAGTCCTTCTTCTATGGGAAACTGAATGGGGGTAACAAGATGGCCGAAATGATCCTTGAGTCCTTGCAGGGTATTGTTGAAGTTGGTGCGGTCGGCATCAAGTTTGGTCAATACAAACATGGTTGGCTTGTAGTACTCTTTGGTGTACTCCCAGATGGTGTCGGTGCCTACTTCGACACCGGTAGCAGCATTGACAGTTATCAGTACCGTGTCGGCAACCCGCATGGCTGATTTGACATCGCCGTGAAAGTCAAGCAGGCCGGGTGTGTCGATAATGTTGATTTTCCGGTCGTTCCAGAAGCCGTGGATAAGGCTGGTATTGAGGCTGTGTTTTCTTTGAATCTCATCTGCGGAGTAATCGGAGAGAGTGTTTCCTTCATCGATACTGCCGAGTCGG
>SERZ01001022.1_pt1 | contig 17080 bp, 19 predicted proteins | sample 3171461 | NCBI WGS metagenome assembly SERZ01 (sample SAMN06051861, study PRJNA518727) | freshwater metagenome | biome: subpolar coniferous forest; feature: holomictic lake; material: water; isolation source: holomictic Lake 227, 6 m depth | place: Canada: near Kenora, Ontario | collected... | reverse complement strand
TGAGCGACTGGGCGATCCGGGTCCGGTCGGGCGCCGCTTCGGACATCAGCGTGTCGAGATTGGCGCCGATGGTTTCCATGTCGAGGTGCTCGTCCTCATTGATCGATGCGTAAGCATGTGCGGCCGCCATGGCGTTGGTCTCCAAACTTGTGATCCCTCTAACCTGAGCGATAGACCTGGAGTGTCGACCCCGGTTCGCCAAGTGCATGACTATCATTCTCAGTCGGCGCGACTCAATAAGGTTGGCGCGCCGGCCTCATCGCCTGGGTTTTCCGCTCTGGGCGCGGGCGAAGGCTTCGGCAAAGGCGTTGTCGCCGGCCGGGGCCGGCTTGGCCGCCTGCCCTGGTGCGGCCGGTGGCCGTCCGGGCGCGGCCGGGGCCTGAGCCGGCTTGCGCGGTCCGCCCTCGGCCCGTGACGGCGGCTGACCGGCCGGTCGCGGGTTGGGGGCGGGGCCGGTGCGGCGGGGCGCGGCGTCTTCTGTGCGCATGGTCAGGCCGATGCGCTTTCGCGGCAGATCGACCTCGACCACCCGGACCCGGACGACGTCGCCGGCCTTGACCACGCTGTGGGGGTCCTTGACGAAGCTGTCGGCCAGTTGCGAGATGTGGACGAGGCCGTCCTGATGGACGCCGACATCGACGAAGGCGCCGAAGGCGGTGACGTTGGTGACCACACCTTCGAGGGTCATCCCGGGGGTGAGGTCCTTCATCTGCTCGACGCCGTCGCGGAAGCTGGCGGTTTTGAACTCCGGGCGGGGGTCGCGGCCGGGCTTTTCCAGTTCCGAGAGGATATCGACCACGGTCGGGCGGCCGAAGCGCGCGTCGGTGAAGTCGTCGGGGTCGAGGCCGCGCAGAAACGCCGAGTCGCCGATCACGGTATCGAGGCTGCGCCGGCTGTGCCGCAGGATGCGCTCGACCACCGGATAGGCCTCGGGATGGACGGCGGAACAGTCGAGCGGGGTGTCGCCGCTCCGGATGCGCAGGAAGCCGGCGGCCTGCTCGAAGGTCTTGGGACCGAGCCGCGCCACCTCCAGCAGTTGGGCGCGCGAGCGGAAGGCGCCGTGCTGGTCGCGGAACTCGACGATGTTGCGGGCCACGCTGTCCGAAAGTCCCGAGACCCGGGCCAGCAGCGGCACCGAGGCGGTGTTGAGATCGACCCCGACGGCGTTCACGCAGTCCTCGACCACGGCATCGAGGGCGGTGGCGAGGCGCTGGGGCGCGACATCATGCTGATACTGGCCGACGCCGATCGATTTCGGCTCGATCTTGACCAGTTCGGCCAGCGGGTCCTGGAGCCGGCGGGCGATCGAAACCGCGCCGCGCAGCGAGACGTCGAGTTGGGGAAACTCGTGGGCGGCGAACTCGGAGGCGGAATAGACCGAGGCTCCGGCCTCGCTGACCACCACCTTGGTCAGCCGGAGTTCGGGATGGCGTTTGAAGAGATCGGCCGCCAGCCGGTCGGTCTCGCGCGAGGCGGTGCCGTTGCCGATGCTGATCAGTTCGGCCTGATGGCGGTGGGCCAGGGCTGCCAGCACCGCGATCGAGCCGTCCCAGTCGTTGCGCGGCTGGTGCGGGTAGATGGTGGCGGTGTCGATCAGCTTGCCGGTGCGGTCGACCACCGCGACCTTGACCCCGGTGCGGATGCCGGGATCCAGCCCGATCACCGCCTTGGGGCCGGCGGGAGCGGCCAGCAGCAGATCGTGGAGATTGCGGGCGAAGACCCGGATCGCCTCCTGCTCGGCCCGTTCGCGCAGTTCGCCGAGCAGTTCGGTCTCGAGGTGCGGCCCGACTCGGAGTTTCCAGGTCCAGCGCACGGTGTCGGCCAGCCATTTGTCGGCCGGGCGGCCCTGATCCCGGAGTCCGGCGTGGCCGGCGATCAGGGCTTCGCAGGGGTGGGGGGTGACGCCGGGCTCGGCGGTCTCCAGGCGGAGGTCGAGTATGCCCGCGGCGCGGCCCCGGAACAGCGCCAGGGCGCGGTGCGACGGCACCTTGGACCAGAGTTCGGAGAATGCGAAATAGTCGGAGAACTTTGCCCCTTCGGCCTTCTTCTCCTCGATCACCGCCGCCACCACCCGTCCCGAGTCGGCGACAAAGCGACGCAGCTGCCCGACCAGTTCGGCATCCTCGCCGAAGCCTTCGATCAGGATCTGGCGGGCTCCTTCAAGCGCGGCCTTGGCGTCGGCGACGCCCCGGCTTTCATCGACGAAGGCCGCCGCTTCGCCCTCGGGCTGGCGCCCGGGGTCGGCCAGCAGCAGCGCCGCCAGCGGCTCCAGCCCGGCCTCGCGGGCGATCTGGGCCTTGGTCCGGCGCTTGGGTTTGTAGGGCAGGTAAAGGTCTTCGAGCCGGACCTTGGTTTCGGCCTGAGCCAGCAGACGGCCGAGTTCCTCGGTCATCCTGCCCTGTTCGGTGATCGAGGAGACGATGGCGGCGCGCCGCTCCTCCAACTCCCGCAGATAGCTCAGCCGTTCGGCCAGGGTGCGCAGCTGGGTGTCGTCGAGGCCGCCGGTGGCCTCCTTGCGGTAGCGCGCGATGAAGGGCACGGTCGAGCCCTCATCGAGCAGGCGGACGGTGGCCGCGACCTGGGCTTCCTGACAGCCCAATTCCCCGGCGATACGATGACTGATGCTGATCATGACACTGGGCCGCTACCGATGTGAGGAGTCGGGTTCTATACTCCGCCCGGAGGGTGCGGCCAACCGTCTTGTGTGCGCTGCGGAAAAAGATGCTATCAGGCAGCCGGAAAACCGGGCGCGCCCGGGAGGGAAGAGAGGCAGCGGTGTATATCGGCATCGACATGGGTGGCACCAAGGTTTCGGCGCTGGTTCTTGACCGGGATGGCCGGGAGCGCGGGCGTCTGCGCCGGCCGACCCCCCGCGGCTACGCCGAAACGCTGGCAGCGCTGGCCGAACTGGTCACCGAACTGGAAGCCGGGGTCGGGCGCCCGGGCCTGCCGGTCGGGCTGGGGTTGCCCGGGGTGGTCGAGCCGCGGGCGGGCACGGTGCGGGCGGTCAATCTGCCCTGGCTGGCCGGGCGGCCCTTTGGCGCCGATCTGGCCGAGGCGCTGGGGCGACCGGTGCCGATGGCCAACGACGCCAACTGCTTCGTGCTTTCGGAGGCGGTGGACGGCGCCGGCGCCGGCAGCGCGGTGGTCTTCGGGGCCGTGCTCGGCACCGGCGTCGGCGGCGCGATCGCGGTTGATGGTCGTGCGCTGGCCGGGGCCCATGGCATCGCCGGCGAATGGGGGCACACGCCGCTGCCCTGGCATCAGGTCGGCGATGGCCCGGCGCTGCCCTGTCCCTGTGGGCGTGCGGGCTGTATCGAGACAATTCTGAGCGGCGCCGGCCTGGTCCGTCTCTGTAATGAACATGGCAAAAAAATGGCATCAGCCGAGGAAATCGGAAAAGCGGCCAAAGAGGGTGACGAATCGGCACTGCAAGCACTCGGAATATACTTTAGTGCACTTGCCAGATCTCTGGCATGTGTCATCAATTTCCTCGACCCCGATACGATCGTGTTGGGGGGCGGTCTCTCGGATTTGCCGGATGTTTTAGAAAAAGTAACGTTACTCTGGCGTGGTCTGGCCCTGGTTCCGGATCCTCGCACACGGCTGGTTCGGGCGGTCCATGGCGCCGACAGCGGGGTGAGGGGGGCGGCATGGCTGGCTCGTCAGGCGGCTGCGGCAGCCGGCGCGACGGGCGACCCATGACCGAGTAGCAGCGGAGGGGCCTGGGTAATGCTGAGGCGCAAGCTGAAGGGGTTACGTCCCAACATGGTTCAGAGCGGCGGCCTGCTGGTCAAAGAGGTCCGCCGTCCCGGCAAGGTCATGCTGTTGTCCGCGGCGATGGCTCAGGGGCCGGGGCTGCGTCCGGAGCCCGCGCAGGTGCTGGCGGCGGCGGCGGCGCGGTTGCAGGCGGTGGTTGCGGAACTCGATGATCTGATGTTCGAGGCGCCGGCGGTCGGGGCCAGCGCCCGCGTCAGCATTCACGACGCCATGGCACAGACGCTGGAGGCGTTGCAGGGCTCTGTCAGGCCCAGGCCTGCCTCAAGCGCGGCGCATCGCCCGGCGCACCGACGGCGGCGCAACTGCTGGCCGGGCCGCTGGTTCGGGCCTGAACGCCGCTTCCCGAGACCGCGCCGCGTCCCCCCGCCGGCCTCGCGGTTTCGGCCCGCCGCCAGATTTGACAGCGGGAGATTATGTAAGTATACCTCCTGAGGACTTCCGGCTTGGCGAGCGACGCTGAGCGCAGCCGAGGTCGCGGGAGCGGCTGTTGCCACTCCCCTGCTTACGGAGGCGGGACCGGACATCACGAAACAAAGCCTAAGTGAACGGTAGACAATAAAACAACGACCGAACCACCATGCCCGGATTTTCGGAGGAAACCGGCAGTCCAAGGGCATGAAAAACTGAACTAAATGAAGGAAAGGTACGATGGACGTTGAAACTGCGAAGATTCTTGCTGGCGGTGTGATGCTGATCGGCACGAACATGAAGTTTGTCGGCGCCGGCTTGGCCGCGATCGCGCTGGCTGGTCCGGGCGTCGGCATTGGCATCCTGTTCGCCAATCTGGTCTCTTCGGTCGCCCGCAATCCCTCGATGCAGCCGAAGCTTTTCCCGCTCTCCCTGCTTGGTTTCGCGTTGACCGAAGCGGTCGGCCTGTTCGCCCTGCTGGTAGCGTTCCTGATTCTGTTCACCTGACCGGCCGCGGCGAGTCGCGGCCGAGCCACCGCGAAACGCCGGATCCCGACGCCACGCGGCTTCCTTTCGTGTGCCTGCGGCCGGCGCCATTTCCCGACCCTTCTGGCGGTCGGGCGAGTGTTTGGCGCCGTCGTCACACAGGTCGGAGAGGGGGCCGCCGCGCGCCGGCCGTGGGCGGTCGGAACGGGCGGGGACGGTGGCCATCTCCGGCCTCTCTCTGCTCAACGGCTTGCGTCCTTCTCTTTCCGGTCGTCACCCGGCGCGCCGCTCGGCGATCGCCCGGGTAACCGCGCTGGTGATCAGGGCCGGCTTGACCTCCTCATCGCAGAAGCGAACCACCACCTCGCCGGCCAGCGCTCCCGCCAGATCCGGCATCTCCCTCAGTGCATTTTCGCGGGCATAGAAGATTCGCTGTTCGGCATCGCGGACCTTGCCGGCGATTCTGGCGTCGAACATGGCAAGGCGGGCGGCGGTGACATGCTCGGCTTCCCGGCTGGCCAGAAACAGAATGGTGCGCGCGTGGTCGCGGACCTGAATGATCTTGTCTTCCATGATCTTGTTGACGGCGGCCGCCTGATTGCGGGCCTCCTCCGCCCGCTTGAAGTCGTGGGAGATCAAGGCGTCGCGGGTTTCGATCATCTGCACCACCTTCGGGACCGCCACCCCCTGGACGATCAGGTAGAAGGTGCCGAAAATCAGCGCCAGCCAGAACAACTGGGTCAAAAAGAAGGCGGCGTCAAACTGGGGCAAGCCGGCCTGGGACTCGCCGTGCGCCGCTTCGGCCAACGCCTGATGGTCGACACCGGCGATCAGCACCGCCACGGCGGCGAGACCGAGCAGCCAACCAAGGCGCGGCTTGGGTACTGAGTACGTCATGTCAAACCCCTTCAGGTCCCGATACGGTCGCGGACGTTAATGCAGCTCGAGCGCGTCCTGGATGTAGATCACGGTCAGCAGGGCAAAAACATAGGCTTGGATGAAGGCAACAAAGAACTCGAAGCCAATCATCACAATAACCAGCGCCAGCGGCAGCAGTCCGATGACATAGCCGATGAATCCCAGGGCGCTCGCCATCATCACGATGAAGCCGCCGAACACTTTCAGCATGGTGTGCCCGGCCATGATGTTGGCGAACAGCCGAACCGACAGGCTGACCGGCCGGATAAAGTAGGAAATGATCTCCAGCGGGATCATCAGCGGCATCAGGGCGATCGGCACGCCCTTGGGCACGAACTTGGTGAAGAAGTGCAGGCCGTGGCGGACGAGGCCGAGCACCGTCACCATCAGGAACACCACCATCGCCAGCGCGGCGGTGACCGCGATATGCGACGTAAAGGTGAAGGTGTAGGGCACCATCCCGATCAGATTGCCGAGCAGAATGAAGAGAAACAGCGAGAGCACGAACGGTACGAAGGGGCGGCCATCGGGACCGGTGTTGCTGTAGACGATATTGGAAACGAACTCGTAGGACACTTCAGCCAGGGTCTGCAACCGGCCCGGTATCAGTGAGCGGTGACGCATGCCGCCAAGCAGCACGCCAAGAGCGCACCCGGCCGCGATCAGCATGAACAGAGCCGAGTTCGTGAAAGAGACATTGCCACCGCTGATATCGATGGGAATGATCTGAACGATATTGAACTGGTGAAGCGGGTTCACGTGTGACCTCGTGTCATTATCTTATGACCAGGAGTCCCCGGCGCCTCGTCCTCTGCCTCTGCGGCTCTGGTCGCGGTCTGGTAGACATTGCGGATCGCCGCGACGACGCCAAAGGTGAACATCACGACGATGCCCCAGGGCGAGGTGTTGAACAGCCCGTCCAGGCCGGCGCCAAAGGCAATGCTGATCAGAAATGCGGCGATGACATCATTGCTGGCCCGCGAAGCGAGTTGCAGCATGGTGCCTGGCAGCACGATTCGTTTGTGAAACCGCCGGGCCAGACTCTCGTCCCGTTGCCGGCGCTGAGCGCGCAACCGCCGATCGATGTCTGTCAGCGTCACCGGCTGATCGGGTCCGTTCATGGCCGGATCTCCCTGGCGGTGACCGCGGAGGCGAAGCGGCGGTGACCGCTCCGCGTCCCAACGGCGGTCAGGTGAAGATGAAGATGAAGGCCATCAGCAGCGCAAAGAGGCCCATCGCTTCGGCCAGGGCAAAGCCGAGCCAGGTCACCGGCATCAGCTTCTTTTCCATCGAGGGCTGACGGCCGAGCGCCAGGATGTAGCAGCCGAACACGACGCCGATACCGATGCCGACGCCGCCCAGGGCCCCGACGGCCACGCCAGCGCCGATATATCGAAGGTTATGGCTGAGATCTAACAGGGTGTGGGCCAGCGTCTGAACAGTAACTGCATCCATCTCGAAGCATCCTTGCAATTGACTATGGGGCCTCTTTCAAGACCTTCGACGGGAACCTGCCGCGCCAAGACCGCTCCGGCGCCTTCGGTAGCCCGACCGCGACCCCAACCGGCGCCGACCTTAGGCAGCCGCCGGGGGGCTGTCAAGAGGGCAGTGTGATGATGTCAAGCCAGTAATCACGCTGGTACGATATACTACGTATCCAACCGCAAGGCGTGCCAGAAGCGGCGGCGGCACTTTTCAATGCCGTGAAGTCAAGTCAGTTAAAGTACGTATACGCAATCTACCGTATCAAGACTCCGGGGGGCGGCATTTTGTCGCCCAGGGCGAGAGTCTTGAAACCCCGGTCCGGCCGCGAGTCGGCGTTGCGGGCTGCGGTGGATCGCGGCGCGCCGGGGTCCGGGGAGGGCCGTCGGAAACGGGGCCGGACCCGCTCAGAGGTGGCGGCCCGGGGGCAGGGGCTCGGTGCCGCGCCGGGTCGCGAGCACCGTCGCGAGCCAGGGACAGGCCAGGGTCGCCAGCAGGGCGGCCCAAGCCATCGCCTCGTGGTTGATCGTGCCTTCCCGCACGACGATGCCCAGCGCGCCAAGGGGCAGCAGGATCGCCAGGGCCGCCGCCAGCGGCACCGTCGCCAGGGCCGCGGCGAGAGAGCGGCGCAGGGTCGCGGCTCCGGCGGTTTGGGCGTAGGTGCCGAGCAGGTGCGAGGCCGAGAGGGCGGCGGCAAGGTCGCAGCCGGCCGGGCGGCGGGCGGCCCGGCACAGCCCCAGGCCAAAAAGGCCGAGCGCCGGGATCAGGTAGGGCGCGATCGGGAAATCGCGATAGCGGCCGTCGGCGATCAGCAGTGCCGTCCACAGCACTGCGAGGCCGCTGAGCACGGTCATTGCCTTGCCGCTCAAGAATACCAGGGCGGCGCCCTCGGCGGGGTCGGGCTCGCTGGCGTCGTGGAGCACCGCCGGGCGGCTCCACAGCTTGGCGATCCTCACCAGGATGCCGGCCCCCAGCACCGCCTGCAACACCAGCATCAGGGCGGCGAGGGCCAGATCCTGCGGGTAGAAATGCCACGACAGCGCGATGTCGGCGGCGTGGACGAGGGCGGCGGCGAAGGCCTGGGCGAAGAGGGCGAGGGCCGCGACGCCGCCCGGCGCCAGTGTCGGCCGACGGCGCAGCATCCAGGCCATGATCCCGAGCATCAGCGCCGTCGCCAAGCCGGCCTTCCAGGGCCAGCCGGGATCCTCGACCACCGGTTCGCCGACGGTGTACTTGGGCGAGCGGCCGGCGGTGTAAAGGCCCCAGGTGCCGCCGACGGTGCCTTCCTGCTTGATCTTCCAGTGCTGATCGAAGGCCTCGATCAGGTTGTAGTCGAAGGCGTGGGCGGTGGCGACGGCCATGAAGGCGGCGTCGAAACGGGCCTTGTTGACCACGCCTGGCACCGCCGGACCCCGGCTGCGCCCGGCGGTGGGCCAACCGGCCTCGCCAACCAGAATCGGTTTACCGGGAAAGCGGGTGGCGATCTGCTGGTAGGCGTCGAGCACGCGGGCCGCGGCGGTGTCGACGCCGGCCGGATTGTTCTCCCAGTAGGGCAGCAGATGAATGGTGATGAAATCGACCAGCCCGGCCATCTCCGGATAGCGCAGCCAGTATTCCCAGACGTCGGCGGTGCTGACCGGTTGCCGGATCGAGCGCTTGACCCGCGTGATGTATCCCGCCAGCTGGGCCGGCGAGAGGTCGTTACGCAGCAGCACCTCGTTGCCGACGATCACCCGCTTGACGACGTCGGGATACTGGTTGGCCAGGGTGATCGCCGAGGTGACCTCAAGCTCGTTGAGCAGGGGCGTGATGCCGAGCCAGACGCCAAGCGTCACGGTCAGGCCATATTTGCGCGCCAGCGCCGGCACCGACTCCATGCCCTCAAGGCTGGTATAGGTGCGCACCCCGGCGGCCTGACCCGCGATCAGTCGCAGGTCCTGCTCGATCTCGTCGGCCGAGGGGTAGCGGCGGGTCAGCGGACTCTGGCCATCGCGGAACGGCGCAAAGGAAATGCTCAGCAGCTTGCCACCGGGCGGCGATGCCACCGTCACCGGCCGGTTGGGCACGGCCCAGAGGGCAAGATTGGCGAGGGCGGCGGCGATCAGAATCGCAAAGATGGCAGGGCGGTGCATGGCTGGTATCTCTACACCAATCCGCGTCTGGACCCAACCGCTCTCTCCCCTATCTCCCTTGTACCGCAGCGCGGTCTCCGGAAAGGGGCGGTGGGGCGGCGAGTCGCGCCCGGGCTGGCGCGGAGATCGGTGAGATTCATCACAAATAAATCATGAAGGCGATCCGAAACAGATCTCTGCAGAGTCCTATTGTCGGCATGGGTTTTTCGGCTTGTCTCCAAAACCAGACTGGTTTTTTGTCCGTGCCGCAGATTCCATCTCTTGATTTCCTGGTGCTGCGGCTTAATTTGCGGTAAAGATAATCTTAACGAGGTGGGCATCCGGTTATGGCCGTGACGCAGCGTTCACAGATCAGTCCCGATTTCCTCGAGGGTAGCGGGGCGCAGGTCAGCGAGCATGCTCAGCTGCGGGCGTTGTTTGATCTCTGGAACGGGGTCAGGGACGGGCGGACGATGCCGTCGCGCCGGGACTTCAGCCCGGAATCGCTGAGGCCCTGGCTGGGCAATCTGGCCCTGATCGACGTGACCCGCAATCCGATCCGGCTCCATTACCGCCTGGTCGGCATCCATATCGTCGACAATCTCAAGTGTGACCCCACCGGCAAGGATTTCGACGACGTTGTCGCCGACCCGGCCAACCATCCGGCCACCCAGGGGCCGTATCGCTGTCTGATGAGCGGCGAGCCGGTGTTCGAGGTTGTCCAGCCGCGGGTGAAGGGCGTGTTCTCCTTCGATTACGCCCGCCTGTCGCTGCCGCTGGCGGCGGACAGCCGGACCATCAACATGATCCTGATGGGCGAATACGTGGTGTCCAGACTGAGCGAACCGGCGGGGCGCTCCCAGCGCAGCTGCGTCGCCGCCAAGGTCTGGAGCAACTGACCGGCTCAGCCCAGGATCGCGGCCAGAGGAACGGTGGCGCTGCCGGGACGGGCGGGTTGCTGCTGGCCCGGATCCGGCGCCCAACCGGCGAGATGCAGAATCTGGAAAGTGGCGGGCAGGCGGCCGTCGGGCTCAGCGTAGCGTTCGGCGTAGCGCCGGGCCGTTTCCATCAGCACTGCCCGGCGCAGCGGCCGGCGGGACCGGGCAAGCAGGGCGCTGGTTTCGGCCATGCCGCGGAGATCGGCCATCAGCCCGAACAGGTCACGATAGGTTACGGTCACGGTTTCGATGTCGGCCACCGGCAGGGCGAAGCCGGCCCGGCGCAGCAACTGCCCGGCATCGGCGAGGGTGGCGAAGGGCGAGAGCCGGGGCGCCGCGCCGCCTGTGACCTCAAGCTCGGCCTCGAAAAGGCTGCGCCGCAGTTCGACCAGAGTGTCGCCGCCAAGCAGGGTGGCCAAAAAAAAGCCGTCGGCACGGAGCACGCGACGGATCTGCAGCAGCGCGCCCGGCAGATCGTTGACCCAGTGCAGGCTGAGGTTGGAGAGCACGAGGTCGAAGCTGGCGTCGGCGAAGGGAAGGGCCTCCTCGTCGGCGGCGAGGGCCAGGCCACCGGCACGGGCGGCCAGTGCCGGCGACAGATCGCAGCAGACCCGCTGGCCGATTTCCTTGGCCGCGGCGGCGAGGCGGCCGGCGGCGCCATCGTGGCAGCCGAGATCAAGGGTGCGGGCGAAGCTCCGGCGCACCAGCCCCAACCGCTCGGCAATGCCGGCGGCGGTTTCGGCGAAGAGGAAATCGTAACCGGAGAAGCCGGCGGCGGCGCGGTCGCGACGGCGACGCACCAGCGCGCGGTCGAACACGGTCATGGCGGAGGGGACTTCAGTCATACCCGACTGTAATGCCATTTGCCGCCGATGAGAACCCGTCAGCGGGCCGCCCTCACTCGGTGCCCTTGAGCGGGCGGAGGTTGAGCGCGACCACCGCGCTCTTGGCGCTGTCGTCCTCAATGCCCGTGAGCGCCGACAGCAGCATGCCGGCGGCGGTGACGGCTTCCTTGTGGGCGTTCAGCAGGCTGACGCCCCGCACCGCCGCCTCCTGGATCGCCTCATGATAGGCGTCCTCAATCATCAGTCTGGTTGTTGCGTCCACAAGCCCGCCTGCCATTGTCCGGGGTATCGCCTGACTGATCAACATGGAGCAGTCTCACGAATCCGTCAAGAGTCACGGGTGGTCAATGGGCATTCCCAAGAACCAGCCCTTCCCCGCGGCCAGAGCAGAGGGCAAAACCGATGTGGTCTGTCAGGTCAAAAAAGCCAAGACGAGTCGGTATATACTTGTACACAGTCGCGTTTGATCCGTATCATAACGGATGCCTGCGTCATTAACTATTAATTATATTTCGATGGTTAATCTCTTGGCTCGGGAGCCGGTCTTCGCCGGGCGCACAGAGAGGACGGCCCGGCGAAGAGCGTCGGGGCGGCCTGCCAGACCTGAGCGGGGAACGGGCGTTATCCGGCGGCGTTGAACTCGTCGAGCAGCTCGGCGATGCGGGCACTGTCCGACTGATCCATGATCGTCTGGGCCCGGCGGCTGGCGCTGCGCAGATCAAGGGTGCGGATGCGGCGCTTGACCAGCGGCAGCTTGTTCGGGGTCATCGAGAGTTCGTGGATGCCGAGTCCGGCCAGCAGGGCGGTGAAGCGGGGGTCGCCCGCGATCTCGCCGCAGACGCTGATCGGAATCCGGGCGCGCATCGCCGCCTGGGCGGTGAACTGAATCAGCCGCAGTACTGCCGGATGCAGCGGGTCGTAAAGGTGGGCGACCTGATCGTCACCGCGATCGATGGCCAGGGTGTACTGGGTCAGGTCGTTGGTGCCGATGGCGAGGAAGTCGGAACAGGCGGCGAGAGCGTCGGCGGTCAGGGCCGCGCCCGGAACCTCGATCATCGCGCCCAGCGCCGGCAGGGATTCGCCGATCTTGACGCCCCGCCGCTTCAGCCGCTTGGCTACCGTGGCCAGCATGTCGCGGACCCAGTGGATTTCAGACACGGTGGTGATCAGCGGCAGCAGGATGCGCAGCGGCCCGTGGGTGCTCGCCCGCAGCATCGCCGCGAGCTGGACCTCCAGCAGTTTGGGCTCGCGCTGGCTGAGCCGGACCGCGCGGAGACCAAGGGCCGGATTGTCCGACTCGTTGAAGCGGTTGTCCAGCGCCTCGGCCAGCTTGTCCGAGCCGAGGTCGAGGGTGCGCGCGGTCACGGTGCGACCGCCCATGCCCTCGACCACAGTGCGCAACGCCTCGTATTGCTCGTCCTCGTCGGGAAGAGTGTCCCGGTTCATGAACATGAACTCGGTACGAAAGAGGCCGATGCCGCTGGCCCCGGCCTCCAGCGCCGCGGAAATCTCCCGCGGCAGCTCGATGTTGGCGAACAGCGCCAGCGTGGTGCCATCGGCGGTGATCGAGGGCAGCAGCCGCAGGCCCTTGAGTTGCTCGCGCTCGTGCTGGAGCGTGGTCTGCCGGGCGCGGTATTCGGCCAGGGTGGCCAGGGTCGGGCGCAGAATCACCTTGCCGTGTTCGCCGTCGACGATCACGACATCGCCGTTGCGCGGTTCGGCCAAGAGGCCGTGCACCGCCAGCACCGCGGGGATGCCGAGCGAGCGCGCCATGATGGCGGTGTGGCCCTCGGCGCCACCCTGAACCGAAGCGAAGCCGGCGACGATGCCGGGGTCGAGCAGCGCGGTTTCGGCCGGCGACAGTTCCTCGGCGATGATGATCACGCCCTGAGGCAGCATCGAGAAGGCCTGATACTCGTGCTCGGTCAGATTGCGGATCAGCCGGGCGCCGACCTCACGGACATCGGCGATGCGCGCGGCGAGATAGGCGTCGGCCATGCCCTGGAAGCTGTGGGCGATGGCGGCGATTTCGGCCTGGGTTGCGGCCTCGGCGTTAATCAGGTCCTGGCGGATGCGGCGTTCGACGCCGCGGGTCAGCCGTGAGCCGCTGACCATGGCCATGTGGGCGTCGAGCAGGAAGCCGACTTCTTCGGCCGCCGCCTCGGGCAGCAGCAGCGCCTTGGCCTTGAGCTTCTTGATCTGGCGCCGCGCCTTGGCCGCAGCGTCGGCGAAGCGCTGACACTCGGCGTCCATGGCGCTGGCGGCGATGGTATATTCCGGAACCTGGGTGGCCCCGGTCTCGATGACGTAGGCCGGACCGATGGCCACGCCCGCGGAAACCCCGAGGCCCGAAAGAACGGATTCCTTCGCGTCGTGCAAATCAGTCTTCATCAAATTTTCTGTTTACGAGATCGGTCAGTGCGGCAATCGCGCTTTCGGCTTCGCGGCCATAGGCGCAGATTTCGATGGTACAGCCGGGCGCTGCCGCCAGCATCATCAGACCCATAATGGATTGGGCCGCGACCTGCTGATCCAGACGCCGGACCTCGATATCGCAGTCGAAACGGGCGGCAAGCTTGGCGAACTTCGCAGCCGCCCGGGCATGCAGGCCCCGGCGGTTGGAAATGGTCACGATCTCGCAGGTCTCGCAGTTTCCGCCCATGGCACCCAGCGATAAGGGGTGGTCGTCGGTCACGTGGTGCAGACTATCCATCAATGCTTATCCATCGGCAAGCAGGGAAGACGCAATGTTTATATACTTGCGCCCGGCGTCACGGGCGGCGGCCACCGTCATTGCCAGCGGCTCGATGCCCCTCACGCTCGAGAGTTTGATCAGCATCGGCAGATTGACCCCGGCGATGACCTCGACCTTGGCCTTGTCCATGATCGAGATCGCGAGGTTCGAAGGGGTGCCGCCGAACATATCGGTCAGCACGACCACCCCGTTGCCGTCGTCGACCTCGCTGACACAGGCGAGGATGTCGCGCCGGCGCTGTTCCATGTCGTCCTCGGGGCCGATGCACACCGCGCGCACCTGCTCCTGATGGCCGACCACGTGTTCCAGCGCGGCGATGAATTCCTCGGCCAGGCGACCATGCGTGACCAATACCATTCCGATCATCAACGTTCCCTTTGCTTCAGGGCGGCCCTGTTCCAATCCGTCGATCCCGGCTCGACTTACCCTGGGCGCGGCGTGTCGCGCTCCAGGTCCCGGTGCTCGAGGCCGACCACGATGCCCCGCTCCCGCACCCAGCCCGCCAGCTTTTCAGCCACGAACACGGAGCGGTGGCGGCCACCGGTGCAGCCAACGGCAATGGTCAGGTAGCTCTTTCCCTCAAGGTTGTAACGGGGCAATAATGGTCCCAGGAGATTGGTCAGGCCGGTGAAGAACACCGGAAAATCGGCGTCTCCCTCGACCATTCCCGCAACACCGGCATCGAGCCCGGACAGCGGACGCAAAGCCGGTTCGTAGTGAGGATTGACCAGAAAGCGGACGTCGAACACCAGATCCGCCTCGCGCGGCAACCCCAGGCGATAGGAAAACGAGGTCACGAACACCTGCAACCGGTTGCCGCCGCCATAGGCGAAGTGTCCCGACAGTACCCGGCGCAGGTCATGGATCGACAAGAGGGTGGTGTCGAGGGTGACGTCGGCCCGCTCGACCAACGGCACCAGCAGGGTGCGTTCGCGGCGGATGCCGTCAGGAACCGGACGATCGGCGGCCAGCGGATGGCGGCGCCGGGTTTCGGTGAAGCGCCGCTGCAGCGCCTCGTTGTCGCACTCGAGAAACAGCAGGCGGACATCAAGGTCCGGCCGTGCCTTGAGGCTTTCCAGGTGGTCAAGGAAGGCGTCGGCGCTGAAGTCGCGGGTGCGGCTGTCGATCACCACCGCCAGCGGCCGCCGGCTGCCGTCATCCTGGTGGATCAGGGCGTCGACCAGCGACAGCCGGAGATTATCCACCGCCTCATACCCCAGATCTTCGAGGGCCTTCAAGGACACCGACATCCCGGCCCCCGACATGCCGGTCACGAGCAGAATGCGCCGTCGACGGTTCGCCGCAAGAGCCGGGCCCGGAGGCTGGAAGGGGGAGGGGAAGGGGGCGGTGTCGGTCATGTCAGAACCGGAATCTGTCCGAACGGGTCACCGCGGGCGGCGGCGGCGGCGGCCAGCCGGATCTTGGCCGGCGCCGAGGCTTCGAACGGCGCCAGCGCCAGACGGGGCAGGCGGGTTTCGGCCAGGGCGGTCCACTCGGCCTCAGGCAGGCGCTCCACCGTTTCGGGGGTGACCAGATCCACGACCAGATGCACCTCGCCGGCCGGAGCGAACGGCACGCGCATCAGGCCAACGCCCCGTACCTCGAGCAGTCCCGCCAGGGTTGCCGGCGCGCTGGCCATCACTTTGCCGTGGTCCACCCGCACCTCCACCCGGTCATCGGCAATCAGTACGGCTCCCCGATCGATCAGGCGCAGCGCCAAATCGGATTTGCCCGCCCCCGATTTTCCGCGCAGCAGCACGCCGGCCCCCGAGATAAGGACACTGGTCCCGTGTATCGTGTTCATAGCCGTGGGACAATGTGGTGCGCGGCTTTCGGCGTCAAGAGTTTGCAAATCCTGACCCTCCTTTCGAGCCGAGCCGGCGGCCCGGGGGCCACAGTCGTGCCGGGAGGGGGGCGAAGACAGCCTGGTTGCGTCGAAATCGATCAGTTTTTCCGATGTTTTCTTGCGCATTTCATTGCACTGCGAAAAGGGCGGCGGTCCGAGTCGGGTGCGGTGCGGCAATGGCGGCCGCCGGCGCATGGCGCCTCTGTCTTAAGACCATGGCCCGATCGCGCCCATCTTCGTATAGCGGAGGGGAAACAGGCGCGAGGTCGGGCGAGAGCGATGAACACACCAGCCGTTCAGCGGGAGACAAGCGCGGCCGGCGGCGGTCCGGCCTGGCGGCAGGGCGTTCGCGAGGGGCTCGGCATGCCGGGGCTGGTGCTGTTTTGCAGTTTTCTCGGCTTCGGCTCGCTGGTTCATGGCAGCGGCATCGGCCTGCTGGCCGGATTGCTGTCGACCGTCACCACTTGGGCGCTGCCGGGCCAGATTGCCATGGTCGAACTCTACGGGATCGGCTCGTCGCTGCTGGTCAACGTCATGGCGGTCTGGCTGACCAACACCCGCCTGATGCCGATGGTGATCACGCTGCTGCCCCAGTTGCGCCACGAGCGGGGCATCGGCTGGCGCCATTACCTGCTTGCCCATGTCATCGCCATCACCACCTGGGCGGTGGCGCTCCGGCGCTGTCCGCAGCTGCCGGCCGCCGATCGCCTGCCCTGGTTTGCCGGGTTTGGCATCACACTATGGGGGCTCAGCATTATCGGCACCGCGGTCGGCTTCTGGCTCGCGGGCGGCTTGCCCAAGCCGGTGACGCTGGGTCTGGTCTTCCTCAATCCCTGCTATTTCACTCTGCTGTTCGTTGCCGACCTCGGGCCGCGGTCGCGGACGCTGGCCCTGGTGCTGGGCGGCGCGCTCGGGCCGGCGCTCCACCTGATCGATCCCGACTGGGGATTGCTGGCGACCGGGATCGCCGGCGGCTCCGTCGCCTTTCTTGCCGATCGTCTGCTGCCCGGCCGGGGGAACCCGTGATGGCGGATGCCCCGATCTGGCTTACCCTGCTGGCGGCGGCCCTGGCGACCTATTTCTGGCGCGCTCTCGGGGTGCTGGTCGCCGGGCGGATCGATCCCAACGGCCCGGTGTTCGAGTGGGTCGGCTGCGTCGCCTATGCCCTGCTCGCCGGCCTGACCGCACGGATGATTCTGCTGCCGATCGGGCCGCTCCAGGCTACCGATCTGGGCAGCCGGCTGCTCGCCGTGGCCATGGCGGTGGCGGCGCTGCGGCTGTCGCGCGGCAATCTGGCCCTCGGCGTGGCGACCGGAGTCACAACCCTGGCCGTCCTGACCAACGCCGGGCTGAGAGTGTGGGGATAGCGCTCAGGTCTCGGTCGGAATTTTGAGGTGGGCGAGGATCGCATCGACGCCCCGCTTGACCCCGGTCATGTCCGCCTTGAGAGCGAGCTGATTCTCCATCAGTACCGCCTGGCCCTGTTTGAGGCTGGCGACGTCGGTCCTGAG
>SERZ01001021.1_pt1 | contig 17088 bp, 13 predicted proteins | sample 3171461 | NCBI WGS metagenome assembly SERZ01 (sample SAMN06051861, study PRJNA518727) | freshwater metagenome | biome: subpolar coniferous forest; feature: holomictic lake; material: water; isolation source: holomictic Lake 227, 6 m depth | place: Canada: near Kenora, Ontario | collected... | reverse complement strand
CTTCACCACCCTGCACCGCCACCGTGCTGGCACTCAGGGCCAGTTGGTTGGCTTGGCGGGCACTGTCGGCATTTTGCTTGACGGTCGCGCTGAGTTGCTCCATGGAGGCGGCTGTTTGTTCCAGTGAACTGGCCTGGCTCTCGGTGCGGGCGGACAGGTCCATATCCGCTTGGGCAATCTCGGTGCTGGCTGTGGCCACGCCGTCTGAACCCACCCGTATTTTTTGCACCACCCGGACCAAACTGGTTTGCATGTCCTTGAGCGCTTTAAGCAGTTGAGCGGTCTCATTGCTGCCATCGGCATCAAACTGCATGCTCAGGTCGCCACCGGCAACGGCCCGAGAAATTTCGACGGCCTGGTTGATAGGGCGGGTAATGGCGCGAATGATCCAGAAACCCATCGACAAAGCCACCGCCAGCGCAGTCACCACGGCTATCCAGATCGACAACTTCATGCTGGCCGCTGCGCCCAATGTGGCATCGGTGGTTTGATCAAGCAGCAAATCCTGGTGATAGAGCAAGGCATCCAGAGCGTCAAAATAAGCCGTTTGCGCCGTGCGCAAGCCACCCAACAGCAGCACCTTGGCCTCGTCGGTTTTCCCACCCTTGGCCAGTCCAAGAAACGTATCAAGGGCGGGCAGGTACTTGCTGCGGGCCTCATTGACTTTTGCCAAAGCCGTTTTGCCTTCCTCGGTGGTGATCTCTGTCGCAAGCTTGGCCAGGCGGTCACTATTACGTTTTCGAGCAGACTGGACGCGATCCGCTTCCTGTTTGACGACTTCTGGTTCGACATACAGCAGTATGTTGCGAATCGCCCGGGCCGTCACATTGAGGTCCGACTTCATGTCGTTGATGGCGACAATTTTCGGGATTCGATCATTGATCACCTGGTTAAACAACTCCGACATGATGCCCACTTTGATCAGCGAGAGGCCGCCCATCAAAACAATCAGCAAGGCCATGGCGCCAAACCCGAGCGTGAGCCTGACGGAAATTTTCATATCTTTGAAATTCATGAATTTTTTCCTTTCATGAGGATGGTGGATTGATGATTAAGTAGGGTTTCTGGCATCGACCAGTCGCCCGATGATAGGGAGCAAATCAGCCACAAAGTCAGCTTTGCAGACAAAGCCTTCAGCCCCCAATTCGCGGGCCACTTCACGGTAGGCTGCGCCATCGTGAATGGACAGAAAAACAATGCGCGGCGACTGGGGCCACTGAATGAGGCAACGCGCGACCTCCAGGCCATTCATCTCGGGCATGGCAATGTCGAGCAGGATCAGGTCTGGTTCCCATTCAGCAGCCTTGGACAAGGCATCGAACCCGTTATGCGCCTCAGCGACGACTTCGGCGCCCGGCAACATATCCAGAAATTGTTTGACGGCCGCCAAAAAGTACTGGTTATCGTCCACCAGCAGGATCTTTATCGTCATGACCGCACTCCTCGCATCGGGGCAACTGGCAACAAGAATTGCCCGCAGGCATTGATTTGTCTATTTTTGATAGCTTGAAACATAGCCCCTACTGTAGGCATTCCGGGCGCCATGCAACATCAGGTCAACACCTGAGTTCGACCGGGGAAATACCTTAGTCAGGATTTCAAAGGTCCGTCGAGACCAAACCGGCACGGATGGCATACCGCACCAAACCGGCCACTTCGTGAATATTGAGTTGCTGCATCAACTGACTGCGGTGCGTGTCCACGGTCTTGACCGACAGCTCAAGGCGACGCGCAATCTCCTTGGTGCTTTGGCCCTCGGCAATCAGTTGCAACACTTCCCGCTGGCGTGGGGTCAGTATCACCCGCGTGTCCTCCTCGCCGCGTAAACGTTGAACATAGTCATTCAGCACGCCCCTGGAGACGGCCGGACTGAGGTACGTCTCTCCTCGCATGACGGCCTTAAGTGCCAGATCAAGTTCCGTCGGGGCGGCATCCTTAAGCAGGTACCCCACTGCTCCATGACGCAGGGCTTGGCGCACATATTCTTCGTTCTGGTGCATTGACAGGATCAGGACACGGGTCTGTGGCCACTCCTTCATGACCCGGGCGGTGGCATCCAAACCGTTCAGGCCGGGCATGGCAATGTCCATTAACACCAAGTCCGGCTGCAACTCTGCCACCAGGGCGATCAGCGCCAAGCCATCGCTGGCCTCGCCCACCACTTCCAGATCAGGCACAGACTCCAGCAGTTTTCGCAATCCTGCTCGAACCAGAATGTGGTCATCCGCCAATAACACACGCATCGGCTTCATGGCTGTACCCCGCGCAAACGCATGGGACAGCGCACGCGAATGGCGCTGCCCTTGGTCGCATTCGACACTATTTCCAGCTCACCACCTATCAGCACAGCGCGCTCCTGCATACCCAGCACGCCAATACTGCCACCGGCCAAGGCGCGCTCGTGCATCGCCGCAATATCAAAACCAACGCCATCGTCACGGACGCAGAGCAACAACGAACCGCCCTCTTGCAACAACTCAATAGCGACTCGTGCAGCATGGGCATGGCGAATGATGTTGGTCAACGCCTCCTGGACGATGCGAAAACAGGCTGTTTCAATTTCGGGGGCGAGCCGCTCCAGTGGAATGGCGGAGTCAATCGTCACTGTAAAACCGCCGCGTGCGGCTGACTGTTCGGCAATCCAGCGCAGCGCCGGGAGGAGGCCCAGGTCGTCCAGCATCGACGGACGCAGCGCCAGTGACAAGCGCCTGACTTGCTGCAAGGCATCTTCCACGATGCGAATGTTTTCTGCAAAAAGATCGCTGGGCATCTGGTCCTTGAATCGTTCATGCGCCTGCAGATTGATCTTGATGGCGGTGAGCGACTGGCCCAGTTCGTCATGCAACTCAATCGCCAGGCGACGCCGCTCAGTTTCCTGGGCTTGCAGCACGTGCCGGGAGAGCGCACGCAACTGCCGTGAGTGATCCCGCAGCGTCTCCTCCACCTGCCTGCGCTCGGTGATATCAGTGATGAAACCATGCCACAAGGTGCCGCCATCGTCTTGGCGCTGCGGCAAGGCATTGCCCAACAACCAGCGTACCGTGCCATCTTCGAACCGCACCCGGTATTCATGGCTCCAGGCCGTCAGGTCCTGCGCCGACTGAAGGATGGACACCGTGATCGCCACGTGGTCGTCAGGATGGATGATGGCAAAGACCTTGGCCGCATCTTCCCGCACTTCTTCCGGACTCAGGCGGTAAATCGATTTTATTTTTTCGCTGGCAAACGGAAAGCATGAGCTTCCATCGGGGCGCAAAAGATACTGGTAAACCACGCCTGGAATGTGCCCTGCGATCTTCTGCAGACGGTCCAGCGCTTCGTCCCGTGCCACCTGCATGGCCTTGCGCTCAGAGATGTCCCGCGTGACGCCAATAAAGTGCGTCAACACGCCCTGCACATCCTGCACCGGAGAGATGCTGAGCTCATTCCAGAAGGGGAAACCATCCTTTCGGTAGTTGAGAATCTCACCTGTAAAGGTGCGCCCTTCCTGCATTGCAACGTGAATGGCCTGCACCGTGGCGGGCTCGGTCAGGGGCCCCTGGAGAAAACGGCAGTTCAAGCCCAAAATGTCTTTTTCACAGTAGCCGGTGATCGACTCGAACGCGTGATTGGCCGAGAGAATGCGCTGGTCCGGCGTGGTAATCAGTACCCCTTGGGAGATTGCTTTCAGGGCATGGTCACTCAATTGCAAGGCCACCTCGGCCAACTTGCGTTCAGAGATATCGGCGAGCACCACACGATGCAGCGCCTCTTTTCCAGGCGGTCGTGTGGTCGTGACCTGCAATTTCACCCACAAAAGAGTGCCGTTATTTTTTACCATCCGCAACTCGCACGACCGGGGTTGGTCAGACAAGGCGTGCTGTTTTTGGTGCAGGTAATAGATATCCTGATCGTCACTAAAAATAAAGCGCGTGACCGACTGGTTCACCATCTCGCTGCGCGTCACGCCCAACAGATTAGCCGCAGTCATGTTGGCTTGCAAAATCAATCCCTGCTCGTCGAGCGTGCAATAACTGACGGGTGCCATGTCATAGAGATCGAAATAGCGTGTGCGCTCGGCGTCCAGCGCGAGCGCTGCCCGGCGCAACTCCTCGTTTTGCATTTCCAGTTCGATTTGATGCACGCGCAGTTCATGGAACAGCAGTTGCGCATCTTCTGGTGACATCTCGGCAACAACGTCCAGCGACAGCGACTCTTTCTCACAGACGATCATTTCTGCTTTCAAGCGCAGCGCCTGACCGATCGACAACGATGCAGTAGCAGTGGCGTTGAGGGTGGGCGTTTGGGGGGTGGTCATGGGGCGCATCTATCGATTAATCAACCGGAGATTCTCGCGCACCTTGCGCTTACGCAAACCCAGGTCGACACAGCTGTGCAAACTCAGCGGCGCATGAACTGACGAAGTTTCAAGCCCGCCGCCCAAAGCGCTACAAAATAAATAGCTGCTGACGCAAGCAGCACGAGGGCTAGAAGCCAAATTCTCTTAAAACTCTCGCTGCGCAACTGGGTCCAGTTAAAGGCGCTGTTGGCCCACATCAGGAACACCATCAACAAGGCGCAAGCGGCAATCACCTGCAGCACAAACACGCCCCAGCCGGGCTCGGGCTTGTAACTACCGCGCTTGAGCAAGCCCACCAGCAGCCAAACGGCATTGATCATGGCGCCGATGCCAATCGACAGCGTGAGCGCCGCGTGAGCAAACACCGGCACCAGCCCGATATTGAGCAACTGGGTGATGACCAGCACGGCGATGGCGATGCGGACCGGGGTTTTGGTGTCTTGGTTGGCGTAGTAGCCCGGCGCCAGCACCTTGATGGCCACGATGCCAACCAGGCCCACGCCCCATCCCATCAGCGCCGAGGTAATCTGCTGGACATCAAAATCAGTCATGGCGCCGTAGTGGTACAGCACAGCCACCAGCGGTTTGGCAAAGGCCATCAGCGCCACCGCACAGGGTACGGCCAGCAACACGACCAGTCGCAAACCCCAGTCCAGCATGGCGGAGTATCTGGCGGTGTCGCCCGAAGCCCGCGCACCTGCGAGTTGCGGCATCAGCACGACACCCATCGCCACGCCGAGCATGGCGGTGGGGAACTCCATCAAGCGGTCGGCATAGGTGATCCAGCTCACGCTGCCGGCCATCAGACGCGAGGCAATTTGTGTGTTGATCAGCATCGAGATGTGCGCCACGCTCACGCCCAGCAAAGCCGGGCCCATCAGTTTGAGAATGTTTTTGGTGCCCGGATCGGCCCAGGCCGAGCGCAGCGCTTGCATTCGCAAACTGATTTTTGGCATCAGACCCAGCTGCTTCAAGGCCAGCCATTGCACCACCAGTTGCAGCACACCGCCCAGCAGCACACCGCCCGCCAGCGCATAAATCGGCTCCAGGCCCATCGACTTGAACCAGGGTGCGCCGAGCCAGGCGGCACCAATCATGCAAAGGTTCAACAACACCGGCGTGGCGGCAGGCACGGCAAAGCGGCGCCAGGTGTTGAGCACCCCAGCGGCCAAGGCCACCATCGACATGAAGGCGATGTACGGAAACATCCAGCGCGTCATGACCACGGCCACCTCAAAACCGCGCGGGCTTTGCTGCAGACCACTGGCCATGGCCCAGACCAGCGCCGGGGCCGCGGCCACACCGATCAGGCTGAGAACCGCCAGAGACCACGCCAACACCGTGGCTGCGTCGTCAATCAGGATTTTTGTGGCAGCCTCTCCGTGCTGCGCCTTGGAGGCTGCCAGCACCGGCACAAACGCCTGACTGAAGGCGCCTTCGCCAAAAAAGCGGCGAAACAGGTTGGGGATGCGAAACGCCACATTGAACGCATCGGTCAGCGCACTGGCCCCAAACGTGGAGGCAATCAGCAACTCGCGCACCAAGCCAGTGATGCGCGACAGCAGGGTTAACAGCGAAACAATAGAGGCAGATTTGAATAAACTCACGGCGCCGAGTGTAGCCGTGGCAATACCCCTTGAGAGTGCGTTTGTCGTGTGTTTAGGGCGCACAATAACCAACCTCAATCCTCGTCTACCCCAAAATCACCCATGATTCTCAGCGGTCACTTTTCCTCAGCACTGGTCGCCAGTGACGAGTTGGCTAATTACCGGGCCATGCTGGATCACCTGCCGGTGGGCATTGGCATTTTTGACCGTGATTTCAGACTGCTGGCCATCAACCGCTTGCTGGTCGATATGCTTGATTTCCCCTTGACCATGTTCGAGCCCAGCTTGCCCACGCTGGAAGAAATGACACTATTCAATGCCTTGCGCGGCGATTACGGCGCCGGTGACGCGCACCAACTGACGCAGGAGCGCATGGCCTTGGCGAACCAGCGACTGGCGCACCGTTTCAAGCGCGCCCGACCCAACGGGCGTGTGTTTGAAATCAACGGGGGACCGCTACCGAATGGCGGCTTCATCAGCATCTATACCGACATCACCGACCAGCAACGCAACGAGTCCGCCTTGCGCGAGCAGGCCACCTACCTGAGCAGCGTGGTGGACCACCTGCCACAAGGCATTTCGGTGTTTGATGACCAGCTCCAGCTCAAATGCTGGAACGCCACTTTGCTTGAAGTGCTCAACCTGCCTCCCGAGAGTGCGTACCCCGACGCCTCTTTTGATGACTTGCTGATGTACCCGGCCTTGCGCGGCGAATACGGTCCCGGCGACCCCGTCGAACTGGTGGCGCAGCGGCGCGCCATGGCCATGAAGTTTCAGCCCCACCGTTTTGAGCGCACACGGCCCAATGGCCGCACGCACCTGGTGGAAGGTCGGCCGATGCAGGTGGACGGAAAAACCGTAGGCTTTGTGACCAGCTACACCGACGTCACCGACAGCAAGCAGCGCGAGCAAGCCCTGACGGAAAAGACCGAACTTCTGGAAACCCTGATCGACAACCTGCCCGGCGGGGTCAGTGTGTATGACAAAAACCTCCAGTTGCTGCTGATCAACGAACAGGCCGTCAAGCTGCTCGGCTTTACCCGAGACATGCTGACGCAACACACCCATTTTGCGGATTTGACCCGCTGGAACGCCGAGCGCGGGGAGTATGGCGAGGTTGACGTCGACAGCTTTGTGGCAGACATCGTCGAAAAGGCGGCCCACCCGGTGACGCACCGACTGGAGCGCACGCGCCCCGATGGCACGGTCATTGACCTGCGCGGTGCACCAATGCCACATGGCGGTTTTGTCACCATCTACTCGGACATCACCGAGCAAAAAACGATTGAGCGCGAACTGCGCCACCAAAGCGAGGTATTTCAGACCCTGGTTGACAACATCCCCGGGGGCGTCACGCTGTTTGGGGCCGACCTGCGTTTGCTGGTCCACAACACGGAATACGCCCGCTTGCTCAATTTTCCGGCTGAGTTGTTTGAAAACAACCCGACGCTGGAGCGCTTTTTCAGATTCAATGCCGCGCGCGGTGAATACGGCGTAGGTGACGCGGAAGTTCAGGTTCAACAACTGATGGACCGGGCACGCCTGCATTTACCGCACCAGTTCACACGCACCCGACCGGATGGCAGCATTCTGGATGTGCGCGGTCTGCCACTGGCCGATGGCAGCTTTGTCACGATCTACACCGATGTGACCGAGCAGCATCAGGCGGCCGAGGCAATCGAGCGGCTAGCGCACCGCGATGCGCTCACCGGGCTGGCCAACCGCTACACGCTCGAAGCCCGTCTTGACCAACTGGTGGCCGACGCGCGCCGCCATGACCGGCGCCTGGCGGTCATGTTTCTGGACATGGACAACTTCAAGTCCATCAACGACACACTGGGGCACGGCATTGGTGACGAATTTTTGTGCGCCGTGGCCAAGCGCCTGAGCGCCACGGTGCGCGACAACGACATCGTGGCCCGCCTCGGTGGCGACGAGTTCGTGGTGGTGCTGGCCGAACTCGATGACCCCCAGGATGCCTCCAGCGTGGCCAGCAAGATCATCGACAGCTTGCGCCAGCCGATTGCACTGGGCCGGCATTCGCTGCGGGCATCGGTTTCCATCGGCATCTGTTTTTACCCGCAAGACGGGCAGGACCGCGGCGCGTTGATGCAAAGCGCCGACATCGCCATGTACCACGCCAAGAGCGCTGGAAAAGGGGTGTTTCACTTCTTCGATGCCGCCATGATGACGGCCGCAGCCGAGCGCCTGGCCCTGGAACTCGACCTGCGCGATGCGGTCACACAACAACAATTTGTGCTGCACTACCAACCGCAACTCGACGTCACCGGGGAGCGTGCCATTGGCGTGGAAGCGCTGATTCGCTGGCAAAAACCCAACGGGGTGCTGGTGCCACCCAACGAGTTCATTCCATTGGCAGAAGAACTCGGCCTGATTAACGAAATAGGCGACTGGGCACTGCAAACGGCCTGTCAAATCCTGGCGCGCTGGCGCCAATGCGGCTTGCCAGACCTGACCATGGCCGTCAACCTCAGTGCCATTCAGCTACGCAACGCCACCCTGCCGCAACGCATTGCCCAAGCGCTGCAAGACAGTGGTTTACCGGGCCAGGCGCTGACGATGGAAATCACCGAATCAGTGGCCATGCAAGACCCCGTGGCCTCCATCGAGCGACTCGGGCTGATTCGGGCCTTGGGCGTGCGTCTGGCGATGGACGACTTTGGCACCGGCTACTCATCGCTGGCCTACCTCAAGCGCCTGCCACTGGACTACCTCAAGCTCGACCGGGCTTTTGTGCAAGACCTGGAAACCGACGCCAACGATGCCGCGATCTGTGCTGCCACCATCGGCCTGGCCCACAATTTGGGGTTCACCGTGATTGCCGAAGGCGTCGAAACGCAGGCCCAGCGCGCTTACCTGACCAACCTGGGTTGCGATGCTTTTCAGGGTTACTACTTCAGCCGCCCCCTGCCGCAAGCGGCCGCCTTCGAGTGGCTCAGCCAATTCAACGCCATCAACTTACCAGTCAACATGACAAACTTCGTTATATGAAAAGGCTATCCATATTTCGTTGTTGATATAGCAATCTCGGCGAAACCGCAAAGGCTCCCAAAACCAGAAAACTAGTGGATCCCTTAGACATGCAGATTACGTAAACGGTAGAAATATTTCAATGACAAAGAAACAAAAAACACCCCTGGTCGTTAGCATTGTTCGGTCATCAGCAGCGGAATATTTGACTTTCGTTGCAGCGGAGGGTGACTCGGAATCCAGCGTGGAAATGCGTTATGAGGACGAAAACATCTGGCTGACGCAAAAGATGATGGCGACACTCTACGATGTCTCGGTTCCTGCCATCAACCAACATTTGAAGCGTATTTTTGCCACTGATGAACTTCAGGAGCAGGCAGTTATTAAGGATTACTTAATAACTGCCACAGATGGCAAGAGCTACAAAGTCAAGCATTACAGCCTGCAAGCCATCATCGCAGTTGGCTTTAAGATCGAAAACGAACGGGCTGTGCAGTTTCGCAAGTGGGCCAACAGAATTGTGAAGGATTACACGATTCAAGGTTGGGTTATGGATGTTGAGCGTCAAAAAAAGGGCGGCAGCATTTTGGACAATGAATTTTTTGAGCGTCAACTTGAACAGGTTCGTGAAATCCGACTTTCAGAGCGCAAGTTCTACCAAAAAATCACTGACATCTACGCAACTGCCCTGGACTACGATTCTTCCGCCACGGCAACCAAACGCTTCTTTGCAGCGGTTCAAAACAAGTTGCACTACGCCATTCACGGGCGGACGGCGGCTGAAGCAATCATGGATCGGGCCGCCCATCAGAAGGAAAACATGGGTTTGACCACTTGGGATGGAGCACCCAACCAGAAGATTCAAAAATACGATGTCTCCATTGCCAAAAACTATCTCTCGGAGTTCGAATTGGCACAAATGCAGCGGATTGTTTCGGCCTACCTCGATATGGCCGAAGCTCAGGCCATGCGCCGAATTCCCATGACCATGGCGGATTGGGAAGTAAGGTTGGGCAGGTTTCTGAAAGTATGGGACCGCGATGTTTTGCAGGATGCCGGAAAAGTCACTGCAGAAATTGCCAAAACACATGCTGAAAGCGAATTCGAGAAATACCGAATAATTCAGGACCGGCTGTATCAGTCTGACTTTGATTTGCTTACTCAGGATGGTTTCGATCCGACTGAGCCTAGCGAGCCAGATACGAATTAGGGAAACGCGGCCTGATGCACGGCCGGTTTGTACGGATGAAACATCGGAACCGAAATATCAACATGGGTCAGGCTAATCGAAGAAGGCAAGATTTAGCGCTTGTACACAACAAAATACGGATAGCCTAAGAAAACCGCCTCGTCATGCGGCTCAGTCGTCGTTTGATCACAGCACCTCAAAAACGCCCGCTGCCCCCATGCCACCGCCAATGCACATGGTGATGCAGACGCGTTTGGCACCGCGACGCTGGCCTTCGATCAGGGCGTGCCCGGTGAGGCGCTGGCCGCTCATGCCATAAGGGTGGCCGACTGCAATGGCGCCACCATTCACGTTGAGGTAGTCTTGGGGAATACCGAGGCGGTCGCGGCAGTAAATCACCTGCACGGCAAAGGCTTCGTTGAGTTCCCACAGGTCAATGTCGCTGACCTTGAGCCCCAGACGCGCCAGCACTTTGGGAATGGCAAATACCGGCCCGATGCCCATTTCGTCCGGCTCGCAGCCCGCCACGGCAAAGCCCAGAAAACGGCCCAAGGGCTTGAGGCCTTTTTTCTCGGCCAGCACCTCGTTCATCACCACCACCGCACCCGCGCCATCAGAAAACTGGCTGGCATTGCCGGCTGAAATCAAGCCACCCGGCAGCGCTGACCGCAAGCCGCTGATGCCTTCGACGGTGGTGCCTGCGCGAATGCCTTCGTCCTGGCTGACGGTGACTTTTTTGGAGATCAGGCCCATGACCTTGTCGATCACGCCCATGGTGACGGTGATTGGTGTGATTTCGTCATGGAATAGTCCTGCTGCCAACGCCGCCGTGGCGCGCTGCTGACTGGCTGCGCCGAACTCGTCCATGGCTTGGCGGCTGATGTTGTAGCGCTTGGCCACCAGCTCGGCGGTTTGCAGCATGCTCCAGTAAATCTCGGGCTTGTGCTGTTGCAACCACGGATCGTTGAGCATGTGAGTGTTCATCTGCTGCTGCACGCACGAGATACTCTCCAGACCCCCAGCCACAAAAATATCACCCTCGCCCGCCATCACGCGCTGGGCTGCGAGCACGATGGTTTGCAAGCCCGAAGAGCAAAACCGGTTGACCGTCATGCCGGGCACGGACACCGGGCAACCCGCACGCAAGGCGATCTGCCGGGCAATGTTGGAGCCGGTCGCTCCTTCCGGAAAGGCGCAGCCCATGATGACGTCGTCCACCTGGGCCGCCTCAATGCCGGCACGGGAGATGGCGTGTTCAACGGCATGGCCACCCAAGGTCGCACCATGGGTCATGTTGAAAGCGCCCTTCCAGCTTTTGGCAAGCGGGGTGCGGGCGGTGGAAACGATCACGGCTGTAGTCATGGCATGAGGGAAATTTGTGATGGTTGGAAATTGGAAAATCTCATGGTTAAGCCGCTAAGTCATTGACGAAACGCACGCTGTCCCCACAATGTCACGGGCCTTTGATAACCCCGCCATCGGTAGGCTCAGACCCTCTGCGAGACAATTCCGGCCATGAACATGGCACCAAGCAACCTTAAAACACTCGATGTCGGCTTGACCTGGCGCAACAGTTTTGCGCAACTGGGCCGAAGTTTTTACACCCCGCTCGCCCCTCAACCGCTGCCAGCGCCCTATTGGGTGGGCCGCAGCGCTTCGGTGGCCAAAGCGCTTGGACTGGATAGCGATTGGTTGAATTCCCAAGAGTTACTCGAAGTGCTGTCCGGCAACCAACCCTTGTCAGGCACGCAACCGCTGGCCAGCGTTTACAGCGGCCACCAATTTGGTCAGTGGGCCGGACAACTGGGCGATGGCCGGGCTATTCTGCTGGGCGAAACCGAAGGCGGGCTGGAACTGCAACTCAAAGGCGCCGGACTCACGCCCTACTCGCGCCGGGGGGACGGTCGCGCGGTGCTGCGCTCCAGCATTCGGGAGTTTTTGTGCAGCGAGGCGATGCAGGGCCTGGGCATAGCCACCTCGCGGGCCCTGTGCGTGACCGGCTCGGATGAAGAAATCTACCGTGAAAGCATCGAGACCGCCGCAGTGGTGACGCGGGTGGCGCCCAGTTTTGTGCGCTTCGGCCACTTTGAACATTTTTCACACAGCGGCCAGCACGCGCAGCTCAAAACGCTGGCCGACTATGTGATTGACAAGTTTTATCCCGAGTGCCGAACCGGGGATCAGTTTGCCGGCAACCCCTACGCCGCCCTGCTCCAAGCGGTGAGCGAGCGCACCGCCCACATGGTGGCGCAGTGGCAATCGGTCGGCTTTTGCCACGGCGTGATGAACACCGACAACATGAGCGTGCTGGGCCTGACCATTGACTACGGCCCGTTCCAGTTTCTGGATGCCTATGACCCCGACCACGTCTGCAACCACTCCGACGACCGGGGCCGCTATGCCTTTAACAAACAACCCAACATCGCCCACTGGAACCTGTTTTGCTTGGGGCAAGCGCTGTTGCCCCTGATCAGTGAGCAAGAGTTGGCCTTGGCTGCCTTGGAGTCCTACAAAACCGTTTTCCCGGCAGCGTTTGAAAAACTGATGTGCGCCAAGCTGGGGCTGGCCCATGCCGGCGACAGCACTGCGGCAGTTGACCGCCTGCTGATTGAAGACATTCTGAAATTACTGGCCCAGGACCGGGTCGACTACACCATCTTCTGGCGCCGTCTGAGCCACGCCAGCGCGGGCACCGACAATCAAACCGTGCGCGACCTGTTTCTGGACCGCCACGCGGCCGACGCCTGGTTGCTACGTTATTCAGAGCGACTTACGCAGGTAGCACGGGGGCTAGCGACCGATTTAATGCTTAAAACCAACCCGAAGTTTGTGCTGCGCAATCATTTGGGCGAACAATCCATCCGGGCGGCGAAACTTAAAGACTTTTCTCAGGTCGATACTTTGCTGAATCTGCTTGAATCTCCCTTTGAGGAACACCCCGGTTTTGAGGCGTACGCCGACTTTCCGCCTGATTGGGCCAGCAGCATCGAGATCAGCTGCAGTTCCTGACACACAGACCACCGAGAATGCGACCATGACCTACAAAATCACCAAAACCGATGCCGAGTGGAAAGCCTTGCTGGCCACCAAAGGCGCTGAGCCTTCGGCCTTCGACGTGACCCGCCACGAAGCCACTGAGCGCCCTTACACCGGCAAATACGCGGACAACGAGGCTGCAGGCATTTACAAGTGCATCTGCTGCGACAAACCGCTGTTTGACGCAAATGCCAAGTTCGACGCCGGTTGCGGCTGGCCGAGCTACTTTCAGCCGATCAATGAAGCGGCGGTGGGCACCCAGGTCGATGGCAAGCTGTGGGCCAAGCGCACCGAAGTGCATTGCGCCGACTGCGGTGCGCATCTGGGTCATGTGTTTGAGGACGGCCCGGCCCCCACCGGCCTGCGCTACTGCATGAACTCGGCCTCGTTAAACTTCACACCAACATGAAAATACTGATCGACTTCTTTCCTATCCTGCTCTTTTTTGGCGCGTACAAGTCGTACGACATCTACGTGGGCACCGGCGTGCTGATGGCCGCCACCGTGCTGCAAATGGTGCTGATCTACGTCATCGACCGCAAGCTGACGATGATGCACAAAATCACCCTGGCGCTGGTGCTGGTGTTTGGCGCCCTGACGCTTGCCTTGCACGACGACCGATTCATCAAATGGAAACCGACCGTGCTGTACGCCGCCATGGCGATCGGGCTGGCGCTGGCGGTTTGGGTCTACAAGAAGAACTTTTTGAAGCTGATGCTGGGCAGCCAGATGGAGCTGCCTGACCCGGTCTGGATGCGACTCAATCTGGTGTGGGTGATCTACAGCGCCTTCATGTCAATCATCAACGGCTATGTGGCCGCCTACTACAGCACCGAAGCCTGGGTTAACTTCAAGCTCTGGGGCTACGCGTTTCCGCTGGTCTTCATCGTGGGCCAGGGCTTTTATATATCGCGTTACCTCAAACCCGACGAACCCACAACCCCCAAGGCAGCACCATGACCCACCCCACTCCCTTGGCGGCGCCCACTGCCCTGCTGCTTGAGCAGCGCTTGCGTGAAAAGCTTCAACCCGTCACCCTCGAAGTGGTGGACGAAAGCTACCAGCACAACGGCCATGCAGGGTCGAACGGCACCGGCGCCGGCACTCATTTCAGGGTGAAAATCACTTCACATTTATTTACGGGCAAGTCAGTCGTGATGCGCCATCGCCTTGTGTATGATTCGCTGCAAGATTTCATTGCCCAGGGCCTCCACGCTTTGGCGATTGAAGCCCACTTACCCCCCGTTTGAACCTGAATATTTAATACTTTTTAATTAGGGAACCCCGAATGAAAATGAAACTTTTAACTGCCGTTGCTTCTGCCGTCATGCTGTGCACCCTGGCACCCGTGGTGCTGGCGCAAAACGTCGCCATCGTCAACGGCAAGGCCGTCCCCAAGTCACGTATCGAAGCCCTGTCGCAGCAAATTGCGCGCTCGGGTCGCCCGGTGACGCCTGAAATGGAAGGCCAGATCAAAGACGAAGTGATCGCCCGCGAAATTTTCATCCAGGAAGCCCAGAAACAAGGCTACGAGACCACTGAAGATTTCAAGACCCAGATGGAACTGGCGCGCCAGACCCTGTTGATTCGTGAGCTGTTCACCAACTACCAAAAAACTAACCCCGTGACTGACGCCGATATCAAAGCGGAGTACGACAAGTTCGCGGCCTCCAACGGCGGCAAAGAGTACAAGGCCCGTCACATCCTGGTGGAAAAAGAAGACCAGGCCAAGGCCATCATTGCCCAACTGAAAAAAGGCGGCAAGTTTGAAGACATCGCCAAGAAGGCTTCCAAGGACCCAGGTTCGGGCGCCAAGGGCGGCGACCTCGATTGGGCTGGCGCTGGCAACTACGTGGCTGAATTCTCAGCTGCCATGACCGGTCTGGCCAAGGGCAAAATGACCGAAACCCCGGTCAAAACCCAGTTTGGTTACCACATCATCCGCCTGGACGACATCCGTGACGCTCAGTTGCCCAAGTTTGAGGATGTCAAACCTCAAATCACGCAACAGTTGCAACAGCAAAAAATGGGTAAATACCAGGAAGAACTGCGCTCCAAGGCCAAGGTCGAATAAAGCTTTTTCAAGCTCAAAAAAAAAGCGGCTCAGGCCGCTTTTTTTATGCTTTCAAACAAGTCAGCATGAAGGCGCGAAGTTCATCCCCCGTGAGGTTTTGCTTCACCGCCTCCGCCTTGCAGGCGCGCAGTTTCTGGTCTGCCAGTTTGTGGGGATTCTCTGTCGTCTGGGCGTTAACCAGACCTGCGCCGCAGATGAGCAGCGCCGTCATGGCGGTTGATATCATTTTCATTTTCATTTTCATTTTCATTCCTGGTTAATCATTTTTCATGGGGTGAATTTCACTCGGGCACGAATGAAACAGTGGTGGTCATGGCACGATCCAACTGGTTTCGTTATTCACGCTCCCTGTACCCGCGCCGACCTTTTGCAAATAAGCCCCTTTGGAGGCAAAGCGCTGGCCAACGGCCAAGCTCAAACGCGGGTAAGCGGTGGTGCCTTCACGCTTCATCAACATTGACATGTCTGGCTTATTCAAAGCCGACACCTTTTCAGGTGCACCCGCCATGGGAGCTTGCGGGACTTGCTGGCGCCGACCGCCACCGCCCATCATCTTGGCCTGCACTTCTTCCTGCACCTGGGTGGCCTCGCGCAAAGAGAGGGTTGATTCGCCACGCTCAATCAAGTAATCGGTGTGCAGGTTGTTCAACATCGACGTCAGCATCCACGAGAAGGAATTGACCGCGAAGTACACCTCCGACTGCATTTTTTCATCGACCAAAGTCAAATTCCGGTACTTGCGCCAGTCTTCAAACCGGGCCAGATTGGCTGCCCGCATGGGGGGCAGTTCCAGCCGTTGCAGCAACCACGCGTTGTTGCGCCATGCTTGTGTCCAGGAAGCCAAATCAGCACTGGCAAAAGTAGCGGACACGACCACCGATGACAGCGGCGCGGCTAAGCGATGCGTCAAGGTCTCAAGTTCCTCTGAACTCATCCACAACATCAGTGCATCACTCGAACTTAAGCCCGACAAAGCGGCACCCAATGCGTCAGCGCTCGACGCAGACCAAGCGAGGTCTTGCACTGCCAAGCCCGCTTTAGTGAAGCGTTCGCGCGAAATTTGTGCCGCCGCTTGAGCGCGTGGGTTAGACCCCACCAACTGCACGACCCGCGAAGGTTTTTCGGAGCCAGTAAGCCAACTTTTCAGCAGTACTTCTGCCTCCAACTGCACGCCATTTGAAAAGTACAGGCTGTAGGCACCCTGTTCGGCACCCTCAGGAACAATGTCCACGCTGGGAAACCAGCAAGCAACCCGCGACTTTTCGCAAAAGTCCTGCACCGGTTGCCAGTGATCCAGCGCCAGCCCGGAAAGCACCGCAAACACCGGGTTTTTCAGTTGCCATTGGTCCAGTTGCACCGCCCAAGTCTCCTTCGGGCCCGTGAGTGTCCAGACATCAAGTTTCCATGGCCGGCGGGTTTGCAGCCGCCGTTCAATGGCAGATACCCTTTGACGCATACCAGACACAACATTAACGTTGTGCTGGTTCACCATGGCATCAAGCGTGTCCAGAAATGCTTTTTTCCGGGTTGGCTCGACCCCAGGTGCAATCACCGTCGCCAAATGAATTTCATGCTCGGTCACGCCGGGAGACACCAACACCGACAGGGTTCGCAGGTAAGCGCCAAGGCCTTGTAACTCGGTATCGGTCAACGCATAGCGGGCCATCAAAGGGCTCATCTCGCGACCCGAAATATGGCGCCCCGTTCTGACCGCATCGGCAAATGAGCGCTCGTCATAGTTGGCGTGTTGCGCCGAAATACTCGGGCTGAAGCGCTTATCCTGGCGCACCACCACCGCTTCACCAGCCCCAAACAAAGCCCGACCGCTGATCGGAGGGACGGATTCCACCCC
>SERZ01001020.1_pt1 | contig 17098 bp, 13 predicted proteins | sample 3171461 | NCBI WGS metagenome assembly SERZ01 (sample SAMN06051861, study PRJNA518727) | freshwater metagenome | biome: subpolar coniferous forest; feature: holomictic lake; material: water; isolation source: holomictic Lake 227, 6 m depth | place: Canada: near Kenora, Ontario | collected... | reverse complement strand
GCGCCGGGCGCCGGGCGCCGTCCGGATGGGCCGGCAGCGCGCTGATTGTCGGGCTGGCAGTGGCGGAGATGTTTTTCCTCGCGCACCTGGCGGCGCTGCCGCCGCGGGGGCGGGCGGGGGTGCGGCTGGCGGCCGACGGCCGGAACCCGGTCGCGCTGCCGGTCTTTCTCGGCACCGAGTGGATCGGCCGCCGGGCCGAGGTGACGGCGGTCGAGCGCGAGCTGCTGCCGCCGGACACGGGTTATGCGCGCATGGATTACGCCGCGGTGGCGGACCCCGCGCGGCGGGTGTACCTGTCGGTGGTGCTGAGCGGGCGCGACCGCACGTCGATCCACCGGCCGGAGCTTTGCCTGGTCGGGCAGGGCTGGACGGTCGGGGCCGCGACCCGGCAGGCGTTCACGGCGGCCGGCTGGCCGGGTGGAAAGTTTCCGGCGACGGTGCTGCCGGTCCGCCGGGCGGCGTCGACCCCGCGCGGCCCCGTTGTGGTGCCGCAACTGGTCGCCTACTGGTTTATCGGCGGCGACACGGCGGTGGCCTCGTACTGGCAGCGGCTGGGGGTCGACGCCTGGAACCGCGTGACCCGGGCCCGGGCGGACCGGTGGGCGTATGTGCTGCTGCAGACCGACGCCCGGGACGGCGACGCCGCGGCGCTGGGCCGCATGCAGGCGGTGCTGGACCAGGCCCTGCCCGGCCTGCTGGCCCCCCGCTGACCCCCCCCGGCGGGGGCGGCGGAAGAAAGGTTGAAATGCCCGCCTGCCGCCGCTTAGCGTCCGCGTCCTTTGATTGCCGTGCCCGCCATGCCTTGCCTGCTGCTGCTCCTGGAGATCGACTACGGCGACTGGGTCTCCCCGCTGGTTCTGGTCGTGGGCGGCGGCATCGGGTTCCTCGTCGTCTGGGCGCTGACCCGGCACACGCGCCGGGTGGCGCACGAGCAGGCGGCCGAGCTGGTCGAGGTGGCGCGCCGCGAGGCCGCGGTCGCGGCCGAGGAGCTGAAGCAGAGGGCGGAGGCGGACATCCAGGAGAAACGCGCCGAGGCCAACCGCGAGTTTGACCGCCGGGAGATCGAGGCGGACGTCCGGCTGCGCGAGATCCGGGCCCACGAGGAGTCGCTGGCGCTGCTCGACTACCAGTTTGAACAGAAGCAGGAGCGCCTCAACCGGGAGAACGCCGCGATCCGGCAGGCCCGCGACGCGATCCGCGCGCTGTCCAAGGGCGTGCGCAAGCGGCTCGAGGGCGTCTCGCAGATGGACGCCGACGCGATCCGGCTCGCGCTCCGCGAGGAGGTGCTGCTCGAGTGCCAGGACGAGCTCCGGCAGCTGCGCCGGGAGACGCTGGAGAAGTCCGAGCAGGAGCTGCAGACCAACGCGCGCCGCGTGCTGGTGGCGGCGATGCAGCGGCTGGCGAGCCAGCCGGCCAACGACCTGACCTCGACCCTGGTGCCCCTGCCGAGCGAGGAGATGAAGGGCCGCATCATCGGCCGCGAGGGGCGCAACATCAAGTCCTTCGAGTCGGCCACGGGCGTCACCGTGCTGATCGACGAGTCGCCGCAGATGGTGCTGCTCTCGTCCTTCGACCCGGTGCGGCGCGAGGTCGCGCGGGTCGCGCTGGACGCCCTGGTCAAGGACGGCCGCATCCACCCGGCGAGCATCGAGGAGGCGGTGAAGCGGGCGCAGGCCGAGATCGACCTCACCACCACGCAGGCGGGCGAGGAGGCGGTGGCGCGGCTCAACATCAACGGGCTGCACCCCGAGATCATCCAGCTGCTGGGCCGGCTGAAGTTCCGTTTTGCCTACAACCAGAACGCGCTGGACCACTCGATCGAGACGGCGTTCCTCGCCTCGATGCTGGCGAGCGAGGTCGGGCTGGACCCCAACGTCGCCAAGCGCGCCGGCCTGCTGCACGACATCGGCAAGGCGGCGAGCAGCGAGCTGGAGGGCAGCCATGCCCACATCGGCGCCGAGTTCATCAAGCGGCACGGCGAGACGCCGATCGTGGTCAACGCGGTCGCGGCGCACCACGAGGAAGTGAAGCCCGAGACGGTCTACGCGGGGCTGGTGATTTTGGCGGACACGGTGTCGGCGATGCGGCCCGGGGCGCGGGCCGAGTCCATGACGGTGTACGCGCAGCGGCTGGAGCGGCTGGAGAAGCTGGCGCTGGCGCTGGAGGGGGTGCAGCAGGCCTTCGCGATCCAGGCCGGCCGGGAAATCCGCGTGGTGGTGGCGCCACAGGTCGTGACGGATGACGGGGCGCGGGAGCTGGCGAAACAGCTGCGGGCCAAGATCGAGGCGGAGCTGCAGTACCCGAGCACGATCAAGATCACCGTCATCCGCGAGCAGCGGTTCACCGAAACCGCGACCTGAGGTCGCGGTTTCGGAGTAGCGAGTAGCGAGTAGTGGGTAGCGAGTAGCGAGCAGGTGGCTTGCGTTGCCCAATGGTATTTCTACTCGCTACCCGCTACCCGCTACCCACTACTTTCCGCCATGGCCGACCCGAAGATCCTCGAAACCTTCCCCAATCCCGCACCGCACCGCGACTACGTGATCGAGCACACGCACCACGAGTTCACCTCGCTTTGCCCGATGACCGGCCACCCGGATTTCGCGGCGATCACCCTGCGCTACGTCGCGGGCAAGAAGTGCGTCGAGCTCAAGTCGCTGAAGCTCTATTTCCATGCGTTCCGCAACGAGGGGATCTTCTTCGAGGCGGCCACCAACAAGATCTGCGACGACCTCGGCGGGGCGCTGCAGCCGCGCGAGCTCACGATCATCGCCGACTGGAAGGCGCGCGGCGGCTTCACCTCGCGGGTGACGGCCAGCTGGTCGGCGCGGAAGCAGCGCTAGGCCCGGCCCGGCCTCGGCCTCACGGGTTCAGCGCCGCGATCACCGCCGCATGCAGGGCGGGGCCGGCGGCGACGATGGACTGGGCGTTGACCGGGTCCCGGCCCTGCCAGTCGGTGATCACGCCGCCCGCGCCGCGGATCACCGGGTTGAGCGCGGCGATGTCCCAGGGGTTCATGATGGGGTCGCACATGACGTCGGCCCAGCCACCGGCGACGAGCAGGTAGCCGTAGCAGTCGCCCCAGGTGCGGAACAGCTTGGCGCGGGCGGCGAGCGCGTTAAACGCCGGGCCGTGCTGGTACTTCGCGGGGGAGAGGACGTTGGTGGTGAGGAAGGTGGCGTCCTCGATCCGCGCCCGGGGGCGCACGCGCACGGCGCGGCCGTTGAGCGTGGTGGCCTGGCCGTCGCCGACGAGGAGCTGGCGCAGGATGGGCTGGTGGATGGCCCCGAGCACCGGCTGGCCGTGGTGAAGCAGGGCGATGAGGGTGCCGAACAGCGGGCAGGCGGTGGCGAAGGACTTCGTGCCGTCGATGGGATCGAGCACCCAGACCCACTCCGCCCCGGGCTGCTCGTTGCCGAACTCCTCACCGATCACGCCGTGCGTGGGAAACCGCCGGTGGATCAGCACGCGCATCAGCTCCTCCGCGCCCCGGTCGGCCCGGGTCACCGGCGTGGCGTCGTCCTTGGTCTCAACGACCAGGTCGGGATGGCCGAAGTACGGCCGGATGAAGTCGCCGCTTTTTTCGGCGAGTTCGGCCAGGAACGGACGGTAGGGCGAGAGATCCACGCTGCCTTTGAAACCGCGAAGGGCGCCGAGGCCAAGGGCCAAGTGACGGGGCCGGGCGGCGGCCCAAAATCTACTCGCTACCCGCCACCCGCTTCCCGCTACTTGGCGGCACCCCATGTCCTGGACGGCCCAACCCATTTTCTTCGTCGACTTCGAGGGCAGCCGGGTGTCCGGCATCCTGGAGTACGGGGTGGTGGAGGTGCTGGGCGGGAGGATCGCGGGGGCGCGCACGCGGTTGTGCCGGGCGACCGGCCGGGTGCGGGCGGAGGACGTGGCGGTGCACGGGCTGGAGGCGGCGGCGCTGGCCGGACACGCCCCGTTTGCGGAGGAGTGGGGGTATTTTGCCGGCCTGCGGGAGCGCGGGCCGCTGGCGGCGCATTATGCCGGGGTGGAGAACGGCCTGCTCAAGTCCGTCTGGCCCTACCCGCGGCGCTCGCCCGACTTCGCCCGGCCGGGCGAGGGGGCGATGGAGTGGGGGCCGTGGGTCGACTCGGCCCGGCTCTACGCGCAGTTTTACCCGCAGCTGGAGTCGGGCCGGCTGGAGTCGCTGGTGGCCGCGTGCGGCCTGCAGGCCGAGCTCGACGCGCTGGCGGCGGCGCACTGCCCGCCCGCCCGCCGCCGCTACCACGCCGCGCTCTACGACGCGCTCGCCGGCGCCCTGCTGCTGGCCGCGCTGGCCCGGGAGCCTCGGCTGGCGGGGCTGACGGTGCGGCAGCTGCTGGCCCTGAGCACGCTCGACGGGGACAAGCGCGACGCGCTGCAGCAGCAAAACCTGTTTTGACCGCGGCCCGGCTCAGGGCGCCGGCGGCGCCGGGGGGGGCAGGGGATAGCGGCGCAGGCCGCTGCGCTGGGCCAGCACCCGGAGGACGAAGAGCGGGTTGGTTGTGAGGTAGCGCGGCCCGAGCCGGCGCGGCTCGGTGACGAGGCGGAACAGCCACTCCAGGCCGCTGCGCTGCATCCAGCGCGGGGCCTGGCGCACGCGGCCGGAATGAAAGTCGAACGCCGCCCCGACGCCGATCAGCAGGCCGGCGTCGAGCTCCCGCCAGTGCGCCGCCATGAAGCGCTCCTGCTTCGGGGTGCCGAGGCCGACCCAGATGATGTCGGGCTGCAGGCGGGCGACCTCGGCGCGCAGCGCGGCGGTCTCGTCGCCCGTGAGCGGATGATAGGGCGGCGTGCCGGTGCCGACGACCACCAGGCCGGGAAACCGGGCGCCGAGGCGGGCGCGCAGGGTCTCCGCCACGCCGGGGGCGCCGCCGTAGAAATAGTGCCGGAGCCCGACGGCGCGGCCGGCGTCGCAGACGGCGAGCAGGAGGTCGGGGCCGTAGACCCGCTCGACGCCGCGGGGCCCGAGCCACACGAGGGGCATGCCGTCCGGCGTGGTGAGGTACGAGGCGTTGAGGATCTGGCGGAAGGCCGGGTCGCGGCCGGCCTCGCAGACCGCGTGCACCGGCGTGACGCACACATAACCCAGCCGCCGGGCGCCCCGGGCGCCCAGCACGAGGTCCCGGGCGCGCGCCAGGGTGAGGGCGGAGACACCGACGCCGAGGACGTTGTAGCGGGGGAGGGGCACGGGGGACGCAGCCGAGGATGCAGCGGATGGGGAAAAATTGAAGTTTGAAAGACGCGGGCCGGCCGGGGCCGGGGGCGGGGCGGCGGCACACGGGCCTTGCGCTGCACCGTTCGTCGTCCAACGTGCCCGGTTCCCATGGCCATTGTCAGCCTCCTCGATGTCAGCCTGAGCTTCGGCGGCGCGCCGCTGCTCGACCGGGTCAATCTCCAGATTGACCGCGGGGAACGCGTCTGCCTGGTCGGCCGCAACGGGGCGGGCAAGTCCACCCTGATGAAGGTCATCGCGGGCGAGCTGCAGCCGGATGACGGGCAGGTGTTCCGCCAGCCGGGCACGGTGTTTTCCACCCTGCGGCAGGAGGTGCCGAGCGGCCTGGCCGGCACGGTGCGCACGGTGGTGGAGGGCGCGGGCGGCGCCTACGACGAGCACAACGACTGGGAGCGGCACGACCGGGTGGAGCGGCTGCTTGAGCAGATGGGGCTGCCGGTGGAGCAGGCGTTCGAGTCCCTTTCCGCCGGGCAGAAGCGCCGCGTGCTGCTGGCGCGCGGCCTGGTGGAGGCGCCGCAGCTGCTGCTGCTCGACGAGCCGACCAACCACCTCGACCTCGCCTCGATCCAGTGGCTGGAGGAGTTCCTGCTCGAATGGGGCGGGGCCCTGCTGTTCGTGACGCACGACCGCACCTTTCTGCGCCGGCTCTCGACCCGCATCGTCGAGGTCGACCGCGGCCAGCTCATCGGCTGGGCCTGCGACTACGACACGTTCCTGGTGCGGAAGGAGGCGGTGCTGGAGGCGGAGGAGGTCGAGCGCGCGCAGTTCGACAAGAAGCTCGCGCAGGAGGAGGTCTGGATCCGCCGCGGGGTGAAGGCCCAGCGCTCGCGGGCGAACAACCGCATCCATGCGCTGGAAGCCATGCGGGCCGAGCGCCTCGCGCGGCGCGACCGCACCGGCACGGCGAAGCTGACCGCGCAGGAGGCCGACCGCAGCGGCTTCAAGGTCATCGCCTGCGAGGGGGCGGGCTTCAAGTACGACGACCGCTGGATCATCCGCGACCTGACCGTGCGGATCGAGCGCGGGGACAAGATCGGCATCGTCGGGCCGAACGGCGCGGGCAAGACCACGCTGCTGCGGCTGCTGCTCGGCCAGCTGGCGCCGACGGCGGGGACGGTGGAGCAGGGCACGCGGCTGGAGGTGGTCTACTTCGACCAGCTCCGGGCGCAGCTGGACGAGACGATGCGGGTGCAGGACGTGGTGGCGGACGGCAACGCCACGGTGACGATCAACGGCCGCACGCGGCACGTGATCTCCTACCTGGAGGATTTCCTGTTTGAGCCGCAGCGCGCGCGGACGCCGATCAAGGCGCTGTCGGGCGGCGAGCGCAACCGGCTGCTGCTGGCGCGGCTGTTCACCAAGCCCTGCAACGTGCTGGTGCTGGACGAGCCGACGAACGACCTGGACGCCGAGACGCTGGAGCTGCTGGAGGACCTGCTGGTGGAATTTGGCGCGACGCTGCTGCTGGTGAGCCACGACCGGTCCTTCCTCAACGAGGTCTGCACGAGCCTGCTGGTGTTCGAGGGCGAGGGAAAGATCGCCGAATACCTCGGCGGCTACGACGACTGGCAGCGGGAGCGGGCGGCCCAGGCGGCGGCGGCGCTGGCGGCCGCGGAGGCGGCGAAGCGGGCGGCGAAGGACGCGGCCGGGGCCGACGGGACCGGCGGCAAGGCGCGGAAGCTGACGAACAAGGAGCGGGCGGAGCGGGACGCGCTGCCGCCGGCGATCGAGCGGCTCGAGGCCGAGCAGACGATCCTGACGGGCAAGCTGGGCGACCCGTTGTTTTTCAAGAAGCCGGCGACCGAGGTGACGCAGGCGACCGTGCGCCTGCACGAGCTCGAGGCGGAGCTGGCGCGGGCCTATGCCCGCTGGGCGGAGCTGGAGGGCTAGGTCCGGCCCGGGGCCGGGGCTGCCCCCGGGGGCCCGTCCGGGCCGCCGAACTGCCGGAGCTGGGTCGCCAGGTCCACCTCCGCCAGCGAACGGACCACGAGGTGCACGTGGCGAAAGTCATGGTGCGCGGTCGTGGGATTGGGCGCGGCCACGGTCCAGAGGTTGGCGCGCCGGGCGGCGAGGCTGCCGGTGTGGGAGTCCTCGAAGGCGATGGCCTCATGGCCGCGCCGGCCGAAGCGGCCGAGCGCGAGCCGGTAGAGGTCGGGCGCGGGCTTGGGGAGCGGGGCATCCTCGCGGCAGGCGAGCACGGCAAACCGGTCGAGCAGCCCGACCCGGGCCAGGTGGCGCTCGCAGTGCGCATGGCCGGAGTTGGAGACGAGGCCCACCTGCAGCGACCGGTCGCGCGCGGCGTCGAGCAGGGCGGTGACGCCGGGCAGGACCGGCAGCTGCTCGTCGCGGGTGCGGTTGCACGCGCGGCGCTCGAGTTCCAGCGCGGTCCGGTCGGCGCGCGGCCCGAAGCCCTGCCAGGGGTCGAAGGCGTAGTCGGCGTGGCCGACGGAGCGGAGGAACCGGTCGTGGTCAAACGCCACGCCGTGGACCGCATGGACGTCGGCGTAGGCGGCGATGAGCGCCGACTCGGTGTCCAGGATCAGGCCGTCAAAGTCGAAGAGCAGGGCGTGGATCATGGGTAGCCGCGGAGGCGGCGGGAGTAAGGAGCAGGGAGCAAGGGGCAGGAAGCCAAGGCAGGGAGGGGGGAGGGGCGGGCGCCCCAACCCCGGCGGGGGCTACAGTCCCTGGGTGTCGACGAGCCAGATGAGGGCGGCGAGGGCGGCGGCGCCGAGGTGGAGCTCGCGCGGGTTGACCTGGTCGAGGGTGTCGCTGGCGGCGTGGTGGTAGTCGAAGTAGCGCTGGGAGTCGGGGGTGAGCCCGGCGACGGTGACGCCCTGCAGCAGCAGAGGGCCGACATCGGCGCCCCCGGTGCCCCGGGCGAAATGCCAGAGGCCCCACGGCTCGAAGAGCGGGCGCCAGCGGTCGGCCCGCTCATGGGCGTTGCCCTGGGTGCTGCCGAGGTTGAAGCCCGTGGGGCTGAAGCCGCCGCTGTCGCTCTCGACGGCGAAGAGGTGCCGCCCGCCGGCGGTGCGCGCGAGGGTGGCGTAGCGGGTGGCACCGGCCAGGCCGTTCTCCTCGTTGGTGAACAGCACGCAGCGGAGCGTGTGGCGGGGGCGGAGCCCGAGGGCGCGGAAGAGGCGGAGCACCTCGAGGGCCTGGACGACGCCGGCGCCGTCGTCGTGGGCGCCGGGCGTGAGGTCCCAGGAGTCGAGGTGGCCGCCGACGAGGATGATCTCGTCGGGAAACTCGGTGCCGCGGAGCTCGCCGATCACGTTGTGCGACGGGGCGTCGGGGTAGGACTGGGCGTGGATCTGGATCGACACGCGGGTGGCGGGGTCGGCGGCGAGGGCGCGCGCGAGGCGGTCGGCGGCCAGCAGGCTGAGGGCGGCGGCGGGAATTTTCGGGCCGGCGGGCAGGAAGGCGGTGTTGCCGGTGTGCGGCCAGTCGTCCCGGGCGAACGTGAGCGAGCGGGTGAGGGCGGCGACGGCGCCATACTTGGCGGCGACGGCGGGGCCGCGGTTGCGCTGGTCGCCGGCGGCGCTGTAGGCCTCGGGGGTGCGGGCGACGGCGGGGTTCATCGGGCGGTTGAAGAAGACGATCCGGCCCGCGATCCCGGCGCGGCCGAGCTGCTCGACCTGGGCGAGGGACGAGACCTCGACCACGCCGGCGGTGAGGCCGCCCGGCGCGGTGGCGGGCGAGTTGCCGAGGGCGGCGGCGGCGAGGGGCTGGGCGCCGGCGGCGGTGAGCAGCTGCACGGACTCCGGGGCGCCCCGCTCCCAGTGGCGCACGCTGACGTCCTGGGTGTAAACGCGGTCGAGCCCGAGCCCGGCGAGCACCTGCTGGCTCCAGCCCACCGCGCCCGCGAGGGCCGGGGAGCCGGACAGCCGGCCCGGGTAGCGGCGGGTCAGGTCGCGCAGCTGGGCCTGGGCCTGGCCGTGGGCGAGGGCCTCGGTGAAGAACCGGTTGACGGTGGCGGCGGCGGGGTCGGGCGGCGGCGGGGCCGGCTGCGAGCGGGCCACGGTGCCGAGGCCGAGCAAGGCGCAGCAGAGCGGGAGGAGGCGCATGGCGCAGCGTTTCGCCGCGGGGCCCGCGAGACAAGCGGGGAATCGGCCGCGGGCGGCCGCCGGCCTCAGAACCACTTTTTCTTCTTCAGGTAGATCACCATCAGCGCGGTGGACACGATGGTGAGGAGCCAGGCGTAGGTGTAGCCGTGGGGGGAGCGCAGCTCGGGCATGTGCTCGAAGTTCATCCCGTACCAGCCGCCGACCAGCACGGCCGGCAGGGTGACCGCGGTCAGGGCGGTGAGGAACTTGATGCCCTCGTTGGCCTCGAAGCCGGCCTTGTTGAGGAAGATGTCGAACGCCATCATCAGCCGCTCGTGATAGCCGCCGGCGGTGGCGTCGAGCCGCACGAGGTTGTCGCGGAGATCGCGGAAGTAGGGCAGCATCGTCGTCCGGATGAGCTTGTTCTCCCCGCGGGCCAGGCGCTCGATCACCTCCCGCTGCGGGCCGGCGATGGCGCGCAGGCGCGAGAAGTCCCCGCGCACCTTGAGGATCTCGGCCATGAAGGCCTGGGAGGAGGAATCCTTGGCGAGGACGGTCTCCTCGATCTCCTCCAGCTCGGCCGCCAGCTCGACCATGACCGGCTGGTAGAGGTCGACGAGCAGATCGATCACGGTGTGGGCGAGGCGGTCGGGGCCGCGGGCGACGATGCCGGTGCTCTTGTGCATGCGGTCGATGGCGCCCTGCACGGACTTGAGCGGCGAGCGGTGAAAGGTGACGAGGTAGTCCTTGCCCAGGAACAGGTCGAGCTCGGTGGTGGCGAACTTCATCTCCCGGTTGAAGTCGACCGCGTGCATGACGATGAACAGGTACTCCTCGTAGTCCTCGATCTTCGGCAGGGAGCTCGGGGTGACGCAGTCCTCGATGGCGAGCGGGTGGAACTGGAAGACGCCCTCGAGGATGACCTTGATCTCCTCGTCGGTGGGGTTGTCGAGGTCGACCCAGAGCAGGAGCCCCTTGTCGGCGCGGACAAGCCGGAGCGCCTCGAGCTCGAGGTTCTGGCCGACGAGCTTCCCGTCGCTGAAGATGAAGGAGCGGATCATCGGAAGAGGAGCGAAGGGCGGCGGGTGCGGCGTGGCAAATCCCGATTCGCGCGGCGGGCTACAGGCCGAGCTTGGCCTCGATGGCGCCGACGGCGGCGATGAAGTCCTCCGGGGTGGCGGCGGCGAGGAGGGCGGCGCGGTCGGCGGGGTCGCGGAGGAGCTTGCAGAGGGCGCTGACGACGGCGAGGTAGTCGCCGGGCTTGGACTTGGGGGTGCCGAGGACGAAGAAGAGCTTCACGATCTCGCCGGCGGCGTCGAACGGGATGCCGGCGTCGCTGCGGCCGACGGCGAGGACGATCTGCCGGACGTGCTCGGTGCGGGCGTGGGGGAGGGCGATGCCGTTGCCGAGGCAGGTCGTGTCGAGGCGGTCGCGGGCGAGGAGCTCGTCGTAGAACCCGGCGAAGTTGGCGATGTCGGGATGTCCGTCGAGCAGGCGCGCGACCTCATGGAGGGCAGCAGTGCGCCGGGTGCCCTGCACCTGGAGCAGGATGCGGGCGGGAGCGAGAAGGGAGGTGAGTTTGCCGGCCATACCGAGGGATGGGAGGAAAACACGCCGGCCCCGCGCCGTTGGCAAGGGCGGAAATGGCGGAACCGGCACAAAGCGGCGCGGGCGGCCCGCGGGACGCCGGATTGGGGTTGCGGGCGGGCGGGGGGCGCGCTGCATTCGCGGCATGAAACACGGTCGCACACGGGCATGGGTCGGGCTGCTGGTCGGGTTGCTGGTCGGGCTGGGGAGCGGGCGGGCGGAGGAAGTTTTCTCCCGGGCGATCACGCCCGAGGAGTTTGCCGCCGCGGAGCTGGGCAAGCTGTCGCCGGCGGCGCGGGCGCGGCTGGATGCCCTGGTGGCGGCGTACCGGAGCGGCGCGGTCACCGCGGTGCGGGCGGAGGCCGACGCGCAGGCCGCCGCGGCGGTGGTGGCGACGGCGGCCGCGGTGGCGGCGGCCCGGCAACCGGCGCCGGCCCCGCCGGCGGCCCCCGGGTTTTGGGCCCAGGCCAAGGCGAAGGTGCGGATCGCGCCGGGGACCCAGGTGGAATACGGGGAGATGGAGAGCCGGATCGCGGGGGACTTTGCGGGCTGGGAGGGGCGCACGATCTTCACGCTGGAGAACGGCCAGCGCTGGCAGGTGGCCAACGGCGGCGGGTATTACACGCCGGCGGTGGCCCACCCGAAGGTGAAGGTCTACCCGGCGAAGCTGGGCGGCTTCTGGATGAAGATCGAGGGTGTGAACTCCCGCGTGAAGGTTGTCCCGCTGGAACCCTGAGCGCCGCCCGCCCGCGTCCGCGCCGGCGGACGGCCGGGGCGGACGGGAGGCGGAACGCCGGAGGGGGCTTAAGACGCGGGCGGGTCGCCGGCGGCGGGCGCCGCGTCCTCGGCCACCTGCTCCTCCTCGGTCTCGACGATGCGCGCGATGCCGAGGAGCTTGTCGCCCTCGGCGAGGGTGACGAGCTTGACGCCCTTGGCGCCGCGGCCGGTCTCGCGGATTTCCTTCACGCGGGTGCGGATGCTCTGGCCCTTGGCGGTGAGGAGCATGACCTCGTCGGTGTCGTGGACGCTGAGGGCGCCGGCGACGTTGACGGAGGCGTCGTCGGGGAGGTCGATGGCGATGACGCCGGAGCCGCCGCGGCTGGTGAGGCGGTAGTCCTCGAACGGGGTGCGCTTGCCGATGCCGTCCTCGCGGGCGACGAGCAGGCGGGAGGCGGGGTCGCAGACCTCGATGGCCTTGACGAAGTCGCCCGGGTACTTGAAGCGCATGCCGGTGACGCCCATGGTGCCGCGGCCCTGGTCGCGCAGGTCGCGCTCGTTGAAGCGGACGGCCTGGCCCTTGTGGCTGATGAGGACGATCTCGTTCTCGCCGTTGGTCAGCACGCAGCCGACGAGGGCGTCGCCGGCCTCGAGGTTGATGCCGATGAGGCCGCCCTCGCGGGTGGTGTTGGCGTAGTCGGTGAGGCCGGTCTTCTTGGTGATGCCCTGGCGGGTGACCATGACGAGGAACTGGTCGGGGGCGAAGTCCTTCACGCAGAGCATGGCGGCGATCTTCTCGCCCTCGGCCAGGCGGAGGAAGGAGGAGACGGACTTGCCCTTGGAGGTGCGGGTGCCCTCGGGGGTGTCGTAGACCTTCTTGGCGTGGCACTGGCCGGTGCTGGTGAGGAAGAGGATGTAGTCGTGGGTGGAGGCGGTGAAGAGGTTCTCGACGAAGTCCTCCTCGTAGGTCTCGGCGCCGATCACGCCCTTGCCGCCGCGCTTCTGCGAGCGGTAGTCGGCGACGCGGGTGCGCTTGATGAAGCCGAGGTGGGAGACGGTGATGACGCAGCCCTCGTTGGGCACGACGTCCTCCATCCGGAACTCGTCGGCGGCCGCGACGATCTCGGTGCGGCGGGGCGAGGGGTACTTGGCCTTGATGGCCGCGAGCTCCTCCTTGATCAGGGCGAGCAGCTTGGCCTCGGAGGCGAGGATGCCGCGTAGCTCAAGGATGAGCTGCTCGAGGGCGAGGTATTCGGCCTCGATCTTGCCGCGCTCGAGGCCGGTCAGTTGGTAGAGGCGGAGCTCGAGGATGGCGTCGGTCTGGCGCTCGGAGAGCGGGTACTTCGCCATCAGCTTCTGCTTGGCCTCGTCGCGGTTGGCGGAGGCGCGGATGATGCGGACGAAGTCGTCGAGGTTGTCGAGGGCGATGATGTAGCCCTCGAGGATGTGGGCGCGGTCCTCGGCCTCCTTGAGGCGGAACTGGGTGCGGCGGGTGACGACATCGCGGCGGTGCTCGATGTAGCACTCGATCAGCTCCTTGATGTTCATCTGCTTCGGGCGCTTCTTGTCGAGCGCGAGCAGGGTGACGCCGAAGGAGGACTCGAGGGCGGTCTTCTGGAAGAGCTGGTTGATGACGACCTTGGCCTGCTCGCCGCGCTTGAGCTCGATGACGATGCGGGTGTGCTCGTCGGACTCGTCGCGGAGGTCGCGGATGCCGTCGAGCTGCTTCTCGCCGACGAGCTCGGCGATGCGGGTGACGAGGGTGGCGCGGTTGACGTTGTAGGGGATCTCGGTGATGACGATCTGCTCCATGCCGCCCTTGAGCTCCTCGGTGTGGGCCTTGCCGCGGGTGCGGACGATGCCCTTGCCGGTCTTGAGGTAGCTGAGGATGCCCTCGCGGCCGGAGATGACGCCGCCGGTGGGGTAGTCGGGGCCCTGGATGATGGTGCAGAGCTCGTCGAGGGAGATGCGCGGGTGGTCGATGATGGCGACGGTGGCGTCGATGATCTCGTCGAGGTTGTGCGGCGGGATGTTGGTGGTCATGCCGACCGCGATGCCGGTCGAGCCGTTCATCAGCAGGTTGGGCAGGGCGGAGGGGAGGACGGTCGGCTCGGTGGTGGACTCCTTGTAATTGGGGACGAAGTCGACGGTGTCCTCCTCGATGTCGCGGAGGAGGTCCTCGGCGACGTCCTTGAGGCGGGCCTCGGTGTAGCGGTAGGCGGCGGGGGGGTCGCCGTCGACGGAGCCGAAGTTGCCCTGGGGGTCGATCAGCGGGTAGCGCATGACCCAGGGCTGGGCGAGGCGGACGAGGGTGTCGTAGACGGAGGAGTCGCCGTGCGGGTGGTAGTTCTTGAGCACCTCGCCGACGACGCCGGCGCACTTGTCGAAGGGCCGGTTGTGCAGGAGGCCCTCGCGGAGCATGGCGTAGAGGACGCGGCGCTGGACGGGCTTGAGGCCGTCGCGGGCGTCGGGCAGGGCGCGCGAGATGATGACGGACATCGAGTACTCGATGTACGCCGTCTGCATGATGTCGGTGATATTGGCGGAGGAGAGCTTTTCGTTGGCGGTGTACACGGGAAAGTAGCGAGTAGTGGGTAGCGAGTAGCGAGTAGATCAGGAGGAGCCGCGCTCGAGGCCGTTGATGTAGCCTTGGAGTAACCGTGAAACTTCCTCGAGGTCAGCCTGAAGTGCGGCTGTGTCGGTGTAGTGGAGGTCGTGCGCGAGAATAAGCTGATAGAGACACTCATCAGCGGAGCCTTGGGCGATGTTATAGAAACGAAGTTTGTCCGGAGTCGTGCGTTTGCGGAAACCTTCGACAAAATTCGAAGGCACGCTCGAGGCCGCGCGTCGAAGTTGCGAGGTGAGCGCGAACAATTCGTGCTTCGGGAATGCTTCGGTGGCACGGTACAGCGCGAGAGTGAAGGCGTGGGCTTTTTGCCACACGATAACGTCCCGGAATGATTGTGATCTGTCGGTCATGCTCGCTACCCACTACTCGCTACTCAGACGTCCAGGAACTGGACGTTGAGGGCGTTGTCCTCGATGAACTGGCGGCGGGGCGGGACCTCGTCGCCCATCAGCAGCGTGAAGAGGGCGTCGGCCTTGGCCGCGTCGTCGATGTTGACCTTCAGCAGGCGGCGCTTGTCGGGGTCCATCGTCGTCTCGAAGAGCTGCTTCGGGTTCATTTCCCCGAGGCCCTTGTAGCGCTGGATGCTCAGGCCCTTGCGGCCGTTGGCGCGGATCTGGGTGACGATCTCGAGGGGGCTGCGGAGCGCGAGCTGGTTCTCGCTCTTCTGGCCGGGGCTCTCGGTGATGGTGAAGCGCGCCTCCTCCGTGGCGCTGAACCGGGCGATGTCGAGGCCGGTCGCGGCGATGGCCTTGAGCAGCTTCGTCATCTCGGTGCTCTCGAAGATCTCGTGCTTGCTCCGGCGGATGGAAGGGGTGCCCGGCTTCCGGTCCGCGGGGAACGGGCTGGCGGAGTCGGCGCCGGGCTCGGACTGCTCGGTCAGGTCGGCGTTGAGCCGGTGGTCGGCGAGGAACTTCGCGAGGGCGGCCTCGTCCTTCAGGAACTCGTGGCTCTCCTGGTTGCCGGCGCGGACCCGGACGAGGTAGCGCGGGAGGGCGTGGGAGGCGGGCTCGTGGGTGTCGAGGTACTCGTCGAGGGCGGCGCCGTAGCGGGTGACGCCGGCGCCGAGCTTCTCGAGGGCGGCGAGGTGCTCGACGATCTTGTCGACCTGGGCCGGGGCGAAGACGTGGCGGTCGGCGAGGCGGGTGAGCACGACGTCCTCGGAGCCCAGCTCGAGGAGGATGCGGTTGAGCTGCTCGTCGTTGTCGACGTACTGCTCGCGCTTCTTGCGCTTGATCTTGTAGAGGGGCGGCTGGGCGATGTAGACGTAGCCGCGCTCGATCAGGCCCTTCATCTGGCGGTAGATGAACGTGAGCAGGAGGGTGCGGATGTGGGAGCCGTCGACGTCGGCGTCCGTCATGATGATGATCTTGTGGTAGCGGGCCTTGGCGGCGTTGAAGCCGCCGACGGACTCGTCGCCCTCGCCGATGCCGGTGCCGCAGGCGGTGATGAGGGTGCGGATTTCCTCGTTGGAGAGCACCTTGTCGAGGCGGGCCTTCTCGGTGTTGATGAGCTTGCCGCGCAGCGGGAGGATGGCCTGGAAGCGGCGGTCGCGGCCCTGCTTGGCGGAGCCGCCGGCGGAGTCGCCCTCGACGATGTAGAGCTCGGTGAGCGCGGGGTCGCGCTCGGAGCAATCGGCGAGCTTGCCGGGCAGGCCGCCGCCGGAGAGGGCGCCCTTGCGGACGGTTTCGCGGGCCTTGCGCGCGGCCTCGCGGGCGCGGGCGGCGTTGAGGCTCTTGTCGACGATCCGCTTGGCGATGGCGGGGTTGGTCTCGAAGTACATCATCAGGCCCTCGTAGGCGACGGAGCCGACGATGCCCTCAACCTCGGGGGAGAGGAGCTTCACCTTGGTCTGCGACTCGAACTTCGGGTCGCTGTGCTTGATGGAGACGACCGCCGCCAGGCCCTCGCGCACGTCGTCGCCGGTGATCTGGGGGTCCTTGTCCTTGAGAAGGTTGTTGGCCTTGGAGTGCTGGTTGATGGCGCGGGTGAGGGCGCTGCGGAAACCGGAGAGGTGCGTGCCGCCGTCCGGGTTGTGGATCGTGTTGGTGTAGCAGAGGACCTGGTCGTTGTAGGTGTCGTTGTACTGGAGGACGACCTCGACGTGGACCTCGGCGGGTTTCTCGTCGAGCTGGAGGGTGGTTTCCTTGGTGAAGCGGATCGGCTTCGGGTGGAGCGGGGTCTTGCCGGTGTTGATCTGCTTCACGAACTCCTCGACCCCGTCCTTGTAGTAGTAGTTCTCGGGCTTGGCCTCGGCGGGGCGCTCGTCGGTGAACACGATCTCGAGCCCGGAGTTGAGGAAGGCGAGCTCGCGCAGGCGCTGGCTGATGCGGCCGGCCTGGAAGACGGTGGTGTCGCGGAAGATCTCGGCATCCGGCTTGAAGGTGATGTAGGTGCCGGTGCCGCGGGCCTTGCCGATGACCTCGAGCTTCTGCACGGTCTTGCCGCGCTCGAACTTCATGTGGTGGACCTGGCCGCCGCGGGAGACCTCGACCTCGAACCACTCGGAGACGGCGTTGACGCACTTGGCGCCGACGCCGTGGGTGCCGCCGGAGAACTTGTAGCCGCCCTGGCCGTACTTGCCGCCGGAGTGGAGGGTGGTGAGCACCATCTCGACGCCGGGAATCTTGTACTGCGGGTGGAGGTCGACCGGGATGCCGCGGCCGTTGTCGCGGATGCTGATGGAGCCGTCGACGTGGATGTTCACCTCGATGCGGCCGCAGAAGCCCGCCAGGTGCTCGTCGACGGAGTTGTCGAGCACTTCCGAAACGCAGTGGTGGAGGGCCCGCTCGTCGGTGCCGCCGATGTACATGCCGGGCTTTTTCCGGACGGCCTCGAGGCCCTCCAGCTTGCCGGCACTGATGTAGTTAGGGTAAAGATAGTAAT
>SERZ01001015.1_pt1 | contig 17136 bp, 6 predicted proteins | sample 3171461 | NCBI WGS metagenome assembly SERZ01 (sample SAMN06051861, study PRJNA518727) | freshwater metagenome | biome: subpolar coniferous forest; feature: holomictic lake; material: water; isolation source: holomictic Lake 227, 6 m depth | place: Canada: near Kenora, Ontario | collected 2013-06-25... | reverse complement strand
TGGTTATGAACACAATGAAGACGATCAAAAGTCGGGTTTTTCAACTGGCGGTTGGGTGTGCCGTGGCTTTAATGGCACCCCTGAACTCATTCGGTGCGGACGGGACATGGACAAACTTGGCAGGTGGCGTCTGGGGCACATCGGGCAACTGGTTGTCGGGCACGGTTGCAGACGGAACAAATGCGGTCGCGGACTTCAGCACGCTGAATATCACCGCCAATGCGTTTGTCAACAACGACGCTGCGCGCACGGTTGGCACGCTCCGCTTCGGCGACACGACGCCGGGTAATGACTGGACGCTGACGAATTCGACGCTGACGCTGGCCGTGAGTTCAGGAACTCCGACCATCACCGTGACCAATCAAACTGCGACGATCAGTTCCATTCTGCTGGGAACGCAGGGATTCACCAAGAACGGTTCAGGCACACTCCAACTCAGTGGAAGAAATACGGTCTCGGGCGATATCATTGTCAATCAAGGGATGCTCATCAATACGTTTGGAGGGCTGCGCGACACAACGGGCAGTGTCATCGTCTCGCCGGGCGCAACGCTGTATGTGACGTCCGGGTGGGGCGCGAATGACGGCCGGTATGAGATGACGAATTCCATCACCCTCTCCGGAACGGGGACTGGCGGCTTTGGCGCGTTGCATGGACAGGCAAACTTCACGTGCACCGGCCCCATCACCTTGTTGACCGATTCAAAAATCTCGCATGATTGGAACAACTTTTCTCTGAACGGTAAAATCACCGGAACAGATAAGAATCTGATTCTGAGTGCTGCAAATGCACCCTCTCAGCCGGGGCTCTCGGTTAACGGCTCGATGTCGTTGGGAAGCGGTGCGCTCTCAGTGATCGGGGCCGGATATGTGATGTTGAACGCATCCAACAGTTTCAGCGGCGGAACCACTGTCAGCATCGGCAGCGCGGGAGCGCTGAAAATCGGGTATATCAACGCACTCGGCACCGGCGGGTTGACCGTCAATAGCGGTGTCGTTGATCTGAACACGAAGAGCGTTTCTGTCGCCTCATTCAGCGGTGCTGGCGGCATTATCACGGATACTGGAGCAACGGGCACGACCACGCTGACCGTGACCCAGGCTGTGGCGACCACCTATTCCGGCGTGATCTCAAACGGTGCCAGCCGTGTGCTGGCGCTGACACTGCAAGGGCCAGGTGCTTTAGCGCTCTCCGGATTTAACACCTACAGCGGCGCAACCGCAGTTGCTGCCGGCAAACTGATCGGTGTCACGGGCGGAGCCTGTTCCAACAGTGTGGTGACGGTGGCGAACGGTGCCACAAACGGAGTATGGGTCACGGCTTACAATGGTCAGTGGAGATGCGCCGGGCTCGTTCACAGCACAGGGACAACGACGCTGGATATAGACTTCAGCACGATTCCACCGAGTGGGTCGATCGCTCCGCTGCGTGTTGACGGCAATCTCACGTTCAACGGCACCGTCGGCTTTGTGATCCGCAACGGCATCTGGATCAACACCGGCACCTACCCTTTAGTTAGTTATTCGGGTACGTTGTCGGGGGTCGTTCCCTCTGTCGCAACGGCTCTGCCTCCCGGCGTAACCGCTACGTTGGTTAATAACACGATCGACAAGCGCATCGAGCTGGCCGTCACAGCCGTGCCGGTCTTTGTTCCCTCTTCCGTTAGCGCATGGACTAATCTGGTCAGCGCAAATGCAAGCGGTTCGTGGGGAACCGCCGCCAATTGGTCAAACGGCATTCCTTACGGCGTGGATGCGGTTGCAGACTTCACAACGCTCAATATCGGAGCCAACTCGACGATCACAAACGAGGTGCCACGCTCGGTCGGTGCATTGAGTTTCTGCGATGCGGTTCCGTCCAGTCATATCTGGTATCTCGACGGAGGCACCAATAAGCATCTGACGCTTGCCACGACCGCCAGCGTGCCGCAGATTACCGTGTCGAACGTTCAGGCGATCGTGGGCGGACTCTCCGGGACGCAGGGCTTTGTGAAGAACGGTAACGGTGTCCTGGCCCTTTATGGAAAATCCTACAGCAACAGCATCACCGGGCCGATCTTTGTCAATGCCGGTTTGCTGGCAACCGTTAACGGCCAGGCGTTTCAAGGTATCACCGGCAATGTCTTTGTGGCGCCGGGCGCAAGTTTCGAGGCCAACTGCGCGATCGACGGCACCACGCTTGCCAATAACTTTTATCTCAGCGGTATGGGCGGCACACCGAACGGGTATGTCGGCAATGCGGCGACGCCCGACGGAACCTACAACTATGATCCGTCCCCTTTCGGCGCGTTGGAGCTGCACGGCAATGTTATCCTCAGCGGCACCATTGCGTTGAATGCCGATTCCAAAATCACGCATGGATATAATCTTGCTACGCTTAACGGGCGCGTTGCTGCGGATATGCCCGGAAAGAACTTGGAACTGGCGATTACCATTGACGGGCAGTATCCCATTTATGTCAACGGCAGCGTGGGCCTCGGCACAGGAACGCTGACGGTCAACAGTGTGCAGAATGGCGGCTCCGCCGACGGGTGCGCGGTTGCGCTCAATGCTGCAAACACCTACAGCGGCGGAACCGTGCTGACCAACTACGCCATTTTGCGGCTGGGCAATGTCGGTGCGCTTGGGAGCGGGGGGTTGACGCTCTACCCGAACAGCAAACTGAACCTGAACACGTATAATGTCACGGTGGGCGGGTTGAGCGGCACCGGCGGCATCATTACGGATACCGGAGCGGCGGGCACGACCACGCTGACCGTGACCCAGACTGTGGCGACCACCTATTCCGGCGTAATCAGCAACGGCGCGAACCGCGTGCTCGCACTGGTGAAAACAGGCAGCGGTCTCCTGACGCTTTCGGCCACGAACACGTACACGGGCGCGACAACGGTCTCGAACGGCACGCTGGCTGTCAGCGGTGCGCTTTCGTCAAGCGGTGTGACGGTCTGCACGGGCGCAGTTTTTGCCGCTGGCAGTACGGGCGTTGTGGCCCGCGCAACACTGGGCGGCACGCTGACGTTCCAGAACAGCAGCGCGCTGCTGGTGGATGTGGCGCCGCCCTTGGCGGATGCGGTTGAGGCCGCCGGAAACGTGGTGATCGGTACCGGGGTCGAGGTGCGGCTCAGCGGCAACCAGGAGAAATCCGGAAGCTGGGAAATCATCAAGACCACCGGCGGCACGGTCTCTGGCGACCCGGTTCTCATCAATGGTCTGCACGGGGCGAGGCTGTCCCGGACTGCCACAGCCATCTGGCTGACTATTCCGCCTAAGGGCACGTTGATCCGGATATTCTGAGTCAGTGTTTTTTTACCACGAAACACATCCTCCTACGCGAATACGCTACGGCGGACAGGCGAAATACACGAAAAGGGATGAGAGAATTTAGCTGCGGATTGCGCGGATTAACCCGGTTTTTGAAGGGGGCTTCTTGTATAATCCAGCTGCTTAATTAACACGTTGACCTTTTTTATGGCGCGATATGGCGAAATGCGCCATAATGTATACTTTACCTTAAAGCATACGAAAAAAAGAACTTGAAGTTGTGCTTCAAGCTGTGACTTGTTTCCTGGAGTCCGCCTCTATTGATCAACTCACGGACTTGTTGAAACAGGCTTTTGCACATAAGCGGGTGTCCCAGGGGCTTTGAGGTATTCTCCAGAGGCTGAGGGTCGTGATGCACACGAGGCGGAAATGACACGGACCCGCAAAAATTATGAACCCCAAAAAAACAGTAATCAGTTTGAGGCATATCGCTGAGCGCGTCGGTGTGTCGCGAATGACAGTCTCACAGGCGTTGCGCGATGACGGGCGGATCTCCTCGACAACGCGTGAACGGGTACGTGCGGTTGCCCGTGAGTTGGGGTTTGAACCCAATCCACATCTCAGCACGCTGATGGCGGAAACCGCACGTACGCGACATGGCGTATCCGGCGAAGTATTGGCTTTTATGACAAGTGAACCTACGCGCGATGGTTGGAAGCGGTATGCAAGCGGTATCTTTGAAGCCAGCGAACGACGCGCCGTCGAGTACGGGTTTCGTCTTGAGCCTTGGTGGATCGCTGACCCAGACATGACGCCTGCTCGTGTCAACCAGATCATCAAGTCCCGTGGAATTCGGGGGATGATCATTCCCAATGTCAGTCATCAATTCTTTGCGGATCGGGGTGGGACATTACCGATCGAATGGGAAAGGTTTTGTGTGGTGGAGATTGGGGGCAGCTTGCGGAAACCCGCTATCCATCACGTTCAGCATGATCATCAATCCGGCTTGTTTATGGCGCTCGAGAGGTTGGAAGCGCACGGTTATCGTCGGATAGGGCTGTGTTTGAGGTCCGAGGATGATCAAAGGACACATCATCGCTGGTCGGGGGCTTATGTGATCTGGCGGAGAATGAGGGGCTATGAGACGAAACTGCAGCCGCTGATCGCAGAGGAATATGAGCCTATGGCAGTACGCCGGTGGATCCGAAAGAACCGCTTGGAGGCCGTGATCAGTCCTGGAGTCCTTCCGTTACAGGAGTGGGGACTGAGTGTGCCGGAAAAACTTGGGTTTGCTTCGCTTGACTTGTGGGGGAAGGGTGCGATGTCCGTGGCAGGGATTGATCAGCAAAGGGTTGAGCTTGCAGCAGCAGCAGTGGATATGCTGATGACACTTCTGTGGCGCAATCAGAGAGGGGTTCCAGAACAGCCGATGAGCTTGATCATTCCCGGACGTTGGGTGGAGGGAGAAACCGTCCGCCAACGAAGAAGCATACACTTGAAACCTATTGCCATCGAGGACGAGCAACTCGTCTGGGCTGACCGCCTTTAGGTTTACGTAAGAAAAGGTCGCAGTTGTAACCAAATGAAGCTGCTGTATAATGCTAGATATTAAAAGTGATTTCAGGTTCTGCGTCAAGCGTCTTTGCCTGAGGGGATAAGTGAAAGGAGTCAGAATGATGAAGACAATAAAAACGATCAGATGTGTAGTCCCTCGTATGGCTGTTTTGATTGCGAGTGCATCTATGTTGGTTATCCCTTCGTTTGGCGAGAATGGAACATGGACCAACTTGGCAGGCGGCGCATGGAGCACGTCTGGCAACTGGACCAATGGCACGCCAGCCCAGTATGGCAGCGTCAGTACAATCCTCAATTTTAACGTCGCTGGAACCTACACCTCCAGCAACAACTGGACGGGGACCTTCACCAACAATAGCCTGGCTTTCGGAGCCGGAACGGTGACGCTTGCGGGCGGCACCCTTGCTTTCATGAACAACGACGTCGTGATGCCGGTGGTGACGAACTATGGCGCGACGGTGACGATCAAGAACCCCCTGCTACTGGCCACAAACACCACTTTCGCCGGGGCAAACAATACAACGGCATCAGGCGTGATCAGCGGCAGTGGCGGCATTATCCAGGCCGGGAGCGGAACCCTTACCCTCTCGGGCGCAAACACCTTTACCGGCGGAACGACGATCAACAGTGGAGGCACTCTGGCTGCCTCTGTTGCCGGTGCCTTGGGTACGGCATTCTCGGGGCCATTGGTTGTCAACGGGACGCTGAACCTGACGGCGGGCGGCACGACGGCCTATACCTTTTCAAATTCGATTAGCGGCAACGGCACGATCAATGTGACGGTCAGTACATCTGCTCAGGCTGTTACCTTTAGTAGCAATCCCACATGGACCAATTTTGCAGGCACTCTCAACATTGGCGTAAACCAGCCGGCAGGTTCGGGTCGTGCGACTATCTATGCTGACTTGCCTTCTGGCGCCACGGTCAATGTCACCACAAATAGTGGGTTGCTAGTGGGGGGGTTTACCACATGTTCCGCCGCTGTCAACCTCTACGGCGGGACGGGTAATAATGGTTTCCAATTTTACTTTGCTTCGGCAACTTGCTCGGGGCCTATTACACTTTATGCTGATACGACGTTTGGCGGACTGAATGGGACATCAACAATTTCAGGCAACATTGGGGATGGGGGCCGTTCGTGCGGTATAACGAAAGGGGTTTGTGGTGGAAACGTAATTCTATCCGGTGTCAACACGTATTCTGGCGATACGCGATGCGTCGGTGGCACTGGGTGGTTCAGTGTCCGCAACGCCCTGGCGCTCCAGAATAGCACGGTGGACATGAATGCATCGGATGCCGGGTCGATTGGCTTCTCTCAGAATTCGACCTTGGGCGGACTCAAAGGGTCGCGCGATTTAGACATGAGTAACAGAACGCTGAAGATTGGAAATAACAATAAGGATACGTCCTATAGCGGCGTCTTGACGAATGGTGCCGTGATCAAGATCGGCTCGGGCGCGTTGACGCTCTCTGGCACGAACACGTACACGGGCGCAACAACAGTCTCGAACGGCATTCTGGCTGTCAGTGGCGTTCTATCGTCAAGCGGTGTGACGGTCTGCACGGGCGCAGTCTTTGCCGCTGGCAGTACGGGCGTTGTCGGCCGCGCAACGCTGGGCGGCACGCTGACATTCCAGAACAACAGCGCGCTGCTGGTGGACGTGGCCCCGCCTTTAGCGGATGCGGTTGAGGCCGCCGGAAACGTGGTGATCGGCACCGGGGTCGAGGTACGGCTCAGCGGCAACCAGCAGAAATCCGGAAGCTGGGAAATCATCAAAACCACCAGCGGCACAATCACTGGCGACCCGGTTCTCATCAACGGTTTGAACGGTGCAAAGCTGACCCGGACAGCCACAGCCATCGTGCTGACCATCCCGCCCAGGGGCACGATGGTCCAGATATTCTAAGCCAGGAAGAAGTGGAAGACGAAAGAGTTTTTTAACCGTAAAGAGCGCAAAGAAAATGAAGGCAACAACTATGAAACACACCCTCACCCTCCTCACTACCCTGCTGCTTGCGCCGTTGGCCGCGCTGCACGCCGCTGCTGTAAAGCCCAACGTCGTCATCGTTCTTGTCGATGACATGGGCTATGGCGATGTCGCTGCCCATGGCAATCCGGTGATTCGGACGCCCCAGCTCGACCGGCTCCGCAACGAGTCTGTGCGCCTGACGGACTTCCACGTCGATCCGACCTGCTCCCCCACCCGCGCCGCGTTGATGACCGGGAAATATTCCCATCACGTCAAGGTGTGGTCCACCATTGCCGGCGGCAATCATCTCCGCGCAAATGAACTGACCATGGCCGATGCCTTCCGCGCGAACGGGTACCGCACGGGCATGTTCGGCAAGTGGCATCTCGGCTCGAACCTGCCCTACCGGCCGATCGACCGTGGTTTCGACGAGTGGCTTGGCGAGGGGGACGGCGGTGTCGGCACCACCGACGATTATTTCTTCAACGACCGCGTCAACGATCGTTTCATCCACAACGGAGAACGCGATAAGCCGATGAAAGGTTGGGCGGAAGAGGTATTCTTCAACTCCGCGATCGATTTCATCCGCAGCAGCAAGAAAGTAAAGAAACCGTTCTTCATCTACCTCCCCACGTATGCGGTCCATCATCCGGTCACCCTCCCTGATCCCTCATGGGCGGATGATTACAAAAAGAAGGTCGATCCCGGAATGGCGTTCTTCTTCGCGGCGATCGAGAAAATCGACGCCCAGATCGGCAGGCTGCGTGCCACGCTTGCCGAAGAGGGGCTCGACCGCGATACGATCCTGATCTTCATGACCGACAATGGAGGAACAGGCGGAGTGAAGCTCTTCAACGCCGGCATGAAAGGCAGAAAGGGAAGTGTCTACGATGGCGGCCACCGGGTACCCTGTTTCATTCATTGGCCCGCAGGCGGGCTGCGGCAGGGTGCGGACATCACCTCGCTCAACGCAAACTTCGACGTGCTTCCCACGTTGGTCGATCTCTGCGGACTCAAGCTTCCCCGGAATGTGGATTTCGACGGACGGAGTTTCCGCGCGCAGTTGCTAGATGCCAAGGCGAAAGCTCCCGAACGCACGCTGTTCGTCGAGCTACAGCGGCGCATGACGTCGGAAAAGTGGCGTAACGCGGTGGGCATGACTTCGCGCTGGCGGCTAATTGATAACAAGCAGCTCTATGACATCAAGGCGGACCCGGGACAGACGAACAACGTGATTGCCGCGCACCCGGATGTCGTCGCAGCCATCTGCCAAGAGTTCGAGTCTTATTGGACAAAGGTCACACCGGGAGATCGCGACCGAGTGGAATTCATTGTTGGCGACAACCGCCAAACGGAAACATTCCTTTCTTCCTCGGACTGGTATATCGCGGCTCCACCATGGAATCACGCTGAGATCGCCGATGGCATCATTGCGTCGGGCGACTGGATAATCCGCGCAGCAAGTGCAGGGACCTATCGCTTCGAAGTTCGCCGCTGGCCGCGCGAGGCTGATGCCGAACTCGCCGGAGTGCCCGCGATTCACAAGACCGAAGACTCGTGGGCCTTCCACGGGCCGAACCACGATTTGCTATATGGCAATGCCCGAGGAACAAGTTTCAAGAAGCTCCCCGTGGCATCGGTCCGCCTGACGGTGGGCGAGAAAACCCAAACCCTTGCCGCCGCCGCGGGCGCCAAGGAAGGCTCGTTTGATTTTCAACTGACGACCGACCGCAGCTTCCCCGTCAAAGCCGAACTTCTGGACCCTTCAGGCAAAGTGATCACCGGCGGCTACTACGTCTATTGCCGTAAAAAGGAACCGTAAAACATGATGAACAAACTTACATTCAATTTGATCCTGCTGTTGGCCACCGCCACCACCTTCGCCGCCGCCCCGGGAGGGTTGAAACTCTGGTATGATAAACCGGCCCAGAAATGGGAGTCCGAAGCCCTTCCGCTGGGCAACGGCCGTTTGGGCTGCATGGTCTTTGGCGGCGTGCCCAAGGAACAGATCCAATTCAACGAGGACTCCCTCTGGATTGGTGACGAGCAAAACACCGGCTCTTATCAAGCTTTTGGTGATCTTTTTCTGGAGTTCAACCATTCGGAGGTTAGCAACTACAGGCGCGAGAGTGATATCTCCCGGGCAGTCCACACAGTCTCCTACACCAGTGGGGGTGTGAATTATCGGCGCGAATACTTCGCAAGCCATCCCGCAGGCGTCATGGTGTTCCGGTTTATGGCGGACAAACCCGGCGCCCTCACCGGTTCGATCACCCTTGCCGACGCTCACAAGGGGGTTGTCATCGCGGCAGGCAAGGGATTGACGATCAAAGGCAACCTTTCCGGCTACCCCGAGAATCTCCCCAAGAACCGTAAAAGGTTTGGCATCATCCTTGATTACGAGGCACAGGCGATCGTGAACAACGAGGGCGGCACCCTCGAGGCCAGGGAGGGCAAGCTGGTGTTCAAAGAGGTTGATACCCTGACGATCTATCTCGATGCCGGCACCGATTACCTTGCCGACCGAAGCCGGAAATGGCGGGGCACGCATCCGCACGAGGCAATTGTGGGGCGGCTGGAGAAAGCATGTGCCACCCCGTATGGTAAGTTGCTGGCCGAGCATGTCAGCGATTACCAATCGCTCTTCAACCGCTTCAGCCTCAACCTTGGGTGTAGCGAGCGGAAATCGGTCGAGCTACCCACCAACAAGCGACTGGACGCATACCGGGGAGCCGAGTTCGCAAACCCAGAGGGCAAGGAACGTTGGAAATTCCAAACGGAGAAGGCCACCGGGGTGCCCGACCCCGAGTTGGAGCAACTTTTGGTGCAATATGCCAGGTACCTGATGATCAGCTGCTCACGTCCGGGTGACATGCCGGCAAACCTTCAAGGGATCTGGAACAACAGCAACACCCCGATGTGGGATTGCGATTACCACAGCGACATTAACATCGAGATGGACTACTGGTTCGTGCAGCCCGCCAACATCGCGGAATGCTTCCTCCCGTTTGCCGAGTGGCTCAACAGCCACATTCCCGTCCGGCGTGAAGCCACCCAGAAGGAATTCGGTGTTTCGCGCGGATGGATGAACCGCAACGGAAGCGGAGTGTTCGGCGGCGGCAGCTACCATTGGGTGGCCGGTGACTCAGCATGGCTGGTGCAGAACATCTGGGACCACTACGCATTCAATCAAGACCGCAAATACCTGGAAACCCGGGCTTACCCGATGCTCAAGGAGCTGTGCGAGTTCTGGGAGGATTTTCTGATAAAGCGACCCGACGGCACGCTGGTGAGCCCCAAGAGCTGGTCGCCCGAGCATGGCCCGATGGCGGAAGGTAACTCCTACGAGCAGCAGTTGGTTTACGATCTCTTCACTAATTTCATCGAAGCCTCCGAGGCGCTCGGCGTTGACGAGAGCTTCCGGGCGAAGGTCGGGCAAATGCGAGCCCGCCTGATGGGGCCGAAAATAGGAAAATGGGGCCAACTTCAGGAGTGGGCCGAGGACATCGACGACCCCAAGGACCAGCACCGGCATCTCGCACATCTGATTGCGGTGCATCCCGGCCGACAGATCTCGCCCCTGACCACACCGGAGCTAGCCAAGGCTGCTGCGGTCTCCCTCAACGCCCGGGGCGATCGCGCCAACGGCTGGAGCCGGGCCTGGAAGATCTGCATGTGGGCCCGTTTGCACGATGGCGACCGCGCCTACAAGTTGCTGCAGTCCGTTGGCATGGCGGCCACTCTTCCCAACCTCTTCGATACCTGCCCGCCCTTTAATATCGATGGCAACTTTGGCTATGCCGCAGGGGTTTGTGACATGCTCCTCCAGAGCCAACTCAAGGACGAGCACGGCAATTACATTCTCCATTTTCTGCCGGCGCTGCCAAAGGCGTGGCCCACTGGCTCAGTCAAGGGCCTCCGGGCTCGCGGCGGCTACACGGTCGATATGGAGTGGAAGGGAGGGAAGGTGAGCAATTACCACATCAGTTCCCCGGATGGACGTCCCGCCAGGGTGCGTATCGACGGACAGCTCAAGACCGTCGATACAAAACCATAAAGACCATTTCATCTTCGATTTTTATATGAGTGTCGTATAAGGAGTCAATAGTGAGACGAAGAACCGCTCTGTTTGTGCTGATGACCGTTGTCCTAGGGTTGCAGTCCCTTGCCGTTGATGGGCTGAAAGTGGCATTCCTCTTCACCGACCACATGGTCTTGCAGCGCGAAATGCCTGTTCCAGTCTGGGGTTGGGCAGATCCTGGCGTGAAGGTCACGGTTGAGTTCGCTGGTCAAACGAAAACCGCCTTAGCCGATGCGAGCGGTAAGTGGTCCGTCAAACTGGATGCAATGTTCGCGAGCGCTGTACCAAGCATATTGAAAATCTCCCGAACCCCGAACCCTGACCCGTCCGCTGGAGGCGTATCCGCGAAGGTGGAACCCTTAATCATCACCGACGTCCTCGTCGGTGACGTCTGGCTCTGTTCCGGCCAGTCGAACATGAAGATGGAGGTTTGGGGTTGCGCCCAAGCGGAAGAGGAAATTGCCAATGGCCGCTATCCGGAAATCCGGCTTTTCACGGTGGCGCCTTATTCAGCGCTGACCCCGACCAATGCGGTGGTTGGGGCGTGGGAACCCTGCTCGACTCAGACGGTTGGAAAATTCCCCGCCGTAGCCTATTTCTTTGGCCGCGAGCTGCACAAGGAACTCAAGATTCCCATCGGCCTGCTGCACAGTGCCGTGGGCGCGACTGCGGCGGAAGCGTGGACCCGTCTGGAGGCGCTTAAGACCATCCCTGCACTTGCAGAACGGGCTGAGGCGGAAATCTCACAGATCAAGTCACAGGAGAACGACAACAAGCGGTTCGTCACTGACCGCACCGCCTGGGAAAAGAAGTACAGCGTGGAGCCTCCGCCCGTCGCCGAGGCAGCTCGCAACTGGGCCGATCCTGAACTGAAGACTGACGACTGGTCATCGACAACCAATCCCAACCAGTGGGTACAGCTTGGCACCAAGTCGGGCGGCGTGTTCTGGGTACGCAGGGATGTCACCCTTCCAGAATCTGCAGCCGGCAAACCGTTCTTCCTTGGCCTCAAATGGTTAAGCGAGCAGTACGACACCACATTCTTCAACGGTGTTGAGGTCGGCCGCGCCAGCGACAAGGCCCCAGATTTCTACAACCAGGCCCGACACTACAAGGTCCCCGGCAAACTCGTGAAGGCCGGACGGAACGTCATTGCCATGCGAATCGTTTCCGCCACCAAACTGCGGGTGGGCAATATGCTGGGTTTGCCTGTGGCAGACCAGGCAGCCGTTGGTAACAAGTGGCTGATGAAAACAGAAAGCACCTTTCCTGCTCTGCCGCCAGAGGCGCTCAAGTCACGCCCGAAGCCGAACACTATTCCATTCCGCTCCGTCTCGGCATCCCTTTACAACGGCATGATCGCCCCGCTTATACCCTTCGCATTCAAGGGCGCGATCTGGTACCAGGGCGAGAGCAATGCGGGCCGCGCGGGCGAGTATCGGAAGCTGCTGTCGCTGATGATCCGCGACTGGCGCGCGCAGTGGGGCCGGTCCTTCCCGTTCATCATCCAGCAACTCGTGAACAACGGTGCGCCTGCAAAAGATTCCAATGAGACCGGGAACTGGCCGTTGGTACGCGAGGCGCAGATGCAAGTCGCCGACGCGTTGCCAAGCTGCGGCGTCGCCATCGGCATAGAACTCGGCAGCGCCGTGACGATTCATCCGCCAAACAAACAAGATGTCGGCAAACGTCTCGCGCTCGTTGCGCTGGAGAAAACTTACGGACAGAAGATCGAGTCGAGTGGCCCGCGCTTTGACTCGATGAAGGTTGAGGGCAGCGCCATCCGCGTGACATTCACGCATGCCGCCGGTTTGATCGCGAACGGAGGCCCGCTCAAGAATTTTTCCATCGCCGGCGCCAATAGAATGTTCTTCTGGGCTGACGCGAAAATCGCTGATGGCGCAGTCATCGTGAGCAGTCCCCAGGTGCCTCAGCCGGTGGCGGTACGATACGCCTGGGCTGACAACCCTGAAGGATGTGCCCTCTTCAATCAATCCGGCCTGCCGGCTGCCCCTTTCCGCACCGACGACTGGAAATAACGCCAGTAGCTATAACGCGAGTTCGGCGTGCTTAATGAAACAAACAATCATGATACACAGGGGTTTTGAGTAGCGGGCAAAGCCCGCATGAGGAGGAGCTGACAGGGAAGCGAATCGTGAAATGCTGGGCGGAGGCGGTCGTTGCGATAGGTGTTTTGTCCGTTCCTTTTTTATCAGCGATTTTCCCTCGGATTTGAGCGCTTTTAAAATGCGCCTGTGGGATGCTAGGGTTCGAAACTCCACACGTTCCTCTTAAAAATTATGGTTGTACTCACGCACAAGTGTGATACTATTTACTGGCAATGAAGGTTATGACAAATGATTGGAGCAACGACACCATCCCTTATATCTGTTGGGATCGCGAGTGGACAGTTGCGGATATACGTGAGAGACTGCATTCCGAGCAGGGAGTAGAGCGACACCGGCTCATGGCGTGGCTGATGCGAGAGCTGAAGACCCCCGAGGTGTGGTATTTTTTGACTCCCACTGAAATCAAAGAGGAGTTTGACCAGATTAGTCGCTGGCTGGGACCAGCAAGACCTTTATGGAAATATCTTTTAAGGATTTGGCATGAACTGGGAAAAATCTAAAGCGATAACACCTCTAAAAAGGGAGTTCCTCAAGGCCTTCTTTTCGCGGGAAAAAAGGTTTTTTCTTACAGGGGGGAGTGCTCTCGGCCTATTTTATCTTGAACATCGTTTCTCTTACGATCTGGATCTCTTTTCGAAGGAACATGTTGACTGGCTAGAAATTGATGGCGTTGTGCGGCTTTGTTCACGGGAGGTGGGAGCAAGTGTGCAACTGTTGAGGGATGCCCCGACGTTCAGGCGCTATTGCCTCGAAACGGAAGGAGGCAAAGAGATTGTTGACATCGTTGTGGATATCAGCCCCCAAGTAGATCAGAAAAAACAATGGATTGACAATATCCAGGTTGATACCCTTCGCGAAATTATGCTTAACAAGATAACGACATTGATAAGTCGCTGCGAAGTTAAAGATATCGTTGACCTTTATTTTTTAGAGCAGGAAGGATTTGTCATTGAGGAGTGTTTCGAAGATGCGCAATTGAAGGATGGCGGTCTTGACCCTTCAATGATCTCTCTTATTCTGGATTCTTTACGAATTACAGAGTTGCCGGGCTATATGATTAAGCCGTTAACGATCACCGATTTGCGTGATTATGTTACTCGTTTGAAAAATCGTATGGCACTGCTGGCTTTGCCGTAGCATTTTGCGAAGCGAATACGCTTGTTCCTTATTGAAAATTCAAAATTCAAAATTCGACGTTCAATGTTCGATGTTGGATATTCGACCTGTCCGCCGTAGGCATCGCGAAGGTGGATGTTCGTATTAATTCGTGTTTGTTCTCGCCATTCTGATGCTAAGAAATTGCCAGTTTCGAGTTTCAATTCTCCGCATTCCCTCTTTCTTTTCGCCCTTCGTCTCGCGTCTGTAACTTTACGTAAAGCCAGAAACCCGTTGACTATTTTCCGACGATTTGATTAAGTGAGGCATGTGTAGGGGACTGGTGTGCCTTGATAGGGCGAAAGGGGTTTAGGGTTATGAACACAATGAAGATGATCAAAAATCGGATTTCTCAACTGGCGGTTTGGATGATGACTGCATTCGCGCTGACGCTCCATTCATTCGGCGTGGATGGGACGTGGACGAACAACGCGTCCGGCAACTGGAGCGCCACGGGAAACTGGGCCGGCGGCAATGTCGCTGACGGCGCGGGGTCGCTCGCGGATTTCAGTACGGTTGACCTGACGGCCAGTCGTACGAACACGCTCGACTCCAGCCGTACCATCGGCCGGCTTATCTTCGGTGACCTGTTGTGGACCAGCAGCGGTTATGACTGGGCACTCTCCAGCAGCGGCGGCAGTGTCCTCACGCTCGACAACACGGGTGGCACCGGCGGACCCTCCATTACCATCTCCAACCGCACCACGACCATCAGTGCGCTCCTCGCCGGATCCAACGGCCTGAGCCTCGTCCTCCCGTTCTCGAATTACGACACCACTCGCGGCACGGCGGTTCCGAGTTCAGGCATGCTTCCGATCTCCACCATCGGTGCTCTTGCGATGCCGGGCAGCAATGCCCTCAGCGGCGCTGCCAATGTCAGCGGCGGCACGGTGACCGTGGGCGGCACGGCCGGCAAGTTCGGCGCAGCCACCTCGCTGGCCGTCACAGGCAATGGCGTTTTCGTCAATGGCGATGCCACGGCAACCAACAACAACGGTAAAGTCAACCGCATCGGCGACGGCACCGCAACCCTCACTCTTGGTGGAGCCGCCGGCGCGGGCACTTACACATCCGCCTTTGCGGGCTCGGGGAACACGGTCAGCCAGGCCTTTGGCGGCCTCACGGTCAATGCCGGGCAGAACGTATTGAACACCGCCAATATAGTGGCTGGCAACAATAACCTCATCTTTACCGGTGCGGGCGGCGGCGGGTATGTTCGCAGTACCAACGGCATCTTGAATGTTGTTCCAGCCACAGGCTTCAACCCGCAGTTCGCGAATGCCCCGGTCGCGACCGGCGGCTCGAGCGTATCAGGCACTGCGGGTAGCGGCGACGAAATTCTCGTCGGGGCGGTCCTCAATGGGAGCGATTTTGCCAAGGCCGCTTCCGGCAATCTCGCGGCCGCGACATATGTCACCACGCTCACCGCCGGTAAGAACGTCAACGTCACCGGTGTCCTCGCCACCAGCGGCAGCATCTCGATCAACAGCCTCCGAATGGGGGACACCACCAGGCGGACGGTGACCGTCGGCGCAAGCGACACCCTAACGATCACCAGCGGCGGCATCATCTTGCCTTACTCCACGGGTGCCACCGCTACCCAGGCAAACTTCAACCACACCATCAACGGGGGCAGCCTCACCAGCGGCGGCGGCGATCTCTGGATCTATGCCGCCACGGGCGCATATAACGACGGCTTCACTCGGGGCAACGGCGATCCGCGGGGCGCAAACTACGCGGCCACAATCGCCTCCAAGATCACGGGCAACATCTCCGTCACGGTAGGCGGCGGAGCCGTCTACAATGGTGTTCAAAACGGCTACGGGGCAGCCCAAGTCCTGCTCAGCGGAGTCAACGATTACACTGGAGGCACCTATATGGTAGGGGGCGAGCTTCGAATAAACGCCGATAGCGGCCTCGGCCACACCAACGGCACAATCACCGTCGTCAGCGGCGTCAACAGCATCCAGCCGACCGCCGCAATCACCTTCAACGCCAGCCGCAATTTCGTCATCAATTCGGGTGCGTTGCTGCAAGTCAGTGCCAGTTCCACCATCCCTGGCCGGGTCAGCGGCGGCGGCGTGCTGGAAATTGGCGTTGTTGGCGGCTACGCCCTCACCCTTACCGCCACCAACAGCGGCTTCACCGGCCAGTATTTCGTCTCCGGCCAGCTGCGGGCAGACGAAGGGGTGGGGCTCTCCACCAACGCCAACATCTTATTGGGTGGCCGGGGCGGCAACGCCAACAGTGGCATACTTGAGACCAGCGGTACGTTTACCCGGTCGCTCGGCAGCGGTGCCGGCCAGGTGCAGTGGACTTCGAGCGGGTATATAGACGGCGGGTTTTCCGCCGTAGGCGGGCCGCTCACCGTGAATCTCGGCGGCAACGCCACTCCTGCCACGCTCACATGGGGCAGCAACGGATTTGTTGCCAGCGGGGCCTGGTTCTGGTTCGGCGACACTTCCGCCACCGACGACGTGACCTTCCAGAATCCGATTGCGCTCAATGGTGCCCAGCGCACGATCGCCGTCACCGCCAATGGCTCTACAAAGGCCATGATCAGCGGCGCGCTCTCCGGCGATGCCAGTTCCGGCATCAGCAAGCAGGGGACAGGCACGCTCGTGCTCTCTGGCAACAACACGTATGCGGGGCCGACGCTGGTCAGCGCTGGCACGCTGGCTCTGGGCTACACGAACGCGCTGCAGAACAGCACGCTGGATATGGGGCTGGCCGGTTCGCAGCAAGTGACGCTGACGGTGTCCGGGACCAACACGTATAACCTCGGCGGCCTGAGAGGCACGAACAATCTCGCGCTCTCCGCGAACACGCTCGTCGTCGGCTCGAACAACAGCACGAACACGTATTGGGGGGCACTCTCGGGGCTCGGCGGCGGCCTCGTCAAGACAGGGGCGGGCATGTTGACGCTCGCGGGCACGAACACCTACACGGGCGCTACGATCGCTCAG
>SERZ01001011.1_pt1 | contig 17202 bp, 9 predicted proteins | sample 3171461 | NCBI WGS metagenome assembly SERZ01 (sample SAMN06051861, study PRJNA518727) | freshwater metagenome | biome: subpolar coniferous forest; feature: holomictic lake; material: water; isolation source: holomictic Lake 227, 6 m depth | place: Canada: near Kenora, Ontario | collected 2013-06-25... | reverse complement strand
TTTTTTCTAATCCATGCTGGGTCTCGGCGCATTGGCAACACAGCGACAATATATGCAATTTTGTCCTTAATCTCATAGTAAATAGCATAGGGAAATCGTTTGGCAAATATTCGATAAAAACCACATCTTTTATTGTGAACACCAGCATATATCACTAATGATTCTATATCAGCAAGCAAACTATCCCAAAAATAATCTCCAACACCAACTTCCTTTTGGTCATAGAAAAATTTTCCATCGCTAAGGTCTGTTACTGCTTCATTTAGAATAAGAACATCTTTAATTTTCATGAGTTATGACTTGATTTTAACTTTTTAATCGAAATAAATTCTGCATTACCATTTTCCATTTTTCTTTTTCTTTCTGCGAGAATATCTCGATGCCATTCTGGAGACTCAATTTCGACATCCTCATATAGAAGAGAATCCCATATAGCCTCCATTGTTTGAAAACGCTCAATTGTACTCATTTTTTTTACTTCGACTGTAATCATTTGTGTAACCTTTCAATAAAAGCTGACAACAAGGTGGCAATCAAGTGGGGGGCGTAAATCAACTCTGTTGGTGGATCAAACTGCCAATAATTTTTCAGTTTGAACATTACAAAAGATACTCCACCCAATTGTCAGCTCTTGTCTTACGGTATTACGGCCTGTGTCAATAGGGTTTTGGCAATCAACAGCGTCAGAAAATTAACTACCTTAAATCCGTGACAACCATTGTTTGACCAGAACCGCTTTTTCATTTGCACGGAACAGGATATCCTCCACATCCAATGTCAACAGGCATCGATCTTCCATGACCAACCTGCCGTTGATAATCGAATGGCTGACATCAGCCCCGCCTGCTGAATAAACCAGATGGGAATACGGGTTGTACATGGGCGTCAGATGTGGTTTTCGAGTATCCACGATGATTATATCAGCTTTTTTGCCAAGTTCAAGAGATCCGGTTAAGTCCCCGAAGCCCAGTGCCTTCGCGCCTTCGCATGTTGCCATTTTCAGGACGGTTACGGCATCCATGGCAGTCGGATCCATCAAGGCGACCTTTTGAAGTTTGGCTACCGTATCCATTTCCAGAAGCATGTCAAGATTGTTGTTGGCGGCGCATCCATCTGTTCCCAGGCCGACTGTCAAACCGCTGGCGATCAAACGGGGGACCGGGGCGATTCCGGATGCAAGTTTCATGTTACTTTCAGGGTTGGTGATTACGTTGACCCGGTTCCGAATCATGCGCTCAATCTCGGAATCATCCAGGTGAACGCAATGATCGGCAATGATATGAGGCCCGAGAATGCCAAGGGATTCCATATGTTCAAAGGGTTTTTTCCCATATTTCGCCTGGATTTCGGATAGCTCGGTAAGAGTTTCGGCGACATGGATGACCAGAGGAACCCCATGTTTCATAGCAATGGCATGGCCGGTTTTCAGCAGATCAGGGCTGCAAGTATAAAGCGAGTGAGCCTCAACTGCTATCGAAATCAGGGGATCGTTTTTCCATTTTTGAATCAGGCGTTCGGTATATTCAAATCCTTTTTCTATCGACCCATAATTGGGAGATGGGAAATCATACAACACCTCGCCGACCAGACTTCTCATGCCCGATTGTTTAGCTGCCTTCGCCACCTCATCTTCAAACAGATACATGTCGCAGAAGGTCGTGGTTCCGGACAGAATCATTTCCGCGCAGGCCAGAAGTGATCCGATTTGGACAAAATCGGCATCCATCCGGCTTTCTGCAGGAAAAATATAGCCGGAAAGCCATTCCATGAGCGGAAGATCATCGGCAAGCCCTCTAAAAAGGGTCATTGCGGCATGAGTGTGGCCATTAACAAGACCGGGCAAAATGATACCGCCATTGGCATCGATTATTTTCGAGGCGGACATGGATGGATTCATGTCCGAGCCAATATGGGCGATTGTATCCCCTTTAATTGCGATGTATCCGTTTTCGATTACCGTAAGCTGTGGGTCCATGGTCAAAAGAATACCGTTTTTAATCAGGATGTCATAAGTTTGCATATCGATAGATTCACCTGTCTGTCACTGTTGATGAAAAGATTTTCCCAGAGCTGCGGGTGCAGCACTTGAAAAAAAACGAAGGGCCGATTTCAGCCAAGGCCTGTTATGTACACGAATCATGACGGATTCCTGCTGTGCGGCGAACATCAGTACCAGTATGAAAATCATCAGCGGAAAAGGAGCTGTCTGAAAGACCTGGGCCGGAATGGAGGGGAACCATCCCTGAAAATAAATCCCCATAACCTGAAGCAGAGCAAACATATATGCGCCAGCAGCGGCTTTAACCGGATTCCAGCCACCGAAAATGACCAGTGCCAGAGCGATCCAGCCTGTTCCTTCAGCCCCTTGGGGCCTTCCCCAGCCCGGCTTGGCGGAAAGGGAAAAGACAGCCCCGGCAAGGCCGACCAAAAGGCCCCCGCAGATGGCGTAAACCATCTGAAGATGATGGGGGTGGATTCCCCTTGCGTAGGATGCCACAGGATTTTCTCCGACGGATATAAGCTTTAGTCCCAAAGATGTGTGATAAAGATACCACCATGACAGACCGATCACAATCATGCTTCCATATACCGTGATGTTATGCTGAAACAAAATGGGGCCGATGAAGGGAATATCTTTCAGAAAAGGAATGGGCAACGGAAGCACTTGCAGCCCGTAAATCCGCGAATAGGGATTCCCCAGAAAATACGCCAGATCCCGCGTCATCAGGGTTAATACAAATCCCACGGCGACCTGGGACAACTTCAGATAAATGCTGAATACTGCAATGACGGCTGCGACGGCTGCGCCAGTTAAAGCGCCTGCTGCAAAGCCTGCGGAAAGGCTCTGTGTCTTGTATGAAACCACAAAAGCGGCCATTGCTGAAAGCAGGATGGAACCATCCAGTGACAAATTGATCAGACCTGCCTTTTCCGTGATGGTCTCTCCGATGGCGGCCAGAACGATGGGAGCTGCTCCGGCGACAACACCGGCAAGTATAATTGCAAAAATTGGCTCATTCATGATGCGGTTGGTTTATATGCGAATGGGAGGATTTTCATTCAGTGCTTTCCAGCGATCGCCTTTCCCAGTTCATGGATATTGGTATGTTTCGTATCGACATCCTTGATTAGATGACCATCAAAAAATACCAGGATGCGATGGGCGATCATCAGAATCTCATCCAGTTCGGTTGATGAAAACACAATGCTGGCCTGATTCCGGCGATGATGCTGCAACTGCTCCCAAATCCAGTGGGTGGATTCCACATCCAGACCATGGGTGGGGTTTTCCAAAAGCAAGAGGCGTGGAGTTTCGGGCAGCAGCGATAGCAGCATGCGCTGCTGGTTGCCGCCGGAAAGGGTTTCCACCTTGGAGTCAGGCGTTCCCTTAATATGAAACCTGGCGATCTGCTGCTCAGCCTTCTTTAGCCATTCCAGCCATCTGACCAAGAAGCCATTATTACCGTTTCGAAGCGCTATATGTTCGGCAATGCTCAGGCCGGGTATAAGTCCTTCTTCCAGACGTGCAGCGGGCATAAAAAACACACGCATATCTTTAAACGCATGGTAATCCCTGCCGTTCATCCGGATTCCGTTTAGCGTAATGGCGCCCTGAGTGGGTTTTTTTATGCCAGAGGCCAGCCGGAGAAACAGCTCCTGCCCGCTGCCTTCCAGTCCGGCAAGGCCAATGATCTCGCCTTCCCGGATACTGGTGCTGCAATTATGAAGTCCACAACGGCCTCCGATAGCGGAAACCGCATCCATTAAAAGAATCGTACTTCCCGGAACGACCGGGTACAGGACAGGCGGCGCCGGAGGGGTTCCAAAAATCATTTCCAAAAGAGTTTCGGTGGAAAACGGACGTGTCATGTTCCCGGATACCATTCCCTGTCGAAGCACGGTTACCCGGCTGCACAAGGTTTCCACGTCCTCCAGTTTATGGGACACCAGGATAACGCTTTTCCCTTTGGCTGCAAGTGCTTTCAGAGCATTAAACAGCGTATCTTTCTGAAGACTGGAAATGCCGGTTGTGGGTTCGTCCAGAATAAGCGCTTCAACACCAAGTGCAAGAAGCCTTAACAGCTCCAGTTGCTGTCTTTCCCCGATGGTAAGGCTTTTTACAGACGCATCAGGATTCAGCGAAAAGCCGAATTGTTCTGATAAATGGCATAACCGACGTTGAAAAAAATGTTTCTTAATCCGGATGCCAGAGGTCTGGCCAAGCATGAAATTATCCAGAACTGTCAGCGATGGAAAATCGAGAGGGTCCTGATACAACATGCCCAGCCCCAGCTTCATGGCATGATCCGGTCGACTGAAATCCGTGGACAGTCCATTGATCAGGATGGTTCCGCGGTTTTTCCGGATATATCCGGCCATGATCTTCATCAGTGTGCTTTTGCCGGCGCCGTTTTCCCCCAGTATTCCATGAATGGAGCCGGGTTCGATGGTCATACTTATTCCGTTATTGGCCCTGGATGCACCATAATGTTTGTGGATGTCGTAGAGTTCGATTCGCATAAATTCAGATGACAGGAGCCAGATAACGGATGACAGGAGCCAGCTTTTCTGTCATCTGTTATCCGCCATCTGTCATTTATTTCTTGGAGCTGCTCTGGCCTGCCATCCCTTCCAGAAGCTGCTTAATGTACCATATCTGCTGATCCGTGGCGATTTCACCGGATTTCAGGTAGGCAGAGCCGTCCTGGTAATTCAGCGGGCCCTTGAACAGATTAAGTTTTCCTGAACCCAGATTTGCGGTAAAATTGTCCAATGCCTGTTTGGCGGCAGGAGAAAGGGCCGGGCCTGCAAGAAATCCGATGGTGCTTGTATCCGGATCATTCAGATTCTTCCAGTCTGGTCCCAGCCATACCCATTCCGCCCATTTTCCCGACAAGGATGTCCTTATCAGTTGGATATATCCAGGTCCCCAGTTGAAATAGGGAACGCCAAGGCATGCTTCGGATGCGCCTTCGCAGGCTCCCACATAGTCATAAGGAACGGCCCAGACTTCTTTTCCCTCTTGACGTTTTTGTCGGGCTACAACTATAGCCTCGGTCGTATCTATGCCCGATACAACCACATCATAACCGGTATTGAAAAAATTCTGGGCTACCTGGGTAGGATCTGCCGTAACTCCGGGAATATTAAACCAGAAGCCGATCCATGTGACCTGGAATTTCAGATCCTCCGGTTTTTTCTTTAATACGGTTTCCCAGGCGTATTTTGCGCCCAGGTAGCAGGAGACGCTCATCCGTCGGGTTTCCTCGTTTACCAGCGGACCCAGGTAGCCGATTTTTCCGGTTTTTGTCGTCATGGCGGCAACAAAGCCGGCCATCATCTTTCCATATTCCATTTTTCCAAAAAGGTTGGAAAGGTTTTTGGGAGCTTTCCCTGTCAACACATCATCCCCTGAAATATGAAGGAACTGAATGCCTGGATGAAGAAGTGCAGCTTCCCGAATACCGTCTTTCATGTCATCGGAGTTGGCGATGACGAGTCTGGCGCCTTTTTCCACCATGTCATCCACAAGCTGGGGAATTGTAACACCGGGTCTGTCCGCGGGATTGACCTTGTCAATATAGATCATTTTTGCACCGGAGATCATTTTCTCGGTATATTTTCCGCCTTCATAATGGGCTTGGCTGTATCCTCTGTCATTGTAGGGTCCAACCAATAACAATCCGAATATAAATGGCTTTTCCGCTGACATGGCAATGGCGGATGAGAAAAGACAGAATGTGCAAAGCAGTCCGATCCATAGTCCCAGAGATTTTTTCATGATTCCTCCATTGTGTGAACTGTTACGTAAAAAGGGGCGATGGACGAGTGTTCAGGGATGATGGGAGCATTATCGCATTCTCTTTTCCGCCCATACAGCCAATTGTTCCCGATAGATTTTGGCATTATGCCGAATATCTACCGGAAAATCCGTGTGAAACAAAATGGTATCAATGTCTTTGGTCAGCAGGTTTTTAGCCGCCATATCCAAAAGCTCCTGTTCCATATCCTTGCCGTGAATCGACGATCCTTCCTGCCGGGTCTGAATGATGATAACGGGTTTTTGGTTGGGCGGCTCCCCGACACCCACCAGGGCGCTTCGCAGCACATCGGGATGGTTGTTGAAAATGGCTTCGCATGGAATGGTGTAGAGGGTTCCCGTCGGGGTCTGCACCCGGTGGCTTTTCCTGCCGCAAAACCAGATCCTTCCTTTGGTGTCGGCCCATCCCAAATCCCCCATACGGTGCCAGATGTCTTTGCCATCACGTATCTTGGCCAAGCTGTCTGCTTCAGGATTTTCAAAATAATTGCGGGTGACCAGATCGCCTTTTACAGTAATTTCACCAATCTCCGCAGGAGGCAGGATAATTTCTGCGCTCCATTTGGAAATTGGCATATCCGTTATTTTGATCATGCGTACTTCGATATCGTCAATCGGCCTGCCCACACAGATTCCATAGCCTTTTTCAGTGAGTTTTCGGGTTTCATTGAGAATTTCCCGGCTGGCGATGGAAAGAATAGGGACAGCTTCGGTCGCCCCATAAGGGGTGTGAACTTCGGCTGCGTCACAAAGCAGATGGCTGAACTGATCTATGTTGGCGGGAGATACCGGAGCGCCGGCTGAAACGACCCGTTTCAGGGAAGGCAGATTAATACCGTACCGTTTGCCGAAATTTCCCACACGATCCAGAAGCGCAGGGGAGGCAAACATGTTGGTAACGCCCTGATTGATAATGGCCTCAATGATTTGTTCAGGATCAACGTTGGCAGGCTGTGTGGGATCCATATCCGGAATAATGGCTGTCATGCCAAGCGCCGGGTCAAACAGCGCAAACAGGGGAAAAGTCGGCAGATCAATTTCATCACTGGATATCTGAAAGTGCGACTGAATATGCCGGATCTGGGCGTCAAAATTTCCATGCGAATAAACCACGCCTTTGGCTGGTCCGGTGCTGCCAGTGGTAAACAGAATGGCTGCGGTTTCATCTTTCTGTGTTGAGACCGGGGAAAAAGCCTGCCAGGGGGTCAACCGAAGATTCTTCAGGGAGTGGCCTCCCCAGAACCAACGGGAGCCCACAGTAATACAGGTTTTAACAGATCGGAAACTGGACGGGTGGAGCTTTCTGAACGCATGGGCTTTTGAAATACCAATGAATGCCTCGGGTTTGCTGTCTTTCATACAGGAAAGCATTCGCTGGATTCCCATGCCCGGATCCACGACAATCGGGATGGCGCCAGTTTTGAATAAGGCAAAGGTCAGGGTAAAAAAATTAAGACTTGGCGGAACCATCAAAACCGTGCGGGTTCCCCTGGAGATTCCGATGGAATCCAGGCCATGAGCCAGGCAGTCGGATTCCATGTCTAATTGTCGGAATGTTAGTTGAGCGTAGGTGACCCTGCCATCATCATCTCTTCCGGAGGGAAAAACCACAGCACGTTTATATGGCTGAATTTTTGCCATCTGGGTCAGGTGGGAAGCAATGTTCATCTGTTTGGATTGTGTCATGCTGAAATCCGTATTTTTACCGTGAAAATATTTTTAAACCACGAAACACACGAAAGACACGAAAAAAATGTTCTTCGCGCTTTCGCGTGAGAAACGCTCTGGTGGCCGACACAAGAGCGTCGGCTACCAGTTTTATATATTTTGGTCATTCATGGAGCGGCATAGACCATGCAGTCGTTTATGATTAAAAACTTCCTGTCGGTTAGCTTGAAAGGTTACAACATGATATCGGACTTTTCAAGAAGTTTAAAATTTCCATGAGAATTCTCTCCGGTTCATCCTCCAGAAGGTAATGGCCTGCCTGCGGGTAACAGTGAATTCTGGCCAGTGGAAATCGCCGCCGCCATTCCGCTAAATAATCAGGATCAAAAACAAAATCGTGCATGCCCCACATAATCAGCATCGGAATCGGTGATAACCGGTAGAGATTATGATCCAGCCACTGCAACAATGGATAACTGGGATCAGACGGGATCAGTGGAATATCTTCCACAAATTTCAAGGTGGCCATCCGGTTGTTCCAGGAATTGTAGGGTGCGCAAAGTCCTTTCTTCACTTCACGGTCAAGCACTCTACGAGGAGCCATGACAAGGGCCGCGCGGGAAAAAAGATTTCCTCCCAAAACAGCAATTCTGGCTATGGCACCAAATCGTTTAAGCATCTGAAGCCTTAATGGAAGTTTTTTTCCTTTTGGCGGAAAAAAAGCAGCCGTGTTCATCAGGATGATCCGTGAAATACGATCTTGATGGCGCAGGGCATATCCAAGACCAATGGCGCCGCCCCAATCGTGAAGGATGAGGGTAATAGGCTCATTCAATTCAAGTCGATCCAGCAGAAATTCAAGATCGTGAATCCGGCTGGAGAGCCTGAATTCGTATTGGTTCTCATTCGGTTTATCCGACAGGCCGCAGCCTATATGGTCGGGAACGATGACCCGGTAATTCGGGGAAAGGCCCTGAACCAGTTTTCGAAAATAAAAGGACCAGGTCGGATTTCCGTGGACCATAACAACGGGATTTCCCCCGCCTTCATCCAGATAGTGATAACGCAGCCCGTTTATTTCAAGAAAATGGGACGAAAATGGATACAGGTGATGCAGTCCGGCCATGTCAATTGAGGGTTTTGCAGCCAATATATTCTGTACGCGGGCATAAACTGCACTTTTCAATAAAAATTTTTGCATGAGGTTTACCATTCCAGGCCCATCATAATACAGTTCAGGCCGCTGCCGATGCCGAAAAAACCAACCTGGTCGTTTTTCTCCAGGAATCCGCGTTCCGATGCAATGGCTGCTGTCATGGGCAGGGAAACAGTTCCAATATTGCCCAGAAAAGGATAGGTGACAAAGTCTTTTTCTTTTGAAATCCCAAGTGCGTCCAGTATGGTTTTCTGGTGTGTCGCCCCCACCTGATGACAGATGATTTTGTCGGGTTTGTCCACCGACCACTTCATCTCTTGCCTGAATATGTGATAGGTTTCAACTCCCAGTGCAATGCCGTGCTGAAGGACGCCGGCGGAATCGGTTTCCATAACCTGGGGCATAGTCGCCGGAATGCCGGTATCCGGCCCCCAGCAGCAGAGGCCGTGGTGCTGGGACGCATTTCTTATGGCTCCGCCCAAAAGCCGGTGCCCCTTACTGGAAACAGAGGCATGGGTCAGAATGACAGCAACGGCTCCGGACCCACCGGTCAGAGTGGCGACGGTTTTTCGAAAAACCGCCATATCCCGTGTTTCCAGCATGCGCTGAATGCTAATGTCCATGATCTGACTGCTTGATTCACACGACACCACCATTCCTGCCTGAATCTGACCCAGTTCAATCGCGCTGGCGACCTGAATCATCCCGTTCAGGACACCCAGACAGGCATTGGAAACGTCATAGATCATGGTATGCTGTCCAAGTCCCAGCTCATTGTTTACGGCGCAGGCTGTTGCAGGCTCAAGCTGATCCCGGCATACACCGCCGTAAACCAGCATGCCGATCATCTCCGGGGAAATGCCGGAGGACTGAATCGCCTTTTTGCCGGCCAGTGCTGCGCCTTCATACATATGATATCCCGGATCCCAATATCTGCGTTCGCGGATACCGGTAATCATTTCAAGCTGGCCTTTTTGAAAATGGAGCGTCTGATAAAGCGGCTCCAGACATCTTTCGATATCATCGGAAGTCAGCACATTTGGAGCCAGTTCATAGCCGATGCTGTCCAGATAAACCGTATTAAATTTCATAATGATTTCACTAAGCGTATGCCAAACTGTTTCATTTCGTAAATCGTCAGCCCATCTACACTGAGAAACCCATCCGCAACAACGAGGGGATGCGGTGACTCATCAATTTGGGTAACGATAGCCTCTACGATTACTTTCTTATTTCCGGGAATCACCTGGCCCCGGTAAGTCCAGGTGTGCTGGGCTCCGGTGATCAGCGAAAACCGGCACCGTGAAGCAAGATCGGGCCATCTGTCCAGCGCGATGAACTTCAAGAGCTGAATAAACGCTTCGATCCCAAGTGATCCGGGCCAGACCGGGTCCTGGTAGAAATGCGCCTTGAAAAACCATTCTTCAGGATCGACTTTTTTGGACCCCTGAATGTAGCCCAGACCGGAAGGACCACCAACAGGGTTATATTGCTCGATGACATCCATCATGCGAATAGCCCGGCCCGGCATTGCCAACCGCATGTTCTGCAACTTCCCGGAGCCTGGTTCCGGAAAAAAAGGCGGCACATCAGGAAGCGGATATTTCTGGCAGGTCGCACCCTCGTTCTCGTTCGGCCTATACCGTCTGTCATCGGCACTGGCCAGGCCTTTTTGTTGAGCCAGAGCCGATTCAGTAAAAAATCCGAATGTGGTTTCGCCGTCATATATCATTTCATCCGCTGATTGCACACGAAAATCAAAGGATTCAATGATCATGTCGCTGGCGGAGGATACCTGGGTCATTCGGCATCGCATGGTCAGAGTTCCGGTTTCGGGGAAAACGTCCCTATATATACGGGCTGTTCCACCCAGATTTCGAAACCGCAGATCCTTTGGGCTGGTCAGGGCGGAGCCGGTATATGCGGCAAGCCATCCGCAGGGCTGAAGTGCTATTTCAAGAAGCACGGCGTAGGGCATGATCCCGGTGTTGTCTGCCGAAAAATACCAGTCTGAAGGCGATACTGCATATTCAGCCTCGATCCATCCGCCTGGCTTTAGTACAAATGCCGGTGGTTCCGACTTGACAATGCGATCTACAAACAAGTATGGCGGTCCGGGCAGTCTTGCCAGAAATCGGTCCGTATCGAAGATGCGGAAGGTCTCACCAAAGGCGTTCGATGGCTTGCCAATGGACAGGGCCAGGATATGCTCTCGCTCAAAACATTTTTTTGGGTGAATGGATTGGGAAGGTCTGCATTGCCAGAAGGCTTCAATCTCCTGGCGCGTGATGCCACTCATTTTCAGGGAAATGTTACGAAACATGACGATGTGATGGCCATCTGCGAACATTTGGGCATCGGCGATCACATAAGGCTCGGGAGCATAACCCATTTCGCGGATTTCGACTTGATAAACCACATGCCGGGTCTGGGGGGTCACAGGCCCCCGGCATTTCAGGATGCTTTCTACCCCCACAATCGGTTCATAGCAGACGCCGGCAATGTCGGTCACCCAGCCCATGCGCTGAATGAACACGCGAAGGGTATGGGCGCAGCATTCATACATCAGGGTCCCCGGCATTACTGGGTCATCCATAAAATGGCAGGTTAAAAACCAGTCATCCGGATGGATGTCGGCCTGGGCCTGAATCATTCCCAAACCGTAGCGTCCACCATTCGGATCAAGGGTCAACACCCGGTCGATCAGACGCATTCTGCCGCCGGGAAGACGAAGGGATTCTGAGAGAGAAATACCACTGAAATGTGTTCCAAAACATCCAGCCAGGTTTCCGTATCTGAGAGATTCAATCTGGCTGTCCGAAAAAGCCTCCACCGACCGGGGAACTAATTGCTTCCAGTCCGATGGGGTTTTTCCTGGTACCGGCTGAAGCTCCGGCTCCGTGAGAATAATGCCGCCTGAATTTTTGACCTCCATTTCGGTAAAAAAACCAGCGCATCCATTTTCCATGGTGATCAGAAGTTCACCACCGATAGAGCCAATAAAATGAAAAAAGAAAAGCCAGGTTTGCCCCTGACGGACGAATCGTTCAATTTCGATTTCATAGCGAATAACATCTCCCGGCAGCGGAAGCCCGCGATGAAACTGAACCGAGGCGTCCAGCAGGCGGTAGGTCCGTAGGCCTTTGACCTGAAGATCAATGCCCAGCCAGGCGCAGAGGAAAAGATCAGCCTGGCCTGCCTCGACGGATATGCACACCGGGGCATGGCCTCCGTCCAGATACCATGCGCCGGGAACCACATCATGCTCGGTAACTACGCGCCCCGGGCCAAGGGAACCCTTTTGTCCATCAACGCTGAGGATTCGGTCCACCAGCATCAAAGGTTCATCGGGAAGCCTGACCCTGGCTGGATAAGTGTCCGCTTCGGCAAACTCTGGTCCCAGAACGATTGCCGCAGATCCGATGGCAAATTCCAGGCAGAGGGATCGGGGGTAAGCGATAGACGGATGACGGATGACAGATGACGGGGAAAATGGCTCTCTGTCGTCTGTCATCTGTCGTAGTTGTTGCTGAAGAAGCCTGGCTTGTAGGGCGAAGCCGTCTGCAAATTCCTGGCTCAGTCTGGTCGAAAATCTCAGAAAGGATTCATGGGCATCGGCAGTGGCTTTCGCATTTTGAACAACGGCTTGCAGCATATCCGAGGCATACAAAGCCGGGGTCACGGTGTTTTCTGCTTGGGATTTCGGGCATGCAGAATCGCTAATTTGCGGAAATTTGGGGCTGAAAGGATTGCCTCCGGTTTGAATAATCTGTTCTCGGCCACCCCCAGACATGAATACCTCACTGGCCGCGCTCCCGGTGTTTTCACCGTAAAGAGGCTCCAGATCAATAAAAATTCGTTCTGCGGCAAGGGTTCCCAAAAACTTCAGGATGGAGACAACCTCGTCTTCCCCTCGGGAACTGGCGGAAATCGCCAGATGCGGGCGATCTTCCAGGATGCGGGTGATCATCCGGGTGCAGCTTGAATGTGGTCCCATTTCCAGGAAAATGCGAACGCCGTCTGAATATGCCTGGCGAATGGTTGCGGTAAAATCAAACCCCGATATGGCCTGCTGGGTAATGGAATCGGCTGCGCTTTCCGTATTCAGGGAATATGCACGGTTAAGCGCACAACTGTAAAACCGGATATTCGGGGGTTGAACGGTTGGAAACAGGTGAAGTGCGCGGTAGGCTTTCCGGACAGGGATGGCCGCATCGCAATGAACCGTCACAACGCCGTCCAGATAAACGGCTTCGCATTTTAATGCGGCGATAACACCTTCAACATCCGGCCGATCGCCACCGATCACGCATTCATCCGGCGAATTTACGATCAGTAGCCGAGCAAGGGGAAACAGGGGCAAGATGCTTTTGACAATATCAGAAGGTCTGTTTACCACCGCAACCTTCCAGGAAAAAGGCACAAATGGGGCGATATTCCAGGCTTTTCTGGCGGCGTTGCAGGGGCCGGCCAGCTCCGTGTGAAACAGGGAACTCTTGGCCAGTCGGGACAGCATCTCCCCGCGATCCGGCCATGCGCCCAAGGCAAAAAGGCCTGCGGTTTCCCCCAGACTGTAACCGATCACAGCCTGTGGAATGATTCCAAAAGTTTTGACCAGACGGGTCATGACGCTGCCGTGAACAACCTGACCGAAGATCGGAATCAGGGGATCTGCTGAAATGGCGTTCATGGCCTCGGTTTCCCACCCGGAAGCCCATGATTGCCTGAAAGGAACGTAGGCGGCAGGAACCAACTGTGTTTTCAGCTCAGGGGTTTCTGCGTCCATTTTGCGAAGAATTTCTGGCCAGGTTGCGGCCAGAGTTCTTCCCATGCCCACATAATGATTTCCGGAACCTGGAAATACAAAAGCGATTTCCCTTGATGTAGTAGCGGATTCGCCAGAATATTTTTTGGCCTCCCTGGGATCACCGCACCCCAGTGCGACTTTTGTGTCTGATGTAGGAGCGAGTTCGCCGGAATATTTTTTGGCCGTCCGTACAAAGGGCGTATAAACGATGCCGGATCGGCCGTTGATGCGCCGGGAAGTTCCCGATAACACCGCATCCCTGGCATCTGCAATCAGGGCTATCAACTGTTCGGGCGTTTCCGCGATCAGGCTGACAACGTGGGTTCCCCCACCCCCTAACCCCCTCCCGCAAGGGGAGGGGGGACTTTCAAATTGGTTTTCGACAGACGCTTTTGTGGCGGCTAATGGATGCAACTGAAACCACGATCTGGCAGACTGTTCAATACCGTTGACAGTGAACGGTGAACTGTGAATGGTCAACTGTGAACCGTCAACGGTTCTTATGTGCAGGTCCAGCAGGTTCAGGCTGCGGATTAGTGCATCCCTGTCCGGCCCTTCGACGATGAACAGCCCACTGGTAGCGTGTCCAAGGGGTCTTCTTCGGTCCAGGTCGGAAGTAGGGGCGACCGGCCGGTCGCCCCTACTGGAATGCTGGAATGCTGGAATGCCGGTATGCCGATGCGCTGTTATTTCGGTATTTCGATATTCCGGCATTTCGGCATTTCGGCTATTGGCCGTTTCGTGGCCTTCCAGGATCAGATGGCTGCAAGTCAGCAGGCCATCCGTGGTTGATGTCAGGGCAGCACAGCAGGCCAGCCTCGGTCCATCCTTTCGGTTTCTCGCCCAGTACTGGGGAAATGCCGGAAAATGAAAATGGGTGCTGCTCCACAACAGGCCAGCCGCAGTGTCGGGTGCCTGGGTATAACCGACCAGTGGCGGAAGAATTTCCTGATACAGGCACAAACAGGTCTTGATCAGAGATGCCATACCGGCAGCAGCGCCTGTATGTCCGATGATGGACTTGACGGAGCCAATGGCGACGCATGCTAAATCCTCCTGAAACATGGCATTAAGAGCCTTTGCTTCAAGCTGATCTTCAACAGGTTGGCCGCTGCCGTGGGCTTCAAAAAAACTGATGGCAGGTGACGGTTTGCCGGCTTCATCCAAGCTTTGCCGAAGCGATCTGGAATATGCCGCCTGGCCATTTGCAGAATATTCAGCCTGGCCGTTTGCAGATTTGGCGCAGGCTGATCCTGCGCCCTTGATGACGGCATAGATGCGGTTGCCATCCGCTATGGCCTGGTCCAGTCGTTTGAGTATCACCGCTGCTGAGCCTTCTCCCGGAAGGGCGCCATCGGCGGATCTGTCAAACGGGCGAATAACGCCAGAGGGCGAGAAGGGGCTGATGCCGTGGGCGATCAGAATGCTGCGCACATCACCTGCCATGTCCACAGCACCGACCAGCATGGCGTCAGCTTCGTTTCTCTGGAGCAGACGCGCTGCAATGTCGAGAGCGCTGAAGCCCGATGCTGCATTGGCGGAAACCGTAAAGCTGGGAGCGCCCATGCCGAATTCCCTTGCAACCCGGCTTGCGACAACGCCAGCCAGAGCGCCAAGTGTCCGGGAAGCGTTCAGGGCCGGGCCAAAATCATCTTTCAGGTATTTCAGCCAAGCGGCTCTTTGATCGTCATTCAGGGAAACGCCTGCCTGTTTCAACCAGTCTGCATGCGTATTGCCGAGATTCCATCTGACATGGTAATCCGTTGCCTCCATGTCAAAGCCCATTCCGATGATAGCCCCCATGCGAGGACGAAGTTTTCGGGACGTGTATCCGGCATCCGCCATTGCTCTGTGGGAAACTTTCAGCATGAGAAGATGCTGAAGCAAAATATCGGGGATTTCATTGGGAGGAATATGCAAATCACTCAGTTCGAGCGTAATCTCCTCAATGTATCCGCCTGGAATATCCGGTAAATTTAGAAGGGCGGCGGCAATTGGATCGCAGCCTTTCCAGCGACGCGCAGGGCGTTTCCGAATACCGGATTTGCCGGATAGTACCGCTTCCTGAAAGGCTCTTAAGGTTTGAAAGCTTCCAAAACAGGCATCCATGCCGACAATGGCGATATCCAAAGGCTTAGGAATGGCGGAATGCCGAAATACGGCTTTTGTGTCCGGCACCCATTCCTCCAGAAGAACATGACCGTTGATACCGCCAAACCCGAAGGCGCTGATTGCTGCGCGTCGGGGAGTGCCGGGATCTCTGCGATTCCAGAATTCGGCCATGGTCTGCACGCGAAACGGGCTGTCATGAAGCGGGCTGTTTTCAGCAGGTGCGGTAAAATTCAGGGACGGCGGCAGTGTTTGGTGCTTCAAGGCCAGAAGGATTTTGATGAATCCTGCGGCTCCGGCTGCAGTCAGCAGATGCCCGATCATTGATTTGACGGAGCCGATGGGACACTGGCCGGATTTCGATCCGCCGGAGGCCCTGATGGTGTTCTCCCACAGCAGTTTCAGGCTTTGAAGTTCCGTGGCATCTCCGACCGGTGTTCCGGCGCCGTGACATTCAATGATATCCACGTCAGAGTGGTTCCATCCAGCAGCCTGATAGGCCGCCTGCATGGCCCTTACTTGTCCCTCGGTATCAGGAGCCAGCAGGTTTCCCCGCATGTCATTGGAAAGTCCGATGCCCCGAATGACACCTAAGATGGTATCGCCGTCGTTCAGTGCATCCTCCAGCCGCCTTAAAACGACAAGCCCTGCACCCTCACCGACAACGAGTCCGTCCGCACTGGCATCAAACGGCGCACATCGCCCGGATGGCGACAGCGCCCTCAATTGGCTGAAACCGACCTGGGTATAAAGACAGTCAGGCCGGGATACCCCGCCGGCCAAAACCGCATCGCAGCGATGGGCGGTTAGCATGTCGCAGGCCAGTTTAACGGCATAAAGGGAGGATGCGCAGGCGGCATCCAGGGTAAAGGCCGGGCCGCAAAGTCCCAGCGCATGGGCCAGAACAACGGCGGGGAGGGCTGTAACCTGACTGGCCAGGCATCGATTTAAGGTCAGGGGGGATAAATGGTCTGGGCCTTTCTGGAAGAGGGCGTTCTTAAAGGATTCACCAAGGATATCACATGCAAAGCGAGAGGATGTCTCTGTTGGAAGTGCTATTGCCGCCAGGATGACGCCGATACGATCTTTATCAATGGAAGTGGACTGAAATGCTGAAAAAGCTTCCCTGCCGGCATGAAGGACCATAAGATACATCGGATCAAGAGAACGCAAACTGTCTGCAGGAACGGCGAATCCATCGGGATCAAAAGCAAAATCATGAATCAGGCAGCCGCGCCGATGAAAAGCCTTGTCCGGTGTGGGCCGGGAGGACATCATGTCAGTTGAACGCGCTACCCATCTGCTTTCCGGAATATCCCCGCAGGCATCTTTCTTTTCAACGATGTTACGCCAGAACTGGTCCAAAGTGGATGCGCCGGGAAAAACACCGGCCATTGCCACAACAGCAATAGGGGAATAATCTTTCAATCGGGTCACGAAATCTTCTTGTAAATAAGGGTTAACGATGGGGTTGTATAACCTTTTTCCGGTTTCAATTGCAATACCCGAAAAAAAAGAAGCGGTTTTGTTCTGAGGGGTAGGTCGCTCCTGGTCTGGTCTTATCAAATCCAAAAAATCTTTTGTTCAGAAACCATAACTCCTTTTATTTTAAACTTATTTCTATAGCAATATTGTGCAAGA
>SERZ01001009.1_pt1 | contig 17227 bp, 17 predicted proteins | sample 3171461 | NCBI WGS metagenome assembly SERZ01 (sample SAMN06051861, study PRJNA518727) | freshwater metagenome | biome: subpolar coniferous forest; feature: holomictic lake; material: water; isolation source: holomictic Lake 227, 6 m depth | place: Canada: near Kenora, Ontario | collected... | reverse complement strand
TAACCCCCAACCACAGGAGTATATCATGTCATTAGATCATGCAAAAGCGTTCATCACGAAGATGAAGACAGACGCTGCCTTTAGCGAAAGCGTTACGGCTATCGGTGATGTTGCAGAGCGCTTTAATTTCATCAAAAGCGCAGGGTTTGATTGCACCGAGGCGGAGATTAAAGCGGTAGCAGGAGAACTCAGCGATGAGGACCTTGATACGGCGGCAGGGGGATATAATTCAAAAGCTTTATTTTGGGGTATGTCCATTAGCTGTTGACAGTTGCCGTTCCCCCAGTTAACCCATAGAGTGGGTAACAGAAAAAATGTAACAATGTAACGTTACACATGTGTAAGAATGTAGGTTGTTACATTTTTATACATGTGTAATAACATTACAAATAACTCACCCGCTGTTTCATGCTCGTTATACCCGCTATAGCCGATCTGCCGGAGCAAGGTGTGCGCCGCGTAGATGATTGCAGGCACAAAGCTTAGGTTAATTATCCTCACCCTTGCCCCACCGCCAGCGCGGAGGTTCTCCCTTACACCAGCAAATGATTATAAAAATGACTGTGAGCGCAGTCGTATAGAGCAAGAAGTTTATCATGTTTACTTTGGGGTCGATGATAATGATGCCCGGAATCATCAGCAGTAAGTATCCAGCAAGAACAATCCATCCTTGCCAGGTGGAGGGAGGTCCCCAACCCCAACCATAACACTTAGCAGGGAACCAGTATTTAGGTTTGTCGCTCATGCTGTCACCGCTTTTAAGGAGGAATGCTCATTTACCCGAGTTTACAACATTTCAGAGATTAAAAAAACGAGCCCTTTGAACGGAATTAACCGAAGGTACAGGCTTTTTAACATATGTTCAGGCTGTCGGCCCAGCATCCAACCCAGTGTGTTCTCCCCGAAAAAAAGGGATTACCCCCCGCCGCGGAATCAAGATCTTCATCACGTAGCTCACCAGCGACAGCCTGAATCTCTGCCTCGGTACACGCAAAACCCTCGCTTTGAATGCAAACCAGCCGACCGGCAACATCCTCAATTGCCATTACGCGCTCTCTGAATGCATCGTCAGACTTCATTTTTTCGATAAACGCCTTTGCTTGATCTAATGACATGATCATCTCTCCTCTTAATCTTTCCCCTTTAAGTGCAAATATTCTTTATAAATTTTATGACGGCTTTGGTTTATAATTTTCGAGAAATTCCTCATAAACCAAACCGCAGAAGAAATTAAAAACGATATAAAAAAGGCAGTCACCATTGCCCGAATTGTGGCTCGTTGAATTGGAGCTAATCGTTTATAATAATTATCAGCGCGGATATCAATTCCTACAACCCCGACAAACTGTTTATTGGAATCATAAAATGGAATATATGCACTCATAAACGAGCCCCAACGATCCTGATATGGCTCATTTTCCGCAATTTTAATATGCTCTTTTAAAGCGCGGACAGCTCCCTTGCTTGCTTCAGTATAGGGCTGCATGATATGTGATTTATCGTCTATACCATCCTTGTTCTTGTCGCTTGAAGGAGTAGGGTCCAGAACAAAATACACCTTGTCATTTTTCAGAACTAAAGTGTATACAAAGGCAATCGTAGAGTCGGCGTGCAGGGTGTTTTTGAAAGGCAGTAACGCTTGTTCATAAAGCGGCGATTGTTCCTGGTCGCGAGAAATAAATTTTTTATGAGTATCTCCATCAATAAATGACGCTAAAACAGATCCAGTACGTAATAAGCCTTCCCGAATCTCCCCTTTTTGGGCGTTTAAGGTATGATAGTAGATAAAATACGTTGTAATAAATATTGCAAAAAATACCAGAATCCCGATAACAATTCCCTCTGTTAAAGGATGAAATGGATATTCCGCAGGAGCCGGTTCAGCATTACCTTTTACTTGCTCCACCTTACTATTTTTTATTCTGTGTAACCTTGTCCTCATGCCGCAAATGTTATGTATATCTGTATTATATCATAACATAATATAGATAATATCAGCCCGTTAGTATAACATGATAGAAAACATGGCAAAATCTATGGCGTTCAGTGCTCGCCTGAGGAAAAAAACAACAAATCTGCGCATCAAAATTCTTGTGCATGAGTAACCCTCTCCCAGCTTTCGATGAAGCGCAAGTGTCAGAAAGCCCTGCTTTTATGTAAAACAAAGCTCAAAAGTATAAAAAAAGCGATTCGCTTATAGATGATTTATTTATGTCGATAACATAGAAATGCTTAAAGTATTGTGGTTTATTAAAAAAATAATACCTTGATATTGTAAAGTTGATAAAATTTTATCTGTGCCTTTTTTTTCTCCCGGTAATATTTATAAGATTTTTCATTCCGCGGTTTCCGGGTGTTCAAATTTTATGCAACAAATCCTTTTTTTAAATAAGCCTTCACAATAACAATCTAAAAATCATACCCCATGTCAAAAGCTGTACTAGTTGAAAAAATTGCAGAACAGGCGAACCTGACCAAAGTAGATGCTGAACGTGCTGTTAAGGCCTTTATCAATGTTGTTTCATCATCGTTGAAAAACGGTGAGGATGTTGCACTTGTAGGATTTGGTACATTCACCACGGTTGACAGGGCAGAACACCCAGGTCGTAATCCTCTGACTGGTGAGGCCATTACCATTTCGGCCAAAAAAGTAGTAAAGTTCAAACCGGGAAAAAATTTGAAGGATGAAGTCGCTGGATAATCACGTGATTATGGCGATCTCTCTGTATTTTGTTAAGTCCATCAATCGTTAATGACTGGTGGACTTTTTTTTTTGCACCTCACTCTTTCTCTAGTCCTCTTGATGGCCCGATACCAGGTTTAAATGCGCACAAGTGTGCGTTTTTAGGCACGGAAAACCCTACATCATTGCCGCATTTTCAGTCGTGATAATCATCCACAAAAAAAATTGTTTCCAATAACCTGTTGTATCACTTATGAAAAGGAGTGGCCAGGTAAACGATAGCGGATTTGTGGAATAATATTTGATAGAATAATACGACACCGGTGTTGAACTGTTGAACAACCCGACCTTGATGTGCCCCACTGACCGAGAGTAAGTGTCCAGTGATTATATGAGAGCCAATCGTTAAATCAGGAATCTTCATGTTGGAAAAAGAACTGCCGGAACTGATCCCGGGTAGGTTTTATCGGGTACAGCTTCATAAAGCTGATCGAGCGATTGTGCGAAGGGTCTATCTTGGTCGTGAAGTGCAGTGCAAAGTATTCCCCGCACTTATTTTTTCGGTTAAAGCACCGGTCGGCACAGATAATCAAGCAACTTCCCAAACACCCCAGACTATCAGCATTCCACTCCGTGATATTTTTTTCATAGAAGAGGGGTAAGGCGTTACATACAGGCAGTCAAAATCGTTCTTACTGACTCCACCGCTCAAAACATAGAATGTGCACCGAGCTCTTGGCCTTCGAGGCCTCCCTGCAAGACTCTTGCATAAAAATCGCGTAGGGTGTCGGTCCCGTAAGAAGGGGTTGCTGAAGCATCGTATTGGCCAGTCGCGGGATTAAGAACCAGCATTGACTCCGAAGTATAGTAACGTCCGATTCTGGCAAACTCAGCTTTATCCTTCAGTGTCGGGAACAGTTTTGAAAGGAAAGTGAGCACTGGAATAATGATATCGAACATGAGATGCGGAACTTTTTTAAACTTCGGTTCTCGTCCAAGAAGTTCAAACAAAAGCTCGCCCTGTGCTTTAGCTGAAATGGCATTGCCTGGGCCGCCGATAGGCAGGATTTTGTTGTGTTTAGAGGAATCTTCAAGACAATCCGCCATAAAGCGGGCAAGGTCTGCTTCACTTATTGGTTTGCAGGAAGTCTGCTCACCGTTGCCGAACATGATATACGGCTTCCCTTTTTTTACCGACTCAATCTGACCGGCGAGCGATTTAAAAAAAGCCGTCGGCCTCACAATCGAATAGGTCAACCCGGATTCAGTCAGCTCCTTTTCAAATTTGAGCTTTGCCCTCTGAAATTCAAGCAGAGGCTTTTGGACACAGATAGCTGATAGTAACAAAAAGTGTTGTGCTCCGGCTTTTTTAGCCGCTTCAAGAGCATTATGAGTTGCCTGATAGTCAATCATCCAGGCATCCTTCACCCCTCCGGTACGTGACGTTAAACAGGAGACCACAACATCAAAGTGTTCGCCGCGAATACCATCCCTCATCAGGGAGTCCATGTTGGAAACATTCCCAAAACGAACCTCAGAACCCTGCAGTTGCTGTCGTGTCAGTTCAGCCGTTGTTGCAGCATCAACCCCCGAACGTTCACGCGCAAAGCTGACAACCGCGTGACCCCTTGCAGAAAGTTCACGGACAACAAATTTACCAATATAGCCTGTGGCACCAACAACAAAAATGCGCTTCGGCCTCTCACCGGAAGTCGTGCCAGAGGAAGGTGAATACGAAGAAAAACTCAATGCACAATAAGTTGAATACGTTGTATTGACTACACTCCTGCATCCCAATAAAAAACACAGGGTAACACTACCTTTCATAACAAGGTATAAGCTTTTCGAATATAGTAAATAGACCAAATATTTGTTGCGATTTTACAGCCAACTTCCCTCCCCTCGCAGCGCGAGCATAAAATCGACTTGACCCTTTATATTTTTATGTGCAGTAGTTTAGCCACCGCATCACACCCGAATAGCTCCTCCATTATCAAGAGAATATGGCGTGTTATTATAGTATTATCCAATAATTTCCATTGAATTTATGCTTCCGCAATATGCTTTTCACGCACGCCGATTTGCTCAAAAACTGCAAAAAAACCTTGTTTTTTCTCTCGTCCGGAAACCCGCACAAATCATATCATATAGGCGTCAACTTCGTCAACTTTTGTACAAAGTTTTTTCCCTCTTTTTCCCCGATAATTTTGAGCTGTTTCCCCTCTCTTTTCCCTGTCGCATCACTTTTTTTCCCGAAGCACTTTTCACCCTCAAAAAATTGTGAACGAGATTAATTATATTACTTCAAACGTATATAAAAAGAAGAGGCCGTCTCAATAACCCGCAACACAAATACAGGTTGAACATGCCATGGCTAGCAGTCTCAAAAAACGGGCAGGAGTGTATTTGTTCTGACCGGTTATCAAGGAAAGATGCGTCAGAGTTCCTCATACCCGGTTTTCTTAACGAACGCGAAAATCACATGCATGGTTACTGGTACAGTCGCGATGGAGGTGAAATAATTATTTTGCCAAAGGGGTCCATTCGGAAACTGATAGGCCGTGATCTTACCTGGAATGATGAACCTGTGAAGTTGCAGTGATTTCAGGCACAGGCCTGCCAAATAAGGGCAGGTATAATACCTGGGTGTCTATTTTTCTGACTTGGGCAAGGTGATCACTACAGTGGTGCCCTTCATGGATGTGCTTTTAATCCTAATATCTCCGTTCATTTCCTTAATGATTCCGTAGCTGATTGAAAGCCCGAGCCCTGTACCTTTTCCTGACTCTTTTGTCGTATAGAAGGGGTGCATGATGTACTCAATATTATGTTCACTGATACCGACCCCTGTATCCTCTACACTTATGGTAACATAGCCGTTGTCATAAAATGACCGGATAAGAATCTTCATATCAAATGGTGACTGGCTGACTTGCTTCCGCTCTTCGAGAGCATCAATGGAATTCCTGATCAGATTGAGGATCACCTGCTCAAACTTATAGATGTTTCCGATAACCAGAAATCTTTCCTGCTCCGGTTTGAAATCAAGAACGATTGAGCGGTGTTTACACTGTTCCGAGACCATCAGAAGCGCGTTGCGAATGCTTTTATTGATATTGACAACTGATGATATATAGTTGTTGTCGGTGCTCGAAAACGATCGGATATTGTCAATAATTGTCTGTACCCTGATGATGTTTTCAAATATTTTGTCAGACGTAACTTTAATCTCGCTGGTACAGTTCCAGCCGTTTGCAGAAGCTCTCATAAGCATTTTATCGACGACCAGTCCGATATTGTTTATAGGCTGATAAATTTCATGCGCAATGCCGGATGCCATTTCGCCGAGGCTGATAAGCCGCTTTGCATGGAAAAGCTCGCTTTCGATAATCTTCCTCTGTGAAATGTCCCGGATGATAATCATATAGGAGGATGGCTCCCCATTATTATCCTGAATCAATGCCGCGCTTATTTCAGCCGAGTAAACCGTATTGTTTTTCTTTTTCAGCAGGATCTCTCTGTTTTGAATCAACCCTTCTCTAAGCGTTACATCAAATATTTCATCAATTATTCTATAGTTTTCTGAATAGACAATTCTTGAAAATGGCTGCCCGATAACCTCGGCCTTGTTGTTAGTTCCGAATATTTCCAGACCGATGTCGGAAACGCTGCTGATGATGCCTTCGAGATTGGTTGTTATAATGCTGTCCGGGGAGGCGGCAATAAGAGTTTGGTATTGCTTGTCCAGCTGAATTCTTGCCTGCTCCGCCTCATTATTTTCATTGGTGTTTGTAATAAAAACCGCGAGGGATTTTATTGTTTCGTCATCCTCAATAACAGGATAAGCCGATATCTGGTAGATGTTCTCCTTTCGCTTTTTATCTATTTTCTCTTTTTCGAGGCACCGGTCCTTAAAATGGATTGTTTTTCCGGTATTGAAGACATTTTCAAATTTTACTTTTCGTCCATCAGCCAGTTCAGGCCGAAACAGCTTATGAAAATCCCGACCTTTCAGTGAGCTGAATTCTCCTGAATAGTGATCCTCAAAATCTTTATTTGAGGCCAGTATTCTTCCGTCCTGATCTATGGTGCATAATGGCTGCTTGTAAAAAAAAAGAAGACAGTTCAGGTTGGCAGCTTTGATAAGCTGACCGTCAACATTACTTTTGCTTACATCTATAGTGATTCCCATATAGCGTTTTACCAGTCCATCGCCATTCTTGACCGGAAATCCCTGAGTCATAAGTTTTCGGATTGAACCTCTGGAGTCAAAGATGTGGCACTCAACAATAAAGGACTCTTTTTTGGCAAGAGCCGTCTGAATAATTTGTTCTGTGCGTACCTTATCGCCTGGTAAAATTGATTGTATCCAGGCATTATAAGAGGGTTTAGCTGAAGTCAGACTTTGTCCAAAAAGCATCCTGACCTGATCGGTCAAGAGCATTTCCCCACTCTCCAGATCCCATTCCCATAGCGTCTTAGGAATATTTTTCAAAAATATCACTCCATTCTAAATGTGTGTACTATTTCGATCAATGCCTTATCAATCAAAGTGCTGATGTAAAATTTGCTTATTTAACGGCAATTTCCGTTCCATGAATACCACTAATAAGTCTCCCCTGCGCTAACTGGTCAGCCTGAAACCATATACCGTCAAAGATTTATTTTTAAATACTTTCCACAGAGTGTTCAGCCTGTTGTATTACCCATAATACGTAAGCGATAACGCACACCTGTTCGATCTGAAGCTATAGTTGCATGCAGTAATCTTCTCAGTACGGCATAGTTTAGATCTGTATATACCTATACTCAATGAACGTAAATTAGTAAATTTATATATAAATTACACTGATGGTTTTTGCTGATGTCTTATGCTCATGTTCTTATTCAGCGTTTATTGAAAAGCATTTGAAGATGGATTGCAATTTTCTTAAAAATCAACAAGCGCCCGTTTGTTTCTCAGAGTCGCTTTTTTACGAATTAATGACTTGCTGCGGAAAATCGCGTAACAAATTAAGCAGGCATTGACTTCAGGTTTCCATGTCTGTAATCTGCTTGCCCTTTCCGATAGCCAGGTTTCATCCGGTAGTCCTTTCGATACCAGGGAGTTCAAGGACAGTTGTTCTATAGTTACCCGAACTTTTGCTCAATATTTGATAGGATTACGAGCACTTTTGAAATGTGCATCCTCGACAGGTGTATGATTATCTGGGTGGAGACTTGCTTGAATAAGCAATCGGTTACCTTGATCGTGCACTGAAACGTGCCCCTGTGCGTCTTCAGTCGAGGATGTTGTTTACGATTTTAACCCGGTCCGACGTGGACAGGGTTCTTGAAGACAACTGCCTAAAGATTGCCGATAGCTCGCTTCAGCCAGGAGATGTAATACGATATCGTAAAAATGGTATAACGTTCAACATTTGCCCTACGATTATTTGAACAAAATTCTGCCCCCTTGCACGTTATTGTTTTTCGATGTGTCAATCCGGTGTTGAAGTATTTTATTAATTACCTCAAACTGTTAATAATTTAAATCATGGCTATAACCACTCATAATAATACTGATGCGGTTATCTTTATTCCAGATATGGGTAATCATATTGGTGTCGATCTTTTTGCTGAACGCTTTGCTGCTGAACTTGACAGAAATACATTATCAGCACATGTAAGTTATGATGTGGTTCGTAGTGGGGATGATAAGCATTATCAGTCAGGTATTTCTAAAACAGACATGGAGTCTGTGAGATCTATTATCAGAAATAACGGTGAAAATAAAAACAAGGTAGCAGATATATATTATTTTGAGTATGCGAAAACGCTCAGAAATGTATGGGCAAGAAAAAATAATTTTAAAAAGAGTATGATGCTTTTTTTTACATTGATTAATCTATACTATAAATTGTTTTGCTCCTTTTTTACTGTAAGGTCTAAGCGATTATCTGAGCAATTCCAGATCGCTTATGCTATGCTGCTTATGCTTTTTTTATCCATTTATATGATTATTGTAATAATAGCCGTTGCCGGTGTTGTAAAATCCGTAATACCTTCATTGGGTATAGAAATATCTAAATGGACATCTGATATTAAAATCGAAGATCCACTAAATATATTAGTTGTGTACAGTGGTCATTTTGTTATAATATCTGCACTTATAAAATCATTTGTACCTGACTATCAAAAAACATTCACAAGCATGGTTGAATCCCTTATGGGTGTTATTGATTATATAAGCTTAGGAGAGTATAAAGATATTATAGCTGGTCGATTTGCTGATATGCTTGATTATATATCGTCAAATAATTATGAACGTATTCATGTGGTTTCTTACAGTATGGGCAGCGTCATTGCATTAGATAATATATTTCCTTATGGTGATTCGCCATCTTTAAGAGTCAATAATATATATAGCTTAACCACAATTGGGTGTCCATACGATTTTATCAGGTTGTTTTGGGGGTACTATTTTGAGGGTAGAGGGATGTTAAAAGATGTACCAATACAATGGCTTAATGTATATTCCCCTTCTGATATTCTTGGTTCAAATTTCAGGGATGATGCTAAAAATGAAGAAGCAGATCATTCGGTTTCAATAAAAAAAATGGGAGATTCATATTATAATGATGAAAAGATTGGACCTATCCCCGAAAATATTGTGTTTACTGGCGGTATAAATATTAAAGGTATTTTACAGTGGTTTAGCTTTTTCGGCATCAGAAATCATGGCGTATATTTCGAAGATAATGAGTGTATCGAAAAAAGCTGTTTAAGTGGGATTATACACAAGTTATATGCCGGTAAACCGATACTTGCATAGGATGAACTTCTGCATAGATTAGTGGAATAACGACATTCATATGGTGGACGAATTGATTTCAAATATATTCAGAAATAAACAACACCCACAGGGGATTTGTGTTAATAAAAAGTCATTTTTCGGGTAACAGGGATGATATCCCCTGCTTTTTTAGCCAACAACCAACATAGTCTACAATTTCCTGCCACCCAGGTTCTCCAATTACCCAGTGTGCATGATTCTTGAACTCCTTATATGTTGACACGGCCTTATACTTATTCGCAATTTTTCGGGCGACCGATGCCGGGGTGATACGATCGAGGCTTCCGGAAACAACTAAAACTGGGCAGGTAACCTTGGACTCATCGACACTTGAAGTCCTATAAGGGTCAAGAAACCAGTAACCAATTTGCGTGGCTGCCTTGCCTGATTCGTAAACGAGTTTACTGTATATTTCCCACTGTTCCTTTTCCGGCAGCAAATGCAGCATTGAATAGGCAGCTTCACTGAATTTCTGACGGAACGGGTTTTTCCAGAAACCCCACGTCGTCTGTACACTCCAGAAACTTCTGACAACAGAGGGCGTCAGAGCCATTATCCCGTAAGGGGCCGCTGGAGTAAGCAGCACCAAGGCCTTAGATTTTATGCGTGTAGCAAGTATCTGGGCAAGAAGTGCTCCCATGGAGTGGCCCATCACAATAGGCGTTTCGTCCAATTGGTCGATCTCGGTTTGGAGCTGTTCAACATAATCAAGGAGACTTGTTGTTCCAAGATCAGGATGTGGAACACTGCGGGGATCCATATCGTGGTAACGCAATGTTGAAGTGATGCAGCGGTATCCGTCTGCCTCAAACTTTTTCCGATAGTTTTCCCAGTACCACGGCCCCCCAAGCATTCCGTGAATCATGAAAATCGTATCAGCCATATATCTGTTCGTGTGAGTGAGGTAAAGCTGATGAGGCGTGCAGCCCCATCAGTTTAAATAATTAAATCGAGCTGTTGCGGTAAAATCTACAAGTTTATGCAAAGTCCGTAGACACTCACCTGCACCCGATTGCCCTAACACATCCTTAAGTCGCCATACAGCACTCTGTGAATAAAAACCCATACTTAGTCTGCGTTCCGGCCCCTTCACCTTCATCACATGGGCAATCCCTGTTTCTATAAATGCCACTTCTAACTGCCAGACCTCAGGGAATGCTTTTATAAGAATCGACAACTGATCATGAGCTGCTTTATACTCCTCGGCATCGATAAGCTCTATGATACGCTTGAGGTTTTTTTTCATAGTCAGTATATCCATTATTTACGCTGTTCAGCTTAAATATGTTCTTCTGAAGACTTCCCTCTTTTTATGATGTGTTAGATTATAAATATTTGAGTTGGGATATTCAAACAAGAAGAAGCTACGATATAAAGGATAATGTGACCTACCGAGGTGGTGAAGACCTGCGCCTGGTGTTATTTTCCGGTATTATAAATGCACGTCCAAACGTCAAGAAGCCGTTTGGAATCCAAGATGTTTGAGCGCGTTTTCCGCTCTATTCGATCCATAATCTTATATTTGAGGCAAATACTTACCAGAAACGGAAGGGACTTTACAAGACAATAGAAATTTACGGCCAAGTCCATTCCTGGGAATGATAACCATCACATTAAAAGGGGTTGAATATGCTGACGAGAAAAAAATTGATCTGGTTACCGTCCTTTTTAACGGTACTGTTTTTTTTGAGTTGTAACGTACTTGCGCAGGATAAAAAATTAACAGAAACAAAACATGAACCAATTACAGAGCAATTGGTAACGATGGTAGAGCATAATTCTGAAATTAGAAAAATGCTTGTTACGTCAATTGAAATTGCTAGAAAAAATAATCCGGATAAGGCAACAAATCCTGTCACCACGTTAGAGGAATATTATTCGTTTATAGATTGGGCAGCAAAGGCAATGCCGTGGTCGATTCTACCAAATCTTCCATATTCAAAACTGTACGATCAAATCGACCAGAGTTTAGATTACTTTTATTTTGTTAATGACCGTCCTCTCGGAGCGTTAAAAGATAAGGGGTATTACAATAATTCATTGCAATACCATGAACCATATCGGACATGGTTGATCAATTTCGTGAAAGAATGGGGGATGTTTTTAAGTAAGGAGGGATCGTGGAAAGATGAGTACTATAGAAAAGCTTTAGATGATAAATCATTTGGACTGCATAAGGGCTGGTATGAAGATTCGTCGAAATGGAAAACGTTTAATGCCTTTTTTGCAAGGTATCTGAAGTCGCCTGACCAACGCCCGATTGTCTCTCGAAATGACCCATCAATAGTGACGTCCCCTGCTGATTCAAAACCCCAAGGGGTATGGGAAATAGATAAAAATTCAACCATTGTCAATAACAATGGTGTCACTATAAAATCCAATGTTTTTACTTCTATACCGGTACTGATCGGCGAAGGCAGTGCATACGGAAATTCATTTGCCAACGGTACGTTAACGCATACATATCTGGATGTCAATGATTATCACCGTTTTCATTTTCCTGTTGATGGAACGATAAAAGAGGTTCGAATTATCCCTGGCGATGATGCAGTTGGCGGAATTATAAATTGGGACGCCAAGAATAAAAAATATGTTTTTGAGTCAACAAAACCTGGTTGGCAAAATATTGAGACACGCGGATGCGTTATTGTAGAAACTGAAAAGTATGGGTTAGTGGCAATATTGCCGATCGGAATGTCGCAAGTATCGTCCGTCAATTTTGAGGATACCGTAAAAGTGGGTCATAGGGTCAGAAAGGGTGATATGCTTGGGTATTTTCTGTTTGGCGGTTCGGATATTGTATTGCTTTTTCAAAACAAGGTGACTGTTGCTTTAACAGTACCAAAAGAAAGCGATGGATTTAAACATGTTTTGATGGGCGAATCATATGGCAGGCTTCTTGTTAAATAATAATTTGCGGAGGCGCTTAAAGCTCGATCACTCAATACCGGCTAATTAACTTTCGAATATTTTTTGTGTAAAAAAAGAAGAGTGGTTTCGAGATAATTACCCTTGCATGCAGGCGGAACATTGACCACTCAGTATTATTTCATGGGACTCCAGCAAAAAACCTTTTGGAGTAAGTGTTTCAACAGGAACACAGCCTTCCACTTCGAAAACCTTGCTGCAGCTGTAACAAAAAAAATGATGGTGGTGCCGGTGAAGATTGATCTCGTAATAGAGTGCCATACCTGGCATTTCGACAGTTATCAGCCATTCTGTTTCCACCAATTCTTTTATGGCCCGATAGACAGTTGCGAGGCTTATACCTGAAAGTCTGCTTTGCGCCAGACCGAGAAGTTCCATCGGGTTCAGTGGCCGGCTTTCTACCTGAAATACCTGTTTGATAATTTCCCTTTGTCTGGTTTTTCTTTTCATGTTATTCATGTTCTGATTCATAGTGGTTATCCATGATTAAAAGGTCATTACCACTAAACTGGGCGACTAATCCGAAGGTTTCGAGCAGGTTTGCCGGAGTTAAAACCTGGGCAGGAGTACCGAAGGCTACCACTCTGGAAGCCAGCAACAGAACATAGTCGCAATGGGATGCTTCTTTGATGCTATGCGTAGTAACTAAAAGGGTTTTACCTTCAGTTTTAAGACGGCGAATAAGTTTGCCGAAAAGATTTACACCATAGACATCCAACCCTGCGGTGGGTTCATCCAAAAGAAGAAGATCTGCGTTTCGGGCAAGGGTGTAGGAGAGAAAAACTTTTTGTTTTTGACCTCCCGAAAGGGTATTGAGTTGTTTTTCTGAGAGTTCGAGGGCATCCATAAATGTCAGGGACTCTCTGACAATGTTGTTGTCTTCTTTTGTCAGTCGCCTAAAAAATCCTCTGAATGGATACCTGGCCATCATAACTACATCAATACTCCGTAAGGGAAGGATAAATGCGTTCGGATGGAATTGGCCGTGATAGGCTATCCTTAGAGGTTGACGGCCTGGTGTATCGCCTAAAACTTCTAGGGTTCCCTTTATGACGGGCAGGAGTCCTGCCAATGTTTTTACAAGGGTTGTTTTTCCTGAACCGTTACTTCCTACTAAAGCGAGAGAAGCTCCTCGTGGAATGGTAAGGTTTAAACCTGAAAGAACTGTTATCCCATCATAGCCGATTGATACCTCTTTAAGAGTAAGTGCATTTTCAACCATGAAAATGCTCCTTTTCAAAAGTTTGGGAGAAAAGGAAAACTATAAAAAAAATACCAACGGCCACTATTACGACACAGCCTCCAGCCGACAGACTGAAGTGGTAACTTAAAAGCAACCCGATATAGACTGAAAGAATCCCAAAACCGCTGGCGATAATCATCATGCCAACAAGTTGCCGAGAAACAAAGGAGCTTGTTGCGGCGGGAGCAAGAAGCATTCCAAAGACAAGGAGAGTTCCTACGGTTTGAAACGAAACAATAACCGTCATGGCGATCATGACGAGGAGTAACATATGGTATAATTTCGCTGAATATCCAGAAACCTGAGCTTGCTCTTCACTGAAACAAAGGAGCAGAAATGGTCGCCGGAAAACAAATGCCATAACAGCGAGAAGAAGCGTGACTGTGCCTTGTATGAGCAAGTCAAATGAGGTAATACCAAGAAATTGCCCAAAGAGAAGTTTTACGAGGTCCCCGGAAAATGATTGAGAGTGCGAAACAATGACAACTCCTGATGCTAACATACCAACAAAAAGCAGGCCTATTGCAGTGTCTGCAGATAATCTGGATTTTTTGGTTATCCAAGTTATCCCCGCGATCATAACCAGTGAGCCTACAGAAGCGCCAACAAATCCGGGAATCCCCCAAAGCAATGCTGAAGCCACTCCTGGAAGTACTCCGTGGGCCAATGCATCACCAAGAAAGGCTAACCCCCTGAGTACCATGAAAGTGCCTACAATACCGCATGCTATGGCGACCAGGGTACCAGCGAAGAGAGCATTCAGCAAAAATCCATTATTCAAAAACGGTGTTATAAATATATCCACTTACTTTAAACTCCCGGTGATAGTGGCTGTAAGGTTTTTCATCATGGTGAAATAAGATCCGTCTTCTGGAAGCAAATGGGTGTTAATCTCGACACATTGTACACCGGATTCAAGAGCAAGGGCTTCGGCAACTTTGGCAGGTGTGCCTGTTTCGGTGAAGAGTACTTTTACTTTGTTCTGCAGAATAAGAGTTTTCAGTACTGCAAGTTCTGAGGCTGATACCTCTGCCTGCGAAGTCAGGCTTGGTATGATTGCTCCAACCAACTTACATCCGAAAGCTTTGGCAAAATATCCTAAAGATTGATGCCCTGTGACCAATTTTCGATTTCTTTCCGGAATGGATGCTATTTGACCCTGAATGGAACTGTTCAGAGTGTTCAGCTTTGTGGTTAGGGTTTCAGCGTTGCTCGAAAGGTCGATCTTGAACTCCCCTTTTATGGTATTTGCGAGTGCTTTGGTTATCTCTTTTACTGCTTCAGGATCAAGCATGAAGTGGGGATCTGCCGCACCATGCTTTTGATCAGGATCTCCAGAGTGGACATCTTCTAGAGTCCCGACTTTTTGGATGCTGATATACTTACTTGCTGTAAAGATTTTCACTTTTGAGGAGCGGGCCTGGTTGAGTGTTTTTGATAATCCACCTTCCATGCCTAGACCGTTTTCAACGATAAGTGATGCGTTCAGGAGTGTTTCGGTATCTTTAGCTGATGGCTCCCATTCGTGGATATCAAGGCCATTGGGAATGATAACGTTAACCACACACTTGTCACCTACCAGTTCCTTGACTATTGCACCAAGAACAGATGTGGTGACTACAATGGTTTTTTTGGAATTGGATGGGAAACTCTGTTTTTTTTGGCAGGAGTTTAGAAACATCAGACATAAGACGGCTAAAAGTATTCCAATGTTTTTGTGCATGTTGCGTCTATTGCAATTGAGAATTCATTTTCAATATAGCTGTTACGAGAAGATTCTCAATGGTTAGATTTGTTCAATCTCATCACAGAATGTTACACACTGCGCTACAGGGTATGGCACCCCTGCTTTATGATATGTCTCTATCGGTTATTGCAAGTTAAGCCATTTGTTAAGGGTTTGTTTGATAAAAAAGAGGTTGATTCCCTTCCGGACGGCCCATGACATCCCCATTTCTAACAATAAGTTATCGGCCGTATCGGCGATGCGATCTCTAAATTTTTTTCGCAGGTCTTCGGGGACCTCTTCCAGTTTAAGGCCATTTAATTTTTGATTTATTGGTCGGATATCCATCCATGTCTCGAATGTGACAGCTGGATTGTTTACAGGATGATTGGGAAACCATAGGTCTATGTTGTTGTTGAGGTGTACTGTTTTTATGAATTCACGGGCTTTGGTTCTGCCTACATCATAATCGTGGTCGCGATAGGCTTGGTCAAAGAAGCCGAGGAATGCACTGAGTTTACTGCTTGCGAGTTCTTCTTCGGTTGCTGTAATGCCGAAGACCTGCATTTCGTCTTTGTCTCCGAGGTCAGCAGCTTTTTCGAAGACCAGAATAGCATCGATCCAGATATCTGCTGTTTCTTTGCCTTGCTTGTTAGTCAGAGTGTCATATTCCTTTTGATATTGAGTCCGCAGGCGGTTTTGTGCTATTTGTATATCATTTTGAGCAGTGGCACTCTGTCCAAAAAGAAGTGGTAAAAGACTAAAGGCTAAATCTTTAATCTGGGTCGGGTTAATTTGTCCTGCGATTATGGCTTGAGATAATCCTGTTGCTCGGTCGTCCAGAATATGGATTTGCTCGTTGATTTGTTCGGCTGTAATCCAATCACGGAATCGTGCCTGATTGAAGATAGAGGCAGTAATTGCTTTAGCTGCTCCACTGAAATCTGCTTGTTTTTCACTGAATACAGAATTTGAAGTGCCGGCACGGTTGCCCGGGGAAACAAAAAGATAAAATCGTTCATCGTGATGGGAATGCGTGGGATCTATTGCATTAACAAGAGATTTGGCCATTCCGAGAGGTTCGTTTTCAAATGTGCCGCCGTCTGTGTATGAGAATGAGCGGATTGGTGTTGGAAAACTTCCGTTCGGAACAAGTGGTAAAAAATCTGACGGATACTCATCGTAGTTACGTATCAAATCTTTTACCCTGAATGCGAACGGGAAAGCGCCGCATGATACTGCTGCATTACGGACTATTTCCCAAGCTGATAAGGTATCATCCGCAGTATTACTTGCGTTGAATCCTTTGACTAATTTATCCTGATAGCGCGTATAACAAAATTGGCCACCGGTACGGAGTGGGCGTATATAATCCACCCCGTTCAAGTTGGTTAGAGCTAGACCTAATTGAATGGTATCTGCAGCAGCTAAGTGTCTTTCCTTTTTGGCAGGTATTTGACTGGCATATCGGTCGGTTACGTGCTTCTTTGATATATCTTCAACGTGGTTTGACGATAATATTGAATGTGTGGAATTTTCACCTGTCTGGAGATTAAATAACGTATCAAAACTTACATCCTTAACCCAGGCGCGATAGAGTGAGTTGTTGTAGGGTTCTACAAGTGAGGAGGCTTCAAAAAGCAATTTCTGGGCTGCTATAGTGGCTGTCATGCCACCTGCGGAGGCTCCGACTAAAACATCGATTTCAATTTTTTTGGACTCATCCTGTTCGAGGCCGTTATGGTGTTGAATGGTACGGATAATTTCGTATAACACTCCCGCTTCATAGCTTCCGAGCGATACGGCTCCGGA
>SERZ01001008.1_pt1 | contig 17230 bp, 15 predicted proteins | sample 3171461 | NCBI WGS metagenome assembly SERZ01 (sample SAMN06051861, study PRJNA518727) | freshwater metagenome | biome: subpolar coniferous forest; feature: holomictic lake; material: water; isolation source: holomictic Lake 227, 6 m depth | place: Canada: near Kenora, Ontario | collected... | reverse complement strand
CGAGGAGCGAAGCGACGCGGCAATCCATGCAGGCATGAAGCCATGGATCGCCACGGCCTGGCGGCCTCGCGATGACGAGGTGGGGCGGCCTCGCGATGACGAAGTGGCGTGGCCTCGCGATGGCAAGAGTGGCGGTGCGGTTCATGGAGAGAACTTGTGCATTTTGTGGGAGCTTGCCTGCAAGCGATTGGCACGAGACGGGAATGCTGGCGCGACGCGCTTCTGATATTCTCTGGGACAGATCGTCAACCAGCGTAGTTGGAGCGCCGTTGTGGTGCCCAGACCGTTTGGTTCAAGCCGGTTTTTATTACGAGGAAATCACATGAAGTTCACCCATTGGGCTGCTTTGATCGTTGTTGCAACCGTTGCCTTGAGCGCTCCCGCGCGGGCGGACCAGGCGCTTGCCACCGCCAAGAACTGCATGGCCTGCCACGCGCTCGACAAGAAGATCGTGGGGCCGGCCTACAAGGACGTTGCCAAGAAATACGCGGGCAACGCCAAGGCGGCCGAGATGCTGGCGACCAAGGTCATGAAGGGCGGCGCTGGAGTCTGGGGTCCGGTGCCCATGCCCGCCAACACGCAGGTGACCGACGCCGAAGCCAAGAAGCTTGTCGCCTGGGTGCTAGCCCAGAAATAGCCCTGACGCTGCTGCTTACCAGGCCCGCCTTGCGCGGGCCTTTTTTGGGCGCTGTCACGTGCACGATATTGCGCAGAGGTAAAGCGCGCTATAAAGCGCTTTTGAGGAGACAAAAAATGATCAAAATGGAATTGACCGCCCAAGCTGCTCGTATGCGCCGTATCGCTTTGGGTGACCTGGTGTACCGCAGCGCCAGAACCTTTGGTGAGCGCAGTGCGGTGGTCGATGGCGCCATCCGCCTCAACTACACCGAACTTGACGCGCTGAGTTCGCAGTTTGCGCATTACCTGCTCGAGCGCGTAGGCAGCGGCCACCAGATCGGCATGCTGTGCTCCAACTCGGCCGACATGCTGGTGGCGGTCAATGGCATTCACAAGTCTGGCAACGTGTGGGTGCCGATCAACACCAAGCTGGAGCTTGCAACCATCGACTACTCGCTGCGTCACGCCGAAGTGAGTTGTGTGGTGGTCGATGAAGCCATTCGCACCCAGGTGGGCATGGCAGCGTTGCTGCAGGCGCTGGCGGTACCGCTGGTGATCACGATGGGCGACTGCGCTGACACTTCCGCCACCACACTGGCGCAAGCGCGCCATGGCCGCGCAAGCAATCTGCCCGAGGTGGAGATTGATGGCAACGCACACGCGCTTTTGATGTACACCAGCGGCACCACCGGCAACCCCAAAGGCGTGGTGCATACGCACCTGTCGGTGTACAGCGCGGTGATGGGCAATATCGCCAACTTTGGTTTGACCCACGAGGACTCGTTTACCGGCTTGCTGCCGCTGTTCCATTGCGCCCAGCATGTGCTGGCCGCCAGCGCCTGTGCCGTTGGCGCGAGCATGGTGCTGGCACGCGCCTTTATCCCAGGCGATATTGCCCGGTTGGTGTGCGAAGAGAAGGTCACGATTTTTGTCGGGCTGCCCATGATGTACGCGGCGCTGCTGGCCGACAAGACCTACGCCACGCCCGACTACTCCGCCATGCGCCTGTGCATTTATGCGATGGCGTCGATGCCGCAGCCGTTGATCCAGGCGATTGCGGCCAAGATGGCACCCAAGATTTTGCTGGCCACGGGCCAGACCGAGATCTACCCCATCACCATGAGCTTTGACGCCATGGCCAACCCCGGGCGCGACGCCAACTACTGGGGACTCTCGGGCGTGGCCTGCGAGACCGCCATCATGGACGACGACGGCCACTTTCTTCCCAACGGCCAGGTGGGCGAGATCGTGCACCGTGGCCCCAACGTCATGCTGGGCTACTACAAAGATCCCGAGGCCACCGCCGCAGCGCAGAAGTATGGCTGGCACCACACCGGCGACCTGGGCATGTTTGACAGCGGCGGGCAGATGCTGTTCCTCGACCGCAAGAAAGACATGATCAAGACCGGCGGCGAAAACGTCGCCAGCGTCAAGGTCGAGGCCGCCATCCTGGCCCACCCCGATGTTGCAGGAGTGGCGGTAATCGGGCTGCCGCACCCGCGCTGGAGCGAAGCAGTCTGCGCCTTCATTGTGCGCAAGCCCGGCACGAGCTGTGACGAGGCCGCCATCATCGCGCACTGCCGCACCCGCCTGGGCGGCTTTGAGGTGCCCAAGGCCGTGCGTTTTGTCGATGTGCTGCCCGCCACCGCCACCGGCAAGATCCAGAAGCATGTGCTGCGTCGCGCGCACCAGATCGAGTGGGACGACGCTACGGCTTGATACAAGGCATTGAATTCAGCGGATGGTTACGACCGCGAGCACATGAAAGCTCAGCTATTGGCCGCCATGCGTGCAGCGGGCGGCTCTTGCGCCAAAGCGGACGCGACCACGCTGCTGGCCCGTGCCTTGGGCTTTGCGCGAACGGGCGCTGGCATTGCCGCTGTGGTGGAGTCGCTGTTGCGCAGTTTGGTCAGAACTAAACAAGTGGAGTCCAGGGCAGGGCAGATTCGGGTCGTTCGCGCGGGTGTGGCTGTATGAGTGACCTCGAAACCTTGGCTAGCCTGCTGCCAACGCAGCGCCTCTCAGTGATGGATTTGGTCGAACAGGCTGGGATAGACGTAACGCCTTGGCACACCACTGCCGAGGGCAGGCCGGTCAGGAACCCGAAAGCGAATCCATCCTTTTGTTATGACTGGGCCTTTGGCTCTGAAAAAGAGGTTTGGTCTGCATTTGGCATGGGTCTTTGAAGCTATTGGATTTCCCATCTGGCCAAGCCATTGTTTACCACGAGAATTTTCGCGACTTGGCGTTGGGGTTGGATCGCAAAGCCATTGACCGCACACAACCCAGCGAGGAGCGCAACAGGGCGCGCAGCCAGGCGCATCGTGCAAGGGCCTTTGATCGGGCATTGCAACTCTCATTTCGTCGTGCTATGCCTGTCAGGGTTATTGTTCTTGAGGGTGATCGAAGGCAGCGTGAAGAGTTGGGTAAAGCGTCTTCGACGGTAGATGCGCGCAAGTTGGACACGGAAAACTGGTTCATGCATGCGTACGACAACGACACGGGCAACGTGTTGTTGGTGCGCGGGGTTGTGCTTGCGTCCGTTGAATCGCCTGCTGCTGAAGGTGAGGTTGACGCCCCATTGAAAACGACAGATCAGGCGAGTCCGGAATTGGACAGGTCAAAGTATGTAGACCAGTTTTCAGCGCCCGCGCCACCAACCATGCGAGAGGCAACCGTACTACTTCGCGACCGGTCCGCTGCCGTCCGCGAAGCGGTGCTGATAAGGGCTGGAGGTCTGTGCGAGCTTTGCAATGAACAGGGGTTTGTTACTGCAGCCGGTTCCATTTACCTGGAAACCCACCATGTGGTGCCGCTCGCAAATAACGGCCTGGACCATCCGTCCAATGTGGTGGCTATTTGTCCGCAAGATCATCGCCGCGCTCATTACGCGGCGGATCGTGACGAGATTGCGATTCGATTGACTGCAATACTTGTGTCATTTACGGTGCAGTGAATGACATGAACGGATTGGATGAGTGATGACTATTGAAAGGGAGAGCGTCAATTCTGAGCCTGAAAATTCGGGCGCCGTGACCTGGTTCGTGGACGAGGCCGGTGACCCGACGCTTTTTGGAAAAGGCGGCAAGGTTGTCGCTGCCACCGAGGGTTGCTCCCAGTTTTTCATAGCCGGAAAGCTGGAGTGCCGCGACGTGGACGCGCTGACTGCTGATCTGGAGCGCCTGCGCAAGGATTTGGTGGCGGACCCTTTTTTCAAGGATGTGCCGTCGCTTGACCCGGCGCGTAAGCGCACCGCTGTGCATTTCCACGCCAAAGACGACCCGCCCGAGGTCCGGTTTATGGTTTACAAGTTGTTGGCACAGCATGACCTGCGCTTTGTGGCGGTGGTGCGCGACAAATTGCGGTTGGTGGATTACGCCTTGCAGCGGCGCAGGATAGAACCCACGTACCGCTACGACCCCACCGGCCACGAGTTGTATGACGAGCTGACCCGGCACTTGTTTTCCCGTTCGCATGGCTGGAGTGATCACAAAATTGTGTTTGCGCAGCGCGGGCACAAACCCCGCACCAAGGCATTTGTGGACGCCATCGCCCACGAGGGCGAAGGGTTTGCGCGGGACTTTGGCTTGTCAAAGCCCAAGCCAACAGAGGTGCTGTGTTCGGTGCCCAAGGACCATGCGGGATTGCAGGCGGTCGATTACTACCTGTGGGCATTGCAGCGCTTCTATGAGCGGGGCGAGGCCAGATACCTGAATTTTGTGTGGCCGCAGACGCTAGAGGTCTTGGACTTGGATGTGGAGCCAACCCGTAAGGGCAAGAAATCTGCCCGAGAAAGCGGCATCTTCAATAAAGAACACCCGCTGACTTTGGAAAGTAGAGCGGGTGTCGGGAAGATGGATCGAGAGATATAGGATGAACCGAATCACCTCACGGCTTGAAGCCGATTTTTGTCTCTCGAAGCTTTGATTATAGCCAGGCGTTCGCTGGCGGATGGTCGGGGATAGGTTCAATGCGGGTTTTTACGGCGTTTTACTCATCGACTCCGTTGCATCGCAACGACATTGGTTGCCCGGCCAGCAACCTTGTCTTGCAGTAGTGCCAGACGGCTGCCCAGCAGTTTCCATGCTTCGCGCATCGGGCCTTCGTACTGGGCGCGTTGGCAGATGCGTTTAACCTTGCCCACCTCGGTGTGGTTAAGACACTTTTCAACCACATCGGGGAGGGCGCCGAGTTCTGCCATGGTGGTGGCCGCTGTACGGCGCAGATCGTGTGGTGTCCACTTGCCGCCGGGCAGCATTATTGCTCCGGCCTGCACGGCGGCTGTTGCCGCGCTGACCTGCGCTACCAGTCTTCCTTGACCGCCAGCACCGCATCGTGTGCGGCGGCGGCGCGCCCGGCCAGCCAGGCGGTGGCGGTGCCTGCTGCCACCACGGCCAGCGCCAGCACCAAGAGGCGTAGCACCGGCAGACTCAAATCCATGGTCCAGTGAAAGCTCTGCGGGTTGACCACCCGCACCAGCACCAGTGCTACCGCCAAGCCCAGCGCAATACCGGCTATGGCACCGAGCGTGGTCCAGGCCGCGCCTTCGGTGGCCACCACGCGCAGCACTTGGCGGCGCGTCAGCCCCAAGTGCAGCAGCAAGCCAAACTCCTTGCGCCGCGCCAGCACCTGCGCGCTGAACGACGCCGCTACACCAAACAGCCCGATGCCAATAGCAACCGCCTGCAGCCAGTAGGTGACGGCAAAGCTGCGGTCAAAAATGCGCAGCGACGTGGCGCGGATCTCGTGCGTTGAGCCCATCTCCAGCAAGTGACCGGCGTCGCCGCCCGGGGTGTGGGCTTGCGTGTTGGCCAGAGCGCGCAGCGCCGCTTGTACCTGGGTGGGATCAGCCTCGGGTTGCAGCCACAGCGCCAGATCGTTGACCCGGCGGTCGCCGCCCAGGCGCTGAAAATCGGCAAGCTCGATGGCAATGGTGCCAAACTGGCGCGAGTAGTCCCGCCACACACCGGCCACAAAAAAACGCGCGTCCAGCGCCGAGTTGTCGGGGCGCAGGTGCTTGAAGTACTCGGCCATCGGGGCGTAGAACGTGCCCGCGTGCGCGCCATGCAAATCGACCATGGCCTCGCTCACAAAAATGCCAATGGCACCCGGCGGCACGGCCAGCGTGTCGCCCACCATGGGCAGATTGGTGGCGGGCTCTGGCAGGGCGCGCGCAATCAGCGTGACCGGGGGCAGTGCCGCATCGGGCAGAAACTGCTGGTTGCGCTGCCCGGACAGGCGCTGCACACCGGCAATGCGACTGGCCGCCTGTACAAATTCGGGGTCGAAATAGGCTGTCTCCAGCGCGCTGGCGTTGATTGCCGTGCGCACGTACAGCGCAGCGGGCAGCACGGTGTCGAGCCAGCGCGTGACCGAGTCGCGAAAACTGGCCACCATCACCGTCAGCGCCACGGCCAGACTGAGTGCCGCCACCACGCCGCTGACCGCCACCGCCGCGCTCTCGCGCACACGGCGTGCGCGCTCAACTGCCAGCAGCGCCAGCACGCGCCGTGTGACCCGCGGTGCCACGCGATCGAGCACCGCGCCCACCAGCCACGGCAGGGCCACAATGCCGCCGAGCAGCAGCAAACCAACGCTGGCATACGCTGCCAACGGCAGGCCGGCCACCGGCGGCAACCAGGCGAGGGCGCAGCCCAGCAGCAACAGGCCAGGCCCAAGCCAGACGCCGCGCGTCTGCAGTTGCAGCGCGCCCAGCCCCTTGAGGGTTTGTGCCAGGGGCAGGGCTTGGGCCCAGCGCGCCGGCCACCAGGCGCCCGCCAGTGATGCTGCCACGCCAAGCGCACAAAACACCAGGGCCGCACTGGCGTCCCAGTGCAGTGCCGGACTTGCGCCCGAGAAAAAGCCGCCACCCAGGTCGCCGCCAAGCAAGCGCAGCCCCAGCGCTGCCAAAGCCGTGCCCAGCCCTATGCCCAGCACGCTGCCCACCAGCCCGAGCGTGCCCGATTCCAGCATCACCAAACGCAAGCGCTCCCCGCCGGTAAGGCCCAGCACCCCCAGCAGAGCAAACTGCTGCGAGCGTCGGCTCACGCTTAGCGACAACACCGAAAACACCAGAAACGCGCCGGTAAACAGCGCCACCAGCGCCAGCACCGTCAGGTTGACGCGGTAGGCACTGGAGAGTGCGCCCATGCGCTGCTGCGCGTTGCCCGGCGGTGCGAGTTGGGCATCCATGGGCCAGTCGGGGCTTGCCTGCATGCGGCGCACAAAGTCGTCGCGGTCCACCCCGGCACGCAGCCGGATGTCCACGCGCGTGAGTTGCCCGATCTTGCCGAAAAAGTCTTGCGCCGCGCCAATGTCCATCACCGCCAGCGGGTTGCCTGCGGCGTGTACCGACCCGGCCACGCGCACCGGCTGCACTTGTAGCCCGACCTGTAATTGCAACGTGTCGCCCTGCAAGCGGCTGCGCGCAGCGGGGTTGAGAAACACGGTGTTGGCCGCAAACACCGCCAGGCGGTCTGCGCCCTGGCCCGGCAGGGGCATCAAGTCGGGCGTGAGCAGGGCTATTTGCAAGGCATCGACGCCGACCACGCGCAAGGGCACGCGATGGGCCTGGTCGTCCAGCGCGTAGGTGCTCAGTTCCAGCACCGGGCTGGCCTGCGCAACGTCGCGCTCGCGGGCAATGCGCGCAAACAGGGCGTCGTCCACGCCGTGCAGGCGGCCATTGCCCGCGCGCAGTTCCAGGTCGGGCTCGCCGCCCACCGAGCGTAGCGCCTGCGAAAACTCGTCCAGTGCCGAGGCGTTGATTACGTGCACCGAAAACGCCAGCGCCACCCCCAGCATCACCGCCACAATGGCCGCAGCGTTGCGCCAGGGGTGCTGGCGCAACTCCTGCCAGGAGAAGCTCCCATACAACGCCATCAAGGTAGAACGGTGGAATGCGGCCATGAGCGGTTCAGAGCATCGATTCCCAACTGGATTTGCCGCGCCAGGACAATACCCAGTCGGGCAGATCGGCCGCGGGCATGGGGCGCGCCACGCCATAGCCTTGCGCCAGGCAGCAGCCCAGCGACAACAGCCGGATGCCATGCTCAGCGGTCTCCATCCCCTCGGCAATCACGTCGCGCCGGAAGGCTTGCGCCAGCCCGATAATGCCTTCCACAATCGCCAGGTCTTCGGCATCGCTCAGCATATTGCGCACAAAGCTCTGGTCGATTTTCAGGGTCTGGGCGGGCAAGCGTTTGAGGTAGGTCAGCGACGAATAGCCGGTGCCGAAGTCGTCAAGTGCGAAGCGCACGCCGAGTTCGTGGCAGGCGTGCATCACGTGCGAAACGCGCACCATGTCGTTGAGTGCGCTGGTTTCCAGAATCTCGATCTCCAGGCGGTGCGGTGAAATCTGTGGATACTGCGCCAGCACCCCACCGAGGGCATTGACAAAGTCTTGATGCAGCAGCTGCAGTGCGTCCACGTTGATGCTGACCGGGATCGTCAGTCCCTGGCCTAGCCAGTGGCTCATCTGTTGCAGTGCTGTGCGAACTACCCAGGCACCTACCTCGACTACCAGCGGCGACCCCTCGATATACGGCAAGAACTCGGCCGGTGCGAGCAGGCCGCGCTCGGGGTGCTGCCAGCGGATCAGCGCCTCGGCACCAATGACAGCGCCGGTTTTCATGTTGACCTTGGGTTGGTAGTACAGCACAAACTCGTTGCGCTCGAGTCCGGCGTGGATCTGTTCGAAAATCGCGCGTTGGGTTTTGACCGCGGTATCGTGGTGGATATCGAACAGGTGAAAGCGGTTTTTGCCGGACTGCTTGGCCTGGTACATGGCTTGATCCGCGTGGCGCAGCAATTGGTCAGCGTCGGCCGTGTCTTGCGGGTACAGGGTGACACCGATGCTGGCCGAGACCGCCAACGACACCTCGCCCACGGTGATCGCGCACGATGCGGCTTGCAGCAGGCGCATCAGTACCGGCTCACAGTCCTGGATGCGCTCCAGATCGGCCAGCACCGCCACAAACTCGTCGCCGCCAATGCGTGCCAGTGTGTCGCCTTCGCGCAGCGCGGCTTTCATGGCTTGTGCCAGCGCGATCAGCAACTGGTCGCCCGCTTCGTGGCCATGCTGGTCGTTGACCTCCTTGAAGCCGTCCAGGTCCAGATAGGCCACGGCAAGCAGATGACCCCGGCGCAGCACTTGCAGCGCAGCCGTGCGCAGTCGGTCTGCCAGCAGCACACGGTTGGGCAGGCCGGTCAATGCGTCGTAATGGGCGTTGTGTTCGAGCTCCTGCTGGTGCTGCTTGAGCATGGTGATGTCGGTAAACAGAGCGACGTAGTGCTGCACGGCGTCGACAGCGTTCTTGACCACGCTGATAGTCAGAATCTGGGCGTAGATGTCGCCATTCTTGCGCCGGTTCCAGATTTCGCCGCTCCAATAGCCTGCAGCGCCGATGGCTTGCCACATGGCGCGGTAAAACTCTGGCGACTGTCGGCCTGACTGCAGCATGCTGGGCTTTTGCCCAATGATCTCGCTGCGGGTGTAGCCGGTGATGCGGGTGAACGACTCGTTGATCTCGACGATGGTGCCATCGGGGTTGGTGATCAGGATGCCCTCGCGCGCGTGTGAAAACACGCTCGCGGCCAGGCGCATGCGTTCTTCGCCAGCCTTGCGCTCGCTGATGTCGTTGATGACTCCGACCAGGCCACCGCCCGAGCCGCTGTTAACCACCAGGCGGCGACCCGTGAGGTGGCCCCAGAACTCGGACTGGTCCTGGCGCCAGTAAAGCCGATCGAGATCGACCGATGGCAGTTCGCTCGCCAGCAGTGCGAGCATTTTTTGACGGCCCTGTTCGCGCTCGGACGGATGGATCAGTTCCACATATTCCATGCCGACGAGTTGTTGCAGCGGCCAGCCAAACATTTCGGTGGTGCGCTGGTTGGCGTGCGTAAGGCGTCCATGGAGGTCGACCAGAAAAATCGCGACGCTCGAAGTATCAAAGATCTGCTGGAGCATGGCCTCGCGGTTCTTCAATTGCGTCACCAGATCAATTGCCAGCGCATCAAAGGTGCGAGAAACCTCGCCAATCTCGTCGGCGCGGGTGGTGGCGCTGCGCACCGTCAGGTCGCCGCGCGCAGCAGCATGCACGCTCTCGCTGAGTTTGGACAGGGGTCTCAAGACGCGGCTTGAGATCAGCAGCGCCAGACCAGCCAGCATCAGCAGCACGAGTATTGGCATGGCAAGCATCAAGATCTGAGAGCGGGAGTCAAGTTTCTCGTGGCGCTGCCTTGCGGTGTTGCCCCAGTGCTCCAGGGTGTCAAACAGGCCTTGGGTTTGTGTGAGCAAACGGTCGAGCATCACGGCGGTGCGCCGCTGCTGCAAGGGGCTGACGTCGACACTATGGGGGAGCCGCAATTGTCCAAAGGTCTGGTCAATCGACTGCAACTCGTCAACGGCCGAACCCGGTACGCCTTCCTCGCCGGTGGAGTCCAGCAGCAGGCGCAATACGGCCTCGCGCCGCGCGTGCCACTGTTGGATCGGACGATTCTCGCCGTGCAGGGCGTACTCGTGGGCCAGCACCAGCATGGCAGAGGCTTCGCGCAGCGCACTCTGCGAGTGCTCCTGCGCCAGGGCGAGGCGTTGCATATCGTCGTGGGTGATCCTGGCCACGCCCACCAGTCCTGCCGTCAGCGCCAACGCGCCGGCCATGGCCACCGTGATGAGCGTGCGGATTCGCATGGAACTACTGGGCTATGCCGACTGCCGACGCTCGAACGCGGCGCAGTGGCATGGAATGGATCAGGTTCAGAAAGTTGGGAGAGGCCTTGGCGGGAACGTGGCCTTCAGCCCTGGCCCAGCGTGCTTCGCTCTCTAACGAGGTCAGTAGCCACTGGTCCAGAGTCAACTGGTAGTGGTAGCGTGGCCAGATCCAGTCGATGTACCCGGCATCGAGTTGCAAGCGGTTTTGCAAGATGGCTTTTGCCTTGATGGGTTCGGTGGCGATAAAGTCTTGCGCCCGGTCCAGTGCGCGCAGCAACTTCACCAGGTCGTCGTCGCGCTTTTGCACCAGGGCGCGCGCCACGATGATGTTGAAACTCAACGTGTAAAAGCCTGCGTCGGGCAATACCCGGGTGTCTTTTATTTCCTTTTGCGCTTCGAAGGCGTGCGGCTGCCAGACGGCAATGGCATCGACTTGCTTGCCGCGCAATGCTGCGCTCATGGCCTCGGGTTGCAGATTGACCAGTTTCAGCGACTTGGGGTCAACACCGTCGAGCAAGGTGAGTGTGTCAAGGTAGTAGTTGCTGGCCGAGCCGATGATAGTGCCCACGCGCCGGTCTTTGAGGTGCTCCGCCTTGGTGATACCGCTGCCAGCCAGGGTGACGACTTTCACATCGTCCTTGCTGGTGGCAAAGCTGGCAATCACCGAGAAGTCGTCACGCTTGAAACTGCTAAATACCACCACCGCTTCAGACGACGTGGCGATATCGGCCTGGCCATCGAGCAATTGCTGCATGGTGCGGTGCCCACCGGTAACCTCGTTGAGCTTGAGCGCGACGCCTTCATCGGCAAAATAGCCTTGGCTTTGGGCCACATAAAAGGGCAGGGACAGCGGGGTTTTTGCGAGCGCCACCACCAGCGGCTCAGCGCCCCAGGCCAGTGCGCAGAACAAGGTTTGTGCCAGCAACAATGTGGCCGCGCGCAACGCCATTTTCACGCGAGCGTTTGGATGCTCCGGGGTGGAGCGAACCCAACCCGGGGCTGCGGGCACATTGCATGACACACTGCATGATGTTGGCATTGGTAATTCATTCTGAGAAATGCAATTTTCAGAATCCTCCCTGAGCGCGATGGTACTACTTTGCCTGCAACGGCACAGGCAACTCAGTCTGGCACGATGCCGTCGGCGCGCAGGTGCAATATCCGGTCGGCCCGTTCGGCGGCCGCGCGCGAATGGGTTACCAGCACCAGCGAGGCGCCGTGTGCGCGCGTTTGTGTGATCAGCGCGTCCATCACCAGTGCGGCGGTGCTGGGGTCGAGGTTGCCGGTGGGCTCGTCGGCCAAGAGGAGGGTGGGGCGGTGCACCAGGGCGCGCGCAATTGCCACACGCTGCAACTGGCCGCCGCTGAGCTGCTGCGGCAGGCGTGCGCCCAGGTCGCCCAGGCCCACGGCTTCCAGCATGTTTTGCACGCGCTGTGGATCGGCGGCGTTGAGCAGCAACAGCGGCAGCGCCACGTTTTGCGCCACATCCAGGTGCGCCAGCACGTGAAACGCCTGGAACACAAAGCCCACTGCGCGGCGGCGCAACAGGGCGCGCGCATCTTCGTCGAGCGCGCCGATGTCGGTGTCGTCCAGGTGCACGCTGCCGCTGTCCCACTGGTCCAGACCGGCCATGCAGTTGAGCAGGGTGGACTTGCCCACGCCAGACTCGCCCACAATGGCGACAAATTCGCCTGGCGCCACGTCCAGGCTGACGTGCGCAAACACCGGGGTACTTCCGTAATGTTTGCTGAGGTCGACAACGCGCAGGTGCATGGGTTGGGGGCAATGTTCATCGGATGATAGAGGCACAATAGGGCATGAACCGCAAATACCTCCTCAAAACCCTGCTGGCCGCATGCGCTGGCGTGATGCTTGCCAGCGCTGCCTGGGGTCAAGCGCGCCCGATCCGGCTGATCGTTCCCTATGCCGCTGGTGGCCCGATTGACGTGACGGCGCGCATTCTGGCCGAGCGCGTCAAGGACAGCCTGGGCCCCGTGGTGATCGACAACCGCGCCGGTGCCGGTGGCAACATCGGTGCCGACCTGGTGGCCAAGGCCGCGCCCGATGGGTTGACCATCGGCATCTCGGCCACGGCCACGCACGCCGTCAACCCCTGGCTGTTTGGCAAGATGCCCTACAACGCCGCCACTGACTTTGCGCCCATCACCCAGATCCTGCGCGTACCCAACGTGTTGGTGATGAACGCCGAGGTAGCGCAGCGGCTCAACATCAACACCCTGGCCGACCTGATTGCCTACGCGCGCGCCAACCCCGGCAAGCTCAACTACGGCAGTGGCGGCAACGGCAGCGCCGGGCATCTGGCCGGTGAAATGTTCAAGGCGCGCGCTGGCATATTTGCCGTGCACATCCCCTACAACGGCGCCAACCCGGCGCAACTGGGACTGCAAAGCGCGCAGGTCGACTTCAACTTTGACAACCTGGCCACGGCTGCGCCGGGCATCCGCTCGGGCAAGCTCAAGGCACTGGCGGTGACCACGCTGGCGCGCTCGCCCGCGTTGCCCGACGTGTCGCCGGTGGCCGACACCTTCAAGGGCTTTGCCATCGATACCTGGTGGGGCCTGGTGGCACCTGCGGGTACGCCCAAAGAGGTGATTGCCAAGCTCAACCAGGCCTTTGTGGCAGCACTACGCGCCCCCGAAACCCAGACCCGCTTTGCCAACCTGATGGCCGAGCCCGTGCCCACCACGCCCGAGGAATTCGGTAGCTTCATGAAAAGCGAACTGGCCAAGTACCAGGCCGTGGTCAAAGCTGCTGGCGCGAAGGTGGATTGAGTGCAGCAGCGCGCGATTGTTGTTGACAGCATGCCTGTGGAAATATACAGTCACCACCCATGAAATCTATTGAACTATGCGCTGGTGCTGGAGGGCAGGCTCTTGGTCTGGAGCGCTCCGGCTTCGAGCACGAAGCCTTGGTTGAAATCGATGCTGCTGCCTGCGCCACGCTGCGTTTGAACCGTCCTGGCTGGAACGCTATCGAGGGCGACTTGAGCCTGTTTGATGCACGGCCGTATTTCGGCGTGGATCTGGTCGCAGGGGGTGTTCCCTGTCCGCCGTTTTCCAAGGCAGGCAAGCAACTCGGCGCGCTCGACGAGCGTGACATGTTTCCCCAAGCCCTGCGGGTGGTCGATGAAGTACGCCCGCAAGCAGTGATGCTGGAAAACGTGCGCGGGTTGCTCGACAACGTGTTTGCCGATTACCGCCAGCACATCAGCCAGCAACTCAAGAGCCTGGGCTACTGGTCTGATTGGCACCTTTTCAATGCGGCAGACTTTGGTGTGAGCCAATTGCGGCCACGCGTCGTCTGCGTGGCCCTGCGGCATGAGCTAACACCCTACTTCCGCTGGCCCGCGCCAATCATGCAACTGCCCCCGACGGTGGGGACGTTGCTGCATGATTTGATGGCCGTTAATGGGTGGACGGGTGTAGATGCCTGGCGCGATGGTGCGCGGGCCATCGCCCCCACTTTGGTGGGTGGCAGCAAGAAGCATGGTGGCCCCGACCTGGGGCCGACGCGGGCGCGAGCTGCGTGGGCGGCGCTGGGTGTCGATGGGCGTGGGCTGGCCAACGAGGCGCCCGCCGCCGACTTTGAGGGTATGCCGCGCCTGACCGTGCGCATGTGTGCCCGCGTTCAGGGATTTCCGGATGACTGGCATTTTGCGGGCAAGAAAACGCCGGCCTATCGGCAAGTTGGCAACGCCTTCCCGCCCCCGGTAGCGCATGCGGTCAGCGCCCAGATAGCCAGTGCCATTGAAGAGGCTGCGTCACAAAGGTTAATGCGACTGGCAGCGTGAGTAGGTGTAGTGGAGGGCTTATGGCAACCGAAAAATTAAAAAAATCGTCAGGAGCGCGTTCCAAGCTTCGCGCGTATTTTCTGGCAAATATTGGCCGCGTGATGGATTCCGAGGAGTTGCGTCCCGTGGCGGGCAACATCAGCGAGTGGGCGCGTCGGGTGCGCGAATTGCGCACAGAAGAGGGTTTTCTGATTCTGACCCACAACGACCGGGCGGACCTCAAGCCTGGCGAATACCTGCTTGAAACGGCCAAGCCGCAACCTGCCTTTGCACGCGACATTTCCAAGGAAACGCGGGCGCTGGTGCTGGACCGCAATGGCTTTACCTGTCAGATGTGCGGTGCGGTTGCAGGGGAGCCACATCCTTACGATCCCACGCGCAAGACGCGTTTGCACATCGGCCACGTGATCGACAAGAGCATGGGCGGCAGTGACGAAGCCACCAACCTGAAAGCCATCTGCTCGGTCTGCAACGAGGGGGCAGCCAACGTCACATTGCAACGCCCCGATCTCACCAAGTTGCTGGTGCAGGTGCGCAGGGCCACCAGCGCTGACCAGCGTGAGTTGCTCAAGTGGCTCAAAGCCAAGTTCAAGGAATAGCCCCACAGCCGGGCGGCGTGCAGGTGCGCGTTACTTCGTCGCCTGTTGAGCGGCGCGTAGCGCAGCCTCAACGTGTTGCAGCACCGCGCCAACCGCATCCCCCTGATCGCAGGCAATCACCTGGCGTTGCGGCATCGAGCGCAGCCAGGTGATCTGGCGTTTGGCCAACTGGCGCGTGGCGTAGATGGCGCGGTCGCGCCACTCGGTCATGGGGATATGTCCGTCGAGCGCTTCCCAGGCCTGGCGGTAGCCGACGCAGCGCATCGAGGGCAGGTTGGCGTGCAGGTCAGGGCGCGCCTTGAGGGCACGCACCTCGTCCAAAAAGCCCAGCGCGAGCATGCTGTCGAGTCGCTGCGCTATGCGTTCATGCAGCCAACTGCGCTCTACCGGCTCCAGCGAAATCAGTGCCATCTGCCCCGCGGCGGGGGGCTGCTGATTTACTGCCTCCTGGCGGCGGTGAAAGTGGGACAGGGGCTGGCCCGAGATTCGGTACACCTCCAGCGCGCGCTGGATGCGCTGGCTGTCGGCGGGTGCCAGCCGCGCTGCCGTGGCCGGGTCCACCTGGGCCAGTTGGGCGTGCAGCGCGGGCCAGCCGATTTGTGCAGCTTCTTGCTCGATGGCGGCGCGCACCTCGGGGTTGGCGCTGGGCATTTCGTCCATGCCCTCCAGCAGTGCCTTGAAGTACAGCATGGTGCCGCCCACCAGGAGCGCCAGCTTGCCGCGTGCGCTGATGGCGTGGATGAGCGCACGCGCGTCAAGCACAAACTCGGCGGCGCTATAAGCCTGCAGCGGGTCGCGGATGTCAATCAAGTGGTGCGGCACTTGGGCCAACTCGGCGGCCGGGGGTTTGGCCGTGCCGATGTCCATGCCACGGTAAACCAGGGCCGAATCGACGCTGATGATCTCGCACGGGTGCGCCTGCGCGATGGCTAGGGCGGCTGCGGTCTTGCCCGAAGCGGTGGGGCCTGCCAGACACAGGTGAAACGGCAGGGGCTCAGGGGCGGCCATAGCGCTGCACCAGGGTCCAGGCAATCAGGGCAATGAGTACGCTCCAGAACCAGATGCCAAAAATCAGTGGCGCGGCGGTGCCGTCCATGTGCGTGCCCAGCCACTGCCCGGTGGCAAAGGCGCTGAGCATGGTCAGAAAACCATTGAGCGCCGAGGCTGCGCCCGCTGCGTGCGGAAACGGCCCCACGGCACCGCTTTGGGCGCAGGGGTTGTGTACGCCATGCGCCAGCATGAAGGGCGCAAACGGCAGCAAAATGGCCCAGGGCGACTGCACCTGCGCCAGCGCCAGTACGCCCATGAGGGTGCCGCCGCCAAAGGTTAGAGCACCGGCAAAAACCAGCGTGCGGCGCACGCCAAAGCGCAGCAGCCAGCGTCGGCACAAAAAGGTTCCAGCCAAGTAGGTAAAGGCATTGAAGAACATCAGCACGCCGTATTCGGTGGTGCTAAAGCCATACACCCGGATCATCACAAACGAAGATGCTGCGAGAAAGGTGAACAAGCCACTGTACGAGCACACTGTGAGCAGAGAAAACGCCAGAAACGTGGGGTTGCGAATGATGCCCAACCAGGTGTGCGCCAGGGTACGGGGCTGCAGAGCACGCGGGTTCTTGCGTGGCACGGTTTCGTCAAAGCGCAGGGCGATCAGGCCCAGGCACAGCGCGCCAAAGACCGACAGCGCCAGCAGCGCCGCATGCCAACTCGCCAGTGCCGTGAGCAGGCCACCGATGGGCGGGCTCAGGCAGGCAACAACGCCCAGGCCGCTCAAGGCCTTGGACATCACGTTGGCCCCCTGCGCTGGCGTATACAGGTCGCGCACGATGGCACGTGCGCACATCACGCCCGCCCCCATGGCAGCGCCCTGGACGGCGCGCCAGAGGATGAGTTGTTCCATGGAGGGCGAAAACGCGCTGGCCAGCGAGGCGACCACATAGGCCACCATGCCCGCAAGCAGGATTGGGCGGCGTCCAAAACGGTCGGACAAAGGCCCCCAGATCAATTGCGAAATGCCAAACGCCAGCAGCAGAGCCGTCAGCGTGAGCTGCGCCTGCGGCATGCTGGCACCGAGTTCGCGCGTCAGGCCGGGCAGGGCGGGCAGGTACAAATCGGTGGTGACCGGCTGCAAGCCCATCAACATCGCCAGGATCAGCACGATCAGGCCCGCTGGCATGGAGGTAGGGTGGTGGCGAGGCATAGGGCGGGCGGCAGACGGGCGAACGGGTAGAGGGCTTGACTGTAAACGCAAAGCGGCAGGGGTTTGGCCAACCGCTGTCGCAGAGATGCCTTGCGTCATCGCGCGGGCGCTGGCAATGCGCCGTGTGGTGGTTACAGGCGTACCCCTGAAGAGTTACACCGCTAACCTTGCCCCGTCATCGCGAAGGCCGAAGGCCTGTGGCGATCGATGCATGGACTGCCGCGCTGCGCTCGCAGTGACGGCGGGGGCATCGCAAGCCATGGACTGCCACGGCCTGCGGCCTCGCAGTGACG
>SERZ01001006.1_pt1 | contig 17255 bp, 22 predicted proteins | sample 3171461 | NCBI WGS metagenome assembly SERZ01 (sample SAMN06051861, study PRJNA518727) | freshwater metagenome | biome: subpolar coniferous forest; feature: holomictic lake; material: water; isolation source: holomictic Lake 227, 6 m depth | place: Canada: near Kenora, Ontario | collected... | reverse complement strand
CAATCAACGCCACAGCCCAAGCAAGCGGAACATACTATGTGGTTGGAGTTGCCAGCGCAGGCACCAATCAGACTCCGAGCGTAACTACTACGGCACCGATAAGTTTTGATGCTGCTGCTGGATCGTTAAGCACCATACTGATCAACTCGGTAGGTACGGGTATTAGCGCCGCCGGCTCAACTCAGGGTACTGCTACTGCGCTCACAAAGACTGTGAATATTCTTAGTACCGTGGGTGCAGGGACTGGAGTTGTACTACCAACAGCAGTAGCTGGCAGATTGATTTATATTGTGAATACCGGAGCTAATGCAGTGCAGGTTTATCCGGCAAGCGGAGCCGCCATCAACTCACTGGCAACAAACGCAAATCTTACCCAGGCAAACGGCGGCGCCCTACAATATGTTGCATCTTCAGCAACACAATGGTATACCATAGGAGCAACTTACGCATGATAACTCTGGAAATCCTACAGGCAATATGTCCAAAAACTAAACAATCCATATTGGAAAGTTATGTGGATCCGTTGAATGACGTTGCTGACTACTATGAAATGAATGATAATCCTGCGAGACTCGCTGGGTTCCTTGCACAAACGGCACATGAATCCGGTGGATTCAACCTTATCAAAGAGAACCTGAACTATTCATCTGACGGTCTACGTAAAATATTTGGCAAGTACTTCACTGAGGACCTGGCAAAACAATATGCCAGACAGCCTGAGAAGATCGCCAATAGAGTGTATGCCAATAGAATGAAGAATGGCCCAGAAGAATCTGGCGACGGATTCAAGTTTCGTGGTCGTGGTCTCATTCAACTCACCGGAAGAGATAACTACACCAAGTTTGCTGAAGCCCTTGAGATGAGCATTGACGATACCGTTGCATACCTTGAAACACCTGCTGGGGCAGTATCAAGTGCTGGGTGGTTCTGGGATAATAACAGACTAAATAGTTATTGTGACCGTGATGATTTCGTCGGGTTGACAAAGCGCATCAACGGCGGAACAATCGGCATGGAAGACAGACAACATTTATACGGGGTGGCATTGAACATGCTACAATAACATGGCACAACCGATTTGGAGCACCGCAGCGGTATTAGGATCCTTCCCTTCATTGACATATTTTGAGGTTGCGTTGATTGCCGTTCCTGTATTACCTGGAACAAGCGTAACCTATGCTCTGATAAGCGGGACATTACCTACAGGAATATCAATAACTGCTGCGGGATTGATCAGCGGAACACCAACTCTTGTTACGGAACCAACAACCGGCTCTTTTACAGTTCGCACCACTGACAATCTTGGTAATCTTCGTGATCGTACATTTACAATGACAATCTTCGGAAGCGCATTACCATTGATTACAACACCTGCGGGTACTTTATTAGCGCAGTTGGACAGCATTTGGACGCAGATACAGATTGAATATACCAACCCAGACCCAAATAATATAGTTGTGATTGAGTTGAAGGAAGGCTTGTTACCGCCTGGATTGGAAATCAATGAGTCTGGACTAATAAGCGGATATCCTTTACCTCCGGTAGATAGTGTATCATTACCGACAGTTACTACAACTGCTACATCAACCTCATCTAATACCATTACGTGTTTTAGCACAAATGCTTTTTATGAGGGAAGAGCAGTGGTGTTCACGCTCACTGCATTTGGCAGCATTATAGAAGGTGCCACTTACTATATCAAGAATATTATATCCCCTACTTCGTTCACCATCTCCACCACTCAGTTTGGTCCGACGTTCTCACTTACTGATGACACCGGACTTATGACAGTTACTCTACCTAATACTTCTGTCGGTGAACCCACAATCAGGACGTATACGTTTACATTGAGATTGAATAGTCCGCTTGGTGGTAACTTCGTTGAATATAGGATAGACGTTATAAATCAGCACACTCCGGCACCAAGAGGACCTGGCAAAGCAGCAAATACCAGAGTACCAAGTATTCTAAATACGCGACCGCTATCATTCGACACCTCGGGTCCATATTATGGCTATTACATTCTGCCGCCGATTCCTCCTACACAATATGCCAGAATAGGAACGATTGATTCAGGAAACTATTTTTCGTATAAAGTCCTGGGGTATGATTTTGACGGGAACACGCTGACTTACTCTTACTCGGGATTACCAGCCGGCCTTGTCGGCGATCCTGTTACCGGGTGGATAACTGGTATTTTGACTCTGGCATTACCGGGGCTGAGTGAATATACGTTCAAAGTAAGTGTGGCAAAGACTGACTATCCCGCTGTATACAGCGACTATTTCAACTTCTCATTTGAGTTGAGTTATGATGTTTCTGGTGTGGTCACCTGGCTAACTAACAGTGACTTAGGAACACTATTCAATGGGGCCATTAGTAATCTGAAAGTTGAAGCATCCTCAGACATATCATTGGAATATCGGATTTCATCAGGAACACTACCACCGAATCTCTCTCTGGCTGCTGACGGAGAAATATTAGGACGAGTTCCTGACCAGCCAACATCGGTAATGCTGGTAAACGGTGATACATCTGACTTCACATTCACAGTTGAGGCATTTTCATCAGATTATCCGATGGTATCCTCGCTCAGAACATTCACCATGACTATTCTACAGCAGTATGATCAGCCTACTGACATCGTGTATTGCAAAGCGGCACCAAGTATTCAGGACCGGCTCATATTAGATTCGCTACTTACTAATACATCATTGATACCAGACGAATACCTCTATAGACCCAACGACACTTATTTCGGTAAGGCATCCAGTGTCGTATATGCTCATATGTATGGCGTTTACGCAGCAGATTTGACAACCTATTTACAGGCAGTGATGATCAACCACTACTGGAGGAACATCATCCTTGGTGAAATAAAAACAGCAGTGGCCCGCAATGCTTCCGGTGAAATTATTTATGAAGTGGTATACAGCGAAGTAATAGATAACATTGAAAATCATGAGTTATCCGGCACCACCACAGGAGATAACGACGATGATCCTCCGTATGTCATATGGGATACCCCTATCAATCTGAATCTTGGACCGTGGTACACCAGCATCACTGATATCTTTACCAGTTACGAGTTGGTACTTGGTCAACAATTCTATACCAGTCTGACCCCTGGGTTTGTTCGTACAGTGTATCCAAATAGTCTGCTGAATATGAGAAACAGAGTAGCATCGGTCGTCGGACAAGAATACAACAGTAATCTGCTGCCACTTTGGATGACAAGTCAACAATCAAACGGCGGCACTCTTGGGTATACTCAGGCATGGGTCATTTGCTACACAAAACCAGGCTTTGCCGATGTAATAAAGAATAACATACAACCGTCAAATCCGAAACTGTTGAACCCTGCTCCGCAAAATCCGCTCTGGCCGCATACCTTGAACGAAATCAACTTTGAGATTGATCGTTTCACAGTGGATAAGAGTGAGACATACGACTATGTAACCTCACTTGAGTTACTGACTGAGGACGAAGATGTTTATATCACTGAGGATGATACCCCGTATAGTGCTGAATTACCACCGGGATGGTCATCGCTGCCGAGCGCAGTCCCTACACCGAATCCACTTGATTCTGAAGATTTCTATGTGCTGTTCCCCCGACAAACAATTATACCCACTATTTTAGAATAAATACAATATGAGCACAATCAACACAAATGGCATTTCAGTTAACTACCCTGTACCTGGTGTCAACAATAATAGCCAGGGTTTCCGTGATAACTTCACCTCAATCAAAACTAACCTGGATCTGGCCGGTAGCGAAATCTCTGACTTACAGAACAAAGTCATTGTGAAGTCGGCACTGGCGAACACCGTGCTGAACAACGACATGAACGGCACCCTGATGTCTAATACACTCACCCGAAGTTTCAGGGCATCAACATATAATCTTGGTAATGACCTCACCGGTACAGTAGTGGTTGATGTATCTCTCGGAGATGTGCAATATGGTAACATCAATGGAAATACAACTCTCCAGCTTACTGGATGGGTAGCCGGTGGTCAGAATAACGTTGAGTTGCAACTTGGTGTATCAAACACTGATGCCACTCTGTTCTTCACCGGACCTAATATTTCACCAACGGCATGCTTCGGAGCAAGTACTCTGGAAAATTATGATGGTGCCAACAACGCCGTAACTATTCCTAACGGCGTTTGTCAACTGGATTATCGATTGAGCACCACGGATTGCGGTGGTAACATCACCATTGAGCCCGTGAACCGACCGAGGCGCTCCACGCAAATACGTCAACGCACACCAACTGCCATTGGGTTAGCCGGGGACGTTGCCGGAACTATCGCCTTCGATACCACCTATATGTATGTTTGCACTGGGGTTTATGATGGCGCAACTCATATTTGGAAAAGAATTACACTGAACAGCTGGTAATAAATACCTTGGATGGAACATCCTTTTCTTAACACCGACGAAATTGCCACTAAATCATTGGAAGAAATCCAAGAGGCAATCTCATCACTCTCCTCAAAGTTGAACTTTGCGTACCGAAATCTAAACGGTCCGATGATCAATCAACTCAATATGGCCCTTGACTCATACCGAACTGCGTACACCCGTAAAATGGATGAAGTGGTCAAGAAGCAAGGCATTCAAACCAAAATCTCAATTCAGAAGGACAGAGAATGACCAGAATTCAGCGTGACTTTTCCTTTCAAGCCGGCGTATATTACGATTCCCACTTCATGATGAACATCTACGAAATAACTGCGTGTATTGATGTGGACACTGACTCTCTTTGGGAACAAAACATTGCCATGGAGCGGGTCAGTTGCTTCTTCAATGAATATCTTGATAATTGCATCTTTGTGAAGAATACCGAAAAGAAAATCATTGACCAGTATACCAGCTGTGGACTCAAAGTATGTACTCTGCCCGAAGATCCATATGAGCAGATGATTTCCATTATGTTACTGGTGAAACTGAATGCTATTACCGAAGGACGGTTTACCGTTACTGACATTTCTGTGTGTTCTAAGATGAGTGACGGAGTAACCTATCTGTATGACATTGATGAGGCTTCGGGCCCATTTGCTGCTCAGGGTTGGTGGTCCAACAGCAATGCTTCTATTTCAGATGCGAAACCCAATAAGAAAGACAAGATTGTTCAGTTGTTCAGCACTCGCGCCGCAGATTGGTCAGAAATCGGTCTCTCATGGAAAGAAAAAAGTCCGAAACTTGTCGTGGATAAGCCCGGAATAACTTTCACTATTGACGGCAAGTAGTCCAAAACTATTGCTTTATGCCTGTCATCGTGTTATAATGACACATGCTCACTGATCTTTACGGACAACCAATATTCGAAGAAGAAGATTTGTGCGCCCTATTCCTCCAGGAACCATCTCGACAACTATCAAATGTTCTGGTCAGTAAAGTAGTAACTTTCGATCCGGATCTTGAGTTGGAGAATCTACCGAAACTGATTCTCTATCAGGATCCCAAGGTATCTCTGGCAGAGTTTGATGAGGAGAAGCAGAATAAGTGGTGGATGCCCGAAGAGTATTATTCGTTGGACATTGCCAAGTGGGTATTGGATCAATGTAAGAATGAGGAAGAACTCCAACGCGCCGGAGACGAACTTCTGAAATACAATGAGCGAAATATGTTCACTCTTCTCCAATACCTTAAATACTTGGTTGATACGATGCGTAAACACAATATCGTATGGGGCGTAGGCAGAGGTAGTAGTGTGGCGAGTTTTGTGTTGTACCTAATTGGTATTCATAAAATCAACTCACTATTCTACGACCTGGATATAAATGAGTTTCTAAAATAAAGGAAAAATTATGGCAAACTATAAAACAGCAATGGGAAAAACAATCGATATGACTTCGTTGGCTAAACGAAATGAGCATACACGGGCGGTGGGAAACATGAGCGTCAATGCCAGAGGTGACACCATCGATGCCAAAGGTAAAGTGATTGTCCCGGTGACGGAGAAGGTCAATGATGCCTATTCAAAGACAGTGGGTAACCGATCAGCACAGGTCCGTCCTCGTCAGGCTCCTGCGGCACCAAAAGTCGATGTGACTCAACTAAACGAAATTGAATTGGAACTTGAAGAATCTATGGAAGATGATGTTGAAGTTGAGCAGATCAAGGCAGCAGAAAAGAAAGTATCAAAATGAACGCAGCATACGCACCAACTAAACTAAAGGCGCTGCTGCCATTGCGCGACAACATCCTTATATGTGATATGGCGTTTGATGAACGCACCACCCGAAGTGGCATTGTCATCCTGAACGATGACATGAAAAGTTCGGGTATTCGTCCTCGTTGGGGCCGTGTGTATGCCGTTGGTCCCGAACAGGTTGATGTGAAAGTGGGTCAATGGATCTGCGTGGAACACGGTCGTTGGACCCGTGGAGTGAAGATTGACGATGGAACGGGTAAACTGACCATACACAAAGTTGATAATAATGCTATAATGTTAGTCAGTGACGAACCCGTCAATGATTTCACAATGGGTGATAAAATAAACTAACTTTTAAGGAAAATGAAATGCAATGGTTAGACAAGTGGATCAGTAAGAAAGTAAAGCAAGCATGGGACAATGCCCGCAACGAGGCTTCACCTGAGTCCGACTATATGAAGGTGTCAACTATCGGTGGAGGCCCAAAGAGTGCCATCAATCCGTCGTTGAGGTCAAATGGTATGTCCTTCACGGTGTATCAGGCAAACGGTGGGCATGTACTGGAGTATCAATATTACGATCCAAAAACAGACCATCACACTAACAGCCTACATCTTGTGCCAGCCGAACAAGATTTAGGGCAAACAATCGGCCATGCAATAACTCTGGAAATGTTGAAACGATGAAGAACTCTCTCTGGGTGGAAAAATACCGTCCGAAAACAACGGCTGATTATGTTTTCGTGGATGACCGTCAGCGCCAACAAGTAGAAAGCTGGATCAAGGAGGGCACCATCCCTCATTTGTTACTCTCAGGAGATCCTGGAACAGGCAAGACAACACTGGCAAAAGTTCTGATCAACGAACTGGGGGTGGAAGAGTATGATGTGTTGGAAATCAACGCATCACGCGAAAACGGTGTTGATACCATTCGGGAGAAAATCAACAACTTCGTTCAGACGATGCCGTTTGGCAAGTTCAAGGTGCTACTGCTTGACGAGGCAGACTATCTAACTGCCAACGCACAAGCGGCGATGCGTGGTGACATGGAAGCGTATCACCAGACGGTCCGATATATTCTGACCTGTAACTACGAACACAAGATCATTCCGGCACTCCGTGAATCACGCTGCCACAGGTTTCATATTGCCAAACCTGACATGAATGAGTTCACTGCCCGTGCTGCAACCGTTCTTGTCAATGAAAACATCGTGTTTGATTTGGATGATTTAGACAACTACGTTCGTGGTTCATATCCCGATCTTCGCAAGTGTCTGAACCTACTTCAGGTGAACAGCGGAACAGGTACTCTGTTGCCACCGCAGTCAGAAGGATCCAGTGAGAATGAGTTGATGATTGAAGCCGTGGCTCTGTTCAAGGCTGGTAAGGTCATTGAAGGTCGGCAACAACTGATGCAGTATCTCGGTCTCTATCCCGCACGGATTGAGGAAGTGTTCGTCTGGTGCTATAACAACCTTGACCTATGGGGCAAGTCACAAGAGAAGCGTGATGCCAGTATTATCATCATCAGAAATGGTCTGGCGCAATTACCATTAGTTGGGATTCCCGAGATATCCTTGGCGGCCACACTTGCGGAGTTGACGGCATGATTAATTTCAGACAGATGCCTGAACAGCCAGGGAGATACATGATGTTCGCGGGCAAGTTTTTGCTCACCGGAATAGTCGTCAATGAGCCAACTATGGAAGAGTTACGAATAGGATACGGAATTGATTATGAGGCAGAGAGGTTAAATGCTGCTCATGAGCAGTTGTGTGAACATTTTAATCTGGACCCCATAGACGCGCAATCATGGAAAAGAGAGATTATATCAGCATGGAAAGATAAAAAATGAGATACCTATTGATACAATTTATTAGAAAGCCCGGTGGGCAAATTGACGAACAAGTCACGGTGAGCAAGAGAGTCAAGCAATCTGATATCCAGACGATGAACATCATCATGGATTACGCCGCGAAGAAGGTTGATAAATGTGTAGTTGAGGGCAAGGTTCTTGTCAAAGACTGGGAATCTATGAACGAATACTACCGAAAAATCTACCCGAATCTTGTGGCTCAACTTGAAAAAGAAGCAGCCATAACCGCTAAGGCAAAATAAAAGGGGCCGAAGCCCCCTTTTCATGAGTAAAGTCGGAGTACTTCTCCGATGATTCGGTGTCGTTGAACGTCCTTAACTTCAAACTCACACGCGGTAATTCCATTTACTGGTCGTCTGTCCAGACGATTGACCAGATCAAGCAGACCATTATCTGCTTTCTTCTGGTCCGTCTGATCAGTATCCCCCGTAATAATAATCTTGGAGTTCTGACCAATTCTGGTCATCAACATCTTCAACTGACCAGGTTTGGCATTCTGTCCTTCATCAAGAATGATGATGGAGTCTTTGAACGTGCGACCGCGCATGAAACCGAGCGGAGAGAATTCAATGACCTGTTCAGCCATCATCTCTGTCAGTTCCTTGACCGTGTAATACTCATGTAGAATATCAACCATTGGGCGTACCCATGGAGCAAGTTTTTCATTCAGATCACCAGGCAGAAAGCCGTGATCCTCATCCTCAACTGCCACCGCAGGGCGAGTAAGTACAATGCGGTTACATTCGCCTGCTCGTAGCGCCTTGACAGCAGCAAGAATAGCAAGGTATGTCTTGCCGGTTCCAGCTGGCCCGGATACAACTACAATGTCTGTATTCTGGTCAAGCAGGGCAATGATGTATTTTTCTTGATTGAGAGACTTAGGAACTAAAACAACTGGTTTTTTGTTGACTTTTGGTACCCGTTGGGTCTGAGAAAAGTCTATTGTTTTAGAGTCGTTGAGATAATATGATTGCTTGTTTTTCCTTTGGTTTTGAAATAATGGGATATCTTGTTCACGTACTGCGCTTGTGCGTTTTCTGCTCATGTAGTCTCCTTTGGTTGAGCGTGAACGGTCATAACTCGTTCTGAGTATTTAGAGGAAGGTTGTCTGCGTATAATAGCAGTGTTTAACCGTAATAGATATTGATAAATATTAGGCTGCGACACCGCGGCATGATTTCCTATATTCCATGGTAAAAGATAAATACATGTATGAAAACAGCCGACGAATTTTTTAGCGATGTCAACTATGTAAGTATCATTGACACCATAAAAGGTATATTTACCTCAGATGGTTCCATGGCAACTCTCCTTGATTTTGAACGATGCCTCGATGAGGCTGATCTTTATGCCTTCAAGAACTGGGAATTAGGTGAACTAGTCAGTGGGCCGGATGTCAAGAAGTACTCCGTATCATGCGTGTTCATGTGGCCACACAAACTGATGCCCGATCCACGAGGAGCAAAGCGCCTTCTGTCAGTCGGATGCAAGATCAGATTCAAGAAAACTAAGATCAAGGTTCCTGTTCAGGTAGATACACCTGACGATTACATGCCAGGAACTCGCTATCCTAAATCAGCAGAAAAAATGGTATGGCTCATCTACATTCAGGTTCCAAGCGAACTAATGGATGATGTGAAAGAAGGATCCATTGAGTTGGCAGACCAGACAATTGATCTTGAGGAATTGGATGATTCGTATGATCAAGACTTGGATAAAGATGATAATGTTGAAGACGAATCCGGAGATGTTGGGCAAATGGGCCCGGCTGATCAAGGCATGATGCCTGCACCACAGATGTAAATATATGAACAAACTACTTGAAGGGCTTGATTATCACGATCTGGATGGGCAACTTGACCCCATTGTCTCTGTGGATGAATACGCCGCTAAAATGGGAAAAGACTGCGACATTATCACTCTGGCATTCATCATCCGTAATGAAAAAGCCGGAGAAGATTTAGTTGCTTGGTTTGAGCGAGGATACGACTTTGTATTGGATGCCCAAGTCAGTGAAGGTGAACTAAGCCCAGGAAAGTATCTGATATTCGTGGAGATGGCGCGCCGCTTGGCTGCTCCTAAACGAATCATTGAAATGCTTGATGACCTCACAACTCTCACTGATATTCCGTTGAAAGAGTGGAAGATCAAGATTGACGACCAAGAGTATCCGGCCGAAGAAGAAAAGATTGAGCCGATGATGATTCTTTCTCCGCATAACTACCGCGATGTAAACCCAGAAGCGGAAGAGGAAGAGGAAGAAGCCGATGATGGAGAGAAAGATAGTGGAGAGATTGCGAAGGCTGATATTGAAAAGGAAGAAGAACTGAACGAGATGCGTAAAGCAGCAGGTCTTCAGGTGAAACGGCTCTATAATTCCACTGACGCGGAGATGAAAAACTTCAAGGCAATGGCAGGGCTATGACTATATTAGCAAGGAAGGCTATAAGCGAAGTTCCAATGGCCACAGATGATGTGGCCATGACCCAACTATATGCTGATCCTTCAATACCTCAGTTTCAAAATCAATACGGAACTCAACCAACTCCTGTGCTAACGGCATCTGCGGAAAGCAACTCCGCAAGTAACGCTGACGTTCTGGTCAAAGCAGATGAACATTGGGTAAATAAGCACTGGCGGCCTGCAATGGGTTGGCTATACATGATGACATGTGCGTTTGACTTTATTATTTTCCCAATTCTATGGAGCATTTTACAAGCCATTAGTAAAGGGTCAGTCACCACTCAGTGGCAACCGTTGACTCTTCAGGGCGCCGGCCTATATCATCTGGCCATGGGCGCAGTGTTGGGTGTGGCGGCATACGGTCGCACCAAAGAAAAGTTGTCCGGCACACAATAGCCTTGACACCACATAAAACTTAGTATATAATACGGGATGGATTATTATAACACCCTTGGCGTGGAGAAAACTGCCGCTCAAGATGAAATCAAAAAAGCATATCGTAAACTGGCCAGTCAGCATCATCCTGACAAAGGTGGCGATACTGCCCAGTTCCAAAAGATTCAGGTGGCATACGAAACTCTAAGTGACCCAAATAAACGGGCAGAGTATGACAATCCTCGACCAACGATGGCAGGACCAGGTGGATTCAACTTTGGTGCCGGTGGTCATCCGTTTGAAGATATGATTAGTCAGATGTTCAGGCAGTCTCAGTCAAGACAGCAGTTGTTCAGAACAACCGTATTGGTAAGTTTGGAACAGGTCTACACCGGTGGTGAACAAATACTACAACTACAAACCCATACTGGCACACATACTATAACGGTGACAATACCCAAAGGTGTACCAGATGGTGGGCAAGTAAGATACGATAATGTCATTCAGGGTGGCTCGCTTGTCGTGGAGTTTCATACACACCGTCATTTGAAGTTTGATCGCCATGGCGCAGATTTGGTCAGCAATCAACCCATTTCGGTATTGGATCTGATCGTTGGCACCTCATTTGAGTTCACCACGATTTCGGGCAAGGTACTTGAAGTTACGATACCACCAAATACCCAACCATATAATCAAATGAAGATATCCGGGCAGGGATTACCAATCACAAACTCTGCCGCAGTAGGTGACCAACTGATTCTGTTGAAACCATTTGTGCCCGGAAATATCCCGGCGTCGGTGATTGAAGCCATTCAAGTATCCAAAACTATCGCTAAATAATAAGAAGTGTGCTATAATAAGTTTTCACTAGGAAATATATGACAAACTCACCCGAGACAGAAGCAATCATTGAACAAGCCATCTCGTTCGCTAAAGACCGACGTCACCAATATGTCACCATTGAACATCTCTTGTTGGCTCTGGTAAGTCATGTGCCGTTCAAGAAATGTATTACCAGTTTTGGTGTTGATTCTGATTCACTCATCACTGAGTTGAACTCTTATTTGGACAGCCTCACTGCCATTGTATCAAATACTGATCCTGCAGTTGAAGTAAATCCACGACGAACCAATGCTCTGGAACGTGTAATGAACCGTTCTGTGACGCAAGTTCTATTCACCGGGCGCAAACAAGTAACCACTATTGATCTGTATCTGAGCATCGCCACAGAAGCCAATAGTCATGCCCACTACTTCCTGTTGAAATACGGCATCATTCGCAATGAGTTTGTTCAACACTGGCAAAAAACTTACAAGGGTGTTGAATACACCACGAAGTTGTCCGATGGACAAGCCGACGAAATCCTTCAGGAACACACCACAAATCTGACCAAGCTGGCAAAAGAAGGTAAACTGGAACCGATGATTGGTCGTATCCAGGAAATGGATGACATTGCTAACGTGTTGGCAAAGCGATTCAAGTCAAACGTGCTGATGGTCGGTGACCCTGGCGTGGGCAAGACAGCAATCGCAGAAGGTTTGGCGCAGATGATCGTAGACGGTTCTGCTCCTGAGTTCCTTCACAATCACGAAATGTTCTCGCTTGAAATCGGCTCACTGCTTGCCGGAAGCAAATATCGCGGTGACTTTGAAGAAAAGGTCAAGGCAGTTCTGGAAGCATTGAACACCAAGAAGAAAGCCATTCTGTTCATTGACGAGGCACATACCATGCAAGGAGCCGGAGGCAGCACCAGTGGCGCAGTTGACTTCGCCAACATGATCAAGCCGGCGATTACCAAGGGCACCCTCAAAGTTATCGCTTCTACCACTTGGGAAGAATACTACGAATCGTTTGAGAAGGATCGTGCGCTGATGCGCCGGTTCTATCGCGTTTCCATTGACGAACCAAGTCACGATTCCACTATTCGTATCCTGTCTGGCCTCAGCCAACGACTGAGTGATTTCCACGATGTTGTGATCACCGATGAAGCAGTTACCACGGCGGTAGATTCAGCGGCGCGATACATTCATGACCGCAAGAATCCTGATAAGAGCATTGATGTGCTTGACGGTGCCTGTGCTAAACAACGTGTGCTTGGCAACAAGCAAGCCGTGATCACCAAAGAGTTGATTCACGAACAAGTTGAACGTATGACCGGTGTCCCTGCTGAAAAGTTGTCAGGTGACAACTATGATCGCATCTCCGCACTTGAAGTAAACATCAAGGGTAAGTTGTATGGTCAAGATGAAACCGTGGAACAAGTGCTGGAACGTATCTACGTCAGTTTTGCCGGAATCGGCAATGACGCAAAGCCCACGGCGTCGTTCATCTTCACCGGACCAACTGGGACAGGTAAGACTGAACTGGCACGACTGCTTTCAAAGAGCCTGGATATGCCTCTGCTCAAGTATGACATGAGTGAATACTCCGAGAAGCACTCGGTATCTTCTCTGATCGGACCGCCCCCTGGTTATGTCGGATTTGGTGACTCACAGGTTGGTGGTGGTCGTCTTATCTCTGATCTGAGTAAGAACCCACACAGCATCATGCTCTTTGATGAAGTTGAAAAGGCTCACCCTGATATCTTCAACATCTTCCTGCAAATGCTTGATGAAGGTCGCATCACCGGATCCAACGGCAAAGAGGTTTCGTGTAAGAATTCCATCATTATCATGACCAGTAATCTTGGTTCGTCTGATTCTGAGAAGAATAATATCGGCTTCGGTTCTCAAGAGAAGTTCGGTGAAGATGACAGAGCCCTGAAGGAGTTCTTCAAGCCAGAGTTTCGTAACCGTATTGACCTGATCTGTAAGTTCGGCAAATTGGATACCATGGCCATCAAGAAGATTGTGATCAAGTTCACCGCAGAGTTACAAAAGTCTCTGCTGGAGAAGCATCAGATCACCTTTACACTGACTGAGCCGGTGGTGGAGTTTCTGGCAAATCAAGGATACGATCCGAAGATGGGCGCACGACCGCTCAGTCGCAAGATTGATGAACTGATCAGGGTTCCTCTGAGCAGAAAGATTCTGTTTGAGCGTGTTAAGAACGCCACAGTTACCACAGTGATGGTTGACGGCACCATTAGTTTCAACGTTGTTCAGAAGGCAAATGCTCATATCGGAGTGGATGGAGTAATCCAGCTTGAAAACTGAACTTCGTAGTATATTATGGTATAATAAATACCAATATAGAGCGAAGTTCTATCTTCCTGGAATAAACCGGACATACAACTGTAAAAACTTTCTGGCGTTCCTGGAACGATTGGAACGCCAGGTGGTTGACGTTACTGAGAGTGGTAAACAGAACTGGAGATTAGTGAATGATCCTAACTATGACACTCACTTTTTGTCCGAGATAAATTCCATTGATCTTGATTCCATGGAGAAATATCTGGAATGGCGCGATGCCAATAAGGATCAATCTCTGATTAGAAGTGAGATGAATAGCGCGTCGGTATTCAGCAACGATCTGGCACTGCTGCGTACCCTTGAGGATATTTGCCCTACACTGAGAGGGAACATTACTTATACCACAGCAGATCCGTCTGTTCCGACTGGGGTGAAGTATTTTGTGAAGGAACCGAAGCGTAAGTTTAGGGTATATCTAAGGGCTGTCAGGCTTGATCCAGGGAAACTCACCTTTAGGGACGACCTGAAGGATTTCGTACTTCGGTATAAAAATACCAAAAGCGAGATGTTTCCGAGTAGTTCCCTGAAGAGTTGGCTCTTTGGGCTATCAACGTCAAAATTTGGTTACTCATGGCGCCTGAAATACTGTTCAGATCACTTCTATCTTGAGTTTGACGAACCAAGCACGCATGCCCTTCTGGCGCTGATGTTCAGTGACATGCTCTCCGCTCATTATAAATTGGAAAAAAGGCCCGTTTGATAAATACTCTATAGGAGTTATCATGGCCCAAATTCAGTCAGAATCAATCGTTATTACGTTCTCAAAACTTGTAAAAGCAAATGCAGAGGAAGTTTCTCTTACCGACGACGAAACCGTTGCCGCGTTAGAAGAAGTAGCCCAACAGTTAGTTGCCGCAGGTGTAGTCGTTGAAGTGGTAAAAGCATAATGGCTCAGGCAACTACACTCATTTTGTTGCCGCAGACCACATATAATGGTGGTGGGAATGCCAACGTTTATACGGTGACTGGCAATTCACAACCGGCAGCGGCGTATTATCTTGGTAACCGTGATCTACAAACAGTGAACATAAATCTGAATGGCGTCACCGGTAACATCGTCATTGAGGCAACGCTTGCCACAACACCAGCCGATGCAGACTGGTTCAAGGTGTATACCCTTGTGGCAAATGCCAATGGTGCTGCTAACTCTGCTCCATTGTTTGCGTCAAACGCATCGGTGTATACAAATGTTGACGGCAACTTTGTTCATATGCGAGCCAAGGTGGTAGATTTTGCCGCCGGCATCGTAAACTTTGTAAAACTTTCATACTGATATGTCTATACTAAACGAAGGCGGCAATATTTGGGATGATGTTCAGACTAACTTTGATCCTGCTGTCGTTGGTAAACCATTGTCAGAAGTAACACAAAAATATCTGAACCCATTAGGTGTCAAACTTGAGGTGATCGGTTCCTGCTGGAAACCGAGACATGACGCCGCTGGCAAAGTGGTGCCGTCAAACGATCTAGACTCCATGATTGAGTTAGATACTTTGATGAGCAAGTTCGGTACGGCTGATTCGTCAATGACTCGTAGAGCATTGGCCAAATACCTCAATGACAAAGGTGTCATTACTAAACTCGCCGGCGTCACTGTTCACTCACGCATCCCTCTTGGCAGCAAGTTCTACCAGGTTGATATCAAGGTTGTCAAAAATGCCGCAAAAGTGGCTCAGTTCCACAGACATGACATACCACAAGGAAGTCCGTATAAAGGTGTCAACAAACAAATGATGATGAATGCCCTGGCATCATCTCAGAAAATGCTATGGAGCCCTGATGAAGGTCTTTACAAGCGCGATGCCGCTGGAAAGAAGGCGGAGTTGCTCTCGGATGATTGGGATCAGATTGCCAAGTATCTACTCGGGGCAAATGCCAGTGGACAAAGTCTTGGTAGCGTTGAGTCAATCATGGCGGCAATTCCTGATGAGAAACGCCGTGCTGAGATTTTCAACATTGCCAAAGGCTCATCAAGTTGGCAAGCACAGACACCAACGGTCACTGAGTGGTTCCGAAGAGTTTTGAACATTCTATGAAAATAAGACAACTAATCACCGAAGCACCTAAGATAGGTCGCAAGTATCAGCACATTGAAGATTTGGTGCTGACAAACGGCTTCCATGGTGCCATGCACGCCATTGAACGACTGCGAGATATGAGTAGCAACGGCGGCAGCATTGAACTCAAGTGGGACGGTATGCCAGTTGTCTATTGGGGGCGCGACGAAAAGGGTGTGTTCCATATGATTCCAAAGAATGCCTGGGCATATCTAAAAGCAGGTAAGACACAAACGGCATCAGGTGCCTCAACGGTGATGAACAGCCACAAGGATGTAAGAGACTTTGTTCTTGGCACCGGTGGCGGCGCTGACGAAGGGCGTCAGGCGTTTGCCAATCAGTTCGCCAGTCTATGGCCATACTTTGAGAAGATCAGTCCTAAGAAGGGATTCATTGAAGGTGGTGTGCTATTCCATCCTGGAACAAAACCCGATGGTTCAACTGCCATGCCAACATTCAACAAGTCAACTGGCACATACGACTTCACCCCTAATATTACAACATTCCATGTGCCTGCTGATAGTGATCTTGGTCGTCGCATCAAAGGCGCCAAGTTGATGGTTGCCGCAACTGGATATTACCCGTCCATGGGGTCAGATGATGAACAGCGATTCCCCGATGCCGAGCAACTCAGTCAACCTGGCATCATCGTTCAAGGCACCACATATGTTCAGGAGCCGGTGAAGGTTGATGAACAGGGATTGGCAAATCTTGAGCAGTTTCTAAAGGTTCATAAGGACGCCATTGAAAAGTATCTGGCACCTAAGAAGGGACTGAGTAATCCAGGCGGCGAGTTATACAACTACCTGAATCAGCATTTACGCACACAAGGATTGGTACGAGACTTCCCTGCATGGGCCAAGTCAAAACTGAGTCCGGCTAAGGCGCTTGCCATGACATCTGATGGTCCAGGACTACAGGCAACTCTCGGAGCAGTAGAAGCCCTTGGTAATGAGAAAATGAAGTTGATTGGCATGCTTAGTCAAGGACTACACGGTGGTCTGAAACAAACGAAACCAGAAGGATATGCTCAGGCTCATCCTAACACCAAGTTCAAATACGACATTCCTGGTCAGTTCGTCAAAGCCATTGACCAGATGAACTGGGCACCTAAGAAGATTGACGAGA
>SERZ01001005.1_pt1 | contig 17257 bp, 15 predicted proteins | sample 3171461 | NCBI WGS metagenome assembly SERZ01 (sample SAMN06051861, study PRJNA518727) | freshwater metagenome | biome: subpolar coniferous forest; feature: holomictic lake; material: water; isolation source: holomictic Lake 227, 6 m depth | place: Canada: near Kenora, Ontario | collected... | reverse complement strand
TTAACTTAATAGAAGGCATTTCCTTAACTTAATAGAAGGCATTGTAGAAACTTTGAATGGCATAATAACGAATTGTACCAAATATGGGGCCATTCGTCAATCTAACTTATGTATGCCCCGCCCGATGCTGCGCTGCGGGATGCCGCCGGATATTGCGTTGCGGCAAAGCGGAATTTCGGGCTAAGCTCTTCGGGCATTTCGTATAAGCCCCGTCCACTCGCCGAGCAGGTCCGATGTCGCTGTTCGTGATGCTGTGCTTGATTCTGCCGCTGTTGCTGCTCGGGCCGCTCTCGGTTCCGGTTGCGCGCGTGCCCTGGGCCGGGCCGATGCTGTACGGACTCTCCGTGATCTTATGCGCCGCCTTGACCGTCGGTGCCGCCGGAGCACTGTTGACGGCCGACATGGCCGAGACGTTGAATCTGCCGATCGGGCTGCCGGGAATCGGGGCTCACTTCCGACTCGATGCGCTTTCGGCCTTTTTTCTGATCGTGGTCAATCTGGGCGGGACCGCGGCGTCGCTGTTTGCGATCGGCTATGGCCGCCATGAAGCCGCACCGCAGCGGGTTTTGCCGTTCTACCCGCTGTTTCTGGCCGGCATGAATCTGACGGTGCTGAGTGACGACGCCTTCGTCTTCCTGTTCGGCTGGGAGCTGATGTCGGTCGCCTCGTGGTTTCTGGTGGTGGCGCATCATCGCGACCCGGAAAACCGCCATGCCGGGCTGGTCTATCTACTGATGGCGGCGTTCAGCACGCAAATGCTGTTGATTGCGTTCGCCCTGTTGTCGGGACCGGGCGTGCACCTTGATTTCGCGACCATGCGCAGCCTGCCGCCACCGCCCGATCTCGCCCGGTGGGCGGTGATTGCGGCGATCCTCGGCGCCGGGGCCAAGGCCGGCTTGATCCCGCTCCATGTCTGGCTGCCGCTCGCCCATCCGGCCGCGCCGAGTCATGTTTCGGCATTGATGAGCGGGGTCATGACCAAGGTCGCGCTTTACGGCTTGATCCGGATTCTGTTCGAGCTGGCCGGGCCGCCCGAATGGATGATCGGCGCCGGAATCCTGGCCATCGGCGCGGTCACCGCGGTAATCGGCGTGCTCTATGCCTTGATGCAACATGATTTGAAGCGCCTGCTCGCCTATCACACGGTAGAGAATATCGGCATCATCGCGATCGGGATCGGCCTGGCCCTGACCTTCCGCGCCGACGGCTTTGCGCTCGGAGCGGCCCTGGCGCTGACCGCTTCCCTGTTTCACGTGCTCAATCACTCGCTGTTCAAAAGCCTGCTGTTTTTCGGCGCGGGCGCGGTGCAGACCGCCACCGGCGAGCGTGATCTGGAACACATGGGCGGGCTGATCCGGGTCATGCCGCTCACCGCGTTCTGTTTTCTGGTCGGCTCGGCCGCGATTTCGGCGCTACCGCCGCTCAACGGCTTCGTTTCGGAGTGGTTGGCGCTTCAGGCAATCCTGATCAGCCCGGTGCTGCCGCAATGGACCCTGAAATTCCTGGTACCGATGGTGGGAGCCGGACTGGCGCTGTCGGCGGCGCTGGCGGCCGCCTGCTTCGTCAAGGCCTTCGGCTCGGCCTTTCTCGGACGGCCGCGGACCCGAACCGCCGAGCTGGCGCGGGAGACCGATCGGTGGTCGCTGGCCGCGATGTTCCTTCTTGTTGCCGCCTGTGCCCTGGCCGGGGTGCTGCCCGGCGTCATAGTCGATGCGCTGGCTCCGGTGGTCGAGGGGCTGGTCGGCGCCCGGCTGCCCGATCAGATGTCGCAGCCCTGGCTGACCCTGGTCGCAACCACGCCCGAGCGCAGTTCCTATAACGGCTTGATCCTGCTGTTGTTTATCATCTGGTCGTCCGGGTTCGCCTATTGGCTGTGCCGGCGCCTGTCGCCGCGCGGGGTCCGGCGCGCGATCCCGTGGGACTGCGGCTATCCCGAGACCAGCCCGCTGACCCAATACCCGGCCGGCGGACTGGTCCAGCCGCTGCGCGAAGTGTTCGCCTCGGTGGTGTTTTCGGCCGAGCAGACGGTCGATATGCCGCGCCCGGGCGAGCTGCGGCCGGCGCGTCTTGAGCTGACCCTCGAAGACCCGGTGTGGAATACGATCTATCGCCCGCTTGCGGCGGTGGTACTGCATGCCTCAAGCGTGCTCAACCGAATCCGCTCGATGTCGGTCCGGCGGCATCTCAGTCTGGTCTATGCGGTGCTGATCCTGCTGCTGACGGTGCTGGCGCTATGGCAATAATCGGCTTGCTGCTGTTGCAGGGCTTTCAAATGATGCTGGTGCTGGCGGTGGCACCGCTGGTGCTCGGCTGCGTGCGCAAGCTCAAGGCCCGGTTGCTCGGCCGCTGCGGTCCGTCGCCGGTCCAGCCTTATTTCGAGCTGGCCCGGCTCTTTGCCAAGGAAACCGTGGTCGCGGACAATGCCTCCTGGCTGTTTACCGGCGCACCCTATGTGATCTTCGGCGCGATCTGGGTCGCGGCGTCGCTGGTGCCGACTTATGCGGTCGGGCTGATTTTCTCGTGGTCGGCCGATATCATCGTGATCGTCGGCTTGCTGGCCTTGGCGCGCTTCTTTCTGACCCTGGCCGGGCTTGATGTCGGCACCGCCTTCGGTGGCATCGGCACCAGCCGTGAACTGATGATCGCCTCGCTAGCCGAACCGGCCATGCTGATGATCGTGTTCACCCTGTCGCTGCTGGCCGGCAGCACGCAACTGTCCTCGATCGCGCATTACCTGATGACCATGGAACTCAACCTGCGGGTTTCGATCGGTCTGGTCTTTCTGGGCCTGACCATGGTCGCTATTGCCGAGAACGGGCGGATTCCGGTGGATAATCCGGCGACCCATCTTGAGCTGACCATGATTCACGAGGCCATGATCCTTGAATATTCCGGTCGCCATCTGGCCCTGATCGAGTTGGCCGCCGCGCTGAAACTGACGCTTTACCTGTCGCTGCTGGCCTGCGTGTTCGTGCCGTGGGGCATGGCCGATTTTCACGGCGGACTGTTCGCGCTGATGTTCGGCATGCTGTGCTATCCGGTCAAGCTGGCCGCCGGCATCGGCGCGCTGGCTCTGTTCGAAATCAGCATCGCCAAGATGCGGGTGTTCCGGGTGGTCGATTTCCTGACCTTCGCTCTGATGCTCGGCCTGTTGGCCACCCTGCTGCTCTTCGTGTCGCGGAGCTTTTAAGATGACCCCGGTTCACGGCCTGGCTTTCGATGTGGCGCACATGCTGGCGGGCGGTATGGTCACGGTCAGCTTCATGCTGCTGTATCAGGACCGCCTGGTTGCTCTGATCCGCTTCATTGCCCTGCATGCGCTGGTGCTGTCGCTGGCGCTGGGCTGGCAGGCCTGGATTCAGAATGCCGAGCATCTCTATGCCACCGCGGCGCTGGCGCTGGTGGTCAAGACGCTGGTGATGCCGATCGCCCTGCACCGGCTGGTCAAACGGCTGCACATCGAGCGCACGGTCGAGCCGGTGGTCGGGGCCGGCGTCACCATGTTGTTCGGCATCTGTCTGGTTGCGCTTTCGGTGGTGGTGATGCTGCCGTTGGCCGCCCGCTCGCCGCTGATGTGGGAGGATCTGTCGTTCGCGCTCGCCGTGGTGCTGCTCGGCCTGCTGATCATGATCACCCGCCGCAACCCGGTCGGCCAGATCATCGGCTTTCTCTCGGTCGATAACGGCATGATGCTGGCCGCGGCCGGCGCGCGCGGCATGCCGTTTCTGATCGAACTCAGCATCGCCTTTTCGGCGTTGGTGGCGCTGATCGTGTTCGGGGTGTCGCTGTCCCATATCCGCAAGCGCTTCGACACGGTGGATGTCCATACGCTCGACCGCTACCGGGGCGATTTGTCATGAGCGGCTTATTCGGATCGGGGTTTACGGGAAATAGCGCGCTCGCCCTGCTCTTGGGAGCCCCGCTCCTCGGCGGTCTCCTGACCGCGCTATTGCCCGGCCGGCGAACGGCGGCACCGCTGACCGTGTTGTCATCTTTGCTCAGCCTGCTTGCCGCCTGCATTTTGCTGCAAGACCGCCCGACGCCCGGCTTGTTCCTTCAAGTCGACGAGTTCAGCACGGTAATGATCGCGCTGATCAGCTTCGTCGCCTTTACTTCCAGCCTCTACAGCGCCGGTTATATCGGCCATGAATGGAGCGCCGGCCGGATCGACATCCACCGCTCGCGCCTGTATCACACGATGTATCACGGCCTGATTTTCGCACTCAACCTCGGGCTTTCGGCCAATAATATCGGGTTGATGTGGGTGGCGATCGAGCTGGCCACCCTGACCGCCGTGCTGATCGTCGGGCTGTATCGCACGCCCGAAGCGCTGGAGGCGGCGTGGAAATATTTCATCCTGGGCAGCGTCGGCGTCGCTTTGGCCCTGTTCGGCACCATTCTGGTTTATTTCGCCGCGGCCGACGTGGTCGGCGAGGGGCTGGAGGCGATGGCCTGGACCGTACTGGTCGCCCGCGCCGCCGAATTCGACCCGACCCTGCTGAATCCGGCCTTTATATTCCTGCTGCTCGGTTACGGCACCAAGGCCGGGCTGGTACCGCTTCATGCCTGGCTGCCCGATGCCCATGCCGAGGGGCCGACTCCGATCACCGCCGTGCTCTCCGGTCTGCTGATCAATGTCTCGCTCTATGTCATTTTGCGCTTCAAGATGGTCTTGGCGGTCAATCCGCATGTGTTGCCGCCGGGACCGCTGATGATCGGGCTCGGCTTGCTGTCGGTGCTGTTTGCTTCCCTGATGCTGTACCGCCGGCGCGACATCAAACGCTTGTTCGCCTATTCCTCGATCGAGCATATGGGCCTCTGCGCCTTTGCCTTCGGGATCGGCGGACCGCTGGCCAACTTCGCCGGGCTTTTGCATATCGCCATGCACAGCCTGACCAAGGCCGCGATCTTTTTTGCGGTCGGGCACGCGGTTCAGATCAAAGGGACGCAACAGGTGTCCGGCATCCGGGGCCTCAGTGAAAGCCATCCGGCGCTCGGGTGGGGCTTGGCCGCGGGCGTGCTGGCGATTGCCGGCCTGCCGCCGTTCGGGGTGTTCACCAGCGAGTTCCTGTTGATCAGCGCCAGCTTCGCCCGGGCACCGCTGCCGACCTTTCTTTTGATTCTCGGCTTGCTGTTGGCACTGGGCGCCATGCTGCTGCGGCTGAACGATGTCGTGTTCGGCTCTCCCGAAGACGAAGGCCCGGCCCGGACCGGCACTCTCTCCTTCGGGTACATGGCACCCTTGGTGCTCCATCTGTCCCCGGTGCTGGTCGCCGGGATTTATCTACCGCCGCCGCTGGTCGCGTGGCTGCGCCATGTCGCTGAACTGTTGGGGTAATACCGGGTCCGGATGAGAAGGATTCATCCGGACCCGGTATCGGCGGCGACTGCCGTCGCGCCGCACATGCGGCGAAGCCAATCCGGCGTTTGAGGCCTGCTGATGGAAACCATCAGCAGGATTTGATATAAGGCCGCTCATGACCGCCGATCCGCCGCCCTCCCTGATCGATTATCTCGGCCGCAACCGCCGCACCGAGGGCCATGCCCCCTGGCCGCGGCTGACCCTCAGCCCCGACACCAAGGCCGCGTTCATCCAACGCTTGGCCGCGGCGCCCTGGACTCTGCTCGGTGAATGGGCCGATCGCGATCTCGTCCATGCCGCGTTTCATGACCCCGGTTGCGGAGCCGCCGCGGTCCTCAGCGTCGCCACGGTCGACGGCCGTTATGATTCGTTGGCCCCGGTCCGGCCAGGAGCGATCCGGCTGGAGCGTATGATTGCCGAACTGTCCGGCCCGGTTGCGGTGGGCTTGCCCGACCCGCGGCCCTGGCTCGACCACGGCGTCTGGCCGGTGAGCCGGCCGCTCGGAGATGCCGCCCCCCATCTTCCCGGTGTTCTGCCTGCGCCTTACCGGTTCCTGCCGGCCGAGGGCGAAAGCCTGCATCAAATCCCGGTCGGTCCGGTCCATGCCGGCATTATCGAGCCCGGTCATTTTCGCTTTACCTGCTTCGGCGAAACCGTGGTCCGGTTGGAAGACCGGCTCGGCTACACCCACAAGGGAGTCGAGGCGCTGATGGCCGGGGCCGGGCCGGAGCGGGCGGCCAAGCTCGCCGGCCGGATCTCGGGCGACAGCACGGTCGCCTGTGCTTTGGCTTTCTCACGCGCCGTCGAGGCTGCGACCGCCACCGAAATTCCCGAGCGCGCGATCTGGCTGCGCGCGCTGATGGCCGAGTTGGAACGCATCGCCAACCATATCGGCGATATCGGCGCGATCTGTAACGATGTCGCCTTCAGCCTGATGCATGCCTGGTGCGGTGTGCTGCGCGAGCATGTCGCCCGGGCCGCTGCCGCTTGCTTCGGTCACCGGCTGATGATGGATCGGGTGGTCCCGGGCGGGGTCGCGGGTGATCTCGATGCCGAGGGAATCACGCGCGTACAATCACTGGTGGCCGGCTTCCGCGCCCGCTTCGAGCAGCTCGCCGCGCTCTATGATGAAACCCCGTCCCTGCAAGCGCGCATGCTGGGCGCGGGCCGGATCGCGCCCGAGCTGGTGCAAGCCTGGGGGGCCGGCGGCTTTGTCGGCCGGGCGGCGGGGCGGGCCTTCGATGCCAGACGCAGTCCCGGTTATCCGCCCTATGACCGGCTTGAATTCACGGTGCCGGTGCTGAGCGAGGGCGATGTCAACGCCCGGGTCACGATCCGGCTGTTGGAAATCCGCCAGAGCCTGCGCCTGATCGGGCAAATCTTGCGCGAGTTACCGCCCGGTCCGATCCGGGTGCCGCTCGAGAAATGCCCGAACGCCCGGGAAGGCATGGCCCTGGTCGAAGGTTTCCGCGGCGATATTCTGGCGTGGCTCCGTCTGGAGTCCGGCGGTACGGTCGGGCGCTGCCATCTGCGCGACCCGTCCTGGTTCCAGTGGCCGTTGCTGACCGTGGCGATCGAGGGGGCTCCGGTCGCCGACTTCCCGCTCTGCAACAAGTCGTTCAACTGTTCCTATTCGGGGCATGATTTGTAATGCTTAAACTGCTGCTCGAGGGCCTGTTGCGGCCGCAGACCGCCACCCCGCCCGCCCCCGACGCCGAGGCGCTCGACGAGTTGGGTCAGCGGTTACAGACCGCGACCCGGACCCGCTTCGGCCGCAGCTTGGCCATTCGTTCGATCGACGCCGGCTCGTGCAACGGATGCGAATTGGAAATTCATGCGCTCGGCAACAGCCTGTACGATCTTGAGCGCTTCGGTTTGCGCTTCGTCGCCTCGCCGCGCCATGCCGACGTGTTGTTGATCACCGGTCCGGTCACCGCCAATATGCGGGAAGCGGTGCGGCGCACGGTCGAAGCCACCCCGGAGCCACGCTGGGTGATCGCCGCCGGAGATTGTGCCCGGGACGGCGGTGTGTTTCGCGGCAGCTATGCCCTGACCGGAGCCGCCGAAGCGGTGGTGCCGGTCGATCTCCACCTTCCGGGTTGCCCGCCCGCCCCCCGGGCTTTGCTCGCCGGCCTGCTCGCACTGTTGGAAAGCAACCGGGAGAAAAAAGCGTTATAGTTGAGCCGATCTATAAATGCGGAAATCCGTGTTTACGGGCCCGGCCCCCGCTTTCGCGGGGGTGACGAAGAAAAAGCGGGAGTGACGAACAAAAAGCGGGGGTAGTGAAGAAAAAGAGTGAAGAAAGCAGAAGTGACACGAAAGCGGGCGGTTTCGAATTAGAGACCGGTTTTACTTTTCCTGTAACGGAATCCGCTCGGCAGCCGGGACTTTGTGATGATTCCAGCCGACCGTTTCCAGCGCCGCCGCCAATTCACCGATCTGACCACCAAGGCCGCTTGAACCGCTGCCTTCGGCCGGAGTGCGGTGTTGAAAATTTTCGCCCGGAGGCGAACGCTCGGCAGCCGGGACTTGGTGATGATTCCAGCCGACCGTTTCCAACGCCGCCGCCAGTTCGCCGATCTGGCCGCCAAGGCCCGACGGGGTTCCGGCACTCGAAGCTACCACCGGCTCATGGCGATGCCGGGCTTGCGCTGCGCTTTGCGGCGTCGGACTCCCGGTGCCGGTGTTTCGCACGCATCCGTTATGAGTTGCAAAAACCGTTTCCATCAGCGTTTTCCTCGATTTTCAGCCCCGTATGCCAACCCTGCCGGCAGCACGGATCCGGGCCGTAACGACAAACTCAGCATAATCCTTTAAGTCGCTTTTTGTCACGACTTCCTCTATGTAAAAAAGTTTACAATCCGCGCGGCAGCAATACCTGAACCATCGTACGCTCCGGAACCGCCGGGGGCGACGGATACAGCATGACCCCTTCATCGGTCGCTTCGATTTTGGCTTCCGGATAAACGGTCAGCACATTCTTTAAGACTTGCAGGAAGGATTCACGGAACTTGCGCAAGCGCGAGAATTGAGGCCCGAATTGATTTTGAACATCGGGCCAGGGGATCAATTTTGGCCGGGTCAATGCGCGCAACCGGTAAGCCAGCCAGACATAGGCGTCGATCGCCATCGATTGATTGCTGATTTGGCGAATGGCCGGCTCCCAGATCGGGACCGGGTGTTTACGCAGCGCATCAAAGAAAGTTTGACTGATGACGACGGTATCTTCCCATAAGGAAGGCTGGCGCGGATCCGGCACGTTATTGTGAAAAACGATCCCGCCCTCGACGATGCTGTCTTTTTTGAACCCGGAATAGCGCTTGCCGTTGCCGGTCTCGCCCTCCCAGGAAAAACGCAGGGAACACGCCGAAATGCGGGCCGCCTGTTCCTTGACCTCACGATAGGAGCGGCCGCCGATGGCAATGCCCATGCGTTGCAGCCAATCATACATGCTGCTGCCCAACTCAACCTCGCGGCAATTTTTCCGCAGGGCCCGGGTTTGCAGATAAAGCAGAATCAGCCGGGCGCGTGAACCATAGGGAACCCCGTATAAAACATCGCGGCCGTCGATAAAGAGATTGCCGGGATCAACCGTGAGTGACATCGGACCCAGGTTGCGGTGCCATTTGTCATTCGGGTTTTCCAGTGCCCGGTGCGGCAGCGAAATCATGCAAAAGCCGCTATAGGTGACGCCGATCCCGCCCTTTTCATCGCTGAGAAAATTGTGAACCTTGTCGATCAGTCGACGGTCATCGGGATCGGTGACCATTTGCCGAGCTTGTTCGCGTCCGACGCGCGTGACCAGATCGTGTATTTCGCTCATGGGTGTTCCCACTAAGTCTAGCCGGATAACACCAGATCTCCGGGTAAAAATCGACTTGGAGTCTAGGGGCGGTCCCCGGACTTCGACCCGCGAAACTTTCCGAGTCGAAGTCCGGACGACGGTCATGCCTTGAACGCATTGGAGTCTAGGGGCGCCCGGGCCGGAGCACTTGGAGTCTAGGGGCGCCGATTTATGGCTTTGAAAAAGCCGGAAAAGCGATTTAAGGCCGTTATGCGGGGATTGAATCGCTAGCGATGGTGAGCGGAATGCAGGACTGCTGATAGATTAATCCGATGATTCGACCATCGAGAAAGCATCCGAAGTCGGAGGCGGTTAATTTCCCGCAAATTGTCAAAGTGAGAGGATTTTCGTGTTGAACTTATTTTGCCGAACATCGGCTTTCATGAAAAGTGTCGCCCGTCCGACGAACTACGGCCTTGGTTGGCAGGCTTCGCCAAGCGGATAAAGCGAAGCTGAATCGTAAAGGCAAGACAACAGGCGATAAAGCTGTTCGGTATTGTTGAGGAAGTGTCGAAACACGGTCAATGTAAAAGCTTGATCCGATTTGTGACAAGCCGGTCTCGGCGAGTCAATGGTTATTTGTTTATTTGAGACAACCTATTTGTTTGTGCCCCCAAACCCCAGGTGATAACACGAGTCGCGCCCCTAAAGGCCATGACTACGCCCCTAATGTCCAAATTATTGCGCCCCTAGACTCCAGTGGACGACTCGGGGGGTGCCCCCAAATCCCAGGGGATAACTTTGCTCTCGGTGTGGTTCGGGGTCGGGACTCGACGAGACTCGACGAGACTCGGGAGATTATTGACTCAGGGCTCATACGCCGCCGGGCTTCGCCCGCAGGAGCGTGCGGGGCTGCTGTCGCAGGCCTTTATCTTTTAACGGCTCATACGCCGCCGGGCTTCGCCCGCAGGAGCGTGCGGGGCTGCCGTCGCAGCCCCAGGTAAGTTTCGCGATTAATCCGCTTGCGGCTTTCGGCCGTGGCGGGCTTTATGCGCCTGAACGGGGAATGTGCAGCGAACCACGGCAGGTAGTGATGACCTTGGGGTTTATCCTCAATATCATGATAGGCGGTCTGTTAACCGGACTGGTTTACGGGCTGGCGGCGCTCGGGTTGTCGGTGGTGTGGGGGGTGGTCCGGGTGGTCAACCTTGCGCATGGCGGCATCATGGTGGCCGGAATGTATGCGGCGGCGCTGCCGGTGGCGGCGCGGGGCGCGGATCCTTTGTTGGCGCTGCCGGTGGTTGCGGCCGGGTTATTCGTTGCGGGTTTCGTGCTTCAGCGCTTCCTGATCGGTCGGATTGCGGCGACACCCGAATCCGTGCGCCTGCTGGTCATGGCCGGGGTGGCGCTGCTGGTGATGAACGGCTTGCTGCTGGCGTTCGGTCCCGGCGGCCGCGGCGCCCCGGCGGCCGGGGCGGGCGATGCGCTGGCGTTCGGGCCGTTTCTGGTCGATCGCTTGCAGGTGCGCGCCGCTCTGGTCGCCCTCATGGTCACCGTGCTGCTGTTCCTGTTTTTCAACTTGACCGGCACCGGCAAGGCGATCAGAGCCTGTGCCGACAGTCCGTTCGGGGCCAGGGTGATCGGGCTTGATCTGGATCACCTGTGCGCGGTGACCTTCGGCCTGGGCGCCGCGGTAACCGGGGTGGCCGGCTGCCTGTTGGCGCAGACGGTCGAGGTTCGGCCGACACTTGCGATCGATTACACGATTATCGGCTTTCTGGTCGTTTTGGTGGGCGGTCCCGGCAGTGTCGGCGGCGCGTTGCTGGCCGGCATGCTGGTCGGCATGGTCGAGGCGGTGTCGGGCGCTTTATTCGGGCCGGAGTCGAGGGAACTGGCCGGGTGCGGCTTGTTGGTGCTGATTTTGCTTCTGTGGCCTCGAGGCCTGTCCGGGGAGGCTGAACCGTGAGGAACGAAGACACCGTCGGCCGCGTCCGTGAATTGGCCGTTGTCGTACGCAATGCCGTGGGGACTGCGTTATGGCTGGCCTTTGCCGCCCTGGCCTGGCTGCTCAATCTGATCACCGGCTTGCCCGACCGGATGATCCAGGGCACGCTTGATTTGTCGACCGACTTCGCTACCGCCGTCACCCCGGCCGGGCGGGGTTTGGCGCTGCTGGTTCTGGCCGGTCTGCTGACCTTGCCCGTCTGGGCGGGCGCACCGGCTTTGTCGACGCTGACCGTGACCCTGTGGTTTGCTTATGCCGCGTTGGCGTGGAACATTGCCGGCGGCTTTGCCGGCCAGATTTCGCTGGGTCATGCCCTGTTTCTCGGGATCGGGGCTTATGTCGGGAGCGGTGTTCTGATTCACGCGGGACAGAATCCGTGGCTCGGTCCGGTGCTGGCGGTTCCGGTGGCCGGAGCGGTCGGCGGGCTGGTCGGTTGGTTGGCGTCCCGGCCGGGGCTGTCGGTGGCTCGCTTCGCCCTGGTTACCGCGGTCCTGGCCGAAGCCGGCCGGCATGCGGCTTTGCTGGCGGGGCCGCATGCCTTGCCGGCGGTGAAGGGCGGGCCGGCACTGTTTTATTACCTCATCCTGGCCATGGTGTTGGCGGCGCTGGTGCTGAGCCGAGTCCTGCAACATTCCGGTCTCGGGTGCCGTTGGCTGGCGGTGCGGGAGGATGCGGTTGCCGCTGCCGCCGCCGGGGTCAATGTTACCCGGGCGCGGGCCTCGGCCTTGGCGATCTCGGCGGCTTTGATGGCGCCGGCCGGTGCCTTCCAGGCCTGTCTCGAGGGCGGTTTGTTTCCCGACAGCCTGTTTTCCTTTACCCGCTCCTTTGAAATCCTGGCGATCGCCGCCATCGGCGGTCTCGGAACCTTGTTCGGGCCGGTGTTGGGCGCCTTGATCGTGACTCCGATCGGAGAAATGCTGAGCACTTTGCCGGCGCGCATGCATCACGAAATGCCGGGTCTCCGGTTGTTTTGTATCGGGGCGCTCTTGGTGCTGGTGATGGTGCTGCGTCCGACCGGGCTCTGGCTGTGGTTGGCCCGCCGTCTCGGGCTGGTGCCGTCGCCGGGAGGGGGAAGCCGGAAATGAACACCTTGCTGGTGCTCGAGGAGGTATCGAAGGCGTTCGGCGGTGTGCGGGCGCTGGAAAACGTCTCGCTGTCGCTGGACGGCGGAGAGATATTGGCGGTCGCGGGACCGGGTGGCGTCGGCAAAACCACGCTGGTTGACGTGATTGCCGGCGTGCATCGCCCCGATAGCGGCCGCATTTGTTTCGACGGGCGCGATGTGACCGGGTTTCGTCCGGACCGCGCCTGTGCTGTCGGGATCGGTCGCAGCTTCGATCCGCCCCGGCCGTTCGGAGGGTTGAGTGTCGAGGACGGGGTGACGGTTGCCGCCCTGCTGCGCGAAGGCGAGATGGTGGAGGCGCGAAGGCGCGCGCTCGAGATTATCGAGCGCTTGGGATTGGCCGCGGTCCGCGGCTTGCCCGCCGCCGCCCTCACCATGCCCGAGCGTCGGTGGTTGGAGCTGGCGCGCGTGCTGGCGACCGGACCGCGGCTGGTGCTGCTCGACGAACCGCTGGCCGAGCTGTCGGCATCCGATTGTCAACAGATCGGCGAGTTGTTGCGGGCTTTGGTCCGGCGCGGCCGCGTGGGTGTATTGCTGACCGTGGAGGATGCCTGCATGGTTTCCGGCTTGACCGACCGTATTCTTACTCTCGATCACGGCGAACTCGTGTCATGAGCACCGAGGATATCTCGAACTCGCCCGGCCGCCGGCCGATTGCCGGGGGCAGTCCGCAGAGCGCGGTGCTGCTGACCGTTGAGAATCTGATGGTGGGCTATGGCCCGGTGCGTGCGCTGAACGGCGTTTCGCTGGAAGTCGCCCGCGGCTCGACCACCGCCCTGGTCGGTGCGGTCGGTGCCGGCAAAACCACGCTGATCCGGGCGATCGCCGGCTTGGTCCCGGTGGCGGGCGGCAGTATCCGCTTTCATGGCCGCGAACTGAGTGACCTGACCGCGCATGAGATTGCCGGCCTGGGCATCGCGCATGTTGCCGAGGGGCGCTATCTGTTCGCCTCGATGAGCGTGCGCGAGAATCTCGAGCTGGGTGCGACCCTGCTTCGTGCCCGTGCCGGCCGGCAGCAGCGGCTCGAGCGCATCCTGGCGCTGTTTCCGCGCTTGGCCGAGCGCCTGGACGACGACGCCGGTCTGCTCGGAGCCGGAGAACAGCAAATGGTCGCGATCGGCCGCTGTCTGATGGCGAATCCCGATCTGATTTTGTTCGATGAGCCGACCCGCGGCCTGCCCACGGCTTTGGCGCGCCGGCTGTTTCAATTGATCGGCACCCTCGAGGCCGAAGGCGTCACCATTATTCTGGCCGAGCAGAATGCGCGGGCGGCGTTGCGGCTGTCCGATAGCGCCCATGTGCTTGAGCATGGCCGGATCGTGCTGTCGGGGCCGGGGCTGGATCTGCTGCGGGATGAGGAAGAGTGAGACCGGCGCCGGCCGCCTCCCCTCCCCCGTTCGATGTTCTTTTAGTCAACCGCTTCGCCCCGCCCGATGGTGCGCCGACCGGGATTGCCGCCGCCGCTTTGGCGGAGCGTCTGCGCGTGCTGTTACCCCAGGCGCGGATCGGTCTGCTTGCCTCGAGGGCACGCTATCGCGCGGCCTGCGGGACGCCTGAACCCGCCCTGCCGGTCGAGCATATTGCTTCGTTCGGTCTTGGCCGCTGGCCCCCTGCCCGGCTGGTCGGCAGTCTGCTCGAGGGATGGCGGCTGGCCGAACGTGCGGCGGCACGGGCCCGGGTCGTGATTGCGCTTTCCGATCCGCCTTTGCTGCCCTTGTGGGTCGAGCGCGCCTGTCGCCGGCGCGGCCGGCGCTGGATCGAGTGGAGCCTCGACCGCTATCCCGAATTCTTCGCCGCCGCCGGGCTGGTCTCGAGCACCAATCCGCTGTACCGGTGGTTAGCCGCCCATGAGTCCCGGTTGCGCCCCGATGCCTTGATTGCGCCGGGTGCGGGTCTGCTGGCCGGCCTGAGCGCGCGTCGCCGGGCCGCCGCGCCGTCCTTTTTGCTTCCGGCCGGCTTGGTCGCCCCGCCCCGCTCGGGCCTGACTGCGGGCCCTGCCCGCTTCGTTTCGACTGCGGGCCCTGCCCGCTTGAGCCTGACTGCGGAAAATTCGCGCACGCTGGTTTATGCCGGCACCCTGGGTGAAGCGCACAACCCGGCCGCGGTGGCGGCGATCGCGGCCCGCGCCGCGGCGACGGGATGGCGGGTTCGGCTGGCGGTCAGCGGAAACCGGGCTCGGGAGTTGCGGCGGAGGCTGGCCGGTCATTTGTCCATAGAGTGGCCGGAGCGGCTCAGCCTCGAGGCGCTGGCCGCTGCCGATGCTCATCTGGTTTCGTTGGCGGGGCGCGCGACTTCACTGGCGGTGCCGTCAAAGGCGGTGACCGCGGTCTGTCTGGGGCGGCCGTTTTTGTTCGCCGGATATGCCGCAGCCGACACTTGGCAAGAGCTGGGTGCGGCCGGCTGGCTGATCCCGGAACAGCCGGATGGCGGGCTCGAGCCCGCCGATATCGACCGGGCGTTGACCGGTTCGGCCGATCCGGTCGCCCGGCGCGCGCGCGAACAGGCCGCCGCGAGCCTTGCCCGCACTTTGCATGAACGGGCGGCCGGGAGCGAGGCCGGTCTTGCGGCGCTGATCGGGGGCTGGATCGAATGACGGCCTGATAACGGCATGATGAAGGCACAAAGATGTCGTAATGCCTTCATTCTGCCGCTGTCAGGCCGCTACGCGGTTTTGATGCCGCTGTTATGATGGCATTTCAACTGTATTATGACGCTGCGGTAACGTCAAAATGGCGTTACAAAAAACTGAGCGGTTTCCATACCGGCATGAGGTGCAGTTTGCTATACTGGCATGTCCGCCTGTTCTTCGGTCGCCTATTTTCGGGATTATCCCATGCTTTCTCTTCGCATTCCGGTGTTTGCTCTTTTAGTGGTCCTGGCCGCCCCGATCGATCCGGCTTGTGCGCAAGCTCCCGTTGCCAAACAGGTTCAGGCAACCGCCGGCAGCTTTGACGACGAGGCGCTGTCCGGTCCCGGCGGGCTGTATCGTATCGGGGCGACCTCGGCGGGGGTGTTGGCCGGAGCCGGGCTGATGAGTTGGTTTATCGATGGTTGGGTGATCGAGGCCTTCACCGGTTCAGGCGGGTTGAGCAGCGCCGATGCGTTCGAACTGGTGCACGAACTGGATAGCCATGTCGGTTTTGAAGCGGCGGCCGTGGTGTTGAGCGGTTTGGCCGGCGGGCTGATCGCCGACTCCCTCTATCGGCAGGGGGTCATTTTCTGGCCCGGTCTGGTCGAAAGCGTCGATCATACCCTTAAGCCGCCCCTGGCTGCGGTAACCGGCGCCTGGTCCGCCGTCACCGGCTGGACCCGGGACCGGATCGGCGACAGTCGCGATTGGGTTCAAGCCCGCTCCCGCGAAGGGTGGGACCGGTGGCAGCAATGGCTTGATCGTAACAGCCCGGCCCGCCGGACGCCATGATGCCGTCGCGATGACGTCATTGTGATGGCGTTTTAACGGCATGATGGCGGTAAGAGTTGGCGGGCCGCTCGGTCGGCCCGACGTTGCCCGACATCGGTATGGCGGCGCAATGGCCTTGTTTTGCCGTTATCATAACGGTATTTTAACAGCATGCTGAAGTGCGCTCGTTCGGGCTTTAATCGAAGCGTTTGAACCGACTGTGTCGGCCGAACCTCGGAGGTTCGGCCCCGTGACGGCACGGTGAAGGCGCGGTGAAGGCGAATTAGGGGCAGGGTGAGGGCATTTCAACGGCAAAAAGATGGCATTTTAAGTTCGTCATGGCGTCAAACGGGAGGGCAGGGCAATGGTTGAAACGCGGCCGACCGGTCGAACCGGCCTGGAGGGGGTGCGACCCGAACTGCCCGGTTCACGCACGGTACCGGGGACAGCGCCGGGCCGAACCAACGCGGCTGCTCCGGGGGTGCGGGGGCGCATTCCAACCTTGCGCCAACTGGCGGCCCTGGTGGTCAACGGCATGCTGACCTTGCCTCGCAATTACCGGCGCGGCATGTTCCTCGATATTTTGGTGTAGGTGCCCGGTGTAGGGAAATTTCCTGCCAAGCCCCTTTTGCTTCGGAGCAACAAGTGTCGCCCGACCCTCGATCTGAACCGGCTTGCCCGAGCGCCTTTGTTATCAAGTTATAATTTTAAGTGTTAGCAAGTTACAGCCCGGAATCAGCTTGTGAAATCAAAGCTTTGCGGCCCATTCGGTCGGCGGTTCCTCGAAGTTGTGTCGCCCCGCTCTCGAGTCACCCGGTTCCAAGCGTCGGCCGGAGCACGAGTCTTCGTCGCCCGACCCTCGAACCGATTTTCGCTGTCGCCCCGTCCTCGAACCGCCGGGTTGCCAAAAAAGGGCGGACTTCGGGGCCGGCGTGCGGTGTGGCCGGTCTTGTCGCCCGACCCTCGTGCGGTTGTCGCCCGACCCTCGAATTCCGGCGGCGGGTCGGGGCTCGGCCGGGCCGGGTCTCTCGAGTCAAGGGGGGGAGATTCGAGGGCAGGGCGACAGAAGCGTGATTTTGTCGGGGCAAGAGCGGGGTTCGCCGGGCACCGAGTCGCCATCACTCTGATATTTCGGGGAAATGTTCGAGGGTCGGGCGACAGCCGACGCTTCGTGCGTGACCGATTCTTTGCGCTTGCTATCCTTCAAAGGACGGGGCAACAAAAAAGCGGGCGAGGGCGCGATGGAACAGATGCCGGCAGCGGTGGAAGCCTTCGATAGCCCGTTACATGGCGCGGTCAAGAATGACCGGCGCATGATGGTGTGGAACTTCTTCTCGCTCGACACTTCCCGTTCCCGCACCGAGACCTTGAGCTATCGCGACGGCGAAGTCGCGATCGAGGTCAGAGCCGGCCCGATGGGCATGGCCACCATGGCCGACAAGGAATTGTTGATCTATATCGCTTCGCTGATGGTCGAAAAGATGAACCGGGGCGAAGTGCCCGACCAGCATTTCACCTTTACCGCCCACGATTTCTTTCGGGTCTGCGGCACCGCTGCCGCCGGTAGCGCCTATGAGCGGATC
>SERZ01001004.1_pt1 | contig 17266 bp, 16 predicted proteins | sample 3171461 | NCBI WGS metagenome assembly SERZ01 (sample SAMN06051861, study PRJNA518727) | freshwater metagenome | biome: subpolar coniferous forest; feature: holomictic lake; material: water; isolation source: holomictic Lake 227, 6 m depth | place: Canada: near Kenora, Ontario | collected... | reverse complement strand
CTTCGGCGGGATCGTCGGTCGATAGCAAGCGGGTGCCGAGGTCGGACGCACCGACTCGGCCGCCGGCATTGACCCGTGGGCCGAGCACGAAACCGGCATGATAAGCTTCGGGCGGAACATTCATTCCGGCAACATCGCCCAGAGCCACCAGCCCGGGATTGCCGCGGCGGGCCATGACCTTAAGCCCTTGCGTGACCAGCGCCCGGTTAAGACCGACCAGCGGCACCACGTCGCACACCGTACCGAGCGCGACCAGATCTAGCCAGCTCATCAGGTCGGGTTCGGGCCGGTTGCGGAACCATCCGGCCTTGCGCAGAGTGCGGTTGAGCGCGACCACGGTGAGGAAGGTAACGCCGGCGGCGCACAGCGTGCCCAGCCCCGAATTGTCGTCAAAGCGGTTGGGATTGACCAGGGCCACCGCTTCGGGCAGGGCGCCTTCGGTGGCGTGATGGTCGAGCACGACCACGTCGAGCCCCACTTTTGCCGCCGCTGCCAACGGTTCGTAGGCGGTGGTGCCGCAATCGACGGTGACCACCAGCCGAACGCCTTCATGGTGGAGTTTCAGCAGGGCGGCCGTGTTGGGGCCGTAGCCTTCGGCGATGCGGTCGGGGATATAGAATCGGGGGGGCCTGCCGACCGCCGACAGATACCGATGCAGCAGCGCGGCCGAGGTTGCGCCGTCGACATCATAGTCGCCATAGACTGTGATGGATTCGCCCTTAGTCACGGCTTCGGCCAGCCGGTTCGCCGCGGTATCCATGTCGGCCAAACGGCTCGGGTCGGGCATCAACGCTCGGATGGTCGGGGTCAGAAAGCTGTCGCAATTCTCCAATGTTACCCCGCGAGCCGCCAGCACGCGCCCGACGATCTCGGGCAAAGCATGACTTTGGGACAGTGCCAGCGCCAGCCGGTCATTGCTTGAGCGCGCCAGCCAGCGCCGACCGGTTACCGAATGCGCGACATTGAGGAAGGCGGGGGAGTCGGGGAGCAGGGCTTGAGCCTCCGTTACGGGATTGTTCGCAGAGTATAGGACGCGCGCGGCGGTGACAGCGGGAATTTCGCATGCCGCATTGCGGCGCCCGTGTCTTTCTGCCATTATCGGCATCGACGCCGCAGAGGTGCGGGGGCTCGCGTCCGCTCAGAAGTCCAAAAATGTTCGATATTCAATGGTCGGAAATTCTGGTGATCGTGGTGGTCGCGTTAATCGCCATCGGGCCTAAGGATTTGCCGAAAGTCTTGTTCGCCGTCGGTAAGGTGGTTCGCCGGGCCCGCTATATGGCCAGCGAGTTCCAGCATCATTTCAGCGACATGATGCACGAGGCGGAATTGTCGGAACTGCGCCGGCAGGCCGATGCGGGACATGACCCGACTCGCTCGGGCGGTCTGACCGAACTGATCGACCCCGATGGCTCGATCCGGCGGAACTTCGAGACGCTTGATGGCGGCATGGCCGGTCACGCCGGCAGCCCGTCGGAGCATGCTTATTCCGAACATGATCCGCTCGATCATGACGAGTATCACTCCGAGCCTGAACATCCTCAAGAGGCTGCGCCGTCGCTTGCCGCGGCTGACGCGCCTTCTCCGGTTCAGCAAGTCCCGGTTCAGCAAGCTCCGGTTCAGCAAGCCCCGGCCCGGCAGGAATAACGCCAGTGGAAAACGATACCGACGCCCATAAGATGCCGCTGCTTGAACATTTGATCGAGCTGCGCAATCGGTTGGTCTATTCGATAGCGGCTCTGTTGGTCGGGTTTGCGATTTGTTATAATTTCTCCGGGCAAATTTATACGTTTTTGGTGCAGCCGCTGGCCGATATTCTGGCCGGACAAGGCCGCAAGATGATTTATACCGGCCTGACTGAAGCGTTTTTCACCTATATCAAGGTTTCCTTTTGGGGCGGGGCCTTCCTGGCTTTTCCGATTATCGCGGCCCAAATCTGGATGTTCGTGGCGCCCGGTCTTTATCGGCATGAAAAGCAGGCGTTTCTGCCATTCTTGATCGCGACGCCGATTCTGTTCCTGACCGGGGGGGCGGTTGTCTATTATCTGGTGTTTCCGCTGGCGTGGCGCTTTTTCCTGGGCTTTGAGATGCATCCGACTGCGCCGGGAACCTTGCCGATTCAACTTGAGGCCCGGGTCAGCGAGTATTTGTCGCTGGTCATGAGTCTGATTTTTGCTTTCGGGGTGGCGTTTCAGCTCCCGGTGTTGTTAACGTTGTTGGCGCGGGTTAACCTGATTACCTCGCAACAACTGGCGGAAAAGCGGCGCTATGCCGTGGTGCTGGTCTTTATCGCCGCGGCGATTCTAACCCCGCCCGATGTCTTCAGTCAGGTCAGTCTCGCAATTCCGTTGATCGGTCTTTACGAAGTGTCGATTTGGGCGGCGCGTTGGATCGAGCGCCAACGCGCCCGTGATATCGCCCGTAACGAAGCCGAAGCCCGCGCCGCCGAAGCGGCCCGGACCAAGGAAAAGGAACCGGAGTGAAGTGAGGGGGGGGCCCCTCACTCACCGCCAGGGCATGATCGGTACGGTTGAGATGCTATTCATCGGCGAGCCGTCGATCAATTTGGTGCTATAGACCAGATAGACCAGAGTATTACGCTTGCGGTCGAACATGCGTATGACCCTGGTTTCTTTGAACAGGATCGAGGTGTCTTCGGTAAAGACGGTCTCGTTTTCCTTAAGCGCCGGCGGCATGGTGATCGGGCCGACCTGACGGCAGGCAATCGCAAAGCGCGACGGGTCGGTAGCAAGGCCGAGCGAGCCGGCGATGCCACCGGTACGGGCTTGGCTTAGATGGCAGGCGACACCGGGAATTTTGGGGTCGTCGAAAGCGTCAACACAAACCTTATGATTAGCACCGATCAGCTTCCAGGCTGTGGTGACGCAACCGATTTCTTCAGCCGCCGCTCCACCCGTCAGTAGCCCGCTTGCGATTAGCCCGAGCACCAGGGCCAGCCCCGTCGTAAATCTTTTCATTGTCGCCTCGTGCTTTTTCAGGGAAAAGAATGCATCTTGCTACTCGGACCCGGGGCTTTGGGGAACTGTTATCTTGGATAATATTTGATATGGGGGGAGGGCGCGTCATGGTCGGTCTTGCCTTTGAAGAATTTCGGATCGGAGCGGTGTTTGAAACGGCCGGGATCACGGTTACCGAAGCAATGATCATCGAATATGCTTTTCGCTATGATCCGCAGCCCTTCCATATTGATGCAATTGCCGCCAGTCGCTCGCCCTATGGTGGTCTGATTGCCAGCGGTTTCCAGACCATGAGCCTGACATTCCGGTTGTTTCAAGCGACCGGAATGCTGAGCGGGACCGGCTGGGGCGAGGCCGGGGCCGACGAGGTCCGCTGGCTGCGCCCGGTCCGACCCGGCGATACTCTGCGCGTCAAGGTCACGGTCGCCGGGGTTCTACCGTCGCGTCGTCCGGACCGGGGGATTGTGCGCTTGGCTTATGCGACCTATAATCAACATGGCGAAGCGGTGCTAACCATGACGGTTAATCATTTGGTTCTCGTCGGACTCGTTGCGGCCGGTCAAAATGATTAAAACTTGGAACTGCCGGCCGGGGATTTGGTGTTTCATCCTGTCTGTCTTGCTGTTGGTTTCGCCGGCCATGGCGACTTCGCTCAAGGTTGTGGCGAGTTTCAGCATTCTTGGCGATCTGGTGCAACAGGTTGGCGGTAACCGGGTCGTTGTTACAACTCTGGTCGGGCCGGACGGTGATGCGCATGTGTTCGAGCCGACGCCCGCTAATGCCCGGGCGATCGGCGAGGCCGGGCTGGTGGTGACCAACGGGCTCGGGCTTGAGGGCTGGATGCCCCGCTTGATCCATTCAACCGGCTATCGCGGGCCGGTGGTGGTGGCAACCGAAGGGGTTGTTCGGCGCACCGGATTTTCAGAAGACCATGGTCGGGGCGGGGTTGATCCGCATGCTTGGCAGAATGTTGTCAATTCCGAGATTTACGTTCGGAACATTCTTGCCGGGCTGGTTGATGCCGATCCGCCGGGGGGTGATGTGTACCGGGCCAACGCCGCCGCCTATACCGCCCGACTCGAAGCGCTTGACCGGTTCGTGCGGGACGCGTTTAAGCGGGTGCCGGTGGCCGATCGCAAAATTATTACCTCTCATGACGCGCTTGGTTATTACGGCGATGCCTATGGCCTGACTTTGCTGGCGCCGCTTGGTTTCAGCACCGAGGCCGATGCCTCTGCAAAAACGGTCGCCGCCTTGATCCGGCAAATTCGAAACGAGCATATCAAGGCGATTTTCATCGAAAACATGAGCGATTCGCGCCTGATCGCTCAAATTTCCCGTGAGGCCGGGGCAAAGGTCGGCGGCAGACTGTTTTCCGATGCCCTGTCTCTCGCCGCCGGCCCGGCTGCCAGCTATGAGGCGATGATTCGCCACAATACCGGCCAAATCATCGAGGCGCTTACGGGCGCCGGGTTGCGTTAAGGGCGCGGGTAAAACGCGCTACCAGCTCGTCGATTTCCGGCTCGGTGATAATCAAAGGCGGGGCGAAAGCCAAAGTGTCGCCCATGGCCCGGGTGATCAATCCGTGTTCCGCGGCCAAATTTTGCACGTGTGCGCCCATTGCTGCGGCGGCTGGAAACGAGGTCTTGCTCGCTTTGTCGGCCACCAACTCGACTCCGGCGATCAGCCCGACGCCGCGCACCTCTCCGACCAAGGGATGATCGGCAAGTCGGCGCAGGCTGGCCTGAAAATGGGGGGCTACGCGGCGGACATGATCGAGAATATTGCGTTCATGATATATCGCCAGCGCTTCGAGTGCAACGGCGGCGCAGACCGGATGAGCCGAATAGGTAAAGCCGTGACCGAACACGCCGATTTTTTCGGACTCGGCAACGCAGGCGCGATAAATCGACTCGGTAACCAGGGTGGCGCTGATTGGCAGATAGCCCGAAGACAGGGCCTTGGCACAGGTCAGAATATCCGGTTCGATTCCGAACGTTTCACTGCCCCAGAACCGACCGGTCCGGCCGAAGCCGCAAATCACCTCGTCGGCGACCAGTAACACATCATGCCGCTGTAATACCGCCTGGATTTTCTCGAAATACGTGGCCGGCGGCACGATGACTCCGCCGGCGCCCATGATCGGCTCGGCAAAGAAGGCGGCGACGGTGTCCGGTCCTTCAACCTGAATTAAAACATCAAGATTTTCGGCCAGTCGGGTTGCATACGCTTCTTCACTCTCGCCCGGATTCGCATGTCGATAGTAATGTGGGCACTCGGCATGAAGAATGCGCGCAATCGGTAAGTCGAAGTCCCGGTGATTATTAGGCAATCCGGTCAAGCTGGCGGTCGCTACCGTGACCCCGTGATAGGCCTTCATCCGGGAGATGATCTTTTTCTTTTCCGGACGTCCGAGCGCGTTATTATAATACCAGATCAGCTTGATGGCGGTGTCGTTGGCCTCTGAGCCGGAGTTGGCGAAAAGGACTTTGGTCAGGGGCTTGCCCTTAAGTGGCCAGGGCGCCAGCTTAACCAGTTGTTCCGCTAGATCGATCGCCGGGCCGTGCGATTTGTGGCCGAACACATGGTAGAATGGCAGCGTTCTCATCTGGTGTTCCGCCGCCGCCGCCAACCGGCTTTCGTCAAAGCCGAGGGCCACGCACCACAAGCCGGCCATGCCCTCGATATACTCACGCCCGGTGTCATCAGTGACCATGACGCCGTGTCCGCGCTCAATGATGAACGGCCCCTCTTGCTCGTGGCGCTTCAGGTTGGTGTAGGGATGGAACAAATAAGCTTGATCGCGGCGCGCGGCGGAATGACCGGAGGTCGTCATCACATCATGTCCCGGACAGTGAAGCGTCATTCTACCGCATTGTAACCGAAACCGTCTCGGCGTAGGCTACCTGTGTCGCAAGAATTGCGACGTAAACGATGATGGAAGGTCATCATGGCCATGGCGATCGACTCCCCGAGTCTGTCCGTTCTGCGCGTTGACGTTGCGCGCTATGCCGGTCTTTTTCACAACACGCCGCTTTTGGCGTCTTCCCCTGCCGGGCAGCCTTCGACCGATCGGCCGACGGCCGATGTGCCGCAAGTGCTGCGCTCAATGACCGAGGCGGAAAAACTCAGCCGTGCGGCGCGGTCGAAGGTTGCTGCCAACCGGCTGCAACAATTGATCAATCAGGCGAAGCTGCTGCGGTTGATGAGCACCGTTGATGCCAAGGCCAACGCCCGGCACGCTGCCGACTTGGCTCGCCAAATTGCCGCCGCCGTCAAAGATTACGAGGCCGGGGCCAAGGCGGCATCGGTCATGCCCGCCGCTCCGTCAGCCGACGCGGAGGCCGGGGCCGGCTCCAAGGCGCTGAAAACCGAGGCCAATGCCGCAAGTGCCGAAGCGACTTCGGCGGCGGTGTCCGGAACCCCCGCCACTGCGGGTAACACTGCCGATGAAAAATCCTTGTTCGGGCAGGTCAGGGCGACTCTGGCCTCGTTGCGTGGGGTAACCGAGCACGCTTTACGTGTGGCCCGCAGGAAACACAAGCCAGCCGATGTTAATCAATCGGAACAAGAACTGTCTGAAATTAAAAAGGCCAATCAACAGGCCGAAGCAGCGTTGCATGAAGTTGAAGACCACGGCGGCGGTGAGAGCAGTGCCGGCGGTCCTTCTCAAGTGTCGGCGACCGCTTCACTTAACATTATGGCCTGAACGCGCTCGCGGGTGCGATTTATTGTAAATCTCCATCAGGCGCTTGTCATCGACCTCCGTGTACCGTTGTGTCGTTTTTAGAGAAGAATGGCCAAGCAAGTCCTGGATGGTGCGCAAATCCGCGCCGTGATTAAGCAGATGCGTGGCGAAGCTGTGGCGCAACGCATGGGGCGTGACGTTGTCGGGCAGGCGAAGCCACACACGCAAAACGCGCATAGCGCGTTGGGCCACCCCGGGGTTGAGTCGCCCGCCTTGTACGCCGACAAAGAGCGGGTCATCTCCGGCGCTACGGAAGGGACAGGCGGACAGATAGTCGGTTAGCGCCGCCGTTACCACCGGCAGTACTGGAACGATGCGCTGTTTGCTGCCCTTTCCGGTTATAACCAGGGTTCTAACGCCGGTTCCGGCGGGAACCTGGCAATAATTAAGGCTCAGCGCCTCATTAATTCGTAAGCCGCAGCCATAGAGCAGGGTGAATAGCGCCAAATCACGCTTGCCGATCCACTGATCGTCGGGAACCAGCGGCGCCGTTATCAGTAATTCGGCCGTCGTGTCTTCGGTCAAAGGGCGCGGTAAGGGGCGCTTAAGCCGGGGCGGGCTGACCAGTCCGATCGCGGCATTGTGCAACCGGCCGCTGCGGTCAAGCCACCGAAACAGATTGCGTACGCCCGCCAAGTTGCGTGACCGGCTCGAGGCGACTAACCCGTCCGTGGCGCGTTGCGCCAACCATGCTCTGAAGTCGCTGAGTTGAGCATCAGCCAGATCGGCCAACCCCGGCAAGCGTCCGTGATACTCGGTCATAAAGCCGAGAAAAGTGTAAACGTCGTGAAGATAAGCCTCAAGCGTGTGCGGAGAGACATGCCGCTCGGCAGTAAGGTAAAGGCGCCAAGGCTCCAAGACTTCGAGTAAGTCGGGCGCAGCCTGTGGTCCCGGTATTGCGCCGGCCGCCATGGCAGAACGCCTTTTCAGCTTGTCCTGTCACCGGCGAGGAAGGCCTTAACCTTGAGCAGAATATCTTTTACCTCGGCATCGCTCCGGAAGCGTTGCTTGAACGCCGGCAGGAATTTCGGATTGCGGAATTCGCGGCTAATCGATTCAACCGCCAATGTGCGGGCCTTGCCGTCAACCAGTTGAATGCCGGAACACACCTTAAACAGCAGCGATATCCGTTCCGCATAGCTCCGGTTGGGAGCCTGCAAAATATCGGTTTTGAAGATGTCGAGCAAAGCGTTGTCAACCGCCCCCAACATTTCACTGCGGGTCATATCATCAATCGGAGCGGCAACCAGCGCTCGTTGTACGTCGGCCAACAAACCGACAGCAGCCAAGCGATTGCTGGCTTCCCGCATGCAAATGCGGACCAGATCATCGGGCGGCATTACTGCGCGGAAATGACGGAAAACCGTGGCCTTGTTAAACGGACCCGGTGCCAATTGTGCCAGCCGGCTCAACACGCTCAGCTTTTCAGTAACTTTCTGTGCAACCCCGATGGATTCGGAAATGCCCTGGATGGTCAGGGAGCGCGCACAGCGGGCAACCATGGCATCGGCGACTTCCTCGTCTTTAATCAGGGCTTGCGCACTCTCATTAAGCTGGCGAATGATTGTGTTGAGGCCTTCGAGTTCCTGCATTAATGACCGCCCCTGTAGTAAGGGCTGACGGCTGACCACTTCGCGCAGGAAGCGTCGACGTAAGGTCGAGCGCGTGCGCGGCATCAGGCCTTCGTTCATCAAGGCATTGACTGCGTTCACTCCACGCGGCAGAGAGCCCGCGGCGGGCTTGAAAGTTCCACCATACAAGCTGGCAACGGTACACATGGCGGTGACGCGATCGCCACCTTCTTCAAGTAATTCGCGAAAAGGCCCGGCCATCGAAAAGATGTCGGCGGCCTGAGCATCAAGGATTTTCAGGTGCCGCCGCTCGCAAGCGGCCTCATTCAGCTGACCGAGCCGGTCGAGTTTCTCCAACCAGTTCTTGGCGTCAAGCAGATAAGCGGCAACGGCGCGCTGGATATGATAGCCAACCAACTCTACGCCAAATTGTTGCTCAAACTGTGCATAGACTGAAACAAAAGAGCCGGGCTCCAACTTCGGAACTTTGGCATTTATAGCATCGTTCCGGAGTTGCAGAACCAATTGACTCCATAGCGACATCATATCCTTGAATAAGGTCGCCGCCGATATTTTTCCGGTTTGGGCCAGTTGGATCGCGATCTTTTGAAATACGCCTTGCAATACGGTGCCGGCGCTGTCCAGATCGATCGCGTGCTTTTCCGAGTGGATTAGTTCAAGTGTTGTTACGCGCTTGTCTTCCAAATAGCGGCTGAGTTGCGCTCGCAACTCATCACGGCCGCGCTCACGGAAGAAATCGCTGACTAGACGCCAACAGAACTGAACCCCGATTTCGACGGCCTGAGCCATCGGGTCCGGTTCGGCAACATCGCCGATCAAGCGCTTAAAGATGACAACGCTGTCGGTGAAATCATAGTCAACATAGTACTCGTTACGAACGAGCCTGACCCCGTCAACAGTTCCGTCCGAATATAGTTTTTCCGCCGCGGCCAAACCTTCGGAACGGTAGTCGGTTGAACTCAACCGATACCACATTTGCTCTCGGAACGAGTGCAACTCATAGCTAATGCGGATTTCGCCGACGGTTTCGGGGTCGGAATTCACGGGTTAAACCTTACGCTGACTTACCCTTGTTCAACTGTGGCCGGTCGAGAACGGCTCCCCGTGCGGCAGCAAACCGACATCGGGAGGCATCGAACGACGCCCGCGAAGTGTTATAAACCAACCGACCGCGAAAGCACCACATATTTTAGATGCGAGCCGTGCATTTACTCCATCCATCACAATTAACGTAGACCCCGCAAGCCGGAAAACAATGCGCGGCGCTTCCTGCTCTGTGGTGTGTCTGGATGCCTGTTTGCGTTGGGCTGGCTTCAGGATACAGATTCATACTTGATTTTCATCAAATCATGTGGGTGTGATTTGTAAAATTCGCCAAACTCCATGTCTTCACGTGAAATATGATCAGCCAGCCATTCTGACACAAAAGCCCTGATTTCCAAAATTATATCAAGTGAACCTCTTTCATAGTGGTCAATTAGACCTGAAAGCTTTTGAATAAACTGCCAGTGTTTGACCACATGCTCCGCACAATTCGGGTACTTTATTTTTTGCATTAATAATTCTTCGTGGCTAAAATGCTCTTGGCTATAATCCGCAAGTGCACACAAAACTTCTCCGATAAATGATTCGCGCTTATCGAATTCTATCGAACCATTAAGTCGTTGGGCGATGCTAAATAATAATTTGTGCTCACGGTCAATGTCAGGATGGCCGATCAACAACCGGTCATTCCATTCCATGATCGGGTGCAGTGTATCCGCGCTTTCGTTTGTCATGATTATGCCCGATATTGCTCTAAAGAGTTTATTAATTTTATTGTGAAATTGCAAGGTGTTTCCGGTCTGATTGCCCCGGGCCGTGATGTGAATGACACGGTGGAGAGAAGGGCGCGGCGGCGTGAAGGCTCGGGGTGGCCTTGCCCTCGCGCTCCGCTGTGTTATGATGCCTGCATCCGACGAGTTAACAAGAGCGCAAGCATGTCTTATATCCAGGGCGAAACCGGCGATTGGGAAATCGTAATCGGACTTGAGGTGCACGCTCAGGTCACTTCGAAGGCCAAGCTGTTCAGCGGTTCAGATACGACTTTCGGTGCCGAGCCGAACAGTCAGGTCAGCTTCGTCGATGCCGCCTTTCCGGGCATGCTGCCCGTGATCAACGACTACTGCGTTGAACAGGCGGTGCGGACCGGCCTCGGACTGCGCGCTGAAATCAATCATTTCTCCGTGTTCGACCGTAAGAATTACTTTTATGCCGATCTGCCGGCCGGGTATCAAATCAGCCAATACTTGCAGCCGATCGTCGGCAAGGGTGAATTGGTTCTGGATATGGCGGACGGCAGCAGCCGCACCGTCGGCATTACCCGGTTGCATCTGGAGATGGATGCCGGCAAGAGTCTGCATGATCAACACCCGAGCAAGACTTATGTCGACCTTAACCGGTCGGGTGTCGCGCTGATGGAAATCGTGTCGGAACCGGATATGCGCAATTCGGAAGAGGCCGGGGCGTATTTGCGCAAGCTGCGCACGATTCTGCGCTATCTCGGGACTTGTGACGGCAACATGGAGGAAGGCTCCATGCGCTGCGATTGCAATGTTTCGGTGCGTCGGCCCGGCGGCCCTCTGGGTACCCGGACCGAAACTAAGAACGTTAACTCGATTCGCTTCGTGATGGCTGCGATCGAATATGAATCTCGCCGCCAGATTGAAATTATTGAAGAAGGCGGCACGGTAAAGCAGGAAACCCGGCTCTGGGATACCGGAAAGGGGATTACCCGCGCAATGCGCAGCAAGGAGGAAGCGCACGACTACCGCTATTTCCCCGATCCCGATTTGTTGCCATTGGTGCTGGATCCGGCTCGGGTTCAGGCGATCAAGGCGACGCTGCCCGAATTGCCCGACGACAAAAAAGCGCGCTTTCTTGCCGATTACAAGCTGTCGGCCTATGACGCTGGCGTGCTGGTGGCCGAGCAGATCAAGGCCGATTTCTATGAAGCGGTGGCCAAGGGCCGTGACCCCAAACTGGCCGCCAACTGGGTCACCGGCGATTTATTCGGCGCTCTGAATAAGGTCGGCAAGGACGTTACCGAAAGCCCGGTCGGTGCCGAGGCGCTCGGCGGTTTGATTGATTTGATTGCGGATAACACGATCTCCGGCCGCATCGCCAAAGAAGTGTTTGAGGAGATGTTCGCCACCGGAAAGTCGGCCGCGGCCATCGTCGAGGAAAAGGGGCTTCGCCAAGTCACCGATACCGGGGCGATTGAAACGGCAATCGACGCCGTCCTTGCCGCCAATGCCGCCAAGGTTGCCGAGTATCGTAGCGGCAAGGATAAGCTGTTCGGCTTCTTTGTCGGTCAGACCATGAAGGCGACGGCCGGCAAGGCTAATCCGGCTCTGGTCAATGATATCCTGAAAAAGAAGCTCGACGGGTGAACCGGTTCGGGGGCTGAATCTGTTCGGAGGCACGGCGACGCCTTTCCGGCACGCAAAGCGTTCGGGGCGGGAACGGGGAGGGTGCGTCGTGCGCCCCCGTCCCGCCCCTTGCGTTTCAGGTCGCTATTGAGCAGTCCATTGCTTGCACAAAATAAGAGCATATTGTTTGTTTTCGTGCACTACCGCATAGTATTAGGGCAGTAGTGTAAAGCAGTAGTGCTAAGATTGTCACAATACCGTCTCCACAATCAAAGATCGGTTGTTTTCACCTTGCCTCGATCGGGGGGGCAGGGTCTTATTGTGGTCATGAGATTTTGATGGATCGTCGAGTTATCTCGGCAACTTGTTTTAAAAGGATGTCACCCATGAAAAATTCGATGCTTGCGGGCTGCGCCGCCATTGCATTTGCCGGATTGTGCGGAACCGCCGCCGCCGATACCGCGCCGGGCAAGTTCGACATTAAGCTGGGGGGCGATGCCAGCTTTACGGCCGGGTATGTCAGTCAGAATACGACTCCGCTGGCGACCGACAAGCTGAGTGCGACCGACTTTACCAACCGCTTCCGGCTTCAGGTGACCCCGACCGCTAAAGCCGATAACGGTATGGAATATGGCGCTAATCTGCGGGTTCGCACTTGGCTGGGCAACGGGGTGGTCGATGCCGATCAGGCCTATGTTTTCACCGGCGGCACCTTCGGTCGGATCGAGGCCGGTGTCACTCCCGGTCCGAACAGCCAGTATGGCGTGGCCGCCCCGAGCGGCTTCGGCACCGGCGGCGTCCTCGGCGACTGGAGCGACGGTCCGAGCATGGTGCCGTTCACAGGAAGCTGGCTGGTCAACCAGAATGGCTATGTCGGCGCGACCTTCGGCAGCGAATTCAACTTCATCACCAACAATAACTGGGCAACCAAGGTTAACTATTTCACCCCGCGCTTCTTCGGCAGCGATGACAAGACCGGCCTGATGGGCATGGTGTCGTACACGCCTCAGAATCTGAGTGTCGGCACTGCTGTCAGCCGGACTGACCGGATCGCCCCGACCAATTGGCTGACCAACGACAGCGCCTGCGGCTATGCCCCGGCCTCGAACGGTTCCACTGCGCTCCAGGGCTGCAACTGGAAGAATATCATCGAGGCCGGACTGCGCTATGACGGTACTTTTAGTGGCGTCACGGTTTCGGGCAGCTTCGGTTACGAGCACGGCGACGCCCCGATCCCGACCACGCTGGGTGCCACCCGGTTCAATGACCTGGACGCGCTTCAGGTTGGTTTCCAGGTCGGCTATGCCGGCTTCCTGGTCGGCGGTAGCTATTTGGATGCCGGCAAGTCGGGCTATACCAAGAGTGCGACCGCTGGTTCGCTCGGGGTTACCCGCAACACGACCGCTCAGTCCGCGTTTACCGCCGGTATTTCTTATGAAACCGGCCCGGTCGTGGTCGGCTTTAATTATGCCCATGGTGAAGATGCCGGGGATATGTCTTTGAGAGGGTCACGGACCGTTGACCTCTACTCGGTCGGGGCGACCTATACTTTGGCGCCCGGTTTGACCACCTCGCTTGAGTATTTGCGCAGCACAAGCAACAATCAGACCGGGTTCACCACCACCTCGACCGATTATATCGGCGCGAACGGTAAGACCGGCAGCGGCGACGCCGACCTGATCCTGTGGAAGAACGTGGTCACTTTCTAAGCTGTATTCGTAATTCACCGTTCCGCGTCGGCGGGGCGGTGAAAGCGAAATCAGAGCGTGCAAGAGGCTCGTTACTTGGTTAATACGGGCCATCATGGGAATACACGATAAGACTGCGGCATTTCGGCTCGGGCTTGGCGAGGGGTTCGCCATGCCGGGGCTGGTGCTGTTTTGCAGCTTTCTCGGCTTCGGCTCGCTGGTGCGCGGCAGCGGCATCGGGCTGACCGCCGGCATGGTTTCCAGCCTGACCGTCTGGGGGCTGCCGGGCCAGATCGCAATGATCGAGCTGTATGGAGTCGGCGCCTCGCTGGCGGTCAACAGCATGGCGGTTTGGCTGACCAATACCCGCTTGATGCCGATGGTGATTACCCTGGTGCCGCATCTGACCCGCGCGCGGCCGGGCTGGCGCCATTATCTGATCGCTCACCTGATTGCGCTGACGACCTGGGCGGTGGCTTTGAATCGGGTGCCGAACCTGCCGCCCGAACAGCGTTTTTCCTGGTTCTTCGGCTTTTCCGTGGTGCTGTGGGGGCTCAGCCTGATCGGCACCGCGGCCGGCTTCGTGCTGTCGGGGACGCTGCCGGAGCCGGTGGTGCTCGGGTTGGTTTTTATCAATCCCTGCTATTTTCTGTTGCTGTTCCTGGTGGAGTTTCGCCCGCGCTCCCGTGTGCTGGCGCTGGCGTTAGGCGGGTTGGCCGGGCCGTTGCTCCATCTGGTTGATCCCGATTGGGGCTTATTGGTAACCGGTCTGGGCGGTGGTACGGCGGCTTTTCTGCTTGACCGGCTGTTGCGCCGACGTGAGGCTTGTCATGGTTGAGGGCTCGGTTTGGCCGCTGCTGCTGGTGGCAACGTTGGTCACGTACTCGTGGCGAGCGCTGGGGGTGCTGGTTGCAGGGCGCATCGATCCGGACGGGCCGGTGTTCGAGTGGGTCGGCTGTGTCGCCTATGCTTTGCTGGCCGGGTTGACCGTCCGCATGATTCTCTTGCCGATCGGGGCGTTGCGGGGGACCGACCTCGGGTGCCGGCTGGTCGCGACGGCGCTGGCGATTATCGTGCTGCGCCGCTCGGGTGGAAACATTGCGCTCGGCGTGCTGGTCGGGGTCGGCGCGCTGGTCGGTCTGACCGCTGCGGGCATAAAGATATGGAATTAATGGTACTTGCCGGCCGGGGCCTGCCCGGGATAAGAGAACGCTCACGAATTGCGGCGGCGCGCCCCGGGAGCCATGGAATATTTCCTGCAACAATTGATAAATGGTGTGACGTTGGGGGCAATCTATGGATTGATCGCCATCGGGTACACCATGGTTTATGGCATAATCGGCATGATTAATTTCGCTCATGGCGAGATTTACATGATCGGTGCCTTTATCTCCGTGATCAGTTTTCTGGTGCTGGGTGCGGTTGGCATCACCTGGGTACCGTTGGCGGTCGCAATCGTGCTGGTCGTAACCATGCTGTTCACCGCAGTCTATGGCTGGACGGTCGAGCGCATCGCCTACCGACCGTTGCGCGGTTCGGTCCGGCTGGCGCCGCTGATTTCGGCGATCGGCATGTCGATCTTCTTGCAAAACTATGTTCAACTGGTTCAAGGCGCCCGGGTCAAGCCGTTGCCGCCGGTCATTACCGACGTGATCGTGTTGATGCAGCGGGCCGACGGGTTCAAGGTCAGTATCAGTTACTTGCAAATCATGATCATTGTACTGACGGTGGCGCTGATGGTCGGGTTTACCCGGCTGATTCACGGAACCGCGCTCGGTCGGGCGCAGCGTGCTTGCGAACAAGACATGAAGATGGCCGGGTTGCTCGGCATCGATGTTGATCGCACCATTTCTTTGACTTTCGTGACCGGGGCGGCTTTGGCGGGCGTGGCCGGAGTCATGGTGACGATGTATTACGGCGTGATCGACTTTTACATCGGGTTTCTGGCCGGGATTAAGGCCTTTACCGCCGCGGTGCTGGGCGGGATCGGTTCGCTGCCGGGCGCCATGCTGGGTGGGCTGACCATCGGCTTGATCGAAGCGTTGTGGTCGGCCTATTTCACCGTCGAATATAAGGATGTGGCCGCGTTCTCGGTTCTGGTGCTGGTGCTGATCTTCCGCCCGACCGGTCTGCTCGGCCGTCCGGAAATCGAGAAGGTTTGAGCCGATGCGGCACGCATTAAAGGAATCCGCCGGCGCCGCCGGCATCGCCTTTTTACTGACGCTGCTGTTGGTCGGCTTGCGCACGGTCGAGGCGCCGGGGCGGTTGCTGCTGTCTCCGCGTTTCACCGAAGTCGCGGTGACCGTCGTGCTGGTGTTTCTCGGCCGGCTCGGGTTGGTGCTGGCGGCGGAGGGCAAGGCCGGTCCGGTCCTGATTGCGTCAATCTTGGCGGGTGTCGGGGCTTTGGTAGTGCCGTTTCCGCCTGGGGTGCTGCGTAGTCTCGCGCTTGGCGGCGTGGCGGTGGTCACGATTCGAGCGGTGTGGACTTTGCGCACGCACCGTTCGACCCTGAGCCAAGCCGAGCGCGACCGCAGGATGGACCGCTTTGGCGCCCGGTTGCAGGACGCTTCGCGCCTGATCGGGCCGGTGGCGGTGCTGTTCGCGCTGGTGCTGCCGCTGCTGCCCTTTGCCGATCGGGCCGTCCTCGATATCGGGATCTTGTTGCTGACCTATATCATGCTCGGCTGGGGCTTGAATATCGTGGTCGGGTTGGCCGGGTTACTTGATCTCGGTTATGCTGCGTTCTTTGCGGTCGGCGCTTATTCTTATGCGTTGCTGGCCCAGTATTTCGGTTTTAGTTTTTGGATTTGTCTGCCGTTGGCCGGTGTGATGGCCGCGTTGGCCGGGCTGTTGCTCGGGTTTCCGGTGCTGCGGCTGCGCGGTGATTATTTCGCCATCGTTACCCTCGGCTTCGGTGAGATCATCCGGATCATTTTGCTGAACTGGGTTGATTTGACCGGCGGGCCGGTCGGAGTCGGCGGAATTCCGCGCCCGAGCTTCTTCGGTCTTGCCGATTTCGCCGCCAGTCCGCCTGAAGGCCGGTTGGCGTTTCATGAGTTGTTCGGGCTGAGTTATTCTTCGCTGCACCGGATCATCTTTCTTTATTACCTGATTCTGGCGCTGGCCTTGCTGGTGAATTTCTTCACTCTGCGGATTCGCAAATTGCCGCTCGGCCGGGCTTGGGAAGCGTTGCGCGAGGATGACATCGCCTGCACCGCGCTCGGCATCAATCGTACCGCGATTAAGCTGGCGGCGTTCTCCATTGCCGCGATGTTCGGCGGCTTTGCTGGCTCGTTCTTCGCGACCCGGCAGGGCTTTATCAGCCCCGAGAGCTTCACCTTCATGGAGTCGGCGATGATCCTGGCCATCGTCGTGTTGGGCGGCATGGGCAGTCAGGTCGGGGTGGTGGTGGCGACCTTGCTGGTGATCGGTCTGCCCGAGATGTTCCGCGAGTTGGCCGAGTATCGCATGCTCGCCTTCGGTTGCGGCATGGTGCTGATCATGCTGTGGCGCCCGCGCGGATTGCTCGCTCATCGCGACCCGACCATCTTGTTGCACAAGCGAAAATCCGCTTGTCAGCAACAGGCCGAGACGGAGGCGCGCGGATGAGCGCCGACGCTTTCCTGACGGTCGAGCATTTGACCATGCGCTTCGGCGGGCTGGTCGCGATTTCCGACGTGTCGTTTTCGGCGCGCGACCGCGAGATTACCGCGATTATCGGACCGAACGGCGCCGGCAAGACCACGGTGTTCAACTGCTTGACCGGGTTCTATGCCCCGTCGGTCGGGCGGTTGGCGCTGAATGCGGGCGGGCGGACTTTTTTGCTGGAACGGATGGAGGCGTGGCGGATCGC
>SERZ01001001.1_pt1 | contig 17289 bp, 20 predicted proteins | sample 3171461 | NCBI WGS metagenome assembly SERZ01 (sample SAMN06051861, study PRJNA518727) | freshwater metagenome | biome: subpolar coniferous forest; feature: holomictic lake; material: water; isolation source: holomictic Lake 227, 6 m depth | place: Canada: near Kenora, Ontario | collected... | reverse complement strand
TGTCTGTATCCAGTCCGGATGCAAGTCTGACCATTTCCCTCAGGCGGTCAATGGTTTGTAGTGTACCCTCGTTCAGGCTGCAAACGATCATGTGAAAGCTGTTGGAGCCCAAGTCTACGGCTGCAACGATTTCTGGTGGTTTGATAGGCAACGTGTTATCCAGTTTTGTCTGCGAAGCGTGTTAGTATACTCCGCACGGTTACAACCCGGTTTTCTGATCGGCCATTTTATCCGCTCGCGAGTTGCAAAAACAGTTGCATAGCCAGCTATGTGCCTGTTTTTGCGCCTTGCTCTCGAATAAAATAACTCGATCATAAATTCCGTAAACATGACCGCGCGGAGTATATCTGTTAAAATCACACGGTTTTTTGCGGTCTGTTTGAGCTTTTTATCAGGCCTGCAAACTGTATAATTTAACTTATTTAAGGGCTCCCGTTAAGTGTTAGTTTTAATATGAATGCATTATCTATTCGTAACCTTCGAAAAACCTACAATAATGGCTTTGAAGCCCTAAAAGGTATCAATCTTAATGTTGAAGAAGGCGATTTTTTTGCCTTGCTGGGGCCTAATGGTGCCGGTAAATCAACGGCAATCGGTATTATCAGTTCACTGGTTAATGAGTCGAGTGGTTCGGTCAGTATCTTTGGCCATGATTTAAAAACCGATCGCGCACGCGCTAAAAGTTGCTTGGGACTGGTGCCGCAGGAGGTTAATTTTAATCAATTTGATACCGTCAAAAGTATAGTCATTAATCAGGCGGGCTATTACGGTTTGCCCCGTAAACTGGCGCTGCAAAGAACCGAATACTGTCTTAAGCAGATGGATTTGTGGGATAAGCGTGACACGGTTTCCAGGCGTTTATCGGGCGGTATGAAGCGCCGGGTCATGATTGCCCGTGCCATGGTACACGCGCCCAAATTGTTGATTCTTGACGAACCGACGGCGGGTGTTGATATAGAAATTCGCCGGGCCATGTGGAAAATGATGGAAACGGTTAATCAACAGGGCACGACTATCATTTTAACCACGCACTATCTGGAAGAAGCTGAAAGCCTGTGCCGCAATATCGCCATTATTGATCAGGGGTTGATAGTCGAAAACTCGGATATGGCCAGTTTGCTGGCAAGGCTGCATGTCGATCATTTTGTTTTGGATCTCGCAGAGCCTTTGGGTCAAGTACCGGTGATTGCAGGTTATCAGATTGAAGGGGTAACCGATAAAGTCCTTAACGTGGCCGTGCCCAAAGAAATGGGGCTCAATCAATTGTTCAGCCAGTTAAGCGCACTTAATATCAAAGTGATTAGCCTGAAAAACAAGAGTAATCGCCTGGAACAATTATTCATGGATTTAGTAGAATCAAAACCCGCAGGGACTGAATAATGAATTATTCCATTGCCTTAAAAACGCTGATAATCAAAGAGGTTTTTCGGTTTATCCGCATCTGGCCGCAAACATTATTGCCCCCGGCGATTACTACAGCCCTGTATTTTTTAATTTTTGGCAAGTTGATTGGCGACCGCATTGGCACCATTAATGGCGCAAGCTACATGGATTATATCGTTCCGGGTATTATTCTGATGTCGGTTATCAGTCATTCCTACGCCAACGTGGTCTCGTCTTTTTATTCGACCAAGTTTCAGCGCAATATTGAAGAATTGCTGGTTGCGCCGGTACCCAATTGGGTGATTTTGGGTGGCTATGTAAGCGGCGGCATTATTCGCGGCTTGTTGGTCGGTTTGGTAGTGGCGTTAATTTCGCTTTTATTTGCAGATATTGCCGTTAAAAATATGTTGGTTACTTTATCCATTGTGTTGCTGACTGCCACTGTCTTTGCTTTGGCCGGCTTTATTAATGCCGTGCTTGCGGAAAGTTTTGACGATATTTCCATTATCCCCAACTTTGTATTAACGCCATTAAGTTATCTGGGCGGTGTTTTTTATTCAGTCGAGATGCTTCCGGATATTTGGCAAACGGTTTCCAGAGGCAATCCCATTTTGTATATGATTAATGCTTTTAGATACGGATTGATAGGCGTGACGGATGTTAATATTCAGTTAGCCTATCTAATTACCGGTGGATTTATCGGGGTTTTGACGCTGTTTAGCCTGTTTTTACTGCATAAAGGCATTGGCATTAAAAATTAGCGGGACGGATGGCTTTTGGGGTTAAGCTAATTTTTTCAGACAAATGTCTTACAAATCGTTATCATAAGCCGTTTTTTACTAACCAAATAAGGTTTTACTATGCAAGTTGCTGACAATACGGCTGTTTCTATTCACTATACCTTGACTAATGATGAAGGCGAAGTACTTGACAGTTCAATAGGTGATGAGGCGTTGGTTTTTCTACAGGGCAGTGGCAATATTATTTCCGGTCTGGAAAAAGCGATGGTTGGCAAAGTTGCCGGTGACAAGTTCAATGTGCGCATTGCGGCAGAAGAAGCCTATGGCGAACTGATGGAAGATATGATTCAGGTTATTTCACGCGATATGTTTGAAGGCGTTGATGACATTGAAGTCGGGATGCAGTTTCATGCGGATGTCAGTTTCGGTACGGGTGTAGTCACCGTGGTTAGTATTGATGATGAAAATGTGACTATTGACGGCAATCATCCGTTAGCCGGCGTTGCCTTAACCTTTGATGTCGAAGTGATTGATGTGAGAGCGGCCACTGAAGAAGAGGCAACTCATGGCCATATCCACGGTGCGGGTTGCCACCATTAATCCTGAAAAATAAATTCGTCCACGACGTTTTCGTTAGTCGCGACGCAGGCGTCGCTCCCACGGTGGGAGCGACGCCTGCGTCGCGATTATAGGTCGGCATCATCCAGCACGAAGGACACAAGGCTTTTTCTTCGTGTTCTTCGTGGTGAAAGTCTTTTAAGTTTCGCCTGTGACCAAGCCGTTATCCCTGAACATCCAATATTTTTAGTATTTCCTCGCGAATCAGATTTTGTTTATCCAGGTCGTTGATGGGTTGCAACTGTTGATCGGTGATGTAAAACATATCTTCAGCGCGACTGCCTATTGTGGTTATTTTTGCACTGAGCAGATTAACCTTCTGTTTGATAAAAGCACGGCCTATTTTTGATAAAAGTCCCGCGTGGTCAGTGGTGATAAGCTCTATGACGGTATGCCGGTTTAAAGGATCTGCCAGAAACTTGATGCTGGTACGGATAGGAAAATGCAGGGCTTGTCTTGATTTTGATTGGCGATGGATGTTTATGTGTCCTTTCACTTCGCCTTGTAACAGATTATTGCGGAGTGATGAGCAAATATGAGATGCCCTGAATAATTCATTGATGGGATCTCCTGATTGCTCAAGTACCTGAAAACTGTTAAGCACATAGTTGTCCTGAGTGGTCATGATCCTGGCATCAAGAATGGTCAGCCCCAATTGGTCAAGGGTGGCGGTGCTGATTGAAAAAATAGGCCCTTTGTCTTTGGTATAAACAAACACTTCTGCGCTGCCGTGCTGGGTTTGCTGGCGCAGTAACACCAACGGCAGATCCTCTTCTATGGAGGAAGCAATGGCCATCGTGTGCCAAGCGATTTCATCGGCTGAATAGCGCAAAAAATAATCATCATTGGTATGTTGCCAGGCGTTATCAATTATGTCTTCCAAAATTCCGTATTTGAGAAGCTCTTCTTTGGCTTCCTGTTTATTTTCACGCAACCTATCGGCAAGTGCGGCCGGATTTTGAAGCCCTTTGTGTAGGGCGTTGTGAGTGGCTAAATAAAGTTCTTTAAGTAACGAGTCTTTCCAGGCATTCCAAAGTTCAGGGTTGGTTGCACGGATATCAGCGACGGTTAATAAATATAAGTGATTAAGATATTCAATACTGCCGACTGTTTGAGCAAATTCATGAATGACATCCGGGTCGCTGATGTCTTTTCGCTGTGCGGTCATGGACATAATCAAATGACTCTTAACCAGCCAGGTGATTAATTTGGTGTCATACGAGGAAAGGTCGTGTTGAATACAAAATTGTCGGGCGATGTCTTTGCCTATGGCTGAATGGTCGCCATTTCGGCCTTTGGCAATGTCATGAAAAAGAGCGGCAATATATAAAATTTCCGGTTTTGCAATCAACAGGAAAACGGAGTTGCAGAGAGGGAATTCATCAATGTGTTCTTCCAGTGCAAATCTGCGTAAGTTACGGATAACAAATAGCGTATGTTCATCTACGGTATAGATATGAAACAAGTCATATTGCATTCGGGCAACGATGTTGGCAAAGCTGGGCAAATAGGCTGCTAATACGCCGTATCGATTCATGCGCCTTAATTCATGAGTCAGTCCGCGCGGATTGCAAAATATTTCTATAAACAAGTGGTTGGCGGCTTTATTCTCCCGAAACTCAGCGTCGATCAAATGCAGGTTTTTCCGGATTAAACGAATAGTCGTTGCCCTGATACCTAGCAGTGACGGGTTTAATTGCAGCAGCAAAAAAACTTCCAGTAAAGCCAGTGGATGTTGCTCAAATATCGATTCGTTTAACGCTTGCAGATAACCATTGATGGCAATAAATTTATCGTTAATGGGCGTTATTTTGCAAGCGGTCTCGCCGGCTATAAAGCGCTCATTAAATAATTGCAGCAGCATTTCATTGAGTCGTTCAAGTCCTTGCACCGTTTTAAAATAAAACTGCATAAACTGTTCAACATCCTCATTATACTGTTGATGCTCGGTGCTAAAGCCAAACTGTTGGGCAAGTTCACGTTGATAATCAAAAACAAGCCGGTCTTCTGCACGGTCAGTTAACAGATGCAGCGCATAACGAATTCGCCACAGTACATCGCGTGCGGAAATAAGTTCTGCATATTCGGACTCAGGTAAAAAGCCGTATTTAATTAGCTCCTTGAGTGTTGACGAATTGTAATGACGCTTAAATACCCAAGCGATAACCTGCATGTCCCGCAAGCCACCGGGGCCTTCTTTGATATTGGGTTCAAGGTTATAAGCGGTGTCGTGGAATTTGGCATAACGGAGGCGCTGCTCTTCCATTTTGGCGACAAAAAATTGATCCGATGGCCAAATTTTATCGGGCGTGATGCGTAGTTTAAGCGCTTCATAAAGCGCGGTATTGCCGGCAATCAGGCTGATTTCCATCAGACTGGTCATGATCGTCTGATCTTCAAGAGCGACTGCAACGCATTCATTGACAGTACGGACGCTATGTCCGGGTTTTAAGCCAATATCCCAGAGGAACGTAAACAGATTTGCCAGTGCTTCCTCGTAAGGTCCGGTGTCGTCAGAATCCAACAGAATAATAATGTCGATATCAGAATGAGGAAATAACTCTCTTCTGCCAAAGCCGCCGACGGCGCACAAGCTTAATTGCTCTGCGTAGGGGCCCAGAAAATGCAGCCAACAACAATTTAAAATAAGATCAATGAAGTCTGATTTCTCTTTAAGCAGGCTTGAAACTGATAGGTGTGGATCAAATTTTAGATTTAATTCGATGTTTTTTTGTTTTATCAGATGCTTAAATTGCAACAGGCTATCTGGTTTTGCAAAAAGTGTGGCGTTGATGTATTTATCTAAAGCTATCACAATTCCTCTTTACGCAATGTCAGGATTTCATAACCATCAGTAGTTACTAAAATGGTGTGTTCAAATTGCGCAGACAGACTGCGGTCTTTGGTGACTGCCGTCCAGCCATCCGGTAATACTTTAACATCCCGTTTGCCCAGATTAATCATGGGCTCAATGGTTATTATCATGCCTGCTGCAAGTGGCAGACCTTCGCCGGCTTTGCCGTAATGCAGCACTTGGGGTTCTTCATGAAAATCTTTACCGATTCCATGTCCGCAAAAGTCTCTCACTACAGAGTAACGATTACTTTCGGCGTGTTTTTGTATGGCCTGGCCAATATCGCCCAAAGTAGCGCCGGCTTTGACCTGTTCGATGCCCAGAAACAGGGATTCTTGGGTTATTTTAATCAGACGCTTGGCGTGTTGACTGACTTCGCCTATGCAGAACATTTTACTGGTATCGCCATGGTAGTCATCTTTAATCACGGTAATGTCAATATTTACAATGTCACCCGATTTAAGTTTTTTATCGCAGGGGATGCCGTGACAAACCGTCTGATTAATCGAGGTACATATTGATTTTGGAAAGCCGTGATAATTGAGCGGTGCCGGAATGGCATTTTGCACATCAACAATGTAATCGTGACAGAGTTTATCGAGTTGATCGGTGGTTACACCCGCAACAACGTAGGGTTCAATCATTTCCAAAACTTCGGCAGCCAGTTTTCCGGCGATACGCATTTTTTCAATTTCACTGGGGGATTTTATGGTGATGCTCATGGGCGTTTTAAGTGTTCCGTGTAGGAAGTTTAAGGTGTGAGAGGTATGGGTTTATACCTTGTACCTGTAATACTTGTAATTTTAACAGAGGTTTGCTTGTTGTAAAAAGTAAATTATGGTATAAAGTTAAGTTCATTTTTGTAAAAAATACTCACGCTTATCGTCACGTTTGGTAGGGTGCTGACTTTATTTGGTAAAGTGGGTTACTTGACGGGATAGGCGGAGGCATAACCCAACCGGAATAAAATATTCCGATTTTAAAACTTAGGAGAATTAAATGGCAGCAGTATCCATGCGTCAAATGCTTGAAGCGGGTGTTCACTTTGGACATCAAACTCGTTATTGGAATCCAAAAATGGCAACCTACCTATTTGGATCACGTAACAAAATCCATATCATTGATTTGGAAAAAACGCTTCCAATGTTCAATGACGCTATGAATTATCTGAGTCAAATGACGGCAAACAAAGGCACTATCTTGTTTGTTGGCACCAAAAAGGCAGCGCGTAAAGTCGTTGCAGAAGAAGCGACACGTTGCGGCATGCCCTACGTTAATCATCGCTGGTTAGGCGGCATGATGACCAACTTCAAAACCATTAAGAAATCGATTAATCGTCTTAAGGAATTAGAAGCAATGAAAGCTGACGGTACGCTGTATCAACGTTTCGGAAAGAAAGAAGCGTTAGGTATGGAACGTGAGCTTGAAAAGCTGGAGCGGAGTCTGGGCGGTATCAAGGATATGAAGGGCGTTCCTGACGTGATTTTTGTATTGGATGTCGGTTATGAAAAAAATGCCATCAGCGAAGCAAAAAAATTAGGTATTCCAGTCGTAGGTATTGTTGATTCCAACAATTCACCTGAACTGATTGATTATGTCATTCCAGGTAACGACGATTCAATTCGTGCCGTTAAATTATACTGTGAAAGCGTTTCTGCCATTGTGCTGGACGCGAAAACAGCCGGTTTGGGCTTGTCAGCCAAGGTTGATGATTTTATTGAAGAAGCGGCGGCGGCAGAATAACTAACAGTTAGCCTTATGCAGGTTTCCTGCAAAGGTAAAAATTAGATTAGGCCAAAAAACGCCTCCTTACGGGGGCGTTTTTATAGTGACGATATATTAAGGAAACACAAAAATGAGTATTACAATCAATGCAGTTATGGTTAAGGAACTGCGTGAAAGAACAGGTTCCGGGATGATGGAATGCAAAAGAGCGTTAGTTGAAGCCAATGGTGATATGGAATTGGCCATTGAAAATATGCGTAAATCCGGATTGGCCAAGGCTGACAAAAAATCAGGTCGTATTGCGGCTGAAGGTATTATCGGCGTTAAAGTTAGTGATAATGGCAAAGCGGTAGCCATTGTTGATATTAACTGCGAAACTGATTTTGTTGCCAAAGCAGATGATTTCGTCAATTTTGTTAATAGCGTAACGGTTGCTTTATTAAATGCCGACAATATTGACACTGAAGAAAAATTGCTGGCAATGCCGTTGGAAGATGGCGTTACTGTTGATGAAATGCGTCGCGGCTTGATTTCAACGCTGGGCGAAAATATTACTATCAGACGTTTTGAAAGATTTGAAACGGCTGAAGGCGGCACTGCGTGTTATTTACATGGCAGTAAAATTGGTGTGATTGTTGAATTGGCAACAGCCGATCAAGAATTAGGCAAAGACATTGCCATGCACATTGCAGCCAGCAAGCCAAATTATGTTTCTGAAGAGCAAGTGCCTGCTGAAACCATTGAAAAAGAAAAAGAAATTTTCCGGGCTTTATCTGCTGAAAGCGGCAAGCCTGCGGACATCATTGAAAAAATGATTACCGGTCAGATCAGGAAGTTTCTGGCAGAAGTGACTTTATTGGGTCAACCTTTTATTAAAGACGACAAAGTGACGGTAGGTAAGTTGGTGTCATCAAAAGGTAACCAGGCTATTCGTTTCATTCGTTTTGAAGTGGGTGAAGGCATAGAGAAAAAAGAAGAAAACTTTGCTGAAGAAGTCATGGCACAAGTTAGAGGAAATTAAGTTTACCGGTGTTGGTTTGCCATTGTTTGGCACGCCAACACCGGTAATTATGGCCGTTGGGTTACGTTAATCCAACTTACAAAACTGACCCCAATACTATTATGACTAAACCGATTTGCCAGAGAATTTTGCTTAAGTTAAGCGGTGAGGCTTTAATGAGTCAGGCAGGCGGCAGTATTGACGCTGATATTGTTAAGCGACTGGCCGCTGAAATTAAAGAATTATGTGAAGTGGGTATTCAGGTTGGTTTGGTTATTGGCGGCGGCAATATATTGCGCGGTGCTGAAAAAGCAGCTGAAGGTCTGGATAGGGTCACTAGCGATCAGATGGGTATGTTGGCTACGGTCATCAATGCGTTGGCTATGCAGGATTCATTAGAGTCTCTCGGTCAGCAGGTCAGAGTGATGTCCGCACTTAAAATCAATCAGGTTTGTGAGGACTACATTCGCCGTCGGGCGGTCAGGCACTTGGAAAAAGGGCGTGTGGTTGTTTTTGCAGCCGGTACCGGCAATCCTTTTTTTACCACCGATTCGGCTGCCAGCCTTAGAGCCATTGAAATTAATGCAGATCTGATGATTAAGGCGACTAAAGTTAAGGGCGTGTATTCGGCAGATCCTGAAAAAGTTAAGGATGCCGTCTTTTATCCGCGCTTAACGTATGACGAAGCACTGGATCAGCGTCTTAATGTCATGGATACTACGGCATTGGTTTTATGCCGGGACAATAATGTACCGATGCGGGTAATGAATATTTTTGAGCAAGGTGCGGTTATGAGATTAATGATGGGCGAAGAGATTGGCTCTCTTATTGAACGAGGAACAGAGTTATGATTAGTGACATTCAACAGGATGCTGCAACCCGCATGGGCAAGAGTATTGACGCGTTAAAGCATGAGTTCTCAAAAATCAGGACAGGCAGGGCGCACCCCAGTTTGCTGGAGCAAATCAGTGTGTCTTATTACGGTACGGATTCTGCATTATCGCAGGTTGCCAATATTGCCGTTGAAGATGCGCGTACGCTAACTATCACGCCTTGGGAAAAAGGCATGGTACAGGCGATTGAAAAAGCCATTTTAAAATCAGATCTGGGTTTGAATCCGGCTACCAATGGGATGACTATTCGTATTCCCTTGCCGGCACTGACGGAAGAGCGTCGTCGCAGCCTGGTTAAAGTCGTTAAACATGAATCTGAAAATGGACGTGTTGCGATCAGAAATATTCGCCGTGATGCTAATTCAGAAATAAATAAAGCCTTAAAGGAAAAGATGATTTCTGAAGATGAGGCGCGTGCCGCAGAAGAAAAAATCCAAAAGTTAACTGATCAGTATGTAAAGGAAGTTGAAAAGTTACTGGAAGTAAAAGAAGCCGATCTATTATCAATTTAACAAAGGACATAATAATGCCGGCTGATGATAGTAATAATCGGGAATCTGACAGCAATAATCCTCGTCATATTGCCATTATTATGGATGGTAATGGCCGATGGGCGCAAAAACGGTTTATGCCCAGAGCGGTTGGCCATCAGGCCGGGGTTAAAGCAGTTAGAAAAATTGTCGAGTATTGCGTTACCAATAAGGTTGAAGTCTTAACCTTGTTTGCTTTTAGCAGTGAAAACTGGCGAAGGCCGGCTGCTGAAGTTTCATTGTTGATGGCGCTTTTTATGGCGACTTTGCAACGGGAAATCAACAAACTTGATCGTAATAATATCCGCTTGCGGTTTATTGGTGACAGAACTGGATTTTCAGATAAGTTACAACAAAAAATGGCCGAAGGAGAGGCGCAAACTCAAGACAATACGGCTATGACACTGATTGTGGCAGCCAATTATGGCGGTCACTGGGATATATGTCAGGCATTTCAGAAAGTCGCAGCAAAAATAGCGGCTGGAGAATTGCAAAATCAGGTGATTAGTGAGCAACTTATCAGCCAGCATTTGTCAACGGCAGGTCTTCCGGATCCTGACCTGTTTATAAGAACCGGTGGCGAACAACGTGTCAGCAACTTTATGTTGTGGCAATTAGCCTATGCAGAAATGTATTTTACAACAACGCTCTGGCCTGATTTTGACCAGAATTCACTTGAAGATGCTATCAAGAGCTTTAAAAGCCGGCAACGGCGCTTTGGTCATACCAGTGAGCAAGTTCTTAATAAAGCAGTCACTCTATAACTTTACTATTAAATAGCCTACAAAAATGTTACTAAAGCGAATTATAACGGCATCAGTCCTTGCTTCCCTGATTGCACTGGCAGTGTTTAAATTGCCAACGGAAAGTTTTTCATTAGTGATCGGTCTGATCGCTCTTTTAGGTGCATGGGAATGGACTAACCTTGCCGGCGTTACCTCGCCGATTAAGCGGGTATTATTTTTGTTGGCATTGATTTTGCCAATGTCAGGTCTTCATTTTTGGACTCAAATTCTTGAATTGATTGCTCAGGCCACTGATTGGCCTGATGTCCGAGACTATTCAGGTGCGCTGGAATGGCTGGTTATACCACCGGTATTATTTTGGATATTGGTTATGATATTAATCAGAAACGCACCGGCCGGGATGTTAAATCTGAAAATGAAAACCCGTTATAAGGTTTTTATCGGTTGGTTCGTTTTATTATCGGCGTGGATGTTTTTATCCCGGTTAAGAGCTTTTTATGGCCCGGAAATGACGATGTATTTTCTGGTTTTGATTTGGGCTGCGGATGTTTCTGCTTATTTTACAGGCAAAAAATGGGGTAAAACCAAGCTGGCACCTGAAATCAGTCCGGGTAAAACAGTTGCCGGAATGAGTGGCGCATTAATGGCGGGCGCTATTTTTTCTGCGACTTTCATTGGTTATTATGGTTATCAAGACGGCTTTATATGGGCCAGGATATTTGATTTTGTATTGTTGTCGGTATTGACGGTGTTGATTTCGATTTATGGCGACTTGTTTATCAGCGTGGTAAAACGTCAGTGCAGTGTTAAAGATAGCGGCACATTATTACCGGGACACGGTGGTGTTTTGGATAGAATAGACAGTATGATTGCCGCTATTCCATTTTTTTATGCCGGTATCGTACTGATTGGGCTTGATTTATGAAAGGCTTATGCATACTCGGCGCGACCGGCTCAATTGGTGTCAGTACGTTAGACGTAGTCGCCAGACATGCCGATCTTTATAACGTGGTCGCTTTAACAGCTAATAACAATATTGATTTGCTGTATGAACAATGCCGGGTACATCAGCCGGAATATGTTGTCGTTGTTGATGAAAACAAAGCCTTGGCATTTGCCGAAAAACTTAAAAACTCACCTATTTCAGCTATTAAAGTGTTGTCAGGTGCAAAGTCACTGGAGTTTGTTGCTACACTGGATAATGTAGATTCGGTAATGGCTGCCATTGTCGGTGCTGCGGGATTGTTGCCAAGTCTGGCAGCGGCAAAGGCCGGTAAAATAATTTTATTGGCCAATAAAGAAGCATTGGTAATGTCCGGCGATATCTTTATGCAGGCCGTTGCCGAATCGGGTGCGCAATTGTTGCCTATCGATAGTGAGCATAATGCCATCTTTCAATGTATGCCCGCCGGCTATAAATCCGGTATGCAGGCCAAACAAGCCAGACGCATTTTATTAACCGCTTCAGGCGGACCGTTTCGTGAAATGCCATTGGATCAAATAGCTAATGTAACACCTGATCAAGCCGTAGCCCATCCTAATTGGGACATGGGCAGAAAGATTTCGGTTGATTCTGCAACCATGATGAATAAAGGCCTGGAGATGATTGAAGCCTGTATTTTATTCGCCATGACACCGGATCAAATACAGGTTGTGATTCATCCCCAAAGCATTATCCACTCGATGGTTGATTATGTTGATGGCACTGTGTTAGCGCAAATGGGCAATCCGGATATGCGTGTTCCCATTGCTTACTCAATGGCCTGGCCGGAACGGTTTGATTCGGGCGTTGAACCGTTGAATATTTTTGATGTTCGACGGATGGATTTTGAAGAGCCCAATCTGGAGCGCTTTCCCTGTTTACGTCTTGCTTATGAAGCCATTAACAAGGGCGGAATTATCCCGACCGTTTTAAATGCGGCCAATGAAATAGCGGTGGAAGCATTCCTGAATGAGAAGGTACGTTTTACCGATATTCCCGTTATAATCGAGCGCTGTATGGAAAAGTTTGAAGCCAAACCCGCCAGTACGCTTGAGATTATACTGGCGGCAGATCAACAGGCCCGACTGGTATCCAAGCAAATTATTACCGAGCTTGCTCATTAATGGATCTATTACATACGCTGTTTTATTTCGTCATTGCCATTGGTATTCTGGTTTCAATTCATGAGTTTGGGCATTTTTGGGTGGCGCGTAAAGTCGGCGTAAAAGTACTTCGGTTTTCTGTTGGCTTTGGCAAGGTTTTATGGTCTTACCAGAAAAACCCTGAGTCGACAGAGTATGTATTATCAGCCATTCCGCTGGGCGGCTATGTCAAAATGGTCGATGAGCGGGAAGGCGAAGTTAAACAGGAAGACTTGGCTTTTGCTTTTAACCGGCAGTCTTTGTTCGGTAGAACGGCAATTGTTGCGGCAGGCCCCATTTTTAATCTGATGCTGGCTGTTGTCTTGTTTTGGAGTGTATTGGTTATTGGTGAAACCGGTATAAAACCCATAATCGGCGTAGTCGGGCAGGGCACATTAGCCGCTACTGCGGGTTTTGTAGAAGGTGATCAGATTGTTTCAGTTAATGACAAGTTGACACCGACCTGGACTGAAGCAATGGGTGCAATAATAGCCTCTGCAATGGATGGGGATCAGGGTATTAAGGTTACCATAAAAAACATCGATGAACAGGACGCAGTCAGGACACTAAAGATTCCAGAAAGTGATGCCCAAAATCCGGATGCATTGTATGGAAAATTGGGCTTTAAGCCGTGGTCTCCCAAATTAAAACCGGTTATAGGCAAGGTACTTCCAGACAGTGCGGCCTTGGCTGCGGGCTTGCGACCAGGTGATTTGATTATCAGCGCCGATGGCACGGTTATGAATGACTGGATGCAATGGGTCGACACCGTAAAAACCCGCCCGAGTGTTGCTATCCAACTATTGATAGAGCGTGATGGCGTTCAGTTGCCCCTCACGATTACCCCCAAAAGTGTGCAGGTTGAGCAGAAAACAGAAGGCAAGATTGGTGCGTCCGTTTTTGTTCCGGAAGATCTGATAAAGTCAGTGAGTATTGAATATTCACTATCACCACTAAAAGCCATACCGGTTGCCTTTGAAACGACCTGGTATTATTCTGCGGCAACGTTAAAAATGATGGGCAAAATGCTGATTGGCAGAGCGTCCGTAGAAAACTTGAGCGGCCCTATCAGCATCGCGCAGTATGCCGGACAATCTGCGGAAATGGGATTGGTACATTTCTTAAAATTTATGGCGCTGGTTAGTGTTAGTTTAGGTGTTTTAAATTTACTGCCGGTTCCTGTGCTGGATGGCGGACATTTGTTGTTTTTTGGCCTGGAAGCTATTAAAGGCAAACCTGTTTCAGAAAAGATACAAACCTTTTTTCAGCAAGTCGGCATCGCTTTACTCATGTCGTTAATGGCATTGGCGGTAGTTCTTGATGTTCAACGTTTATTTAATTAATAAATTCCACGTTTTTTAGCCTTTAAAAATCCAATCCAGTAAACACGAGAACACTATGAGAAAAGTTATTAAGATTGCCGCGTTATCATTATTGGGTCTGACATTATCTACCGCAAATGCCGATGAAACTGCCATCAGGCAATCAATGACTCAATCAATGCCCACCATGAAAATTGATTCCGTAAAGCCTTCAGAAATTAAAGGGCTTTATGAGGTTGTCGTGGGAGCCAATATCTTTTATGTTTCCGAGGATGGAAAGTATTTGCTGCAAGGTCGCCTGGTTGATGTGGCAGCCCGCAAAGATTTAACGGAAGAAAAGTTAAATAATACCCGAAAACTGGCTCTTGAAAAGATGGGCCAAGCTAAAATGATCGTGTTTAAACCCAAAATTTCTAAATATACCGTTTCAATTTTTACCGATATAGATTGCGGGTATTGCCGGAAACTTCATTCAGAAATCGATCAGTATTTGGCGCAAGGCATTACCATTCAATACCTGTTTTTCCCAAGAGCCGGCAAAGGTTCAGATTCTTACACCAAAGCCATCTCGGTTTGGTGCGCTGATGATCGCAATGCCGCCTTAACCGCAGCGAAAAAAGATCAAAAAGTACCGGCTAAAACCTGTGACAACCCCATTGATGAACACATGCAGTTAGCCGAGGAGTTTAAGGTAAACGGAACGCCCATGATTGTTTCTGAAAACGGCACTATCTTTCCAGGTTATTTACCGGCAAAACAATTAGTTGAAGCACTGGAAAACGAAAAGTATCCGCAGTAAATTGATGGGGTCAGATTGATCGAGTTTGGCGTCATTGATTCTATAAAGGTGAAATGTGAAAATTATAATTGAAATGATCATTACTCTGTTTGCAACGCCGGTTAAGTTGTTATGAGTTTTTTAGAGCTGATGCTTTGTATGTTCTTATGGGATGGGGTTGTTAAAACTCAGATGGTGGTTATTTCAAACAAAGAACTATATTTGCCAAGAAATATTATTGCGCGAGGAACTTTTAAAATTTCTGAATGGCTATCAGGTATTTCTTTTGGAGTTTTTGTAATATATATTCTTGTGGTGTTACCTTGGACGAAACTATTATTCTATGGAGTATCTATAGGGATTATTGTTGAGGTGCTCCATGTGATGATATTTAGCCGATTATATAAAAATAATAAATGGATGTATCTCTGGTCCATTGCTTTCTCTTTGCTTGGAACCAGCGTATTAGTTCATGTATTCCACTGGAAATTATTTTACCAGCCATTAATGGAGTTTCGCCAATACTGGTCTGGGCTATTTTAACCACGTAGCCAGAATAAACGCAGTAAGGAGCGGTTGTGAACCGATGGGGTCAGACTCGATTGATTTTAACAAAAGGGTCTAACGGTGTAGTGTGGTTTCGCCGACAAGCAAACCACCATAAATAAATTGGATGATAATTCAGGTCAAGATAAATGCCGACTGTTTTGCGAATTGGACCTTACCGTTTCTTCTTTTTTGCAGGAGATAGGGATGAGCCGTCACACATCCATATCGAACGGGAAGACAAGATTGCCAAATTTTGGCTTGATCCGGTGCGTTTGCAAAGCAGTGGCGGTTTTTCACGAAATGAAATTATCCGAATTCAGAGAGTTATCGGCGAATATCAAACACAGTTAAGAGAGGCTTGGAATGCATACTTCCAGGATTGAAATTGAGGTTCCAGCAGCAGAAAACCTCACAATCACAGAGGACACTTTGAGTGTTGACTTGAGCGATGGACGAACAATATCTGTCCCACTGGCGTGGTATCCGCGCTTGACTTACGCATCCCAATCGGAGCAAGATAATTGGTGCCTGATTGGAAAAGGGTATGGGATACATTGGGAAGACCTTGATGAGGACATCAGTGTAGAAGGACTGTTGGCGGGTAAACCTTCGGGCGAAAGCCAAACATCCTTTAAGAAATGGCTGGCATGTCACATATCTCAAGTTGCCTGATATAATCCGCAGAACCAGGAACCAATGAGATGGACTCGATTGGTTTTGACAAAAACGCCTTATTCAACCAGCCAGCGGAGCTTTGCATTAACGTAACCCTAACCACAGATTTTATGATTTGAAAATATGATGAAGCAATTTGATGTAGTTATTGAAAATGATTCCGAGGGTTATTTTGTTGCTTCCGTTCCAGTACTAAGGGGCTGTCATACACAAGCCAAGTCCTTGGATGTGCTTATGGAGCGTATTCGTGAAGCCATTGAGCTTTGTTTGGAAGTTCAGGAACGAATCACCAGAGCAACTTGATTTTGTTGGTGTTCAACGAATTTCCGTTGCTGCGTGACATCCTTTCGTATGCTATTTTTATTTTATTCATTTAATAAGAAAATATTATGACGACAAAAAGTATTCCAATAGACATCCAGAATCAAGCTCTAGCCATCATTGAGCAATTTAACCAACAAAAACTTAACGGTAATTCAAAATATATTCCACGTTTTAAGGGTAAATTTTTGTATCTTGATCGTGTTGATTATGGTCGAGCCAATGAAGTCTGTCGTTTAAAATTTACGGGTTCGATTGACGATTGGGATTTTGCCATTTTTAAATTCAGTTCTAATAAATACGACCCTGATGAATGGTTTATGCCTGGTATAGAACATGTTGATGGCAGTATTGAAGGGGCAATGCTGTGTGGAATGGCCGCATACCCTGCTTAATATTTTGGTGTTCGCGGATAAAACAGCCAGAAAAAAAATATAAATGCCAAAAAAATTAGGGAGTTAATTAGTGAGCTTGAAAAAGCCGGCTTCGTAAATCGAGGCGGAAAAGGAAGCCATAGAAATTTTATCCATCCGCTTGTGATGAAGCCGATGGTTATTTCTGGAAAAACGGGGGATGATGCCAAAAAATATCAGGAAAGGGCAGTCGAAGCCGCTATAGAGGAGTCGAAAAAAATGAATGAAAAATACCGTTATGTAAAAATAGTGGAATGGTCAGATGAAGACCAATGCTTTGTCGGGAGTTGTCCGGGGCTTTTTTATGGTGGCTGTCATGGCAATGACGAAAAGCAGGTTTTTTCTGAACTTTGTGAAATAGTCGATGAAACTATTGCGTCATATCTACAAAGCGGCAAGTTTTTGCCTCCTGCAACATCCGGCAAAGATTACGTAAACAAAATGCTTAATGTTGCCTAACTTACGCGACTTCAAACGTTTCGGTCAGGGCGGCAAGCCCTGACCGGCATCAGCTCAGACTCGATTAATTACTTTTCGCCTGATCTTTACTTCCGGTTTTGCGCTGAAGGTAAACAGCTTTTTTACCTCGAAATTTATTACACCAAGCCCTTAAGCTTA
>SERZ01000999.1_pt1 | contig 17344 bp, 31 predicted proteins | sample 3171461 | NCBI WGS metagenome assembly SERZ01 (sample SAMN06051861, study PRJNA518727) | freshwater metagenome | biome: subpolar coniferous forest; feature: holomictic lake; material: water; isolation source: holomictic Lake 227, 6 m depth | place: Canada: near Kenora, Ontario | collected... | reverse complement strand
GGGATCGGTGAAACGGGAGGCTGAGGGGGCTTAAATCACCTCTACCGCGCCCGCTTCGCGTGCCGCCTGTTCCGCCTCTTCGCGTCCGTAGAATCCGAAGCACGAATCCATGTGATTACCACACAGGCCGTTGTCGTAGCGTAATTTGTAGCCGTAGCATTCTCCATTGAGCCACTGTCCGAAGGTTTTCACCTCTCCACGTAGAATCTCTTTCATGTTCGATTCCAGACCTTGCGCTTCCAGGCCCTCCGCATCGATCTTCTCTTGGGTGATGTAGATCACGCCAAGTTGCCCACTGTCCCAAGGGCAAGAGAACGGTTCCGTGGAGAGCGCGATTCCGCTGTGGTCGTAAGCGTAGACCGGAAGCCACACGCCCTTGAAATCGTTGTGGAGGAAGCGCTGCACCCACTCCATGCCGAGTCCCGATTCATCGGGCACATCGTAGCGGCGATGAAAGAGGCACAGGGTGCCAAGATTGTCGCTCTCACGCGGCGAATCAGCACATTCATCCTGCACGATTTCGGCAATGATTTTCGGCATGGCCTTGTGAAGCCGGGAAACGAAGTCCATGGAGGACCGATTGATTTCCCCTGTAGTGATCATGTGATGGCAAGGGCCGCAAAGATCACCAACGAAGAGTCCTTGGCCCTTGTAGTTCTCGCACTGGTAGACAAGGCACTTCTGGCTCATGGGTGTGTCTCCTGATAGTAGCAATGGAAGGCTTCAAGAGCCTGTAGTTCAGATTCAAAGAGTGCCCACCAAAACGGGCTATTGACCTGATCCAAAATCTTCACTGTGCCGGTGTCATTCGTGTGGATCTTCAGATCGTAGTAGATGCGGCGCAATTCCTTCAAGCGCCCCTGCGTGCCCTCGGCCATCTCAGTGAGTTCGTAGAGAGCCTTGAGCGCCCTGGCTCTGGTGGCACTCTCGGGGAGGTGGTACAAAGCCTCTCCCACGATCTGCGCCTGTTTGATGTTGACCTTCTTGTAGGTGATCACCGGAACCTCCTGCGCTTGGATTTCTTTGGAGTGGCAACTTCGTAGTGATACTTCTTCGGCACACTGTCATCCACGTAGTGCTTCGACCGCTCACGGATGCGCCGAGCACGTGCTAGGGCCTTTTCGGGATTGCGGCGTGTGGCCCTGTCCCGGTAATACTCGACACAATCCTCGATGTAGAGAATGCGGCGAATCAGCACGGCGGCGTCTTCGGTCACTGGCCAATGATTCATCTCTAGCCACTTCCTGATCAGATCCCCGGCGCTGACATTGCCAACAATGTCGAACAGGTTCTCAAAGGTGGCTTCGTCCAAGTGCCTCACGGCCACGCAATCCTGCTCATTGGATTTGCGCCTGATCTGATCCGGCCCCGCGCTTCCACGCTCTAGGAACTGAACCACGCCATCGGTCCACGCTGTCACCACGTAGAACCTTCGTGAGTAGTCGATAACGATCACACCTCACCCCACACTTTCAGCATCGCTTCTCCTGTCAGTTTGCCGAGTGCTTCTTTGGAAGTGGAAATGAGGATAGCTGCCCCCACCTCCACATAGTAGACCTTCGGTAGCGCTGGGTCACGAAAGGACGAAGAGGAAGCGTAGAGGTTCCCACCATTCCAATTCTTCGCCGCCTGTTTGAGTAGATACTTGCCTTCTTTGTGGAAGCATCCGGCCCCGCGAATGAGGGCTTGATTGTCTCCCATGATCGACCAAAGGCTACTGCCATGGAGTTCCGATTCAATGGCAAGGCGAACGAACGTCCTACGCAAATCATCAGTGACTCCCCCTGTGGTTTTGATTCCAACATAGCTCATGGCTACTTCTCACTTGTCATTTTGTAGTGGCCCACTGTGTTGCCGTTAATGTCGAAGATCACACCTTCGGGCAAGTCGGTGGCCTTGATCTGTTCTGCAACGTCTACCAAGGCCACTGCAATGTCCTTCGGGAACATCATGTTGGCGTTGGCCATGTGGATACTAAGCCTGAACATCGAAGTCTCCTTTCACTGCGCCCTTGACCAACCGCTCAATGTCTACGTGGCCGCTGGTGGGAGACTCAGAATGCCACTCGGTATTGGTCCGCTCTTTCAGAGCTAAGTAGAGCGTCTTGAAAGCGCTGTCATCCATGCCCTCGATCACGCTCTCGATGATTTCTTTCACCTCATCTGAGAGACTAGGGTCCGCTGTAAACTTCTTCACAAGCGCCTTCGTTAGATCGTGACTGATCCACGAATCGAAGTCTTCCATCTCCACTTCCATCTCAAGGGCACTGTGCGCCTCATCGTCCATGACCGGGTAATCGGCCAAGGCATTGAAGCACTCCACCATTTCATCTGTGATGGCGGAGAGTTTGATGGCGATCCCTTCGTGGCCGTAATCCCCGGTGAACTCGTAGACTCCCGCTGTCTCACCGAATTGCTTGTAGAAGCATTCCTTGTTGGAGCGCTCTACCGTGTTGGTGCTGTTGTAGTCACCGAAACTCAGATGCTCGGGGATCAGCATGCAATCCCAATCCACTGTATCAACCTTGTGCTCAAAGGCCGAGTAGTAGACGGACCCCGTTTCAGACTCGGGCTTGTAGACCGTGACCCACTGGCGGCTACCGTAGCGATTGTCTCCGTCCACCACGTATTCCGAGTGAGCGTAGCGCACCACCTGTCCGAGCCTCTTGACGATGTTGTAGAGCGCTTCAAGCGCCGAGTCGCCCTGGAAGTTCTTAGCCATTGGCCACCTCCTGATTCAGCCACTCATGGTAAAGATCACCAAGATACTCCTTGATGCTGTTACGGTCACGGCCACCGACCTTCAGAGTGAAGCCGAACCGGAGCGAAGCCACGGCGGTGATGGTGTGCTGTGTCCACCCATCGTAATAGCCGCCATCGTTCATGTGGTGAAACTCCGTGGTGAGGACCACCTTCGTATCGCCGCTGGCATCGAAGTTGATCTTCGTGCCGCAATCGATACCGGAGCCGCTAGGCGCGTTGCTCTTCATCCACTGGATCAGCGTGACCTCGGCTTCGCGGGCCTCCGTCACCTGATCGGCCACCAAGAGGGAGCGGATGCGCTGTGCGTTACGTGCGAGGTATTGGTAGACCTTTTCGCCCCTCATTCCGCACCTCCGATCACCTGAAAGCGGATGGCCGTGCCGCCCTGCCAAGGGGAAGAGATGTATTCAAACCAACCGCTGCTATCACCCACCACGCGGTAGACCGGAGCGTAGTCAACGCGGCCTGTGTAGGGGTTCGTGTGGACCGCCATCACGCCCATGAAGCAGAAGCACTCAAAATCGTTGAGCACGATGTGCTGCTGTGCCTTGGTCATCTGCTTCATAATTTCGCCGCGCTGAAGCCAAGCCAAACCCTTCGCGGTCTGGTCGCCTGTGATGCGCCACGAGATGCCGCCGGGGGTGTCCTTGTCGGGGTGGATCACCTCGGCCTTGATCAGAAGATCAACTACGGCCTGTTCGCCATTGGAGAAGATGTGGCGGATGCGAGTGATGAGACTTTCGGGAATCGGCGTGCCGATCTGGAAAGCGGCGAGGCGTCCCTGCCACGTCTTGTAAGCCTGAGAGGTCTTGATTGCGGTGGAGTTCATACTGTGCTCCTTGGTGTTGTCGTTACGGTCGGAATTGACCGTAACTTAATTATACCGCTATTTAGCTTGTCAACAAACTATTTTAATCGTAGCTATATCACGACTTAGCCGCTATTCGCAAATAAACCTTGCAATTCCCTGGCTTTACGGGCGTAGGCGACGTGGGCTTCTTCCGGTGTGGCATAACGCCCTATAAAAATGCACCTGTTATTGAACGTGATCTGCGACTTCCATTTGTTGTGCGAGGCATCCCAGGTAGCTCCTTTGAAGCCCGATAGACTATCGAACGGGCGCACACTGTTAGCGCTATTTTGAGAGTGCGTAGCGAGGCGCAAGTGCGCGGGATTCACACAGGATCTATTGTGGCAAATGTGATCCACGATTTTATCTCCCGGATCTCCGACCATGATCTTATACGCTGCTCTGTGCGCAGAATGATTCTTGCCATCGAAGTGAATCTGCCCGTAACCACTACTTAGTTTTCCCTGCCACGGCCAACACTCTTTTCGCCCCGCTCTTTCTACCTGCTGCCAGAACCTTTCCTCCTGCGTCAATCTCATCTACGCTCCTGCTCTTGTTTTTAATGGCTTCCATCAATCTCTTCTGAGTCTTTTCTTTACTACGCAATACCGCCATCACTGTTTCATCGATAGTGCCCTCCGCCAGAATCGAATGGACGAAGATATGAGAAAACTCTGACCCTTGCCTGTATAGCCGACGGATAGCTTGCTCATGGATCTCCAAATCCCATGGCACGCCATACCAAATGATGTGCTGACCGCCGCCCTGTAGGTTCAGCCCATGGCCGATGCTCTGAGGTTGCGCGATCATCAGCGGCACGTCTCCAGCGTTCCAATGCTCAAAGAGTTCATCCGCTTTCTTGTCGCTCAAATCAGCAACGCACGGAGCCGCTGGGAATGCGGCCTTGAGCCGTTGGCGGTCGTGGTCGAATGAGTAGAGCAAGAGGGCCGGTGTCTGCTGTATCTCTTCCAGAATGTCCTCCACCACTTCCACCTTTGCGGTGTGGATATGATTCGTCACCTTCTTGAAGTTCTCATCCTGTGTGTAGATTCCGCCGTTGCAAATCTGGAGGCACTTGCCCGCCGCCACGCCCGCGCTCACTGCGCTGACCGTAGTGCCATCATTCAGCATGGTAATCAATCGGGTTTCCATATCCCGATACGCCCGCATGGCATCGCTGGGAAGCTCTACCTTAATGTCATTGAAGACTAGCTTGGGAAGGTCCAGCAATCCTTCAGCACTCATGCGCAGGATCATCGGGCGGATCTTCGCGTAAATCTGCTCTTCGGCCCCTTCCCTCAATTCCCACGTGTAGCCACCGAACCCTGTGGCGTCAAAGTAGGTATTGCGGAAGTGGGTAATGAAAGCGCCGAGCGAGTGGCCAAGGTCCAGGCAATAAATCTGGCCGAAAATATCCATGAGTCCGTTGGGCGCTGGCGTTCCGGTCAACGTCCATCGGCGGCGGAAGCGGCCAAGGACCGGCTTCAGCATCTTAAAGCGTGCTGTGTTCGTGTGCTTGAACTTCGTCACCTCATCGATGCAGAGCACGTCACAGTCTAGCCGTGCGAAGTTGCCCTTGGACAAGAGCCAAGGCAAGCCCTCGGGGTTGATGCAATACACGTCCGCGTCCCTGCGTAGGGCTTCGTCCTTCTTGGGTCCATGTAGCACCTCAACACGGAGGTGTTCAAATTGCTTCCACTTCGCTGCCTCGCGTGGCCACACGGAACGACACACGCGCATCGGTGCAATCACCAACATGCGCCGTGCCGTTCCTGCGGCCAACAAAGCGGTGAACGCCTGAAGCGTGATGGCGGTCTTGCCCAAACCTGGATCAAGCCACAACCCAGCGGCTCCACGGGCGAGAAGAAACTTCACCGCCTCTTTCATGTAGGGCTTGGGAACCCAAGGAACCGCTGTCCGCTTCAAGATACCCATATCACACCTTCTCGAAAATTGTTACAACGCGAAAACGATGGTTCGTGCTTTTCACCATGCCGATTACTGCCACTATCTTGAAATCACTTTTGCGATACATGGGGAGCACTTGATCGAGCCACACGATGTGCGCTCCCTTCTTCATGCCTGTGCCGAGTGTGCGCATGACCACGTTGCGTTTCACCATCGTGGTCTGGTAGTGGTCGCAGTCCTCAACACTGTATGGAGGGTCCGCCAACACCAGATCAAACTTTTTGAGTGGCACTCCTGCCATCGTGTGAGCATCGACACGATACGTCGGCTTGAGGTCTTTCTGTATGTCCACTGTCGCTCCCGGCAAGACGCTCTGATCGACACACCCACTAAAGACATGAAGGACACTGGATTTGTCAGGGAATAGCGCCTTGATCCGCTTGAGGTATCCCGCTGGATAGCCGCCATAAAAGCCGCTCTGTACGCCATACGCATTCCCCATGATCCATGTGCCCACGATGCGCCCATCTTCGCTGAGAAACAGTGACCGTGGAAACTTCGTAACCTTGAGATAGTGGTCAATCCGCTCCTGCAGTTTCATCGCTCTTGTCCTCTCAGTTGGAGTTCCAAACGTGCTAGTGCATTCCACGCGAGGTGCGCTGCGTGTAGCGATCCACTCGGGTCCATTTCACCTTCCGTGGATTCCTTGAGGTAGTGCCGGAGCATGGCGTCAGTGTAGCGCTCCCTGCCTTGCGGAACCATGAGCCATCCGTGGGCGGTGTATTTCTCGGCACCGTCCGTTCCGATCTTGGCCACTGCCTCAAGCGCATTGGCGAAGTCGGCAAGGACAAGCCCGATCTTCAGCTTGCCCGCGTCTAGCTTGGCCCCTGGCTGGTGAGGATCTTTGCCGTGTGGATCAGCTTCTCTGATGGCGGGGCAAATATCGTGGTTCTCTGTTGGCACTCCTAACGCTTCGGCGCATGAACGACAATAAGTGCCTGTCAATAGTTCGATGCGTGACTCCGTGGACGCCAAGCAAACACCGCAATGGCGGCAGATCGGAATACTGTTTTGGTAGGCGGTCAGTTTAGACATGCTCCACCTCCACTTCAAAGAACGAAGCCAGGAACACGAGGGCCTCCATCTTGTTGTCGAACCAATCCACATACACGCCGCGCTTCTGTAGATCCGCGATCATGTGAGCTTGAAGCTCGGTGGGTTGCTTGCCAGGGGCCTTGAACTCGATGAAGACAATTCGACCATCTGGGAAGATGAACATCTGATCGGGCCAGGAACGATTGCCAAGCCCGTTCATCTTGCGCGTGATGATGCCCTTGCTCTTGGCCCATCGTGTGACTGCATTCTCAATAGCTTTCTCAAGCATGGATCACCTCCTTGCCTTTCTCTGCGTAGTCCTCTCGGACGTTGGTGCTTCGTAGTAGTGATCAGACGCCCTGCGCTTATTGCACGTTACGCATTGACGATGACCGTTGTAGATACGCACGTTGCTTCCTGTGAGATCATGGCCGTGCTTGCACGCTTTCTTAGTGGCACGTAATCCACGAGACATATTCACTTTATGAGTGACTGGCTCTAGGTGCGCTGGATTGACGCATCCATGATTCCGGCAAAGGTGGTCCAATTCCAAACCGTCTGGAATCTTGCCCACCATCAAAGTGTAGGCTAGCCTGTGCGCCCACCAATACCCACGTTGCCAATAGAACTTACCATACCCACGGTGTCCGCTACTTCCAACCCACTCCCAGCATCCAGATGTAGTTTTGACTACGTTACTCCAGAAATCTTTTTCAGTGTTGAACCTGGGCATGATGGCTCCTAATAATCGCACAAACCGGCATCGCTATTCTTTTTAGAATAATCACAGTAAGAGCAAAGCCAATTAGGACAAGGCGGGAAGGTGTGATCGTTGAACATCGGCGTCACCCTGCGCTCCCATAGCTTGATGAGCGTGGGCACTTGCCGCCGAAGGTAGGTCACTGGCGTGCTCTTCTTCTTCTGGTCGATATACCAATCCTCAACCGTGACCTTCTCAATGTCGCTGTCAGTGAGGAAGACAACGAGGGCGTAGAGTTCAAGCTGAGTCGCGTGGCTCTCGCGGATCTTGCCTGTCTTCCAGTCCGCGATGAAGGCGTGGGTATCGTCAAGCATGGCGGTAATGTCTAGCGCACCGTGCCACCAGTATTCAGGATCGTCAAAATCGCACGGCGTCCAATCGCGCTTCAGGCCGAGTTTCATTTCGACCACTGCTTTCAGCTTGTGCATGCTTTTGATTTCGTCCTTGAAGTGCGCGAGGATGGGCGGGATTTCCGCCTTGCTGTTGAACACGCAATTCTCAGCGATCTTGTGAATCTCGGTGCCGCGATCAGCGGCGGTCCTGTCGCCACCCTCAAAGCGGATCATATCGATGTATGAGAGTTTGGCCTTGAGAGGGCAAGTCTCGTAGGTCTGCCACCGACTGTAGGACCAATGCGGCGGCATTGACAGAATCACTTTTTTCTTGGGGCGAAGAGTCTTCTTCACTGGTTTCATTTTGCGTCCTTGAAAGGTTTGGCCTCGCCCCAATTCGGGCCTGCCTTTCCGTCACTCTGCATCCTCACATCGAAGGGCAGATCGGAAATGCACTTTGCGAGGATACGCTGTTCGTTCTTCATGGCCGATGCGGGGCAACTGAAGCCGATTTCATCGTGGACCGAAAGCATGATGCGGCTCTCGCGCCCCTGTTTGTAGAAGTCAATCATGGCGCGTTTCGTGGCATCCGCGCCGGACCCTTGAATCAGGTAATTCAGCAGAACGTAGTCACGGTCACGCTGGCCACCATCACCGAAGACCATGGGCGGCGGCATGCCGTAGCGCCTACCGCCCCAGGTGACGATTTCACCGCCGCCTCTGACCTCTTCCTTAATGTCATCGACAAGCGAGGACACGCCTGGCATTACTGCGTTCCACGTTCCAATGAGTTCCCGCGCTTCGGCCATTGACACGCCGAGTCTCGTAGAGAGCCCTGTCGCACCCATGCCGTAGAGAATCCCAAAGTTGAAGCCCTTAACCGCGCCGCGTTCCATCGGCTTGCCCGCGTCCGCGAGTAGGCCCTGCACGAGTTTGTGAACATCGAGGTTGGGATTGTGCTGATACGCCTTGCGTAAATCCGAGTCCTCAAACTCTGCCAGGATTCGCAACTCCTGCTGACTGAAATCACGTGCGCCGAACTTCTGCCCACTGTCAGGCAAGATGTATTTACGGAGACTCGGCAACTCGGGAGCCCACTTGATGAACGTCGGGTGCTGGTAGCCATTGTCTTCCTCTTTGATGTTCTTGGTGATGTTCTGGAAATTGGGCGAAGAGGACATGCGCCCTGTAACGGCCCCGGCACCTTGCCGTGGGACTTGCCGCCAATCGGTGTGGATCAGGCCCTTCGTCTCTCGCGCTGTAGCTAGCCAAGGTCGAATGAACGTGGCGAGAGAGTAGGCCAATTTGTTGCGGTAGACCAACGCCCTGTAGAACTTCTTATCGTTGAAAATGTCGATGGTCAGATTGTCCTTGGCCATGGAGCGCTGACCTGTCTTGGTGAGCACGAAATCGGTAACGATGCCCGAATTGAAAAGCGCCTCGCTGACCTGTGGATCGGAATCGATGTTAATGCCGGGAACGCCTAGCTTCTTCCCAAGATACTCATCCATGCGGCCCAGGATATTCTCAAAGGCTTGGCCATCGGCTGATAGCCGCCGAAGATCCACACGCATTCCCTCACGCTCATTCTCTAACAGGATGGGCATCAACTCCCGCTCGGTGTCATACGAACCGCCCATCTTGCGATCCAGGATGGCCCTGTAAAGCATCTTGAACAACTTCTCGGTTCGCACCACGTCACCGATGCAATACGGCTTCACGATGTTCCCTGGACAATAGGCGATGTAGGCACCGAAACCATTCTTGCCGCCCTCGGTGATCTTCACGCCCTCGACTGGCTGGTGAGCCAAGAGCCAATCCTTCACGGCGTCTTGCTCTTCCGGCGGCATCCCAAGGTAGCGCTCTGCGCTGGGCTTCAGCGAGAACGAGGGCGCGTAGGGATCGTTGAGGAAGAGCAGAAACATCGTGTCGTGAATGCGGTCCCACGCTGGCATTGGCAAGCCCATGATTTCCGTGGCAATCGCAAGGTCGAACTTGGCATTCTGGAAGAGCAACGGCAAGCCGCTGTGCCAAGCCTTCTTCAGCGCAGAAAGCGCCTCTTCATACGTGCTGTCGTTGCCGCCGCACACGTGGCCCCAAGCGTAAAACTTGGCCACCTTCCCCGGCCACTTCACCGCTACTGACACTGGTTCAGGCGGATAACGTGGTCGGGGATCGATGCGGAACGATTCAAAGTCAATCGTGATTACATCAGGCACTTTCATACTGCTTCCTCTCATGTGGTGGTGGATGGTCAACTAGAAAACAAGTATATCACGAGAAAGCTAGCTAGTCAACCTCACCCCTTGGGTCCGCGCATCCACTCCTGCTTCTCACGAAGACCGCGCAACTTGTTGAAGCGGCCATGGAGACGGAGGATGACGTTAGGGCGGCACCTGTTCTCGCGCTCATGGTTGATCAACGCTTCGCACTCGGCTTCGCTCATGTCCTTCACTTCGGCATTCAGGCCCATCCAGTTGTCCAGAAGGTCCAGTCGAAATCCGGCATCCTTGCGGGCCTGTGCGGGAACGGGCTTCCTGCCGCCCTTCTCCACGGTGAGCGTGGCCTTGGGAGGATCGGGCGTGAAGGGCAGGGCCTCAACGATCTTCTTCTGCTTGGGAGCGGGAGAGGGCACCACCTTCTTGACGTAATCGTGGGGCGAGAGACTGTCCTTCAGATCCTTAGCGGCAACGGTCTTCGTCTTGGGCGCTGCCTTCTGGTTCTTCTTCAGGAGGTGGGCGGGCTTCGGCTTGGTCATGTGATGTTCCTTTAGAGAATCGGGCCGAGACACTGTTGTATCCCGGCCCGATGTTGTGGAGAGGATCGGGACTAGGCGGTGGCCTTCGCCAGCTTCGCTTCGATCTTGGCGAGGGCGTTGGTGGCGCGGTCCATCACACGGATGGCGGCGGCGGCGCTCTTGCCACTGGCCTTCGCGTTCTTCTTGGCGGCGGAAACCTCGGCCTTCAGTTCCTTGCTGGGCTTCTTGTCGAACTTGGCCGCGATCTTCTCAAGCGACTTCACTGCGCGCTCTTCGATCTTGCACTCGCTCTTGGCGGTGGCGGTGGCGGTCTTCAGCGAAGCCTTGGCTTCCTTGACGCTGCTCTTGATGGCGGGGATGTCAAAATGACGGGGCATGATAGCTCCATTCGGTAGATGCGCTGTGATCGCACGGCGCGGCGCGGTTGGGGGATGGAGTGAGAGAGTCGAGGGCGTCACAATCCTCGCGTTAGTAGCCCCACTGCGCGTCCAAGGCACGCAACGGCTCCCGGTGGTCGACTAGCGCTTGAACTTGCGGCCCACGGTGGGAGCGGTCTTCTTCGCCACTGTGGACTTCTTCTTGGGAGCCTCTTCCTCTTCGGTGGCCTTCGGGAAGGGCATGTTCAGAACGGTGCTGGCCTCATCACGCCGGGGGAGAATCGTGGCGAGTTCATCCTGTTCCAACTCACGCTCAAAGGCGAACGCAAGCATGGCGTAGGTCTGACCTGGAGGCGTGTAGATCGTGATTTCCGTGAGCACGCCGCAAACGGGGCGCTTGGTGGAAGCAACGACCTGTTGCACGTAGGTGGCCCACGCCTTGCAAGAGGTGACGCTGACATTCAGCTTCAGCATCTCCGCACCGCTGTCGGTGGCGTCATCTTCCATGATGAGAGCCAAACGGCGCTGGTTCTTGCACGCCTTGCCTTTGCCGACCGCCGCCGAGCCGAAGATGTTCAGAGGGCACCCGTTGCACTGAGTGTGCTGGGGATTCTCCGCGTCATCGTGGGGAGCCATGCCCTCTTCCACTTCGCCGTAGGCGTAGCAATCGGGGCTGCTGTTCTTCTCGGGGTTGTAGGCACCCTCGTAGTAGGTGTTGACGAAGAGACTGTCAACGATGACCACGCGGAGTTTGTCGCCCTTCACCTGATTCCCACCGATGGAGAAATGACCTCCCTTGGTGGAGATGAAGCCGCCTGTGCCCTTGCTCTCAGCGGATGATTGCTTGGCGGCGATTGCGGCCATTTCAGCATCGAAGCTGTTGACGGCCATCTTCGGGGCCTTCTTGGGAACTGGCTTCTCTTCAACGTGCTTACTAGAAACTCGGGCCATGCTGTGCTCCTTTCGAGCGGTTCGGCGGGTTCACGCCGTGGTGGAGGTTTAAGTATACCGCGAACTTAGCGAGTCAACAATTATTTTTTCGCTAGCTATATCAACACTTAGGCGCACAACTCGCTTGTTTTGTTCTATTTGCCTGTCTTGAAGGTCTTCTCACGACACTCGGGGGCAGACGCCGTGAGTCACATTGCCAGTGGGTTCAGCTTCTCGCCAAGCGGTGCCATCGAAAATGCGGAGGCACCATGCACACACTCTGCTCTTGGCTGGCGCTGTCATAGATCGATGCTCCCATCCCACATCTGCCGGAACCTACGCTGGTGGAGAATGTATTCGGCCTCGCGGAAATTGACACGCCACAATTCGTAGTCCTGGTGACGTGTGGATTTCATGCGCTTCACCTTCTCACGGTCACGCTTGATGTAGTGCGCACGCGTGGCCTCTTCATCGCTTGTTAGAGGCCGGACCTTTCGCACTGGAGTAGGGCGGAAGAGTGACGCTAGGAGTTTGAGTAGTCGGCGCATCACGCTTTCTCTCCGGTATGAGGTTGAGAAACAGTGCCGCGTAGACTACCCAACAGATCACCACTATCGCCTTCAGACTCACATGGAACAACGTCACTGGCCACGTCCGCGTGGGCAAGCGCTTCGGCGGCAACGGCTTTGAAGTAGTAGGCGGGCAAGCCCTGGGGAGCATCGGTAATTCGGTGGAGGGCGGTGTAGTATAAGTCTCGCTGTGCGATGATGACAATAACGCATTCACATTGCACTCCTTCAACAAGAGGTGCGCCACAGTAGGTGCATCTAGTGACCGCCATTGATTGCTCCAGGCATTATGAGCTTTGTTTCGCGGCGGTTGATGAGGGCCACTTCGATGATCCACTCATGCGTTTCCAGGGTGTCATCGGCGTGCGTCTCACAATGGAACGTGGCCGATGACACGTTATCCTCTGTGATGGTGCGCATGCGCTCTAGGCGGTCGCATACGTGTTGGGCGGCTTTCTTCGCCATATCGAACTCAGCATCGACAAGCGGCTGTCTAGGGTGTGGCATGTTTCACCTCAAAGAGTAGCGGCACCGAGAATCAGTTTCCCGGTGCCGCTGTGTGTCTAGGCTACGGCGCTTCCGATGGCCTTCCAATCGCGGGTGCCGGTCATCAGCAATTCCCCGCCGATGCGCTCCAACTCTACTGCACGGTCGTAGTCAGCCATTCCGTTGGCCAACTGAGTGATGGCGTTGCTCAAGCCCCAACGAGTGCGATCACCCTGCTCCAAGAACGAGTAGAGGACGGACTTCGATTCGTCCTCACGAAGCACGAACTTGTTTGCCAGGGCTTCGATGACCGCCGTGGGATCGCCCGCAACCGGAGCATCGGCCTGTTCCTTGAGGCGGTCCATGACACGTGCGATCCCGGTGGGAGTGGAGAACTCACGAATGTGGTCCTGCACGCCTGACCAAAGCGCATTGTCCGCCGCCTTCTGAGTCTCGCTCGATACGTTGACGATGTAGCTGTCGCCCATCACGTCTGAGCGGCCACCGATGTGAGCACGCTTCTTTGAGAACTCGGGGAGGATCATTCCATTGGTGCAACGGAGCCTGTCGATGAACGCCTGAAGGTAGAAAGAGCCGAGGCCGATTTCCGAATTGCCGATGATCCAACCGAACCGCACTGGATCGTTGAGGCGGATTTCACCTTCGGTGCGAGGGGAGACGGTGTGAATGTAGAGCCGGGAGTCGGTGACGTTGGCGCTGGTGATTTGATACCCCGCCGCCTGAATCATGGGGAGCACCTTTTCGGCCACGTCTTCGTGATCAAGGCGGCGATACTGGTCACTCTGCCAAGAGCGTGCCTTGCCGTGGAGCGTGCGAATCATCCGCTTGTCATCCTTCTTGGTCTGCAACAGGCGGTTGACGTTGGCCGTGATGAGGTCTGGAGCATCGGTGCGCAGACGATCCACGAAGCGGCTGGGAATGCCGAGATACGTGGAAAGCTGATTCATGGCGTGGTTCGTCATGGGTGCCGATTCGGTGCCCCAACTCAGCCTCTCGCCGTCCTGGAGCACAACGCCCGTGGCCGGAACGATGTAGTCCTTTTTGGATTTGGCGTCAGCGAGTAGGCGCTGAACGAGGTCGTTGATTTGGATTCCTGGAACCATGATGGTTCTCCTTGTGGTGTGGTGGGTTGAATTACTGCGCGACTTGCTGCTTCTCTACGCGGGTGGCCCGCATCTGCTCTTTCAACTTGGCGACCTGTCTCTCCTTCCTTCGCACGTAGTTGGGGAAGACCTCGGCAACGGGCTGCGAATCCCGCACGAGGTTGAGCACCTGCTCCATGAAGACATGCTCCTGTGGAATGCTAATGGCCACTTCAAACGGAGTGCTAGTGCCCTTGGTTTTGACATGCTCGATAATAATGTCGAGCATGCTGGAGGCGAAGACGTGTTCGTTAATCACTTCGACACCTCGGGTGTGCTGGCTGCGATGATCTTCTTTACCTCACCAAGAGCGGAGATGGCCATCTTGATCGCCTCTTCCAAGTGGATGCGTGCTGTGTCGAGCGCTTCGATTGGCGCGGCCATGACAATGACCGGATCGCCGTAAATCTCGCTGGGCTCGTAGGTGGCCTTCACGTAGGCGATGATTTCTTCCTCGCTGTAGATTTCGCCAATGGGAAAGTCGTTGGTGTTGTCGTGGATGTAGCCGGTGATCTGGTCCTGGTCAAAGAGGTCGCCAAGATCGAACCGGCCTTTGTTGTCGCTGATGTAGTCCCGCACATCGGACACTTCAAACAGGTCGGCCAAGGTGCAATGGTTCGTGATGACCTCAAGGATTTCTTCTTTGAAGCTCATGTGCTACTCCCCGAACTGTGCGCGAATGGCGGCACGGATGGCCAACTTCTTGGCGTTGAAACGGCGGCGTCCCGCGTTGGTGCTGCCCGCGTGCTTCTCGCACTTCTTGTCATCGATGCGGGTGAGCGTGGAACCTGTGACGATGTAGCGGAGGCCATCGGCCATCGTGCGCCCCGAGAATCCGGTCTTCTTCACCTTGGCCCTGCTCTTGCGCTTGGGCTTCTCGGGCACGGTGGTCGTGGCTTCCATGGTGGCTGGGTCCATCTCGGGGAAGGACGCTGGGCGTCCAACGATGGCGTCAGTGATGCGCTTGCTCATTTCTTGCTCCTGGGTTTGGCGGCGACACCCTTGCGAGTGGTCGTTCCGGCGGTGGTGATGGGCTTGATGCGGGTAACGGGCTGAGTGGTCACGGCGTAGCTCATCACTTGCTCCCTAGTTTGGTGCACGACACTGTGACCGCGTTGTATTTGTCCATGCCGGGGATTTCGATGCCCTCTTCCCAACGGGCGGCAACGGCGGCTTCGTTGCAACGACGCTGGAGAAGGTCATACGCCTTGTTCTTGATGATGAATTTCCAAATGAGGGACCAGTCTTTCGGGCTGGGCTTCACCTTCGTGGAGATGGTCACTTGCGCCACCTTCCCACGGACGCCGGTAGCGTCTTCCTTGGGCAAGCTGTTGATGATGTGGTCACGAAGGATCGCCTCTTGCTTGGCGATGGCCTCCGCCTGATGCTCGATTTCGATGCGCTGTTCACGCAACTGATAGAGCAGATCGCCGCACGCGGCTACTGTCTTGGGGATCTTGAACTCAGCCATCACATATCCCTTTCATCACGGACACCGAGATACACTGGGTGTCGGGGTTTGTCTTTCACGCCAACGGGAAAAAATTTGTATTTCACGATCAGGCCAAGCCGCTTCAGCCTGTAGTTCCACCACTCCTGACGCATCTCAGCGGTGAAGCCTGTTCCGATTTCAAACTCGACTCCACTTGTGAGGTCGCGGACGTAGAGACTACCCATGGTGTCGCCGCCGGACTTCCCTGCCTGATGAGTGGAGCGCTTGGTGCGCCCTACCTCGTTCACCTCACGTGCATTGAGGTTGTGCTGCAACTCAGTGATGGCGATCACCTCGGCTTCAGAGTCAAGGAACCGTTTCAGCTTCACGGCGATGCTCTCCTTGAGCGTGGAGCGTCCCTGCTTGTAGTAGCCGAAGGGTGAGCGGAGGATCAGGCCCTCGTATCCCTCTGTGAGAGCCGCGTCCTCTACCTTGAGGATTTCGTCCCACGTGTTGCACCGCTTCTGATCCAACCTCACGATCAGTCTGCTGGACTCAATGGAACGAATGCGATCCTCAAAGTCGTAGTCGATCACGTCCTGCTTGATGCAATCGAAAACGTAGAACTTGAAATCGGGTTCTCCACTCTTTCTCATCACCGCGCTAACTGTGGTGTTGTAACAAAGCGGATCGGTAGGGGAGCCGATGATCAATTCACCATCCAACCCCTCTGCCGCCCTCATGGTGCCGAGCGTGTGCTGTATGTAGGCGTTAGGGATCTTCTTCATGGACCGGGAATAGGCCACGCCGCCCATTACGATGCACCTGACGCCATCCAGCTTGGTTGATGCCAAGAGCGGAAGGTTCGCAAGGACCGTGCGCATGTTCGCGCTGTTGTCGGTGTCGAACTTCGCGGCAAGCAACGGTTCGCGGATCATGCCAACCGCCCGTGCATGTCGTGGCCGCTGTCAGTCACGCCGCCGTTCATGCGCTCCACGGTTCCGTCGGGGCCGGTGTGCGTGAAGGTGTCGCACTGAGCCTGGAACACGGTAGAACTCGCCTGAAAGCTACCGCGAGTGAGAGCGAAGGGAGGCACGTTCTCCCAATTAGGATTTGAACACTGGTTATCGCTCATTGAAACCTCTTCCTTGGCATGTGACGCACACGGTCGCCACGTTCTTGATGGAATACCTGCGCCCATCGGCGTTGCACTTGGTGCAAGGCGTCATGGTTAGCGCCAACTTCTTGTCGTAGGCACTGCGCGTCTTTTCGAGGATCAGCACCTTGTAGGCGTTGGCCAAATCGGTGAACGCCGCCGTGTCTCCTGTCCCGGTGTCGGGGTGGAGCACTCGCGCCCGGTCCCAATAGGCGTTGCGAATCTCAATCGGCGTGGACCCTGGAAACACGCCTACGATCTGATACAAGGTCTTCTCACTTGTCACAATTCACCGCCATGGCATCGCCTCCACACTTCACTTCGTTAGGTGCTGGGTAGAGGTTCACCAACACATTGCGGTGGCACTTCACACAAGCGGTCTGGAACATGCCGTAGCGGTTGGCCACTGGAGCGAACTTGTTCAAGTAGTGGCCACGTTGTTGAGCCGCGATGCGTGCGTCCTTCTTGTGCTTGTCTGCCGTTGCGCCCACTGTCTTCTCCTGAGTGAATGCGGGGCGACCGTAGCCGCCCCGCTTGGTTGTGATGGTCTAGCGCTTGAACCGTGCGAGGCCCGTAGCGGCCTGGGTGGGAGTCTTCTTGCTCGACTTGGTGACAACGGGCTCGGGAGCGGGGAGTTTGCGCTTGGGGGAGTCGGACACTGGAGCGGTGGTCTTGGAAGTAAGGCCCGAGATGAGGTCGAACGCCTTGGTGAGTTGCTTGTCAAGGCGGGCAACATCGCCCTGCAACTCTTCGATGACGTTCTCGG